>Ga0194131_10012060_pt1 | contig 10164 bp, 11 predicted proteins | sample TA2KigO120mmetaG_FD_148631 | JGI IMG/M metagenome (GOLD analysis project Ga0194131, IMG submission 148631) | Freshwater microbial communities from Lake Tanganyika, Tanzania - TA2015053 Kigoma Offshore 120m | ecosystem: Environmental > Aquatic > Freshwater > Lake | place: Tanzania: Lake... | reverse complement strand
CATCGATCTGGAACAGAAGACCTTGCAACCCCTGGACAACCCGTTCGGCCCGAGGTTGTTACCTATGTCTTAGGTACAGTCCGTTACCCATGTCTCAGGGCCGGACAGATAGAAGTTGGCGGAGAGGAAGGGATTCGAACCCTCGATACAGGTTTCCCCGTATAACGGTTTAGCAAACCGCCGCCTTCGACCGCTCGGCCACCTCTCCGCAGCCCGTTAAGACCCCGGCGATCGAACTCCACGACGGATGCGCGGCGGTTCTAGCGACGGGGGCGGTGCAAGTCAAACCGCGGCTGGATTTCGCCTGTCATTTCAGGCCCTTGGCCCAGGCGGCCAAGCCGTGCGACGGTGCCGGGATGAGTGCCGTCCCCTCCTCCATCGACATGCTGCAGCGCCTGGTCGCCTTCGACACGACCTCGCGCAACTCCAACCTCGAGCTGATCCACTACATCCGTGACTATCTCGCCGACCTCGGCGTCGAGAGCACGCTGGTGCCCAACGGAGAAGGCACCAAAGCCAACCTGTTCGCCACGATCGGCCCCGACCGCGAGGGCGGCATCGTGCTGTCGGGCCATACCGACGTCGTGCCGGTCGACGGCCAGCCCTGGACGACCGATCCCTGGGCCTTGACCGAGAAGGACGACGGCAATCTCTACGGCCGCGGCACCTGCGACATGAAGGGCTTCGTCGCGGCCTGCCTCGCCCATGTGCCGGCCTTCCAGCGCGCGAAGCTCAAGGTGCCGATGCACCTGGCGTTCTCGTACGACGAGGAGATCGGCTGCCTGGGTGCGCACGATCTCGCGGCCAAGTTGGTCGGTGCCGTGCCGCGCCCGCAGGCGGTGATCGTGGGCGAGCCCACCATGATGGGCGTGGTCAATGCACAGAACGCCGGCGGCGGCCTGATCGCCACCTTCACCGGCGTCGAGGCACATTCCTCGATGACCCATCTCGGCGTCAGCGCCATCCACTTCGCCGGCGACTTCATCCATTGGCTGAACGAGCTGCAGGAGGAACTGGCTCAGCGCAAGCGCAGCGACATCGACACCGTGCCCGGCCATACCACCATCAATGTCGGTATCGTGACCGGCGGCACGGCCGGCAACATCCTGGCGCGCGAGTGCACCTTGAATTGGGGCTACCGCACGCTGCCCGGCGACGATCCCTGGGAGGTGCAGCGTCGCGCCGAGAAATATATCGCCGACTTGCTGCTGCCCAAGATGAAGGCCAAGCATGCCGACGCCAACATCGCCCTCAAGCGCCGCTCCTTCGTGCCGGGGCTGATGCCGCAGGAGAACGAGGAAGCGGCCAAGCTCGCCCTGCAATGGACTGGCGGCAACCGTACCTATGCCGTGCCCTACGGCACCGAGGCCGGCATCTTCCGTGGCCATGGCATTCCGACGGTGATCTGCGGCCCGGGTGACATCGCGCAGGCCCACCAACCCAACGAGTTCGTCGCGCGCGCGCAGATGGACGCTTGCGACGCTTTCCTCGGCAAGATGGTGACGTGGGCGGAGCGGCAATAGCCGGGCGCGCGCAACTCCAGTTGCGCGTCTCGCGTCGATCTGGCGGGATATGAGCGCCATTGGAGTGGCGCGCCAGCGCGCGACCCCAGTCGCGCTCATGGTATCATTGGGACAGGGAAAGACGCGCCACTGGAGTGGCGCGCTAGCGCTGATCGGCTGCGCGATCAGCCCTCCGTGCGCCGTCCCGCCTCGAACAGGAACCACACGCGCTGTTCGGTCTCGTCGACCCAGTTCTCGATCAGGCTGGCGGAGGCGATATCGCCGTGCTCGTCGCAGATCTCGTGAAGGATGCGCATGTGCCTGACGAGCTGCATGTTGTCCTCACGCAGCTCGGCCAGCATGTCGTGCGGCGTGACATAGTCGGCGTCGTTGTCGAGTACGCGTTGCAGGCGCTTGACGTGGCCCACCGACTTGATGGTCGTGGCGCCGAGCTTGCGCACGCGCTCGGCGATCACGTCGGTCATGGCGTCGATCTGGGTGGCCTGATCGTCGAGCAGCAGATGGTAGTCGCGGAAATGCGGGCCCGAGACGTGCCAGTGGAAGTTCTTGGTCTTGAAGTAGAGCGCAATGACATCGGCCAACAGGATGTTGAGCCCACCCGCCACTTCCTTGCTGGCGTTGGCGCCGAGGTCGTTCGGCGTGGCAAGATTGGCGGTGCGGCGGGACTTGGCGTCTTTGGCCATGACATCGTTCTCCTAGAATCGTTCTAATAAACCCAAATCTAGCCCGAATCGGCGGCAACGCAAGCGACCATCATGCGGCTAGAATCCGGCGCAAACCGGGCGTTCGACGCGCAGCACGCTCTGCTGACCGTGCCGTTGCTTGTAGGCCGCGGTGATCTCGTCGACCCTGATGCGGTGGGCCGGCGCATCGAAGCTGACGATCACCAAGCGCTTGCTGCGCTCGCGCACGATCCGCCCCGTCGATTCGCGGTACTGGCCCGCGACATCGATCACGCTCAGCCCGTCGGGAAAACGCGGCGTCACGATCTCGGCCAGGAACGCCTGCCACTCCGCCTCGCTCACCTCGCCGCCGGCAGGCTTGTCGCGACCGAAATAGAGGTCGATCTCGACCGCAGGCTCGAGCGGCGGCGTGCAGGCGGCAGGACCACCCGGCGGCGCGCAGGCGCCGAGCGTCAGCGACGCTGCCGCCAACAGCGCGGCGCTGCGCATGCCGTCAGTTGAGGTATGGCACTGCCATGCCCTTGGTCACGGCAGGGCGGGCATTGATGGTGTCGTACCAGCGCTTGACGTTGGGGAAGTCGGCGAGATTCACGGTGTGCCACTCATGGCGCGCCGCCCAGGGGAAGATCGCCATGTCGGCAATTGTGTAGTCAGCGCCGGCGGCGAAGGCGTTCGAGGCGAGCTGCTTGTCGAGCACGCCGTAGAGCCGCTTGGCCTCGTCGACGTAGCGCTTGATGCCGTACTCGATCTTGGTTGGCGCGGCGCGCAGGAAGTGATGGGCCTGGCCGAACATCGGCCCGACACCGCCCATCTGCCACATCAGCCACTCGAGCGTCTTGTAGCGCTGCACCGGATCCTTGGGCAGGAACTTGCCGGTCTTCTCGGCAAGGTAGATCAGGATCGCGCCCGATTCGAACAGGCTGAGCGGCTTGCCGCCGGGACCGTCGGGATCGACGATCGCCGGGATGCGATTGTTGGGGCTGATCTTGAGGAACTCGGGCTTGAACTGCTCGCCCTTGGAGATGTCGACCTTGTGCACGCTATAGGGCAACCCGCACTCCTCCAGCATGATGGAGACCTTGCGGCCATTGGGCGTGCCCCACGTGTGTAGCTCGATCATCTCTTCGATCTCCCCCGTTCACTTCGACAAGAAAAGTCAGGCCCAGTCGTCGCTCGACCCACCCGTGTCGCCGTCGTCGTAGGCGGCGGTGTCGTAGTCGTTGTTGCGCAGATCGTCGGGCATGGGATTGCTGTCCGCACCGCCCCAAGCCTGCTGGACGTTGTCGGCCGGCGTCGGCGCGGCCGGCGGTGCCGCCGCCGTCTGACCGAAAGGCCCGGGGTTGCTGCCCATCAGGCTGCGAATGCCCTCGAACAAAAGAGCGCCGCCCGCCACGCCGGCGGCGGTCGCCATCGCCGTGCGCAGGAAGCTGCCGCCCGCCGGTTGCTGGCCGACGGCCGACTGCAAGGGCGAGCGCGTCGACGGCACCGAGCCGCGCGGCGCAGCCGCCGGCTGTCCGCCGCCCCACGGGCCGATCTTGGGCGCGCTGCCCAGGAGGCCCGATGCCGCCGGCGCCGCGGCCCCGGCCTTGGCTTCGAGCTCGGCAATGCGCTCCTGAGCCGCCTTCAGGGCCTGCTCCTGGACCAGGACGGTCTGCACCAGCAGATAAGGCGCGGCCGGCTGGCGCGCCACGAGGTCCTTGATCAGCGCCTCGGCTTCGCCGTCGCGCGCCTGGGATTCGAAGGGTTGCAGGCGGCCGAACAGACCGCCGATGAGTTCGCGTTCTTGTGATTGCATGACAGTGCCTCCTGCCCTTTCGGTTCAAAGGGCACCGTCAACGTGGTTGTCCGGGCGACGACCGTCAAGAGCGGCCGCCGTCCATCCGCCGGCGGTCTATTCGATCACTTTGCGATACGAGCGTTTCGCCGCGACCTTGCCGTCGCGCATGGTCATGACGTCGCAAGCGTGAAACGTCATGACGGGGCCATCGGCCGACGTGGCGCTCACCGACAGTTCGAGCACGATCAAGTCGGGCCCGAAGCTCGCCCGCACCAGCTCGTAGCGGATGTCCGGCAGCGCGGCGAAGACCGCGGCCATCGCCCCACGCACCGCGGCGGCGCCGTGGAACGCGGCGCCATGCGGCTGCGGACCGCGCGCCACCTCCCATAGGCAGTCGTCGGCCATCAGCGCCATCGCGCCCTCGATATCGTGGGCATTCCACGGCGCCAGGAATCGCGCGACGAATGCCTCATCGTAGGTCATAGCCACCTCCGCAACGAGACGGCCTGCCTACGCGCCCCCCCTGTCAGCTTGCGTCAGCATCGCGACGGTCAGCGCACCACCGCTGCGGTCTGGCCGAACAGGATCTTGCGCTGCTCGTCGGTGTTGATGCCGGGGGTTTTGCGCAGCTCGGCGCCGACCGCCTTGCCCTTGACCACCGCCGGGCGCGTGCCGACCGTGTCTGCGAACCAGCGCTGAAGGTTGGGAAAGTCCTCGAGCTTCTGGCCGAAATTCTTGAAGCCGACGACCCACGGCCAGATCGCCATGTCGGCGATGGAATAGTCGCCGGCGATGCAGGCGCGGTCGGCCAGGCGCTTGTTCAGCACGCCGAACAGGCGGTTGACCTCGTTACTGTAGCGGGCCTGGCCATAGGCCAGCGCCTCGGCCGGATTGAACTGCGGCGCGTAGACATTGAAGTGGTTGGCCTGGCCCGCCATCGGGCCGAGGCCGCCCATCTGCCAGTTCAGCCACTGCAGCACCTCGTACTTGCCGCGCAGATCCTTGGGCAGGAACCTGCCGGTCTTCTCGGCGAGGTATTGCAGGATGGCGCCCGATTCGAATACCGACACCGGCGCACCGCCGCCGGGCGGGTCGTGATCGACGATGGCCGGCATGCGGTTGTTGGGGCTGATCTCGAGGAACGCCGGCTTGAACTGATCGCCCGCGCCGATGTTCACCGGAACGAGCTTGTAGGGCAGCCCGCATTCTTCCAGCATGATGGAAATCTTCCAGCCGTTGGGCGTCGGCCAGTAGTGAAGGTCGATCATGGCGCAGTCTCCGTGGCGAAGAGGTCGCGCCAGACTAGAGCGGAATGAGATGAGGTGGAACCGCATGCGGTTCCACCTCATCTCATTCGCGCGCAGCGGTGTAGCGTGTCGCAGCAGGCATTGTGAGTTCAGCTGATTCCAGCTGAACTCGTAATGTTCTAGACGGCGGCGGCCGGGCGGCGAAGCGAAGATGCTTCATTGGACCTATGAGAAACTCTCCCTTTCCGCTAATCAGGACGCATCGAAACGGGAGGTATGCCATGGCGATGTCGCTCTATGATGTTTGCGTTCCCACCTATTTGCAGATACTGGGTGCCACCGAGGGCGTCCTGGCCAAAGGGCTGCAGCACTGCACCGAGAAGAAGATCGATCCCAACGAGATCGTCGAGACGCGCCTGTTCCCCGACATGCTGCCGTTCCGCTTCCAGGTGATGGCCGTGGCGCACCATTCGCTGGGTGCCCTCAACGGCATCAAGGCCGGGTTGTTCGCGCCGCCGGCGCCGTCGTCGCCGGACTATGCCGGCCTGCAGAAGCTGGTCAGCGACGCCAAGGAAGGCGTGCAGAAGGCGACGCCGGCCGAGGTCAATGCCTGCGAGGGCAAGGACGTCATCTTCCAGCTCCGCGACACCAAGATCCCGTTCACCGCCCAGGGCTTCATCCAATCCTTCTCGCTGCCCAACTTCTACTTCCACGCCACGACCGCCTACGACATCCTGCGCACCAAGGGCGTGGCACTGGGCAAGCGCGACTTCCTCGGCCGCATGCAGATCAAGAGCTGACGGCGGCAACAGGATGGCGGGCCATATCGGCATCGTCGCCTGCTCGGCCGAAGGCGCGGCGCTGTGCTACCGCACCATCTGCGTCGAGGGGGCGGCGGTGCTGGGGCCGCACGCCCATCCCGAGGTCTCGATGCACACGCTGTCGATGGCCGACCACGTGGCGTGCCTCGACCGCGGCGACTGGGCCGGCGTGGGCGCGCTGATGCTCGCCTCGGCGCACAAGCTCGCGGCAATCGGCGCCGATTTCCTGATCTGCCCCGACAACACCATCCACCAGGCGCTGCCGCACGTGCTGCCGCACTCGCCGCTGCCGTGGCTGCACATCGCCCAGGTGGTCGCCGACGAAGCCGCGGCGCGCGGCTTTCGGCGCGTGGCCATCACCGGCACCAAGTGGCTGGTCGCGAGCGAGGTCTATCCCGAGAAGCTCGCGGCGCGCGGCCTGCGTCATGCGCGGCCGACCGACGCGGAGCGCGAAGAATGCAACCGCATCATCATGGACGAGCTGGTGTGCAGCGTCTTCAAGCCGGAATCGGTCGCCTACTTCCAGCAGGTCATCGCCGGTCTGAAGGACCGCGGCTGCGATGCCGTGGCGCTCGCCTGCACGGAAATCCCGCTGATCATCCATGACGGCAACTCGGCCCTGCCGACGCTCGATTCGACTCGGTTGCTCGCACGAGCGGCGCTGAAGCGGGCGGCGCAGAGCGAGACAGCCTGATCGGAGCGCGCGCCATTTCTGTGGCGCGCTCCCAGCGAAGACGAGGACATGAGCGGGCCGGGAGGCCCGCGGTCCGCAAGACTATGAGAATCCGGCTGCCACGGCGTCGTCGACCTTGTCGAGCCAGACGAACTCGAGCTTGCCGCGCACGTCCTGGGGAATGTCGTCGAAGTCGCGCTTGTTGCGCGCCGGCAGCATGACGCGGGTGATGCCGGCGCCGGCGGCGGCCACCACCTTCTCCTTGATGCCGCCGACCGGCAGGACGAGACCACGCAGGCTGATCTCGCCGGTCATCGCGGTGTCGCTGCGCACGGTGCGGCCGGCGAGCAGCGAGGTGAGCGCCATGAACATCGCGACGCCCGCGCTCGGCCCGTCCTTGGGCGTGGCGCCGGCCGGCACATGGACATGGATGTCGCTTTTCTCGAACAGGCCGGCGTCGATCTCGAAGGTCGCCGCCATGCTCTTGACCAGGCTGAGCGCCGCCTGGGCGCTTTCGCGCATGACCTCGCCGAGCTGGCCGGTCAGCAGCAGCCTGCCGTTGCCCGGCGTGCGCGTCGCCTCGATGAACAGGATGTCGCCGCCGACCGGCGTCCAGGCGAGCCCGGTCGCCACGCCGGGCACGCTGGAACGCATGGCGACCTCGTTGTCGAAGCGCGTCGGGCCCAGCATCTTCTCGAGGTCGTCGACGCCGATCCGCTTCTGCCCGCCCCGCCCCTCGGCGAACTCGACCGCGACATGGCGCAACACGCGGCCGATCTCGCGCTCGAGATTGCGCACACCGGCCTCGCGCGTGTAGCCCTCGATGATGCGGTCGAGCGCAGCATCGTCGAGCTCGGCCTGCTCGGGTTTCAGGCCATTGGCCTCGAGCTGGCGGCGCACCAGGTAGCGCTTGGCGATCTCGAGCTTCTCGCCCGCGGTGTAGCCCGAGAGCTGGATGATCTCCATGCGGTCGCGCAGCGGCCCTTGCACGGTCTCCAGCACGTTCGCCGTGGTGATGAACACGACCCTGCTCAAATCGAACGGCACGTCGAGATAGTTGTCGCGGAACGTCGCGTTCTGCTCGGGGTCGAGCACCTCGAGCAGCGCCGCCGAGGGATCGCCGTGGATGCCGGCGCCCATCTTGTCGATCTCGTCCAGCATCATCACGCAGTCGCGCGCACCGACCTTGCGAATCGCCTGGATGACGGTGCCCGGCATGGCGCCGATATAGGTGCGGCGATGGCCCCTGATCTCGGCCTCGTCGTGCACGCCGCCCAGGCTGACGCGGGTGAACTTGCGGCCCATGGCGCGGGCGATCGATTGGCCGAGCGAGGTCTTGCCGACACCCGGCGGCCCGACGAAGCACAGGATCGGCGCCTTGCCTTCGGGCGCCAGCTTGCGCACGGCGAGGTACTCGACGATGCGCTTCTTGATCTTGTCGAGGCCGAAATGGTCGGCGTCGAGCACGCGGCGCGCGGCTGCGATGTCGATGTCCTTGGCCTCGGGCGGCGCCCAGGGCAGCTCGATCAGGGTGTCGAGGTAGGTGCGGATCATGCTGTACTCGCCGGCCGCCTCGGGCGTGCGCTGCAGGCGGCGCAGCTCCTTGCGCGCCGCCTGCTCGACCTCGGGCGGCATCCGGGCGCCGCCGATCGCCTTGTCGAGATCGGCCAGCTCCTGCTTGTTCGACCCCTCCTCGCCCAGTTCCTTCTGGATCGCCGCCATCTGTTCGCGCAGCAGCGCCTCGCGCTGGCGAGTGTCGAGCGAGGCCTTGGTGCGCTCGCCGATCTCGGCCGACAGCTTCAGCACCTCCAGCCGATGGGCGAGCAGCTTGGACACCTTGTCGAGCCGCGGCACCAGCTCGAGCGTCTCCAGGATGTCCTGCTTCTCGGCCGGTGCGGCGTCGAGGTAGGTGATGGCCAGATCGGCCAGTTGGCCCGGCGCGCTGGTCGCCTCGACGGTCTGGCGCAACTCCGGCGGCACGCGCGGCAACAGGGCCAGCATGTCGCCGACCTGCTGCTGCAGCACCAGGAAACGCGCCTCGACCTGCGGTCCGCCGATTTCGGGCTCGGCGAGAGGCCGGCCGCGCGCCAGCAGGAAGGGATAGCCCGCGACGAACTCGGCGATACGAAAACGCTGCACGCCCTGGCAGATCAGGTGATGGCCGCCCTCCGGGCTGGTCATGTAGCGCACGATGTTGGCGATCGTGCCGACGCGGTGAAGGTCGTCCGCCGTCGGTTCGATCTTCTCGGGATCGCGCTGCAGGACCAGCAGGATCTGACGTTGCTCGCGCACCGCTTGCTGCGCCGCCGCGATGCTGGCCGGTCGGCCAAGGGTGATCGGGAAGACGATCTCGGGGAACAGCACGGTGTTGCGCACCGGCACCACGATCATGGCGTCGGCCGGCAACGCGGTCGGCTGGCCGGCAGCCGGACTAGCGTCGGGCGGGCTCACGTCGGGCGGGCTCATGGGCCACCCCGTTGTCCGCCCGCCTTGGGCAGCCGGATCATCAGGCAGCCGTTGGCGACGCCGCTTTGCGGCGCTTCGTAGCGGCCCGGCGGCAACGCGACATGCCGCTCGAAGCGGCCCTGCGGCAGCTCGAGTCGATGGATGGTGGCGGTGGCGAGCTCTTCGGGCGGCAGGCGCTCGCCTGCGATCGACAAGCCGCCATTGTGGAGGACGACCTCGACCTTCTCGACATCGACGCCCGGCAGCGCGACCAGGATCAGGACGGCATCGTGGGTCTCCAGCACATCGACCGGCGGTTCCCAACTGACGCCGCGCCGCGGGCTCTGCGGCGGCTGGAAGACCTGGCGATGCAGCCGATCGGCGCGCGCCAGCATGCGCAGCGCTTCCGACCACATCCAGTCACGGGGATCTTGGTTGGCCATGACTTCTATATAGGCGAGCGACCCAAGCTTCTCATCCCCGCCGCGTCAATTTCCGATCAACGCCTGGTAGACGAGATCGCGCAGCAGGGCGCGATAACGTTGGCCGGCCGCCTGAGACTGCATCATGTAGACCACGAACAGCCGCTCGCGCGGGTCGTGCCAGAAATAGGTGCCGGACAGGCCGGCCCAGAAATAGTCGCCGGGCGTGCCGGGCAGCGGGCTGCGGCCCTGATCGGTCCGCACCGCGAAGCCCAGGCCGAAGCTCTGGCCGAGGCGCGCGGTGGGTTCGAGGAAGCCGAGCAGGTTCATGCGCGGCCCCATCCGGATGTCGGGCGGCAGGGCGTCGGCGGTCATCAGGTCGATGGTCTTGCGCGACAGCAGGCGCACGCCGTCGAGCTGGCCGCCATTGGCGAACATCTGCAGGAAGCGGGCGTAGTCGGCCGCGGTCGACACCATGCCGCCGCCGCCCGAGCGCCAGGCGAATTTCTCGGTGACGTCGGCGATCGGCGGCAGCTCGTTGCGCGGCCCCTCCTTCATCGGCCAGGCGCCGCG
>Ga0194131_10012055_pt1 | contig 10167 bp, 13 predicted proteins | sample TA2KigO120mmetaG_FD_148631 | JGI IMG/M metagenome (GOLD analysis project Ga0194131, IMG submission 148631) | Freshwater microbial communities from Lake Tanganyika, Tanzania - TA2015053 Kigoma Offshore 120m | ecosystem: Environmental > Aquatic > Freshwater > Lake | place: Tanzania: Lake... | reverse complement strand
CGTCGGCCTGATGGTCGCCGCGCTCGGCGCAACGGGGCAGGCGGTCATGATGCCCGACGGCGCGACGCCCAACGAGGTCCCGCAGTGACGCGAGTCGCGCGCCCGAACCTCGGTCGGACGATGGTCACGGCCCTGGCCCCGGCGACGCGGACGGTCGCGTGGGCTCCGTTCGGGGCGTGCGCGGCCGCGGCGCTCGCGGTCGTGGTCGTGGCCCGGTCCGCCGGATTCGGGTCGCCCCACGTCGTCGCGGTGGTCGCGGCCGGCGTCCTCGCCGGCGGGGCGGCGCTTGCGCTCGACGACCCGGCCGACGTACTGCTCGCGCCGGTGCCCGTGTCGGTCCGGCGTCGGCTCGCGCTCCGCCTCGTGGCGGTGGTGGCCGCGTGCGGCCTGGTGTGGTGGGGGGTCGACGTCGGGCTCGGACACGGCGTCGGCGTCCGGCCCGAAGCGCTGGCCGCCCTGATCGCCACCGGCGTGGGGGTCACCACGATCGTCGGGCGGGCTCGGCCCGACCTGGCCGCAGACGCCGGGGCCGCCGTCGTGCTCGCGTGGGCGATCGTCCCGGCGACCGTCGACCTCGGCGCGCTGGCCGGGCTGGGAACGGCCTGGACCACCCGCCCCGCGGCGGTTACCGTCGCCGCGGTGGCCGGTATCGCGCTCGGAGGACACCGCCGATGAAGTCACCCTGGAAGGCGATCGTGCCGATGGAGCCCGACCAGGAGTACCTCGTGATGGCGTCGAGCATCCCACCGCTGCGGCGCTCGTCGACCTACCGCCTCTTCCGGGGTGCGTCGGCGGTGCGAGCCCAGCTCGGGCGCACCGAGGGCGTCGTCGGCTTCTCGCTGCTCGCACGCCCGTGGCGCAAGGAGTACGCGACGCTGTCGGTCTGGGTCGACGCCGCCGCGCTGGACGCGTTCGTCGCCACGCTCCCCCACCGCGACCTCATGGTCGACCTCGCGCCGGACATGGGAGCGACCCGCTTCGTGCGGTGGACGATCCCCGGAACGGCCGGGCGCCCGACGTGGTCGGAAGCGCTCAGCCGCCTCGCCACCGGTTGAGCTGACAATGCGGAGGGAGTGGGATTCGAACCCACGGAGACTCGCGCCTCAACGGTTTTCAAGACCGTCCCGTTCGTCCGCTCCGGCATCCCTCCCGGGACCGGTGACTGTAACGCCACCGACCCCACGAGCGACGTCCGGAGCGGAGCCCGGCGACGGATGGTGACCTACGCGGCCCGGGGGTACTCGCCGGAGGCCTCGGGCGCACCCGAGGGGACCGACGCGTCGGCGCCGGGCTCGGCCCCGTAGCGGGCCTCGGCCTTGGCCAGCTGCACGATCGAGAACGCGCCGAACGAGATCATGGTGACGACCATGCCGATGGCGGCGAGGAGGACGTTGCTCATCGGAGGTCCTCCCCGTTCAGCACCAGGTTGCCGAACGACAGGATCGACGGCACCCAGAGGCCGACGAAGATGCCGGCCCGCTCGTCGCCGAGCAGGAAGTAGAGCGACACCGAGAGCAGGAACGACATGAAGGCCGCGGCGTAGAAGAGCCGCTTGGCCTGTTGGATCCGCGTCGACGCTGATGTGGTCTGCATGACACCTCCAGTGGGAGCCCGGGCGATCCCGGACGGAGGGTCCAACCGGCACGCGCGCCGGATGCGTCCACTCAGCGCTCCCTGTCACATCTCCGCGGATGCGGGAACAAACCCGCAGCCGAGCCGGGAGTCAGCGGGTGACGGCGTCGAACCCGGTGAAGGGGCGCAGCACGTCGGGGACGACGAACGTGTCGCCGTCCTGGTAGTGCTCCCACAGGAACAGCAGCGTGCGGCCCACCGCGCAGGCCGTGCCGTTGAGCGTGTGCACCAGCCGGTTGCCCGACTCGCCGCGCACCCGCGTGCCGAGGCGGCGGGCCGAGAAGTCGCGGTAGTTGGAGCACGACGTGAGCTCGCGGTAGCGACCCTCGGAGGGCAGCCACACCTCGAGGTCGTACTTCTTCGCGGCGGCGGCGCCCAGGTCGCCCGCGGCAATGTCGACCACGCGGTACGGGAGGCCCAGCGCCCCGACGATCCGCTCCTCCATGGCGAGGATGCGCTCGTGCTCGGCGTCGGAGTCCTCGGGCGCGGCGAAGACGAACATCTCCACCTTGTCGAACTGGTGCACCCGGAAGATCCCGACGGTGTCCTTGCCGTAGGTGCCGGCCTCCCGCCGGAAGCACGACGAGATACCCGCGTACCGGGCCGGCAGCACGTCGGCGTCGAGCAGCTCGCCGCGGTGGAGCGCCGACAGCGGGATCTCGCTGGTGCCCACGAGGAACAGCTCGCCGCCGTCGACCTCGTAGACCTGCGACCGATCGGTGGGGAAGAACCCGGCCTCCTCCATCGCCTGCTCGCGCACGAGCACCGGCGGCACCACGGGCACGAACCCGTCGGCCGCGAGCATGCCCACGACCCAGTTGACGAGCGCGAGCTCGAGCAGGACGGCCTCGCGGGTGAGCGACGCGAAGCGTGACCCACTCATCTCCACCGCGTGCTCGGTCTCGAGCCAGCCCATCGCCTCCGCGAACTGCGCGTGGTCGCGCGCGGGCGCCTCGCGGCGCTCGCCGATCTCCCGCACCACGACGCCGTCGTCCTCGCCACCTTCGGGCACCGACGGGTCGGCGGGGTTGGGGACCCGCAGGGCGAGATCGCGGAGCGCGGCGTCGGCCCGGGCCAGCGCCTGCTCGCCGGCCTGGAGCTCCTCCTTGAGCTTCCCGGCCGCCTCGATCCGGGCCGGACGCTCCTCGGGTGACGCCTTGCCGATCTCCTTCGACGCGGCGTTCTGGCGGGCCCGCAGCTCCTCCACCTGGGTGAGCAGCGCGCGGCGGGCGTCGTCGGCCGCGACGACGTCGTCGAGCAGCCCGGGGGCGACCCGCTTGCGCTCGATGCCGGCGCGGTACTCGGGCTCGTCGCGCAGGCGGCGCAGATCGATCACGTGAGGTCCCCCGTGGGGCGCACCTGCGCGCGCAGGTCGTCGACCCAGGCGCTCGCCGTGCGCCACGCCTTCGTGGCGGCGCGGCGCTTCTTGCGGGCCTCCTCGTGACCGGCGACGGGGTACGACCCGAGGAACTTCACCTCGGCCTGCTTGGCCGCGACGTTGCGGAGGCAGTCGGCGACGAGCTCGTCGGCGATGTGCCCCTCGAAGTCGATGAAGAAGCAGTACTCGCCCAGCCCGCGCTTCGCGGGGCGCGACTCGAGCTTGGTCAGGTTGATCGCCCGTGCCGCGAACTCCTGAAGGATCGCGAGCAGCGAGCCGGGGCGGTCCTCCCGCTGGAAGCAGACGACCGACGTCTTGTCGTGGCCCGTGCGGCCCGGGATGCCCTGGCCCACCACCACGAACCGGGTCTCGCTCGGGTGGTCCTCGATCTCGCTCGCCAGCACCTCGAGGCCGTAGCGCTCGATCGCACCGAGGTTGGTGATCACGGCGAGGCCGGCCTTCTTCGACTTCGCCACCTCCTGGGCCGCCTCGGCCGTGGAGTTGGTGACCCGGGCCATCGCCTCGGGAAGCGTGCGCCCGAGCCACATGCGGCTCTGCCCCAGCGGATTGGGGTGCGAGAGCACCACCTCCACCTGGTCGAGGCGGGTCCCCGGCTTCGCGCCGAGGCACAGCACGACCGGCAGGTCGATCTCGCGCTGGATCAGCAGATCGGTGTCGAACGCGAGCATGTCGAGGGTCACCGTGACCGCCCCCTCGACCGAGTTCTCGAGCGGGATCAGGCCGAGATCAACCTCGCCCGACTCGACCGCCGAGATGACATGGGGCACCGACCGCAGCGGCACCGCCTCGTCGGCGACGAGGTCGGGCTGCGTCTTCAGCGCCTCCTCGGCGAACGTGCCGTGAGGACCCAGGTATCCGACCCGCTTCACCAGGAGATCGTACCGGCGCGGCCCCTCGCCGGCCGGGCGTATCGTCGCGGCATGGACCGGTCCGATGCCCTCGTGTTCTTCGGCATGACCGGCGATCTCGCCTACAAGAAGATCTTCCCTGCGCTCTACCGAATGGCCCGGCGCCAGGCGCTCGACGTGCCGGTGATCGGGGTGGCCTCCACGCCGTACCACGTCGACGAGCTGCGCCAGCGGGCCCGGGCCAGCATCGAGGAGCTCCTCGGGGGCGTCGACGACGAGGACGCGTTCACCCACCTCAGCGACTCGATGGACTACGTGTCGGGCAACTACGCCGACCTGTCGACGTTCTTCGAGCTGCGCACGAGGCTCGCCGCGGCCGGGTCGATGCGCCCGGCCCACTACCTCGCGATCCCCCCGAGCCTGTTCCCGACCGTCGTCGAGAACCTCGGCACCTCGGGCTGCGCCAAGAACGCCCGGCTCATCATCGAGAAGCCCTTCGGCCGCGACCTGGCGTCGGCCCAGGTGCTCAACGAGACGGTGCACGCGGTGTTCCCGGAGCACGACATCTTCAGGATCGACCACTACCTGGGCAAGGAGGCGATCCAGAACATCGTCTTCTTCCGGTTCGCCAACTCGTTCCTCGAACCGATCTGGAACCGCAACTACGTGCGGCTCGTGCAGATCACGATGGCCGAGGACTTCGGCGTGGAGGGCCGCGGCCGGTTCTACGAGGAGGTCGGCGCGCTGCGTGACGTCGTGCAGAACCACCTCCTCCAGACCGTCGCGCTGCTCGCCATGGAGCCGCCCCCCGGTGGCGGCGCCGACGCGCTGCGCGACGAGAAGGAAACGCTGTTCCGGGCCATCCGGCCACTCGAGCGACCCGACATCGTGCGGGGGCAGTTCGACGGCTACCGCGCCGAGGCGGGCGTGGCCCCCGACTCCGACGTCGAGACCTACGCGGCCGTTCGCCTCCACGTCGACTCGTGGCGGTGGGCCGACGTGCCCTTCTACATCCGGGCCGGCAAGGAGATGCCGCAGACCTTCACCGAGGTGCGGGTGGAGCTGCACCGGCCGCCCCAACGGGTGTTCGGGCGCTTCGCCGAGATGCCCCACGACAACAACTACCTGCGGTTCCGGCTCAGCCCCGACGTGGTGATCGCCATCGGCGCGATGGCGAAGAACCCGGGCGAGGAGATGACCGGACACCCCGTGGAGCTCGACCTCAAGAACGACGTGCCCGACGAGATGACCGCCTACGAGCGGCTCCTCGGCGACGCTCTCGACGGCGAGACGTTCCTGTTCGCGCGCGAGGACGGGGTGGAGTCGGCGTGGAGGGTGGTCGACGACGTGCTGCGCGACCACGACCCCGCGCACCCCTACGCGAAGGGCACCTGGGGCCCGCCCGAGGCCGACGCGATCGTCGACGACCCCCACGGCTGGCATGATCCGGAGACCTGATCCGGAGTCCTGACCCGGAGACCTGATCCGGAGTCCTGATCCGGAGTCCCGATCCGGAGACCCGTTCGGCTCCGAACAGCCGACCCGCACCCTTCCAGGAGCGTCCGTGCCCGCAACCCCACTGCCCACCCCGAGCGCCCCGCCCGTCGCCGGCCCCTACAGCCCCGCGGTGCGCGCCGGCGACCTCGTGTTCCTCGCCGGGCAGATCCCGATCGACCCGGCCACCGGGGCGCTGGTCGAGGGCGACGTCTCCGACCAGGCCCGCCAGGTGCTGGCCAACATCTCGGCGGTGCTCGGAGACATCCGGGCGCAGTGGACCGACGTCGTCAAGGCGACGATCTTCCTGGCGGGCTCGCTCGAGCACTTCGCCACCGTCAACGAGGTATACGCCGGGGTCGTGGGCGACCACCGGCCCGCCCGCAGCACCGTCGCCGTCGCGGCCCTGCCCGCCGGCGCCGCCGTCGAGATCGAGGTCGTGGTCCACGCGCCCGTGGACTGACCGCACACCGAGGAGGACCACCATGGGATACGACGTCGAGAAGAGCGACCAGGAGTGGCGGGAGCAGCTCTCGCCCGAGCAGTTCGCGATCCTGCGCCAGGCCGGCACCGAGCGGGCCTTCACCGGCAGGTACTGGGACTGCCACGACGACGGCACCTACCACTGCGCCGGTTGCGGCACGCCGCTGTTCGACGCGTCGACGAAGTTCGACTCGGGCACCGGCTGGCCGAGCTTCACCGAGCCGATGGTGGCCGAGGCGGTCGAGCTGGTCGAGGACCGCAGCCACGGCATGGTGCGGGTCGAGGTGCGGTGCAAGCGCTGCGGCGGCCACCTCGGGCACGTGTTCCCCGACGGCCCCGGCCCCGGTGGGGAGCGCTACTGCATGAACTCGGCGTCACTCACCCTGGAGCCGCGCGCCTCCTGATCCGGCCGCGGCGGGTCTAGCCTCCCCGGCGTGATCCGTCGTCTCGGCCCCGTCCTCGCGCTGGTCCTCACGGCCGCGGTGCTCACCGCACCCGCGGCCGGGGCGGTCGACCTGCTCGACCGCAAGAAGCTGCGCGCCCAGGTCGGCGCCACCGTCGCCGCAACCTACCCCGACCTGCCGGTCACCAAGGTCGTCTGCCCGAAGAAGGTGAAGGTGAAGGCCGGCGTGGCCGCCACCTGCACGGTCACCGCCGGTGCCTACTCGCTCGCCATGCTGGTCACGGTGGGCGACAAGAAGGGCAACGTCACCATCACCTCGACCCAGGCCCTCATCCCCAAGGCGACCGCCGAGGGCATGGTCGCCTTCAGCGCGACGCTCGCCACCACCGTCGACTGCGGACCCGACCCCTACCTGGTGAAGCGCCCCGGAGAGACGTTCGTCTGCACCGCCCGCTTCGAGGACGGCACCAGTCAGCAGGTCACCCTCACGACCAACGACGTCGCCGGCAACGTGTCGATCACCTCGGTCGCCGACGCCCCCTAGCGCGGCAGGGCGTCAACCGGCCCGGGGGTCAGCCGGCTTCGCGGGTGGCGACCTCGTCGAGCCGGGCCAGGGTGGCCTCCATGTTCTTGCGCGTCTTGCCCCGCATCGGCGCGACGAAGAGCTTGATCTTCTCCTGGGAGATGTCCCACGACTCGCGCACGAGCGTGCCGCCCTCGGCCGGCTCCAGCTCGTAGCGCCAGATCCGTCCGCCGACGACCCTGGTCAGCGGGCCCATCGTCGGCGTGGTCTGCCAGGCGATGCGCCGGTTCTCCTCGAACTCCACGATCGTGTTGACGGTGGAGTAGCCGAAGCCCATGTGCATCGACATGCCGAAGGTGCTGCCCAGCTCCAGCCGCTCGGGCTGATCCTTGGCGTCGCGCACCGTGCCCGACCCGTCGAAGTCGTGGTGACGGGCCGGATCGGCGATGATGCCGAAGATCACCTCGGGCGGGGCGGCGATCACGCGCTCGACAGACTCGACGTCGCTCATGGGAGTGCTCCTGGATCGGATGGTGTCCGAGTGGTGCCGGTGTGGTTTCGGAGTGGCGCCGGAGGCAGCGCGGGCCGCGCTACTTCGCCACCTTGATCTTGGCCGCCGCGTTGACCGGCGGGGCGCCGATGGTCGCGTTGCCGCCGGCGACCACGTGTGGCTCGAGGATCACCGCGAAGAAGTCGCGGCCGTAGGGCGACAGGTACAGGCCCCCCGGACCCCCCGAGCCCATGGACCGGTACCCCGACGGTGACCCGTCGGGGTTGGGGTTGAAGATCACCATGCTCGTCCAGTCGGGGTTGATGTCGAGCTGCATCGCCCGCACCGCCCCCGCGGCGACCAGCGCTTCGGCCAGGCCTTGCGGGGTCACCCGGGCCTGGGCGAGGACGAGCGCGCCGTTGGCGTCGACCCCCACGCCCGAGCGGGCCGTCGCGATGCCGGCGACCGAACCGCCCCACGAGCCCGGGTTGGCCGCGGCCGGCACCGGTACCCCGCCGTCGACCAGGAGACCGAGGTTCTGGCGGGCCGAGACGACGTCGGGGGTGAGGTCGACGTCGCGACCCCACTGGCCCACGGTGGCGCGACCGTCGTTGTAGATGACGAGCGTGCCCTGGCCGGGGACGAGGCCCTTGACCGTACGGCCCTCGTGGTAGAAGCCGCCGGGGGTGTCCTTGAGCTGGAAGCCGCCGTTGAACGCAGCCACCAGGCGCGGGCGCACCCCCGGGTCGATCTGGCCGCCCCACGAGAACGGACCGCCCGGATCGTCGGTGCCCGGGGAGAACACCGGCCGGGTGAGCTGCGGGTCGATCCAGGCGACCTCGACCCCGTTGAAGTTGCCCCGGTACAGGAGCTGACGGCCCGCGGCGTTGCGACCCTCGGCCCGCCAGGCGACCGAGCCGCCCGGCGCGGCCGGCGCGGCGGGTGCCGGGGCCGCCGTGGTGGGGGTGGTCGCGGCCGGAGCGGTCGCGGCGGGTGCAGTCGCGGCCGGTGCGGGTGCGGTGGGGGGCGGGGTCTGGCGCGCGGTCGTGGCGCCGGCGCCCGGAGCGACGACGAGCAGGGCCACGGCTGCGGCCGCGACCATCAGGGCGCGGCGTCCGAGCTGGGAGCAGTCCATCACGGGAGAGATTCTGGCCGGTCCGGCGCCCGAACGACGATCAGGGGCTCAGCGGGCCTTGGGGAGACCCAGGTGGCGCTCGGCGACGTTGTTCCGGTTGATCTCGCTGGTGCCGCCGTAGATGGTGGTGACGGGCGAGTGGCGCAGGTCGTACTCGATCCAGCCCTCGGCGGCGGCGCCCGGCTCGTGGAACTGCAGCAGGCTCGCCGGCGCCGCCGCGTGGGCGAACCACCGGGCGGCCTTCTGGTACGCCTCGGTCGCGTGGATCTTGGCCATCGAGCCCTCGAGGCCGGGGAGCGCACCGCCGGCTGCGAGGTACGCCGCCTTGAGGGTCAGCAGCGTGGCGACCTCGTTGTCGATCGCGACCCGGGCCATGCGCTCGCGCACCACCGGGTCGTCGATCAGCGGTCGGCCGTCGGCCCCGAGCTCGTGCGCCGCCCACTCGCGGAAGTGACGCAGCAACGGGATGCCCACCCCGGTGCCGCCCATCACGCCCCGCTCGAACGAGAGCGCGACGCCCATGACCTTCCAGCCGCCGTCGACGTCGCCGACGCGCCACTCGTCGCCCACGCGCACCTCGTCGTAGAACGACGCGTTGGTGCGCTCGGTCCCCATGGTGTGCACCGGCTCGAACGAGATGCCCGGCGTGTCCATCGGGATGATGAAGAACGTGAGGCCCTTGTGCTTGGGCACGTCGGGGTTGGTGCGGGTGAGCAGCAAGATCCACTCGGCTTCGTGGGCCATGGTGGTCCACATCTTCGTGCCGTTGATCACCCACTCGTCGCCGTCGCGCACCGCACGGGTGGCAGCCGCGGCGACGTCGGAGCCGGCGTCGGGCTCGCTGTAGCCGAGCGACACGAGCGACTCGCCGGTGAGGAGGCGCTCCAGCACGACCTCCTTCTGGTAGTCGGTGCCCGAGTGCGCGATCACCCCGGCGATCATCAGCGCCATGCTGATCCCGTCGACGGGCGCGCTGGCCTTCTCCAGCTCGTGGAACAGCAGCCACAGCTCCACCGGGTCGCCCTTGCCCAGACCGGGCACCGCGCGCTCGAGGTAGCCGCGCTCGGCCAGGGCCCGGTTGAGCTCGTAGGAGTTGAACGTGCCGGTGGTGTGCTGGCGGTCGATGACCTCGGGGGTGACCACCTCGGCGACGAGCGCGCGGATCTCGTCGCGGTACTGCTCCAGCTCGGGGCTCAGCGCGAAGTCCATCAGGCCGCGCCTCCACTCGCGACCGGACCGAACAGCCGGTCGCTCAGGGCGAGGCACTCCTTCGACGGGTCACCCGCAATGAGCGTCCACCCCCGGGCCCGCCGGAAGAAGAGCTGCACGTCGTACTCCTCGGCGTAGCCGTAGCCGCCGTGGGCGTGCAGGCTGCGGTCGGTCGCGTGCGCCGCGGTGTCGCCCGCGTAGACGAACGCCATCGACGCGAGCGTCTCGAAGTCGGTGACGTCGCACAGACCGACGTGGATGACCCCGGGGGTGCCACGGTCACCCGCCCACGCGGCCTTCGCCGCGAGCAGCGACGCCCCCTCGATCATGATGGGCAGATCGGCGAGCTGCTGCTGGAGCGCCTGGAACGCGCCGATGGGGCGGTCGAACTGGTGACGCTCGGCCACGTAGGCGAGGGCGAGGTCGAGCGCGGTGCGGGCGATGCCGACGAGGGCGGCGGCCGTGAGCGCCTGCCACTCGGCCCGCGCGATCGCGAACGCCGCGTGCGCCTCGGCGCCCGCCGCCAGCACGATGGCGCCGGCGGTCGCGCG
>Ga0194131_10012047_pt1 | contig 10172 bp, 8 predicted proteins | sample TA2KigO120mmetaG_FD_148631 | JGI IMG/M metagenome (GOLD analysis project Ga0194131, IMG submission 148631) | Freshwater microbial communities from Lake Tanganyika, Tanzania - TA2015053 Kigoma Offshore 120m | ecosystem: Environmental > Aquatic > Freshwater > Lake | place: Tanzania: Lake... | reverse complement strand
AGGTGATGCGAGCGCTGAAGAAGGGCCAAGCCGCCTTCTGGCAATATGGCGGCGGCATCATGGGAGAGGTGCGTCTGATCGAGCGGCAGTTCGGCATTTATGCTGCCTGATCTTGAGGGCGGGTGAACAACTCTGCAGTCACGCCGCTATTTGCAACAGAGCCGACTTTTGACTGCATCATGGCCGCTCCCCCTGACAACAACCTGATTGCGCCACGAAGGTTTGAAAACAATCAAAAATCAATCAATCCCTTGAACCCGCCCTAGCTCTGACTGTCTACAACCTTGCCCGGTGCTTCTGGCGCGCTCCTTTAACGTGGGAAGGCAGCCGGGATACCGCCGTCGACGGGAAGCATGGCGCCCGTGGTTTTCGAAAGCGCGCCGCCAACGAAACAGAAAGCCGCGTCTGCCACATCCTCTGGCAGGACCTCGACCGACAGCAGCGTGCGCTGGGCGTAGTGCTTCGGCAGGTTATCGACCGTGACGCCATGGGCCCGGGCACGATCCTCGGCCCAGCCCGCCGCCCAAATGCCGGAGCCGCGGATCACCGCATCTGGATTGATAGTGTTGACCCGGATACCGAAACGGCCGAGCTCCGCCGCAAGCAATCGGGCCTGATGAGCCTGCGCCGCTTTGACGCTGCCATAGGCAACGTTGCTGGGACCGGCGACGACGGCATTCTTGCTCGCGATATAAAGGATATCCCCGCCAAGCCCCTGCGCCTTCAGGCGACGGACAAACGCCTGCGACAGAAGCAGGGAACCGCGCGTCATCACGTCATGCATCAGGTCAAACTGGTCAATCGTGAAGACATCGACATCACCCGCAATGGACAGCCCGGCATTGTTGACCAGCAGATCCAACCCGCCGAGAGCCAGGGTTGCTCCTTCGATGGCTGCCTCGATGGCTGCCGGATCACGCAGATCGGCGACAAAGGGGGCGACATTGTCCGCCCCAAACCGGGAGGCCAGTTCGCGGGTCGTCTCGGCCAGCTTCGTGGCATCGACGTCGAGCAGAGCCACGGCAGCGCCTTCGGCCAGGAAACGCCGGGCAACGGCAAGTCCAATGCCGCCGGCAGCGCCGCTGACCAGTGCCGCTCGTCGAGCCAGCGGCCGTTCAGGCGGTAGTCGCTTCAGCTTCGCTTCCTCGAGCGCCCAGTATTCAATACTAAACGCGTCTGCCGGCGGCAGCCCCTGGTAGCCTCCAAGGCGCTCCGCCCCTTCCATGACGTTGACGGCGTTGATGAAGTATTCGCCGGCGATACGAGCGGTTGCCGCATCCTTGGCGAACGTGAACATGCCGATGCCCGGCCATAGGATAACCACCGGCTGAGGATCGCGCATGGCTGGCGACCCGGCGTGTGCATGAGCCTTGTAGTAGGCGGCGTGGCTATCGGCATAGACATCGAAGAGGGGCCGCGAACCGTCTGCCAACGCCTTGGCGCCAACTTCGGGCTCGAATGGCAGCAACAAAGGCGTGACTTTGGTGCGCAGGAAATGATCGGGACAGCTCGTGCCAAGAGCCGACAGACGCTGACAATCGGCGGAGGCAGCAAAGTCCAGAATCTGGTCACTGTCGACAAAGCGCCCGATCTTCCGCGTCTGGCGCGACGCGAGCCCGCGCAATACCGGAAGCGCCGCCGCCGCTATAGCACGGCGCTCAGCGGGCGTCGGTGCTGCCGCCAGCACCCGCCCACCGAAACGGGGACGGCCTCTGCGGGTCGCTAGAAAGCTCACGGCCTGGTTGATCAAACCAATCGAGCGGCGATAGCACGCCTCCGACGTATCGGCCCAGGAGATTATCCCGTGTCCGCCCAATATCACGCCGACAAGTTCGGGATTGGCCGACGCCAGATCGGCAATTCGCGTCGCCAGCTCAAAGCCCGGCCGCACCCAACCCAGCCAGCCGACCTTGCCGCCGAAGGCCTCACGGGTGATGGTCTCGCCGTCGCGGGCTGCGGCTATGGCGATGACCGCGTCAGGGTGCAAGTGGTCGACATGGCGCGCCGGGATCAATGCATGCAACGGCGTATCGATCGAGGGGGCGCGGCTCTTCGGGTGAAAAAGACAATGATCGTAGAATGCGACCATCGCATCCTCGTCGCCGGAGTCCCGATAGCGGGCACGCAGCGCCAGCAGCCTGTCCATACGCAGCTGGGCCAGACCTTCGTGAGTCAGCGTACCCAGGTCACCACCTGATCCCTTGACCCAAAGAACAGTAACCGGGTCCCCGGTGACCGGATCGGAGGCTACTATCTTGCCGCTGGTGTTTCCCCCGGCAAAATTCGTGATCCACAGATCGCTGCCCAAGAGATTGGAGCGATACACCAGGAGACCCACCGGGTCATCGGCCAGAGCCCTGGCCAGGTTGACGTCCCAGCGGTCTTCCACGATTTCGTCGATTGTCGCCATGGCTATAACCCCGTTGCGCGTCGAAACCCGCGCTGCCGTGCAGTCTCATGCCGGTAGCCGGCGGCACGGAGCGCGGCCAACGGATCCAGGGCGCCCCCCTTTCGGCGCCGCACTTCGCACACAAGCGGCCGAACGTCGCTGCGAAAGGCACCTTGCAGAGCATTCTGGGCCAGCGTTGCATCGTTACGGGCGCGAGCTTCGGCCAACACGCCAGTCTCGAGAATCAGCGCCTGGGCATAGGCAACCAGAATTGCCTCCGTGGACTGGAGAATATCCTCCATGGGGTCCTTTACGTTGTGACTGGCGTCGATCATCAGATCCGGCGGGTGTCCCGCAAGGAGCCCCTCGCGCTCTGCCTCAACCAGCTCATGGCAAATGAGGAAGAGCTGGAAAGGATGGATCGAACCGGTGGTCAGGTCATCGTCGCCGTACTTTGAATCGTTGAAATGAAAACCGCCCAGCCTCCGTTCATGCAGGAGCGTGGCGACCACCTGCTCGATGTTGGTGTTGGGAAGATGGTGTCCCAGGTCAACGAGGCATCGGGCCTGTGGGCCCAGCTCGCGGGCGATCAGCAGGCTGGTGCCCCAGTCCGGGTTGACCGAGCTGTAGAAGGCAGGCTCGAACGGCTTGTGCTCCGTGTAGAGCGACCACCCTTCCGGAAGAGCCGCATAGACCCTGGACAGGCTGTCGATAGTGCGATCCAGGGCTCCCCGAAAACTCGTCTGCCCCGGATGGTTCGTACCGTCCGCCAGCCAGACGGTGAGCGCCCGGCTGCCCAAGGCTTCGCCAAGCGCAATCACCCCCACCATATGATCGACAGCGCGCGCCCGAGCCTCCTCCCAGACATTGCTGACTGACCCGTAGCGATAGCTGGCGCGGGCATCGTTCGGCGCTTCGCCATCCTGAAAGGTGTTGGAATTGATCGGCCCGCAGACAATGCCGCTGGCCGCCAGGCATTCCTTCAGACCCGCGGGATCATCGGGCCGGTCCCAGGGGATGTGCAGGCTGATTTCGCCATTGGCGCGAGTCAGGCAATCAATGGCCGCCACATCCATCACTTTCTGTTCCACGCTGTGCGGCTCGCCGGCTTGCGTAAACCGGCCAAAACGGGTTCCCCCCGCTCCCAGGGCCCAGCTGGGCACAGCGATACGCAGGCCGGAGAGGCGCGCGACCACCGCTTCCACATCAACTCCACGGCGACCGAGCTGCCGGGCCAGATGGTTGAAATCATCGTCGTGCATCGCACCGTCGCGACTCTGCTGGCGTCTGATCTGCTCGGCCAGTGCGTCAGTCACGGTGTCGTTTCCTTTCCGGGCAACGGGCACGCCGATTCACGGACAATCAGCCGAGTAGGAACAATTGCGGAAGGCGGGTGTCGCCCCGTGAGCTGAGCGTGCAGTGCCGTGAGCGCTGCTCGCGCAATGGCGGGCACGTCCTGGGCAATATTCGTCAACGCCGGATTAAAGGCCTCGCTCAGCCATAGATTGTCGTAGCCCATCACAGAGAGGTCTTCAGGCACTTTGACGCCGCCCCGCATCGCCGCCGCCATGAGCCCCAGGGCCATCAAGTCACTGGCCGCGACCACGGCCGTTGGTCGTCGCTCCAGTGCCAGCAGCGCACGGCCCGCCGCCTGCCCGCCGGCGAAGGTATAGGCTGCACCGAAAAGCCACTCCGGCCTGCAAGGCAGCCCGATATCGGCCATCGCTTCCCGATAACCCTCTATGCGATCCTGCCCGGCGCCGATACTGGACAACGGACCGACACAGCCGATATCGCGATGACCGATACTGGCCAGGTATCGGACGGCAGTGGTTAGCGCCTGCCGCCCGTCCGAACGGATACTGCAAACGCCGCCGGTAGTGTCGGTCTGGTCAAGGATTACGGCTGGATAGCCGTCGAGTTCGGTACGCAGAGCCGGCGCCAGCTCATCGACTGACTGCAATGGCGACATGATGACGCCGCTCACACCGCGCCGCTTCAGACCGCGCACCAGCCCCGGGAGCGTATCCTCCTGCCCTGACAGCGACGCGACGAGAAATGTCATGCCCGCCTCGCGGAAGAGCGGCTCCATTTCTGCCAGGAGCTGGTGGAAATACGCGTTGAGAAAGTCATTGACAATGATCGCCACGGTGCGAGCGGCCGCGCATCTGCCTGGCAGCAAACCTCGGCACGTAGCCGAGCGAAGCGATCACGCGCTCGATACGCGAGCGCGTCTCCTCAGCCACGGGGCCGCTGGCGTTCAGGACGCGGGATACCGTGGCGGGCGATGCGTCAGCCAGACGAGCCACGTCCTTGATTCTGGCAGGCTTCGAGCTCATCGAGAGGTCACCGCCTGATGCCACGCCGATCGATAGATAGCGAGACGCGGATCGTCGAAGGGGATGGCGATCTGAAATCCCTCGCCCCCTCCCCGTCGTCCACGCGCCAGCAGCGCCGCTCCCAGGGGAGTTCCATCCGCTGCCGTATCGACAAGTACACGCGCTGCCGGTCGAAGAGCTGCCAGGACGGCGCCAAACAAGGGAAGCCCGGCAAACGGGCCAGTAACGTATACGGTGTTGCCGCCCCCTAACCGCTCCAGACACCAGTCGCTGACCAGCGCCGTATAAGCCACCGCGAGCGCTGCACGGCCCGCCATGTCCAGTCCGTCACCGCGGATGATCGTTCCGGAGCGGTCGCGGAAAGGCCCGCCAGCGGTAGCAAAACACGGCAACGCCATGGCCCCCGCCGCCAGCACCGTCCCCATGGCTGAAGCACTCGCTCGCGACAGCGTATCGGGCTCTGCAATGGCGGCGGCCTCACGTCCACCCATGAAACGGATACTGGGAACCAGCGTGCCATCAGGCGCCACGTTTGCCAGCATGTCGCAACCGGGATCCAACCGGTCAGCCACGCCACCGGGACGCAAGGCGACAAACCAGGTGCCCGTTGACAGCACGGCGGCAGAGCCGTCGCCAGAGCCGATGCAGCGCCACGCCGCCGCATTACTGTCATGAAGACCGCAATGCACCGGACAGCCCTGCGGCAGCCCCAGGCGACGCGCGAGATCGGGGGTAACGGTGCCAACCACGCCACCTGCCGGATGCATCGGGGCAAATATCCGGTCCCAGCCACGCCGCCTGGCAAGGCTGGAATAGCGGCCCTCCCTGGGATCCCAAAGATCGGTATGGCAACCAAGCGACGAGACTTCAGTTGCCGCCGTACCGCACAGCTTCCAGGCCCAGAACTGCGGAAACGGCACGAGTGTGCGGGCCGAAGCGAAGAGGCCAGGCGCCGACGCCTGCATCCAGGCAAGCTGTCGCCCCAGATTCAACCCGGCAGGCAGACGCGGCGATAAGGTCTCCGTGAAATCCGGGGCCTCGGCATCATAAGCAGCCGAGATATCGGCCGGCGGCTCGGCTTCGTAGTCCATGACCGGAAGAGCGAGCTCATGTTCGTTCAGGAGAGCTGCTGCGGCACCATGGGCAACAGGCATCACTCCCAGGGGGGTCACTTCCCGTCCCATCGTCGCAAGTCCGTCACACAACGCGTCGAAGGTCCCCTCGACGTCCAGGTGCGGATAAGGCCCGCCGGAGCTTTGCGCATTGCAGGAATGGCGTCGGCTGAAAACAATCTCGCCGCTCGCTGTCACCGCCACTACACGTGCGGTCGTCTTGCCGACATCCAACACCGCGATGGCGTCCGCGCGCTTCATACCAGCGCGTCCTCCTGCTTTCCGAGGAAGCGGAAGAGCACCACCAGCGGCAGGAATGTCAGAAGGATCAGTATCGTCCCGAGCGCCGAAGCGGTACCGAAGTTGGCGTTCACCACCTCGGTGAATATCTCGACACTCAGCGTGATGGTGGAGCCGGATTGCAGAACCAGGGTGGCGCTGAGCTCACGAATGGTATTCGACCATGTGAGCAGCACGCCGGAAAGGATCGCCATGGCGAGCAGAGGAACGGTGATCCTCAAAAAGGTGCGTCCGGGCCCGGCCCCAAGATTGATGGAGGCGTCCTCCGTGTCGCGGGAGAGTTGCTGCAGCATGCTGACGGCCGAGCGGACGGAGAACGGCAGACGACGAATGAAGAAAGCAAGGATCAGGATCGCCGCCGTGCCGGTCAGTATCAGCGGCGGCTCGTTGTAGGTGACGATCAGTCCGACCCCGAGCACGATGCCGGGCACCGCGTAGGAAAACATGACGACGCCGTCGAGAAGCCCGCCGAGGCGGCCCGGCCGGCGGACGATGATATAGCCAACAGCGGTACCCACGACGGCGCACAGCACTGTCGCCGCGGTCGTATAGAGCAGGGTATTTGTCAGCGGCACCGCAACGGTACGAAGCAGGCGGATGTAATTATCCAGCGTCGGCTCGAACAGCAGCAAGGGTCCGTTTGCCTTCAAGAAGGACGAGATCACGATGTTGATGATCGGCAGCAGGGCCATGCCCACCAGCAGAAGAACGTAGGCACTGGCCAAAAGGCGCTTGAGCGGAGGCTGCTCCCGCTGCATCAGGGGACGGATCGCCGCAGTGCCGTGGGCGTGGCGCCCGGCGTACCAGCGCTGTACCAGGAGAGCGCCGGTGGTAACCGCGAGCAGGAGAACCGCCAGCGTACTGGCCAATACTGGCCTGCCGCCAAATTCGTTGACGAACTCGCCGTAAATCAGCACAGGCAGCACACGAAACCGCTCGCCGATGATGATGGGTGTGCCGATATCGGTGAAGGCAGCCACGAAAACCAGAAGCGCTCCGGCGCTGATCGAGGGCACGAGCAGCGGCAGAAGTACCGTGAAGAATACGCTCAACTCGCTACTGCCCAGATTGCGGGCCGCATCCTCGATGGACTGGTCGATGGATTTGAGGCCGGAAGACACCATCAGGAATACAAAAGGAAAGAACTGGAGCGTGAACACCAGGACGATGCCGGGCGCACCATAGATCGATGGCAGGGGTATGCCGATCTCGGCCAATGTCGCCGTGACCAGGCCACTGCGACCAAAAAGGATCACCCAGGAATAGGAGCCGATGAAGGGGGGCGAGACGAAGGTTAAAACGACCGCCGCGCGCACGAAGCCCCGCCCCCAGATGTTGTAGAGGGTCGCGAAATACGCCGCCGGCACGCCCAGCAGCACAGCCAGTATCGTCGCCGCAGAGCTGACGATCAGGCTGTTGATCAGTGTCTGATAATAGAAACGCTCCGCGAAGAACGTAATGTAGTTGGCCAATACGCCTGGCTGGTCATCCTTGCCCGACAGGCTGAGCCCGACAATATTTATGACGGGCAGCACCAGAAGCGCGACCAGCGCCACGAACGCAAGGGCCGTCACCACCGGCCAGAAGCCGAGATGGCGGGAAAGCCAATTGGGAGTCACCGTGTACGCCAGCCCCGTCATTGCGGCTTGGCCGGAAAGATCCATGGCGATTGCGAGTGCAGCGACAGCCCCACACGGCTCCCGGGGGGTGGCAGGGTCTGGGCGGCCGCCCCTGTCAGCGCGGCCTGCGCGAAGACGTTGGGAGCCAGCTCAAGAACGAGACGAACCGTTGCACCATAGAACTGCGTATCGGTGACTGTCGCAGTCCAGCCATTCGTTGCCGGACCGACGATCAGATCATGGCTGCGGAACGCAACCTCGGCCGGGCTGCCGGCAGCTGACGCCTGTCCCGACGGGACGGCAAGGCGCCCGCCCCCCGGGACATCATAGAGCGCGGTGTCATTGCCGCCGGCGCCCAGGCGCGTCGCCGGGAGGAAGTTCGTCTCGCCGATGAAAGCGGCAACAAAGCGGGTCCGCGGCCTGTGAAAGATCTCGGCAGGCGTCCCGACCTGCTCCACGCGGCCGCCGCTCATCACCGCCACCCGGTCGGACATCATGAGCGCTTCCTCCTGGTCGTGAGTGACGTAGAGGGTCGTGATGCCGATCTGGCGCTGGAGCGCCCTGATCTCGCCACGCAGATGGACGCGCATCTCGGTATCCAAATTAGACAACGGCTCGTCCATCAGCAGGACGTCAGGCTCGATGACGATGGCGCGCGCCAGCACCACACGCTGCTGCTGGCCGCCGGACAGCTCGCGCGGGCGGCGGTGGCCGAGATGCTCGAGCCGCATCATCGCCAGCATCCGGCCGACACGCTCGTTGATCTCGCCCGCCGCCAGCCCTCGCGCTCTCAGGCCGTAGGCGATGTTCTCCACCACCGTCAGGTGCGGAAAGATGGCGTAGTTCTGGAACACCATGCCCGTATTCCGGCGATGGGCAGGAACGGCGTCGATACAGGCGTCACCGAACAGGATGCGCCCGTCGCTTTGCGGCATGAAACCCGCGACGATACGCAACAGCGTGGTCTTGCCGCAGCCACTCGATCCGAGCAGCGTGAAGAACTCGCCCTTGGCTACCGACAGATCGACCCTGTCGACCGCCGTGACTTCACCGAATCTCTTGCTGACAGCCTCGATCCGGACAGACGTCGACGTCATCTTCACGCCTCGGAGAAAACTTTAGGTACAGCGCCGCTCCGGCGGCTGCTCCTCAGGCTTGGATCGCCTGGGGAACGCCGCCGGCAATGAGGGCGTTTATTGCGTGCGGATGATGACCTGCTGCATCCGGTCGAGTATCTGCTTGCGGTTCTGCGCTGCCCAATTTTCGTCGTACTCGATCACCTTGAACTTGTCGGGCGCCAGCATTTCGGCGTGGGTCGTGACGCCGTTCAGCGTCGGTCGGCGCCCCGGAAACTTCGTCGCCAGATCCGTCTGCGCGCCGCTTGTCAGCAGGTAGTCGGCGAACAGCCGGGCAGCACGCGGATTTGGTCCGCCTTTGACAATGAACATACCCTCAGGCTGCAGCAACGTGCCGTCAGCCGGGTACACGATGCCGGCGGTACCAGCGAGCACGTAGTTGAAAGCACCTTCTTCGTAGGTCACTCCAACCGGGTATTCACCACGCCCGACCTGCTGAAAAACGAGGCTCGAGCGCAGCACGATGTTCATGTTGCGGGTCATGTCCTCGACCAGTTTCCAGGCCGGCTCACCCTTGCCGTAGATCTGCAGCCACGTCGTGAGTGCGCCCAGCGCCGAACTGGCCTTGGAAGGATCGGCGTGAACCACCTTTCCTTTCCATTCCGGCTTCGCCAGATCGGCCCAGGTCTTCGGCGCCTGGTCGGCTGTAACCAGCTTCTTGTTGTACATGATAACCATGGTGCTGGCGCCGAACGGCGTGTTGTAGCCGGAAGGATCGATCATCTTCGGCTGGACGTTCGCCAAACCCGGGGAGCGGTAGACATCGAAGAGATCCGGCGTCGAAGACCCGGTATCGGAGAACCCGCCCCACATGATGTCGCCCGCCGGCCGGCCACGCTCGGCGCGGATACGGTTCAGAAGTTCACCTGTACCCGCCTTGACGGTCGTCACCTTCACACCGTTCTTGTCACCGAAATCCTTGATGAAATAGTCGACCATTTCCGACGGATGCGAGGCATAGACGACGAGCTGCTTCTCGTGGTTCTGCGCCACAGCGCTCGTTGATGCGATGGCAGAAAGCGCGCCGGCCAGGACCAGCGCTCCGATTGATTTCATCACCGGATGTTCCCTCCCGAAACTCGATTACAGCCCGTGAAACTGCCCGAGGGGAGTCGCTGCGAGCCGACATTTTTTGCAGCAATAGCGTGTATGAAATCGGTTCCACTGTCCAGCGTACACAGCCCGCCACACCAGAAGATATTCCTTTCGCGCCGGCCGTCATGGCTGCGCCTCATGTTGTCCGCCACCTCACTAGCCGAGCTTATTCACGATGATTT
>Ga0194131_10012044_pt1 | contig 10174 bp, 10 predicted proteins | sample TA2KigO120mmetaG_FD_148631 | JGI IMG/M metagenome (GOLD analysis project Ga0194131, IMG submission 148631) | Freshwater microbial communities from Lake Tanganyika, Tanzania - TA2015053 Kigoma Offshore 120m | ecosystem: Environmental > Aquatic > Freshwater > Lake | place: Tanzania: Lake... | reverse complement strand
GATGACCTCCTTCACGGCGTCGCCGCTCACCACCATGCCTTCACCCGCGTGAGCGGGAGAGGGTTTGAGCGCTGCGGCGGGCGAGAGTCTGGACGCGCCGGCCGACGTAACGGCCGTCACCCCAACTCTCGCCCGCTGCGGCGGGCGAGAGCACCGCGCCAGCGTTCGCTTCCATCGCCGCCGCCGCCATCTTCCTTGCGTTCGGACGGAACCCCCGGACGACCGCGTCGCTCCCCTATCCGCCGGGGCGCGGACCGAAGCGAGAGCGCCTGCCCTCCACGTTGCAGTGGATATCCAGGAGCACGGTCCGTCCGTCCGCGTTGAGCTTGCGGGCGCGGACGAGCGCGGCCGCGATCTCGGAGGGCTTCTTGACCACGATGCCGACCGCGCCCAAACCCTCGGCGATCCGCGCGTAGTCGCCGGTCATGTGTGTCAGGTTGAACCGTGCGCGCGCCTCCGGGTAAGCACCGGGGTAGGTCGCCATGTCGCCGTTGTTGAGCACGATGGTGGTGATGGGCGCGCCGATCCGCGCCGAGGTCTCGAGGTCCAGGCCAGACATCCCGAACGCCCCGTCGCCCATGAAGTTGAGGCAGAAGGCGTCCGGGCGCGCCAGCTTCGCCCCGATCATCAGCGGGATGCCGAAGCCGAGGTGCGTCGTCTTTCCCCAGCCGATGTAGCTATGCGGGACGGTCGCCCGGTAGAAGGGCATCAGGATGTCCCGCGGCGCGCCCGCGTCGTGGGTCACGATCGCGCTCTCCTTCTCCTTCATCCGCTCCAGCTCGCCCACGACGCGGTAGGCGTTGATCAATTCCTCGTCCGACTCGAGCAATGGAGTCCATTCCGCCAGCCACTGCTGCCTGATCGCGGCGATCTCGTCGGCAACCCCGTTCGACCGCGGGCGCTCGCCGATCTGCGCCTTCACCTCGTCGAGAACCATCGCCAGCGTCAACTTCGCGTCACCGGGCAGACCGATCGCGGCGTCGTAGTCCTTGTTGATGTCGTCGATGCTCTCGGTGTTGTGCACGATCGTCTTGCCGCCCGGAATGGGCTGGCCGTAGAAGGTGCGCGTCAGGCTAGAGCCGACGGCGAAGAGCATGTCGGACTCCTGGAGCCAGCGGTAAGCGGGCAGAGTTGTCGCACCGCTCCCGGAGCCGAGCGTGAGCGGATGCCGCTCGTCGAAGCCGGACTTGCCCGGCATGGTGCAGTAGACCGGTATCTGAGTGAGCTCGGCGAGTTCGCGCAGTTCGTCGGTCGCGCCGGCGAAGAGTGTGCCCATCCCCGACCAGATCACCGGCTTGCGCGCGCCCAACAGGGCGCGGACGGCGTCCTGCACCGCCCCACGGGAGGGCACCTGAGGCGATCGTCCGGGAGACCGATAGGCCTGCGCCGTTTCCGGCACGGCCTGCCGGTCCACGTCGGAGGGAATCTCGATCAGGACCGGGCCGGGACGTCCGTTGCGCAGGGCGTGGAAGGCGCGGCGCATCACCGCCGAGACCATCTCGGGTTTCCAGATGACCTCGGCATGCCTCGTGACGGACTGGTAGGTCCGGGCCGGGGAGAAGTTGGGACGAACGGCGTACTCCTGGGTGCTGACACCGCCCTGGAAGATCAAAATCGGGACGTTATCGGCGTACGCCTGGGCGATGCCCCCCATGGAGTTCTCGGCACCCGGGCCGCCCTGGGTGATGACGACGCCGAACTTCTGGCGATCGTTCAGGCGGCTGAACCCGTCGGCAGCCATCACCGCGCCCCGCTCGTGTCGGAACAAGAGCGTGCGAATACCCTCGACGGCGACAGCCTCGAGCAAGTTGTTGGAGGGGAAGCAGGAGACCCACTCCACGCCTTCCGTCTTCAGGATGCGGGCAACGGCCTGCAGAGTGTCCACGATTGTCAATGCCTCCTCGTCGTGCCTCGATCGTGCCCAATAAGGTACAGGAAGCGGCATTGGCTCCCGGCGGGTCTGCGGCGCTTCCTCGAGACCTCTGCCCCGGCGTTCAGAGCGCAGGGTGCGTCATCCAAGGAACACTCTGTCTCGGTGCCAGGCGAGAAGGTCAGGTGCTGGCCTGGCGGTGGCCTGCGCGGGCAGGTTGAGCGGCCGCCCGTGGAGGTGGTAATAGGAGCGGCCGTTCAAGAAGTCGGCCTTCAGACGCGAGCCGACCGCGAACCGATACTCGTGGTCGATAGTGACGTATCCGCGATCGAACAGGCGGTGGATGTCCGAGCGCAGGGCGATTCCATTGGCGAGTGCGTGCCGACCGCCCGAGGCAAAAGGCTGAATGTGTGCCGCCTCCACGACCGGCAACGAGTGCTCGGCGGTGACAGCGCATGCCCGGCCGTAGGCGTCGAGCACGCGCACACGGAAGATCGGCTGGCCCAAGCGGGGCATCACGAGAATCGACGATCCCGATCGCGCCACCGGCTCCAGAAATCGCTCAAGCGCACCGGCGTCCCTTTCGGTGACACCCTGAGTGGCGGAGCCGTGCTCGGCAATCGCGTGGGGCTGCCGCGCACGCACCCGGTCCAGACACTCCTCCCAGATCCGCCGTCCCTCACCTCGGGTGAGGTCATAGCCCGCGCCGGTCTGGGTGGTGGGTCTCCAATCAGAGGGTTCGGGCACCCACTCAAGCTGGGGGAAGAACGAAGCCTCGGCGATGAGCGTGCAGCCAATTTGGCCGAGCGGATCGGCCTCGATGCGTGCGTCGGCGCGGATCCGCGCCAGGCGATCCTGGAGGCCCACGAAGTCGAACACACCGTTCGCGGACCCGAAAACCTCCCAGGCGAGCCAGTCTGGAAGCGCCGAGAAGCCGGCGACGAAACCGAAGCCGCAGATCGCGCGATGCGGTGCCTTGAGCTTGAAGAAGAATGGCGTACCGACCTGAAGCCGGGGCGATTCACGGATGGACGGCTTCCAGAAATTCACATCCGCCACGATCGGCCGTGAGCGCAGATGCTCGTACCATCCCGGGTCCGTGACCGCGATGTAACCGCGCATGCCCTCAGCCTGCTACCAGCGACACGATTTCAGTCTGGCCCGCGCTACCGCGTCCCCGGCAGCCCCGGCGGACCGAACGCGCGGAACGGCTCCGGCACGTACGCCGCCAGCGCCTCGGCCCAGTCCGGCAGCGCCACGCGCACCACGTCATCGTCGTGGCTCAACCACCAGAGGTGGCGCAGGGCGTGCTCAAGAACCGACCGGGTCACTCTCCAAGCGTACTGTAGAGATAATGTATCATCAGCGACGCCGGTGATGTTCCGACCAGCGGGCGCGAGCCAGACGTGACGTTCCGCGACCACGAGCAGGCGGCTGCGGCGGCGCGCGCGGCGGTTCGCTGCGCCGTCGTCACCCTGAGCGATAGCCGCACTGAGGAAACCGACACCAGCGGCCAACTGATCCTCGACGCACTGCGTGCGGCCGGCCACGAGATCGTCGAGCGGCACGTCATCCCAGACGAGCCAGCCCTGCTCGGCCCGCTGTTGGACCGGCTCTGCGCGGAGGAGCGGGTCGAGGCCATCCTGCTCACCGGCGGCACCGGCGTCGGCCCGCGCGACTCCACCCACGATGTCGTCGCGGCCCGGCTCGACAAGCGGCTCGATGGCTTCGGCGAGCTGTTCCGCATGCTCTCCTGGGAAGAGATCGGGCCGGCCGCGATGCTCTCCCGCGCGCTCGGCGGCGTCCGCTACGGCCGCGTCCTGCTCTCGATGCCCGGCTCACGCAAGGCGGTCCAGCTCGCGATGGAGAAGCTGGTCCTCCCCGAGCTGCGCCACCTGGTCTGGGAAGCCACCGGCCGCGATTAGGGGTTTGGCACCGCTCATTTGCCGAGCAGCCGCTTAGGCGCTGAGGCGGCAGTCCGGGCAGCGCCCGAAGTACTGCACCAGGTGCCCCTCGATCTTGTAGCCCGTCGCGGCCGCGACCTCGGCCTGTTCGTGGCCGAGGTCGCACCGGTCGATCACGGCGATCTTGCCGCAGGCGGTGCAGGTGAGCTGGTGCTCGTGGCCGAGCCGCCGCGGCGCGACGCCGTGGCAGCCGTCGAGCCCATGGACCCGCGTGACCAGCCCGAGCTCCTCCAGCAGATCCAGCGTCCGGTACACCGTCGTCAGCCCGGCGTCGATGCCGCGCTCGACCGCCAGCCCGTGCAGCTCCTGCGGGCTCAGCACCCGCTCGAGCGTCAAGACCAGCCGGGCCAGCGCCAGCCGCTGCGAGGTCACCCGTCCCCCGCGCTCGTGCAGCCGCCGTCCCACCAGCGCGATCGAGCGCTCGACCGCGTCCCCGTCAGCCTGGACCGCTTTGTAGGCGACCATCGGCCAGACTATAGCCCGGCTAAAGAAAACGGTCGCCAACAGCTTGACAAGACCCCACGTCGCGGCCTAAACACTGTGTTGAATATCATTTTCATCAGATGGAGGCCTCGGTGGTTGCTGAACCGATCGCGAAGACGCCGGTGACGGTCTTGACCGGGTTCCTGGGCGCGGGCAAGACCACGCTCCTCAACCGCATCCTGACCGAGGACCACGGCAAGAAGGTCGCCGTGATCGTCAACGAGTTCGGTGAGGTCGGCATCGACAACCAGCTCGTCATCGGCGCCGACGAAGAGCTCTTCGAGATGAGCAACGGCTGCATCTGCTGCACCGTGCGCGGCGACCTGATCCGCATCGTCGGCTCCCTGCTCAAGCGCAAGGAGCGCTTCGACTACATGCTGATCGAGACGACCGGCCTAGCCGACCCCGGCCCGGTCGCCCAGACCTTCTTCGTCGACGATGAGATGCAGCGCAAGCTCGCCCTCGACGCGATCGTCACGGTCGTCGACGCCAAGCACATCAGCCAGCACCTCGGCACCAGCCCCGAGGCGCAAGAGCAGATCGCTTTCGCCGACGTGATCTTGCTCAACAAGACAGACCTCGTCTCGGCCGAGGATCTCGACGCGCTCGAGGCGCGCATCCGCTCCATCAACGCGATGGCCCGCGTCCACCGCACCCGCGACTCCGCGGTCGAGCTCGACTGGGTGCTGAACGTCGGCGGGTTCGACCTCAATCGCGCCCTTGAGGTGAAGCCGACCTTCCTCGAGGCCGAGTACCCGTTCGAGTGGGCCGGCATCTACCTCCTCCAGGATGGCCAGCATGAACTGGTGCTCCAGGCCGGCCCCGACCCGTCCATGGCCGTCCTGCTCGAGCCAATCGCCGGCGAGGACGGGGCCGCGCTCGACGCGGCCCAGGACGACGCGCTGATCCGCTTCACCGCCGCCGCGCCGATGTTCGCCTCCGGCGCCGAACTCGCGCCCTCGCGTGCTCCCGTCGAACTGACGTTGCGCGCGCCCGAGAACCGGTTCCGCGTCCGGGTTGACCACGCCGGCCTCTACGTGCTGTACACCGAGCACGGGCCGGACGAGTTTGCCCTGGAGCTGCGGGGACCGGGCGGCCCCGTCGAGCCGCTGCTCAGCCGCGCGTACGCGGCCGGCCACAGCCACGACGACACCGTCTCCTCCATTTCGATCGTCGCCGACGGTCAGGTCGATGACAAGAAGCTGAACCGCTGGATGTCCAAGGTGCTACGCGAACAAGGGCCGGACATCTTCCGGATGAAGGGAATCCTGAACGTCAAGGGCGAGTCAAGCCGGATCGTCTTCCAGGGCGTCCACATGCTGTTCGAGGGCCGCCCCGACCGGCCGTGGCGCGCCGACGAGCTGCGCAACAACCAGCTCGTCTTCATCGGCCGGAACCTCGACGAGGCCGCGCTTGAGAAGGGCTTCCTTGCCTGCCTTTCGTAGGGGGGCGGCCTCGGCCGACGTCGTCGAGCTCCAACCAGCCTGGACTTGCGGGCTCGACGACTACATCACTGGGCTTCGCTTCTCGCCCGACGGCCAGGCACTCGCCGCCACCTCCGCCAGCGGGCGCGTCGGTATGCGGCCGGTCGAAGACGGTGTGCCATGGGTCGAGTTCGGCGCGCATCAGAGCGATGCTACCGCCCTGGCCTGGTCCCCCGACAGCCGCAGTTTCGCCACGGGAGGGCACGACAGCGCAGTCCGGCTCTGGTCACGCGAGAGCGGGCGAGAGCTGAGGGTGCTGCCGCTGTTCGGCTGGGTCGACCACCTCGTCTGGCACCCCGTGAGCTGGATGCTGGCCGCGGCGGCGGGGAGGAGCATCGAGGTGTGGGGCGGCCACGACTTCGAAACCGTCGCGCGCTGGTCGGACATGCCGAGCACCGTGTCCTGCCTGCGATGGCTGCGCGCTCCCGACCGCCTCGTCGCGGCTTGCTACGGCGGGGTGTTCCGCTTCCGGGTCGGCGCCGAAGGCTCTGACCACCACTTCCGCTACCAGGGAGCCCCGATCGCTCTCGCGGTCGCGCCGGACGAGAGCTGGCTGGTCAGCGGCAACCTCGACGCGTCGGTCCATCTGTGGCCCATGCGCGGCGCCCGCTTCGGGCGCGAGGACGCCCAGCTCGGGATGCACGGGTTCCGCGCCAAGGTCGAGCACGTCGTGTTCGACCACTCGTTCCGCTGGCTGTACAACACCGCCGGTCCAATGATCGCCCGCTGGCCGATGCCCGACCCGGCCGGACGCAAGGGCGAGCCGCTGGCCGAGCACCCCGGCTGGGTCACCGCCATCGCGCCGCAACCGAAGGGGACCTTGCTCGCCTCGGCCGACGACGCCGGCATGCTCTGCCTCTGGCGCAGCGGTGGCCAGCGCGACCCGCTCCGCTCCGAGCGCGTCACCCAGACCGGCGTCACCACGCTCGCTTGGTCGCCGGACGGCGAGCTCCTGTCCGCCGGCACGCGCGACGGCACGGTCCAGACCTGGCGGGTCGTCGACGCCCGCGTCCCCGCTGCCTCGGGAGGCACGCGGCGGTGATGCTGCGCCGCACCATCCTCCGTGGTGCCACCGCAGTGTGGGGGAACCTAGCCAGCGCTGCGCCGGTCGACCTGCGCTGCCGCCTGACCGCGCCGCAGCGTCGATCGAACGGCGCAGCCGATCGGATCGGGCCCGCATCGGCCGGGAGCATCGATCTCCGTCCAGCCGCCGCTGGCGACGACTGGGCGGTCCGCGGGCTGTTCGTCGCCCTCCATAGCCACAACGCGACGCTCGATCCCCTCTTCGCACTGGCCGACGGTTGGGAAACGACCCTCGACGAACACCTCGCCCGCATCCGGGAGGACCGCGCAGGCATCACGCTGCTGGCCTGGCGGGCCAGCGAGCCGGTTGGGCTGCTGATGATGGACAGCCACGTCGACTCGCCGCTGTTCCGTTTCCGGCGGTGGGTCGAGCTCCTGGCGCTGTACGTCGCTCCGCCGGTGCGCGGAACCGGGCTGGCCGATCGCCTGCTACGAGTCGGCGTGGCGTGGGCGCACGCCCGCGGCGCCGCGCGCGTGCAACTCTACGTCACCGCGTCCAACGAGCCGGCCCGACGGTTCTACGCCCGCGGCGGATTCCGGCCGGTCCAGGAGATCTGGCGGCTCGACCTCGGTCGGCCCGCGCCCGGCGGCGAGCCCGACGCCGGGTGCGAGGCGGTGCACGCCAGCGGCCACCACCTGCTCTCGCCAACGCAGCACCGCCTGGCCGACGAGATCGAGCGCGACCAGCCGGCGTGAGCCACCCCCAAGGACCGGCGCCGGGTCGTTCGGCCGCCGCGGTCGTGGGCTCTTCGTGCGCGCGCCTTCGGGTCGACGGATAGTGGGTTATAATGACAAGAATGTTCAATAAGTCGGTCCTGATGCTCAGCCGCCGCCGTTTCCTCGCCGGACTCGCCGGGGTCGCGGTGCTCGCCGCTCTCGGGTCGGGCTGCGCCGGCACCACCACCTCGCCGACTGCCCCGAGCGCCGCGGCCGGCATCCTGCCGGTCGCCAGGCTCGAGGTCGCCGACTCCGCGACTCTGATGATCGAGACCAAGGCGCCCAACGGCGCGGTCCCGGCCGCGCTGGCGAGCTACTTCCTGACGATCCACGACGCCGAAGAGGCCTCCCGGGTCGGCGACGAGAGGTTCAACGCCGCCCCTCAAATGACCGGGCCGTTCAGCCCGGTCGAGCTCCGGCCGGCCGAGCTGACGGTCGTCGAGCGGCACGACGGCTACTGGGGCGGCGCCAGCGGCCTCGATCGGGTCGAGTTCCGGGGCGTCAACGACGGCAACGCCCGCCTCAACGCCGTCCTGGCCGGCGACGTCCAGGTCGCGCGCCAGATCCCGCCCCAGGGCGTCAGCCAGGCGAAGAGTGCCGGCCTCGCCGTCCAGAGCGTCGGCTCGGCCTACGTCTACCACCTCTTCCTCAACAACCGCCGCCCACCCTTCGACGACCCGGCGGTGCGCCGCGCCATGTCGCTGGCGGTCGACCGTCAGGCGCTGGTCGATCGGGTGCTCAACGGAAGCGGCCAGGTCGCGACCGGCGCCTTCCCGCGCTTCTCGCCGAACGACACCTTCCCGTTCGAGGCCGCCCGGGCGCGCGCGCTGCTCGAGGACGCTGGCTGGAAGGCCGGCCCGGACGGCACCCGGGTCAATGAGGACCGCCGCCTCGCGTTCACCATCCTCACCTACCCCCAGCGCCCCGACCTGGGCCTGCTCGCGACTGCGATCCAGGCCATGGTGCGCGAGGTCGGCGTCGCCGCCTCCATTACGTCGACCGAGGACATCTCGACCCCGGTCGACAAGGGCGAGTACGACGCCGCGATGTACGCCTGCAAAACCGCTCCCTCCGGCGACCCGGGCTTCGCCCTCAACCTGTTGTACCACAGCAAGGGCGCCCTCAACGGGCAGATCGGCTACCGGTCGGCCATGCTTGACGCGACCGTCGAGACGGCGAAGCGGCACGAGTTGGCCGCGCAGGCCCAGGCGATCCTGCGCGAGGAGTCGCCGATCCTGCACCTGGCGATCCCCAACTACCACACCGCGCTGGCGCGCAAGGTGGGCGGCTACGAGATTCACCCGGTCGAGATGGACTTCCTCGACCGCGCCATGGCGCTGGCCTGATGGCCGGGACCTGCCCCCGCCCGAGCGACGTTGGCGCCGCCCCGACCGATTGGGCCGAGCGCTGGCTCGGCGGCTTCTGAGCGCCCGGCGCGATCGGCGGTCCGCCGATCCGGGCCAGCGATTACCCGGCCCACACCGTGATGGCCGACCTCCTGACCCTTCCCTCCGCCGCTAGGCGGAGATCGGCGTCGGCCCAGGCCGCGACCGCAGGGTGGTCGGCCGCGCTGGGTGGGCTGCCGGCCGTGCTCGCACCCAGCGCCGCCGCGGCGCGCCGGGCCGTGATGGCGGCGGCCGGCGTTCGCCCGGGCGATCCCGTCGAGGTGCCGCCGAACGCCGACCGCGCGCTCGTCGAAGCGGTCGCCGACGTCGGTGCGCGTCCGCGCTTCCGCCCGTTCGGTCCGGACCTGACCGTGCCCCGATCGTCTGCGCCCTGGGCCTGGGCGCAGACGATCGGCGGACTCGTCGAGCCGTCGCGCCGCGCCTGGACCGACCACGCCGACGCCCTGCCCGACCTCTCGGCCTGCTGGGCCTGCGCCCGCCTCGACGCGCCTGGCGCGCGGGTCCCAGCCCTGCTGTTCGGTCTGCACCTCTCCGCCGACCCGGCGACGGCCGGCGCGCTGGTCGTCTGCGGCGACCGCCAACTTGCGGCGCGGGTGCGCGTCGAGGTCGGGTCGGGATCGGACCTCGACTGGGGCGCCGCGCTCGCGCAGCGCGACCGACTGATCGACCTCGCCCGCGCCCAGCGCGCGGCGCTGGCCGAGCTGCGCCGCGGGCTCGCCGAGGCGGCCGGCCTGCCCCTCGCCCCCAAGACCGCCGTCGGCGCGCTGCCCCACGGCGTCGCGGTCCGGGTCCCCGAGGATGCCGAGCCGTCCACGTTCCTCGTCTACCTGCGCGCCGAGCGGTCCGGCGCAGTCTGGCTGCCCGAGCTGGCCCCGGTCCACTACGCGGCCTTCCGCGGCGCCCAGGGGCCGGCCGCCCGCGCTGCCGCGGCCGAGCTGAGCCGCTGGCTGCTCGTCCCAGTCGGGCCCGGCTTCACCGCCGAGGACATCGCCCACGCGGTGCTCGGCGTCGTCAAGACCGCCGAGTACCTCGGGATCCGCTGGCGCACCGACCCCGCCCGCGCCCACGCCTACGCCGCCGACCTCACCGCCCGCTACGGCCCCGGCCACGACGCCTACCAGCCGGTCTTCGACCGGTGAGCCGCGCGCGCCGCTCCAGCCGCGCCCC
>Ga0194131_10012040_pt1 | contig 10177 bp, 9 predicted proteins | sample TA2KigO120mmetaG_FD_148631 | JGI IMG/M metagenome (GOLD analysis project Ga0194131, IMG submission 148631) | Freshwater microbial communities from Lake Tanganyika, Tanzania - TA2015053 Kigoma Offshore 120m | ecosystem: Environmental > Aquatic > Freshwater > Lake | place: Tanzania: Lake... | reverse complement strand
GTTGGAGGCCATGATTCCAGCCGCGGGAACTCAGGAATCGGAGTCGAACGCGAAAAAATGGAGAAAAACTCACTACGCGCTAGACGCGGGGGGGGGGGCGCGTTGTTACAATCGTGGCCAGACCGCGCCTGGATTGGTTCCAGGCTCAACCCATATGGGAAATGTCGGCTTACATCGCGCAGGCCCTGAGACTCCCTGCGATCAGACCGATCGAGTGCCCGAGTTTCCGGGGCGGGACGAATATTTCGCAGCGGGGAACGAAAGACCTGGGACGACAAGTTCCCCCGCTCGCGGTTGCCGGACTCCGGGCGGGCCCGGCCGCGGGCCTACAATCCGATCGCAGGAATGAACTCATGATTAACAAGCTGCAAAGCCCGGCGGCGCTGCGGGTGCTGTCGCGGATTGGTTTCGCGGTCGTGTTACTGCTGACCTTTGTGGCGCTGCTCAGCGTGACCGTGAGATTTATCACGACGACCAGGGTGTTGATCGACGGTCCGGCCGCCGACGTGACGTCGAACGTCTTCGAAGATCGCTACGCCGCGCGGCCGTGGCTGACGCTGACGCACATCATATCCGGCTTCTTTTTCATGGTGACCGGACCGCTGCAATTCCTGCCGGCAATTCGCAACCGCTGGCCGAAATTCCATCGCGTCACTGGGCGGGTGTATATTCTCGCTAGCGCGGTGGCCGGCTTCTCGGCGCTGGCGATCGTGCCGCTGCTGCCGGTATTCGGAACATTTACGGCCAAGGCCGCGTCGACTTTCGGGGCGCTGTTGTTCTTGCTGACAACCTATTTGGCGTACCATCAGATTCGCCGCCGTGAAATCCGCAAGCACCGGGAATGGATGCTGCGCAGCTACGCGCTGGGGTTGGGGATCGCCACGTTTCGCGTTCTGCTTCCGCTTTTGATGATGCCGCCGCTTCGGTTGCCCTTTCCCGAGGCTTGGGATACGGTGGTGTGGCTCGGCTTTGCGGTGAACCTGTTCGTGGCGGAAGTCTGGATCAGCATGACGCGCTCGCAAGCGCTCGTCTCGGCGCCCATCAATAGCGCCGTGGCGCACGACAGGCGTTTGCACCGACCAGCGAGAGCATCGTATGAAGCGCCCTGACCCACGGCACAATCTACCCCGATCCATCGTCAGGAGATTATCATGCCCGAATTTGCCAATGCGGCGCGATGTCCACTTGTCGCAACGCTGTGCGCCGTAGCGCTTGTGATTTGCGCCGGAACACGTCAACTGAGAGCGGTCGACATGCCCAACTTTCCGCGGCCGACGATGGTCGAAACCAACGGCATCCACCTGGCGGTTTACGAGCAGGGGGAGGGCTTTCCGGTTGTCCTTTGTCACGGCTTTCCCGAGCTCGCGTTTTCGTGGCGGCACCAGTTGCCGGCGCTCGCCAAGGCTGGCTATCACGCCATCGCGTCTGATCAGCGGGGCTATGGCGCCAGCGACCGGCCCGAGGACGTCGCAGCCTATAGCATCGATCAACTGTGTGGCGACCTGGTCGGCCTGCTCGATGCGCGGGGGATCAAGAAGGCCGTCTTCGTTGGGCACGATTGGGGCGGGGTCGTCGTGTGGATGATGCCGATCCTTTACCCGGACCGGGTGGCCGGCGTGATCGGCGTCAATACGCCATTGAGCGCGCCGTCGCCGCAACCGCCTATCGCGATGTTGCGCCAATTTCGTGGGCCGGACAACTACATGGTCAAGTTCCAAGAGCCCGGCGTGGCTGATCGGGCCTTGGCGGCCGACGTCCGCAAGACGTTTCAGCTCTTCATGCGTCGCGGCGGGCTGTTCAACGCCGAGAAATTCGCGAAGCTGCCGCCCGACGCGCCGGAACGAAAGTTTCAGCTCTTGATCATGCTCGAACAGCCGGTCGAATCCTACACGGGCGAGTTATTCTTGAGCGACGACGAGTTGAAAGTGTTTGTCGACACCTACCAGAAGACCGGTTTTACAGGCGGCATTAACTGGTACCGCAACATCGACCGAAACTGGGAGCTGACGAAGGACAAGCCGCGCAAGTTCGACATTCCTTGCCTGTACGTGGGAGCTGAAGACGACGTGGTGTTGCCGCCGTCGTCCGCCAATGGCATGGAGAAGGTCATTCCCGATTTGGAAAAAGCCACGATCAAGGCGTGCGGACATTGGACGCAGCAGGAGCAACCCGAGGAGTTCAATCGGATCGTAATCGACTGGCTGGGGCGACATTTTCCGAAGACGAAATAACGCCGGCGACGGGCGCTTTGCCTGGGACGGCTTCCACCCCGTGGATTTCCGCTTGACAAGCGGCCGGCGCCGCACGAAAACCGCGATATCAGCCATTCACTAGCGCCTTCGCGGTTCGCTGTTTTTTTATCCTTTGCGTAAACGCGTCTGTCGCGGCAGGGGGGGCGCGCCCGCGAAGCGCTACAGTAGGGAAACGACGGATGTCCGCTGGCAAGCAGAGTGTCCGCAAACGACGCAAGTTGCGTTTCGCCACCTTCGACGACGTCGTGGCCGACGCCGAGCGAGCCAACGCCGAACGGTACGAACCGCTGGGCAACTGGTCCCTGGGGCAAGCCGTGAAGCACTTGGGCACGGCCATATTGAACAAGAATCGACCAGTGCCATTACGACAGATCCCGGTGGATGGACTGAATGGACCGAAAACGATCGGCGCCATCGAGGAATTTCAAAGGCGCGTGATGAATATGCCTGTGCCTGATGGGCGAGTCGATCTGGGCAGAGGGACCTTCAAGGCACTTAACGGCGAAAAACCGGGTGCCGGCATGCCCGGGGCAGGGGCCTGGGATCTGGAAAAGGCTGGACGACATCTTGAAAGCCACGCTCAACCAAAAGCCGCGGGAGCATGCGCTCGTTATGTACGCGAAGCGATTGAGGCAGGTGGACCGAGCCTCAACCGTACGAATTCGGCAAAAGACCACGGTCCGTCGTTGACGGCCGTTGGCTTCGAACTCTCTGGTACCTCGCTTTACCTGCGCGGCGACGTGGTAATCATGCAGAACTTTGCCGACCATCCGCATGGGCACATGCCGATGTACACCGGCTCGAAGTGGATTTCCGATTTTGTTCAGATCGATTTCTGGCCCGGTCCGGCCTATCGTACGTCCAAACCGACATTTAAAATCTATCGCTATGGAGTTCTTTGGGATGCCGTCGGCAAGCCATCCGCAACGAGTTTTGCCTGACCCATCGCAGGCCGAGCAGCGGAAGGCGAGAGGTTCGGGCCGGCCTGTCGTGATCGGGACGATCCTGATATCGCTTTTTGTCGCCGCGGATCTCGTCATCGCCGAGGAGCGCACTCAACGGTTCGACACCGATCCTGGTTGGGAGTCGCGCAATAACCGCGCCTTGCAGCCGGCGCCACGCCCAGTTCGGCAGGATTTTGGATACCGTCGCACCAATCATGCCGGAGGCAGTCCGGGAGAGATCGGTGGCTTCTTCATGCCTTCCGCGGAAGCGGCCTATTACGCGCGGCGCATGCCGGCACTCGATTTCCGTCAGCCCTTGCGCGTTTCTGGAAAACTGGCCTGTACCGGCCGGCAATTCCATCTGCTGGTCGGATTCTTCAACTCCCGCACGGTCAACGAATGGCGCACTCCCAATTCGATTTTTCTACGCCTGTACGGTCGAGGCGACGTTTTTTACGCTTATGTCGAATACGCCACCAGCCGCTGGCGGGCTGGTGGCGATTCGCCGGGCGGATTTCAAGTCGTCACCGATCCCGACACGGGGCGCGAGCAACTGCGCGGTTTCGCTACCCAGGGAAAAGTCCACAACTGGTCGCTGGAATACGATCCGGACGGCAATCGTGGCAAGGGTAGTATCGCCGTACGCATCGACGAGGAATTGTCGATCTGCCACCTGGACGATGGTCATAAGTCGGACGGCGCAAGCTTTGATCGGTGCGGGCTGTTGAGCATCCCCAAGAGCTGCGATGACGGTGGCGAAGTCTGGTTCGATGATCTGGAGATCAACGGCGAGAAGGAGTCGTTCGACGACGATCCCGCATGGGACGCGGTGGGGAATCGCCGAGAGTACCTTTCCAACGGGGTCCGGCCACGGTTTGATTTTGGATACTCGACGACCAACTTCGCCGGCGGGGCGGCGCGTGGTGAAATAGGCGGTGTCGTCTTTCGCGGTGATTGCCGTGACGGAACCAAGATGGCGTCGTACGCCGATCGACTGCATCCGCTCAATCTCGACCAACCGCTCCGGATGGCGGGCCGCCTCAGTTTGCGCAGGGGCGTCAGCGACAGCACGACGCTGCTCGGGTTCTTCCATAGCCAGGATAGCTGGAAGGTCTCGACGGAGCAGGGCTCGGGTTTTCCTCGCAATTTTCTCGGAATTGTCGTCGAGGGACCGAGCAGTGAAGGGTTTTTCTGTTATCCCGCCTATCGACTGGCTGCCGAAGCGAGCGGTCTGGCGGGCGGGCGGGACTTGCCGCGGATCCTGCCGGACGGGGCGGCGCACGCCTGGGAATTGACCTATGATCCGGCGGCGATCGACGGGCGGGGCTTGATCGAATTGCGCTGCGAAGAAAAGCAGGTTCGTTTGCCCCTTGGAACCGGACATCGGCAGGCCGGCGGACGATTCGACCGTTTTGGAATCGTTACCACCTGGATCGATGGTAACGCCCAGGAAATCTATTTCGACGATCTCCGGTATACGGTGCGGCAGACGCCGTAACGGGAGTTGCGTTCGATCGCCATGAAGTGCAAAATGAACGGCTCGCCGCGGGCCATCCACTTCGTCTCACTACGAAGTGGCCTGGGGCGGAAAACCCGTAGTACCATCACCTCTTCGCATCCCAAGGAGCACTCCATGCCTCGTCCCGTGACCTTGTTTACTGGCCAGTGGGCAGATTTGAAGCTCGATGACATGGCGCGTAAGACGCGGGAATTCGGTTACGACGGGATCGAGCTGGCCTGTTGGGGCGATCATTTTGAGGTCGACAAGGCACTCTCGGACGACAGCTATTGCGCTCGCAAGCGGGATCAGTTGGAGAAACATGATCTGAAGTGTTTTGCGATCAGTAATCATTTGGCCGGACAGGCGGTCCTGGACAATATTGACGAACGGCACAAGATCATTCTTCCGCCGCATGTCTGGGGTGACGGAAATCCGGCGGGAGTGAACAAACGGGCCGCGGAGGAACTCAAAAACACCGCCCGCGCCGCCAAGAAACTGGGGGTCGGGATTGTCAACGGGTTCACCGGGTCCAGCATCTGGCACTTGAACTATTCGTTCCCGCCGGTGTCCGCGAAAATGATCGACGATGGCTTCAAGCTGTTGGCCGATCGGTTCAACCCGATCCTGGATGTTTATGACGAATGCGGGGTCAAATTTGCGTTGGAAGTGCACCCCACCGAGATCGCATTCGATATCTACACGGCGGAAAGGGCTCTCGATGCGTTGGGGCGGCGCGAGGCGTTCGGGTTCAATTTCGATCCCAGCCACCTGCATTGGCAGGGAGTTGATCCGGTCGAATTTATCCGAGCGTTTCCCGACAGGATTTACCACGTTCACGTCAAGGACGCGATTACCACCTTGAACGGTCGCAGCGGAATCCTTGCCAGCCACCTGAATTTCGGCGATCATCGACGAGGATGGGACTTCCGCAGTCCGGGACGTGGCGGCGTTAACTTCGAGGAAATCATTCGGGCATTGAATGACATCAAGTACCAGGGGCCACTATCTGTCGAGTGGGAAGACAGCGGCATGGAGCGTGAGTTCGGCGCTCGTGAGGCCTGCCAGTTTGTGCGCAGCAAGGACTTCGCTCCCAGCGGCCGCGCCTTCGACGCGGCCTTTGAAGAGTAACCGCCTTCGACCGTGGCGAATTCCGCGGTTGGGCGCGGTGTTGCTCGTATTCCTTCTTGGATGGGCGGTGGGATCGGGACCGCTCTCGACGGAGGGACACGGGTTCGTTGCGGGTGGTGAACTACGCGCTCCGGTCGGATCGGGTGCGACCGAAGTTACCGAGGCGGGTGCGCGCGACAATCAGGAGTGGATCGAGCGCCGTCGGCGGATCGATCAGGAATTCGACAAACAACTCCGCGATCTGGCGGATAAGTGTGAAGATCTGGGCTTAGTCGAGGAAGCTCGCACCACGCGCCAGTGGCAGTTCGAGCGGGATCCGCGCCGGCAGTACATTTTTCTGCCGTCCGCCGGCGAGCTCAGTCCGCCGATGAAGCCGCCGGGCAGGGAGTCGACCAAGGATCCGGACGCGGAACAAGGCTCGCTCCAGGACAAGTGGCAGCGCAAGTTCCTGGAATTGCGCGGCGTGCAAGCCGAATCGCTTTGGCAGTTGGCGCTGGATCACGCGTTGGCTGGTGACGGCGCGCACGCCTACCGGCTGTTGTTCGAGATCCTTCGTCACGCGCCCGATCATCGTCAGGCGCGCCGCGTGTTGGGGTTCGAACGCGGCCCCAAGGGGTGGCGCACCCGCCGCGACGAGCCTCGATTGGCGCAGCCGAATGTTCCGCATGCGCTGCTCGGCTGGCAGAAACGAAGCTACTGGAAGTATGAAACCGAGCATTTCAGCATCGTCACCAACAAAGACGCGGCGGCTGCCCGACAACTCGGCGACCGGCTTGAATCCCTGCACGTCGTTTGGCGGCAGTTGTTTTTCCCGATCTGGGCCAGCAATACGGCGCTGCAGGCGCGCATGCAAGGGCGGGACGATCGCCTCGGTCCGGATCGCCGGCACGATGTCGTCCTGTTCTCCACACGGGACGAATTTGTTGCCCGGCTTGGCAAAGGGCGACCGCAGATCGATCGGGCGCTTGGCATCTACCTCGATAAGGAACGCGTCGCGTTCTTCCACGTCGGAGAACCGCTGACGAATGGCACCTGGAGTCACGAAGCAACGCACCAGCTGTTCCAGGAGACGAATGACGCCCCGCTGGACGTCGGAAAACTGCACGGCGCTTGGGCGGTCGAGGCCGTGGCGCTTTACATGGAGTCGCTCATCATACGCCCCGAATATGCCACGGTCGGCGGCATTGATGCCGACCGACTGCAGTTTCCCCGTTATCGAACTTTACGCGGCGTCCCGGGCGCATCGCTGGAACGCCTGGCGTCGATGACGCGCGACGATCTGCAGCAGGATCCGGAAATCAGCGTCCTTTACGGCGCGGCCGCGGGCTGGGCCCATTTTTTCATGGACGCCGAGTCCGGACGATATCGCAACAGTTTCACGCGTTATCTCGGCGAACTTTATGCCGGTCGTGCCGATCATCGTTCGCTGAAGGAATCCTTGCGCGTCGAGTTCGACGAACTCGAACGGCAATACCGCCGATTTCTCGACCTGACCGACGACGACTGGCGTCGAACGGACTTCGCGCCGGTGCTGCAGAAACTTGCGATGGGACGCACGCAGCTGACCGATGCCGCCTGCCAGCAACTCCAGGCGTTTTCCGCGTTGGAATGGGCCGATCTGGCCTTCCTGCCCGTCTCGGACGATGGCCTGCGAAACCTGCAGCGCGCCGCCGGATTGAAACAACTGTTTCTTGAGCGGACCTTGATTACCGACGACGGGCTGGCCGCGCTGGCGGGACTGGAGATGCTCGAGGAACTCGATCTGTCCGACTGCAAGATCTCGGATCGAGGTCTCCAACATCTGGCCGGATTGAAACGGCTGAAAAAACTCTACCTGACGAACTGCTCGATCACCGACACCGGCCTGCGGCAGTTGCGGTCACTCAAGAAACTTGACACTCTGGAACTCACAGGCACGCAAGTCACACCCGGCGGCATTGAGGAATTGAAGCAAGCTCTGCCGCTTTGGAAGTGACGCCAACGCCAGCCCCTTGAATTGGAGCAACCTCATGCGACCGTGGATCCTCGCCGAAACGAACTACGGATACACCAAAGACCATCCGTATGAAGTTGCCGTGCTGCCGTTGGGGGCTACGGAACCGCACAATCTGCATTTACCGTATGGGACGGATGTATTTGAAGCCACGGTCGTGGGCGAAAAAATCTGTGAAGCGGCGCATGCCCGTCATGCGCGCGTCATCCTGCTGCCGACGATCCCCTACGGGACCGAAACCAATCTGCAGCGATTTCCATTGGCGATGAACGTCAACCCAACGACGCTATACCGCTTTATTGCCGATCTTGTCGAATCGCTGGTGCGAACCGGGATCCGCAAAGTACTGTTGCTGAACAGCCATGGAGGCAACGAAATGAAACCGCTGCTGCGCGAACTGGCGGGCCACTCCCAGGCGCACCTGTTTCTCTGCAATTGGTACCAGGTGCTGGCGAAGGAGTATAACGACTACTTTGAGCACCGCGACGATCATGCGGGTGAAATGGAAACGTCCTTCGGCTTGGCCTATTTCCCGCATCTGGTGGCGCGCACCGTGGAGGGCGAATTGACTGCCGATGACGGAACCGTGGCGGCCACCAGGTTCCGTGCGATCAACGAGGGCTGGGTTTCGATCACACGTCCCTGGCACCTTCTGACCACCAATTCCGGCTCGGGATATCCTCATGCCGCCTCCGCGGAGAAAGCCGAGCGGATGATGCACGACCTTGTCGAACGGCTGGCGACATTTCTCGTGGAGCTATCGCAGTCGCCGCTGGACGAGAAATTTCCGTTCTGAGCCTTCCTTTTGGCGGTTGAGCGTGCCGTGGCATAGGATGGTACGCATGTCCGAGTCAGGCAAGATGCGTCGCCGCCCGCCACGATTTTCACTGAGAATGCTGTTGATCCTCGTGACGCTGACCTGCGTCTACTTTGCCGTTTGGGAAGCGACCAAGAAAAGCGGCGTGACGGCAGTCGGCCGGCCGGGACGCGCGGACGTCACTTCGCCGCTGCCGCTGCTGGTGGCATTCACGACGATGGATTCGAAAGTGGGCCTCGTTTATAGCGCAGGACAGACTTCGACGATCCAATACGCGGAATCGACCCGCCGCCATCTGGCCGTCTGGCTATTCGGAATGACTTGGGAAACGCCGATTCAGTGGGAGTTGAGTCCTCCCGCCTATATTACGCGTGTGCGATTCATCGAGAAAAAATTAGGGGTGCAAGTCGATGACGGGGATTCTTCGTCCCAGGAAACCGATCTGGACGCGCGTTGATCGGCATATCGCCCGTGATAACCTCGAACAACACCACAGGTGCTGCGGCGCTCTACCCCAGCAACTACGGCGCTACTGGGCTGAATGAAATCTGTCGCCATTGCATTGCTTGAGGCAGGAACATTTGAGAAGCTATCGCTTGCGTTGTGTGCTGTCGGTATTCGTCCGGCGCGTTGACAGTGCATTCGCGTTCATTTGCCAGTCTTCAACGCTTGCCGGTGGCGCATCGTGAGTGATCGTTCTTATCCCTGTTGATTTCAGGACAGTGCCGTGGACCGCGTTTGTCATTTCGAAGTTCCGTACTCGGACAAGAGTCGCATGGAGAAGTTCTACTCGGATGTGTTCGACTGGCAGTTCATGCCGGCTCCGGGAGACATGCCTTACATGTTTGTGATCACGACGGAATTGGACGAGTCGTTCTCGCCTAAACGGCCTGGAGGCATCAATGGCGGCAGCTATCCGCGTGGGGAGGGCGGTGGCTCGAACAGTCCGGTGATTGTGCTGGAGGTTGCGTCGTGCGAACAGCGCATCAAGGATGTCGTTGCCGCTGGCGGCGCACATGTGCTTGGTCCGCACGAGATCTTGGGGATGGGTATTTATGCTCAAGTGAAAGACAGCGAAGGAAACACGATCGGTCTGTGGCAGCCGCTTACGGCTTGATCGCGCGCGACCGTGCGGTTTCTTGAATGCGAAGAACATGCCTTACCGGCGAGGAGCGAAAGGATGACGCAATAGAAATCAGATCTCATCGTTTTTCGGGGAAGACTGCTGCTTGGGTCCTTCGTCGGCATCCTGCTGCTGGCAGCGGTGGCGCAATCGCAAAGTGTCCGGTCCAACGTTCCCTATGCCGATCCGGCGGACGAGCGTCAGGTTTGGAAATGATCCGAAAAAACACAAAGAGTTTTCCGCGGTAACGCACGTGGCGCAGGGAAAGGGAATTCCTCCTTTCCTGGTTCTGTACGTGGCGGGGCACCCGGACGTTACCGCGCAGGCCAGGCGTCTTTCCGGGGTCCTGGAGTCGGCGGGAGTCCCGGTGACTTTGTTTGGCGCCAGCGAAACCACACATAACAAACTCAACGCCGATC
>Ga0194131_10012035_pt1 | contig 10180 bp, 7 predicted proteins | sample TA2KigO120mmetaG_FD_148631 | JGI IMG/M metagenome (GOLD analysis project Ga0194131, IMG submission 148631) | Freshwater microbial communities from Lake Tanganyika, Tanzania - TA2015053 Kigoma Offshore 120m | ecosystem: Environmental > Aquatic > Freshwater > Lake | place: Tanzania: Lake... | reverse complement strand
AACATCTCTCCCGGCAATCGGACCTTTTTTCGAATATATTGCCGAATTGGATACCCATCCTCTTGCACATATAATAAACAATCAATAGAACGAGCAACCCAATAATCTCGTGAACCTTCGTTCAAAACAGGAAGAGCCTCGTGCGCCAATTCTGGCAGCCGATGCTTGTCGGCATAGGCTAAAGCACTAGACATACACCATAGTACACCACCCGACACCACTAATGGAACCATCACAAACACCAAAACTATTTATTAATAAGACGATATTCTATAATAGAAAATAAATAAATTCAATAATAAAAAAATATTTATTGATAAATATATTTTTGTAATAATATAGACTAATTTATGGAAAACACAAGACAAAGAGCCTCTATTCTGGCTCATCTCCTCTTCACAACAAGCTTACTGACGCAAAGATTGTTAAGCAAAGAACAGTCCCGTGTATTCTTTGCCCACCCGCAAATTCTTTGCCAAGAACTATGTAAATTAAAAAATTTACTTATAAATTTGATGTATAAATCCGAAGCACAGGAATTCTCAGAAAAACTTGCTAAAAGTTGGCAAATAATCCATCAAGAAGCAGTTCCCATCCGATCGAAAATATCACCTCCTTCTTGCACAGAAAAGCTACTAAAAAAATTTTTTTCACAAGTGAACACATTCCCTACAGGAGAAGATCATTCTCTTGGCTTTTACTTATCTAAGTACGGGCAAGACGAGTGGACACCCCTTCCCTTCTTACTCCTTTTAAAAAACCTTCATGACCACCATCCAGATATTTTACGCTCTTGGATCTCTTTGATTGAAGAGATCCTCGAAGATCTCCTGGAGTAAAATCCTTCTTATTGGTATCCTCTGCAAAAAAGGAGATCTATTATGCACTTTAAAAAGGTTTATTTTCTCTTCAATACGCTTATCTGTACAACTGTACTGGCAGCGCCTCTTACAGAAGAACAAAAAAAAGAATCTTCAAAGATCTCCGAAGCTTTTGGTCACCTCATGGCCAAGCATATTGAAGATATGGGTGTGAAATTTGATATTCAGTATGTGATTCAAGGGCTCAAAAATGCTTCCGAAGGAAAATCCTCCCCCATGACAGAAGAAGAGTGTGTGCAGGCTATCGCGCAAGCACAAGAAGTGGCTTTTAAGGAACAGTCCATTCGTAATTTGGCAGAAGCTGAGCAGTTCTTACAACACAATGGCAAGACCAAAGGTATCATCTCCTTAGAAGAGGGCAAGGTCCAGTACAAAGTTGATCAAGAAGGCCAAGGGGAAATCATCGGAATGGAAAGCACTCCTCTCGTTCGCTTTAAAGGGACACTCTTGAATGGAGATTCTTTTGGTGCCTCTACAGAAGATGATCTTCTTGCTATGGAAGAGCTCATCCCAGGATTACAACTTGGTATGAATGGAATGCATGAAGGAGAAAAACGCACGATCTACATCCATCCCGACTGTGCTTATGGAACAAAGGGAGCCCTGCCCCCTAATTCCCTCCTCACTTTCGAGATTGAACTGGTGAAAGCCCAAGGTCCATCGGCCGTAGAACAACAAGTATTATCTCTTCCTCAAGAAATTGCCTTACCTGACGAGGTTCCTGCAGAAACCATTCGCTGATGAAAGTCATTCTTGTCGAACCTCAAATCCCTCAAAATACGGGGAATATTGTACGCACATGTAAAGCGACAAATAGCGAATTGCTCCTTGTAAAACCTCTTGGCTTTCAAGTGACAGATCGAGCTCTTAAACGAGCAGGTCTTGATTATTGGGATGGCGTGAATGTATCTCTTCTCGACGACCTTCCCTCTCTTCTTCAAACAACAGACTGCCCTTTTTATTTTTTTTCTAGCCACGCAACACGTTCGTACACAGAAGTTTCTTATACAGCCTCCTCTTTGCTCATTTTTGGATCCGAAACAACCGGCCTTCCCTCTCTTTTCTTAGAAACTTGGCCGCATTTATTCTTGACGATTCCCATGATGAAAGATTGTCGTTGTCTGAATTTAGCCAATACTGTTTCCATAGTGTTATATGAAGCGTGGAGACAACAAGACTTTCGCGGGGCTGCTTTATGAAATTATTTAAAATCTCTCTTGGTTTACAAATGGCCATTGCCACTTGCTTGGGGATCCTTTGTGGCTTAGTATTCGGGGATTTATGCCACGTTTTTGCGCCTTACACGAGCGCTTACATCATGATATTAAAAATCACGGCCGTCCCCTACCTCATAGGTTCTATTATTTACGGTGTGGGACAGCTGACCCCCTCACAAGCTAAGCTTATCCTCAAACATGGCATCTTTTTTATCCTGATTGCTTGGTCCATTAATATTGCCATGATTTATGTAACATATGGCCTTTTTCCCAAATCACAAACATCGTGTCCCTCTGGTTATATTGCAGGAAATACTCCGCCTCTCAATATTGCAGACCTTCTAATCCCGGAAAATATTTTCTACGATCTTTCGAATAATATTGTCCCTTCCATTGTCATCTTTACACTCCTTGTCAGCATCGCTTTAATGTATCTCAAAGATAAACAACCTTTTGTACAGGGATTTCAAATTCTCATTGAAGCTCTCACCAGAGTCACAAGCTGGATTGCTAGAATTACCCCTGTAGGTACTTTTCTCATTATTGCTAATCAAGCAGGAACGGTACAATTTTCTACTGTCAAACAGGTGAGTGCTTACATTATTCTTTATATCCTCTGTGTAAGTTTAATTACCTTTTGGATCTTTCCGAAACTCACAGGTCTACTATGCCATATTCCGGCCAGACAGTGGCTTCAGCAGATGTTTCCCATTCTTCTCCTCGCTTATACAACGAATATGGTCATCATCTGCCTTCCCTACATCATTGAACTTCTCAAGAAAGAAACTTCAACATTAGATCCTTATGATGAAAAAGCCCAAAAGCAGATCCAAGGAACTGTTTCTGTGGTCTTCAACCTCCCCATGGGTTCTTTGTTTATCACTCTGTTTGTACTCTTCATCTCTTTGTTGTACGCAGTTCCCCTGAATTTTGGCAGTCATCTTGAACTATTTTTTACCTCATTCCTTACGAGTCTTGGGGCCGTGGGTATGGGATCTTGGGTCAACAGTCTCACTTTCATGCTCTCCTCTCTTGGTCTACCTCAAGAAGCTGTCTCACTGTACTTATCAACGCTTCCATTTACTTCAGGATTTCAAGCAATGATTTCCTCTATGCAAATCGCTTCTTTGTCTCTCCTCATCATCCTCGCTACAAGAAAACGCATTCAATGGAAAATCATAAAACTTTTACGAGGCCTAGTTCCTCTTGTTATCCCTGTTCTTATCCTTTTGGGAACTCTTAAGTTATACAATCCCTTACCTGAAATCCGTAATAGCAAAAAGAGCATCTTCGAGCTCAGCATCTCGTCAGATGCTCCAGCTATTATATCTCCTCAACCTTCCTTACCGCTTAAACAACAAGAAGACACCCTGCAGCGTATCCTACGTACTAAGACGCTACGTGTTGGTTATGCAACTACGACTACTCCTTTTGCATTCTACAACCTACAACAACAAGTCGTTGGTTTTGATATGGCCTTTGCCTACGAACTTGCTTATGACCTAGGGTGCCAACTCATCCTCGTCCCCATGAGCTACGCTCTCATTACACAAGAGATTGAAAATGGATTCTATGACATCGCCATGTCAGCTGTTTCTATCACAGAAGAACGATTGAAATATCTTTCCTTTACCTCACCTTATCTTCAACCTTCTTTTGTCTTTGTCACAAAAAATGTTCATAAAAACACTTTTTCTTCTCTGCAACGAGTACAAGACAACCCTACTCTTACTTTAGCTGTATTGAAAGGAACCTCCTATGAAAAGCTCGCTAGAGACCTTTTCCCTCATCACAAGTTATTCCTTTTAGAAAATCCTGACCAATTCGCTGCTTTGCCAAATATTGATGCTCTTTTTTGGACCGAGGACCAAGCCACAGCCTGGGCTCTTCGCCATCACCATTTTCGAGTCATATCTCCCTCTCCCAGTATGGGGAAAGACTCGCTAGCTTATGCTACAAATCAACATAGCCCTGATTTTGTCAATTATCTTAATCAATGGCTTGCTCTCAAATCACTACAGGGGTTCTCTGACAGACAATACAATTTATGGATTCTTGGGAAAACAGAAATGGTAACAACTCCCCCCCCAAGATGGTCGCTCTTGCGCCATCTTGGATGGGTTGACTGACTTGCAACTTACGCAAGAGCTGCGTTGAGAAAATCTCGTAAATAATCTACATCGCGCAAACCGCTGATGCGCTTATATTCCTTTCCGTTCTTAAACAAAATCAACGTAGGAACCGAGGTAATCTGCAGTTGCTGAGTAATTTGCTCGGCTTCTTCAATATCTAATTTTGCAATGGTAGCTTTACCCTGCATTTCTTCAGCTACTTGCGTTAGCACAGGAGCCAACATGCGACAAGGCCCGCACCAGTCAGCATAAAAATCAACCAAAACGACGCCTTTTTGAATCTCTGAAGAAAAATTATCTTTACTTAAGTGTTGAATCACTTCTTGTTGTGCCATGGTTCTCTCCTTACTATTTGGATCAACGCGAGCATTCTACTGCAAAAGAACTTTTCTTGGATAGTGCTACTAAAAAAGACTCAGGGCACAGGAAATCAGAAGATTTTTTTTGAACAAGTTTTTGAGTATAATCCGCTAAAAAAATAAGCACGCTTACACCTATTTCCCTGCGTGCTCAATCATCCCCCAACGAAGACGCGCTTTACATGGATGTTTTTTATCTTTTTCTAAAAACGAAGGAAAGGGAAGAATGATCACAGTTGGGACCCCTTTCCGTAACTTCAAAGAGTTCGTAATAGAATGGGAAAAACAGGAAAAATAACACTTGATCTTTCCGTAGAGGGGAGAGTGATCGTCTACAAATCGCATAACAAGATATCTTTGCTCATGACTTTTTGTGTTAACATCCTTAATCGTCATTTTCTCATGAAACTCTTTTCTTAATGTTAAGTTGTTCTTCAAAAACCCTGCCACTTCTTGACTAGAGAGAATAGCTACGTCGGTTTTTACATCCCAATCTTGCCAAAAGGGGGGGCGAGCAACGAAATTTTCCAAAGTTGCGAGGACTCTTACTGGCATATGAGTAGTGTAATTCAAGTTTATATATTGCATACACACTAGATTAGTTAATAAAAAAACTAAAGAAATTACATAAATCTTATAGAAAACATGAATAAGTTGTTTGGTTTTCATAAACTACCACCATATTGTTGTGTAACCAACTGTTCCCAACAAGAAGTGATTTTTGGATATATTTCGGGCTTTGTTTCAGGATGATTGTTCAACCCTGGCATGAGATTTGGGAACTCTAATACAATATTTGCAAACTCCTCCATATAAGGGGGGAGAGGGGGCACATCAATCAAAGTATATGATCCTTTCTTCTGGTCCATAAGACGAAGCCTACCAAAAGCTATCTTAGAGCCTTTATTCTTTATACGAATAACAAACCAGCCCTGGAAAACATACACATTACGATACGGATGTGAGATTCCCCAAGGTTCGGCAATGGGTGTATGCTCCAACCTCTCCGGAGAGAGAGTCTCCCCTTCAAAGATCTTTGCAATATCAGGGAGAACGCTAACAAAAACCTCTGTTTCTATCTGACTCGCATAAGATGGATCCTCATCTCGAGGATCAATAGTGTAGGCCATATCATCATGATGATGCGCCCACCTATCTATTACTATACCCATAAAAAACAATGACAAAGAAGAAGACATCCCTATGCAAATCCATTTCCACAGAGCTAACCTCTTTTCTGTTGCAAAGAAAAAACGTCTAATAGGCCCTCTATGAATTCCTCGGCAGATCCCGTAGAAAATCAAGACGAGAACTGTTAAGATAACGACAGGAACAATGTTAACCAGTATGGTTAGAATAATATCTTCTAATAAGTTCTCCTCTCCCATAATACCTCCTACGGTTCATAGTTTGTGGTAATATTCTCCGCATCTTGAACAGCTCGGAGTGTTCCATCTTCTTGATAAAAAAAACGCGTTGTATGACCACAAACATCTACGACTTCTACAACCTGGCTTCTATTATTATAGGAAAAGATCGTAGTCCCTGTGGGAGTTGTGAGTGTCTTCACACGGTTTCTTTCATCATAGGTAAAACTTTTTTGCTTGATACCATTTCTGCTGATAGATCTTACTTGTAGATGATCATCGTACTCCCTTTCCCACACAACTTGGGAAGGGAGCTTGGTGAATGCGGGAAGACCATTTTCTTCGTAGCCTAAGTAGGTGACTTCTGCATAGTCTGACTCTCCTTCTAAGAGTAGAGAGAGCTGCCCTTCTTGGTTATAGATGAAGTAGGTGACATTCTGTAAGGGAGTCCCTGCATGTAGGATTTTCTTCCCCAGTTTCCCAAGGTTGTTGTAATAGAGTTCTGTCCTATCTCTGCTTGGATCTTCCTCGCAGATCACTCTATTTTCTTGATCATACTCGTAATGCCAAGAAGCTCCTCTTGGATCTGTAGCACATACTATATTGCCTTTTACATCTTTTGTGTATGACCACTTAACCCGATCACTCTCTGCTCTTGTTTCCAAAAGCTTATAATTTGGATCATAGAGTTTTTCTGTCACTATACCATCTTGGGATGTAAGTATAGCTCTTCGAGAAGAGAGACTGTAAGAGTAGTGAGATGCTTTTCCATGAAAGGCAGCAGATTCGAGGCGATTGTATGTGTCATAAACACCATGAAAAAGAGGGTCTTTTGCAGCATCATAAATACCGGTTAACCGGTGATCTTCATCATAGCTGTAACTTTGTAGCCCTTGCTTAGAAGAGGCAAGAAAAAGAAGTCCCTTATCGCTATACTCATAGTACACATGGGATGATAAAGGTCCTCTTGCCTCTACGAGTTTTCCTCCTTGATAGGAAAGAGCGATTGAACGCCCTTTACTATGTTTTATGTAGGTGAGATACCCATTTTCATAGCAGTACTCCACATGATGAGAGTTGTAATCGGCAACTTTAGTCACAAGACCCTGCGCATTGAATACCACAATAACAGGACAGGAGTTCTCTTTGCTTAGCATGGCAAACTCTCCTTGCTTCGTTTCTTGAAGATACTGCTCCCTATTCTCTCGTACAAGGAGAGCTCGATATCCTGAAAAAGAGTAACTTCCGGCTTGGCTGGACACAGTGAAATTTTCTCTTGTTGGCATCGTGATGGCATAGGGGGTGAGAAACCACCCTCGACCAAGTCCTACATCTTCTTCCGAAAAAGAGTCGTAATAGCGCATGAACTGCAATGGGACATCCCCAGATACTTGGCATGCTATATCTAAAAATGTCTTCTGGTAATTACCAGTTTTTCGTGTATGGACAAGAGGGCAAGCCTCTGCGGTGAGTTGCCCCACTTGCCAAGAAAAAATCTCTTCACTGGGTCTGCTTGCCAGCGTTTCCTCATGCAATGGATTCACCCTCACATCGTGAGTCAAAGAGCTGTTCACCTTATCTTGCAAACAAAGGCGAATTCCACCATAGAGCCTTGTCTCTATGGTGTTAGAAGAGTTATGTAAAATATACTCTTCCATAGGAATCGATAAAGGTGTTACACACGGTGTTGGTGCATAGGAAGAAAAAAATGTAGGATCAAAGGGAACATGGTCCTCTTTCAACCATTTTACGACGCCAGTAATAGCTCCTAGACGCTTTACTTCAGAGAAGATAGGATATTCTTGAGAGATCTCTTCATAGTGACTTGTAAAAAACTGCGCAAACTGATCATAAGAAGTTCCAGGGGCTGCATCTGTCTGACAACGCATCGTGACTTCATCAAAAATAAGCGCACTTCCATCTTGTGATGCGACTAAAGAAACCTTGTCTGGAACAATCTCTAGCTTGTGTGTATAGCTCTTCGCCTCTGTCTTCTTATCCATGCGCTGCTGCTCTAGTTCCAGAAAAGTACGGAATCCTGAGATGTGACAGGGGGATTTCCCCCAAATCAGCATCTTTAACGTGTGATCCCCTTCAAATAACACCTGACCAAATGAGGTCCCATAGGTTGCCCCAAAATAAGTTACTGACATGCTTTTCTTATCAGGTGATGCTTCTATGGTGATCCCTGGATCAGCAGGAGGGCCACGAAGTCCCCAGATGGACTGCACGGCAACAGCCAGATCATCCATTGGCATAGCTGGAAGCTCTATCTTCTTGTCTCCAAGCAAGATCACCTGTTCTGTTGCAGGATCAAATACAGCTCCATAGATCGTATGTAGATCGAGCTTGATCTTTGCTTTTTTCGAAAGACAGATTCCCCCAAAAGAACCCCTCTTTGGAGATCCCTCATCATGTTGATCTTTGATCAGTCGCAGCATATGTGCTTTAAATATGTCGACATCAAGATCATCTTCTTGACGGTAATGGAACCTACTATCAATGCTGTGATATCCAAAGCCTTGCTCCTCATCAATCCATCCGTCCAAGCGATCATAAAGGGTGCTTGGTAAGATCAATTCATCTCCTCCGGGAGCACTTACAGGAATTTCGCGTAGTAGCTTTTCTAAAAAGGAGGGTTGTCCTGGATCATAGTGCAAGACCTCTTCGATCCCAAGCTCCCCTGCTGCCACTGCAGAACATTGCGCGCAGTTGTGGCGTGTCATGTGGTATTTTGTAAGTCCAAAATCCGATTCCTTTGTCTTCATGGAATCCGCTACAGTCTCAGATACTATCATCCCTACACGGATAGTGTCTCTGTCATTGGCGTAATCCTTATAATCCTTTGAATAATTCCATTTTCCTGGAATATCATCACCATGTTGGCTTACACTTAATGATTTATGGACTCCTTTACTATTCACAAACTCCCACCAGACATGTCCTCCCCATCCGTGTGGTGCACGAATAAAACCTGGATGTTTATAAAATCCAGCATTACGAACACAGAGCATGACCAGCACCATGCCCTCAGGGGGCGGAGGATCTTGACCTTCTTTCCAAAGAGGAACACCCCTTGCCCACTTCTGTAACGCTTGCGGCCTTTTAATCTGAGGAGCAGTTCCAAGAGGATCATACAGATTGATCGGATTATTGAAAGCGTAAGTGTAGCGATTGAGACTCTGCGGATTATATAAGTTCGCTGCAGCTTGATCTGGTGTCAGAAAACGCCCTACTTCAGGATCATAGTAGCGATTTCTTAGAAAAATAAGCCCTGTTTCCAGATCTTGCTGCTCACCATTATAACGAAGTGTTGCTGTAGAGGTATAGTTGTTTCCAAAAGAATCATATTCCAGTTCTTCAATAAGGGAACCTTCATCGTCAACGATAAGATAGATGGGATTCCCAGGACTCTCCTCGAGATAATAGTAAACTTTGTCCCCTTCAATATGGCCTATACATCCATGAAAATCATACAGATACTCTTTTGTGCCCTCTATGCTTTTTTCTTCTAAAAGGTGAAAAGGAAAAAAAACATCTTCGTAGCTGTAAGTCGTAACAACACCGTCAACACTTTTGCTAAGACGCCTCCCTTGTGCATTATAGGAAAAAGTAACGGTATGTTCTTCATCGTGATAACTCACTAAATCACCAAGATCGCTGTACTTATACGTTGCAACCTTTCCATGAGAGTTTTTTTGAACAAGGCGCCCAGCACTATCAAACTTATACTCCGTGTCACCAGCTTTCGTGAGTACTCCTTCCTGGGTATAGGTGTATGCGATCTCGCCTTGTAATGTTTTCTTACTCTTGCGGTTGCCAAGTCCTGTATACGTATACTGCTCAAAAGAACCATCAGAAGAACGAACTTCTCGTAAACGGTCAACTTTGTCATAGACATATGTTGTGATCGTCTCTTTTTTCGGAGTTCTCTTGCGCATACTTATGCGATTATTTTTGGCATCATAGGTAAATACCATATAGGCAAGTAGCCTGCCCTGAGAGTCTTTATGCAGGATGTCTGTCACACGCAGGACTTGGTCATAGCGATATTCTGTAATAACCCCATTAGGAAGAATGCGCTTCAAAGGGAGGTCTTCTCCAGGTGCGTAGACATAAGTAATGGTGTTATCGAGAAACTGTATAGAACTCAGTACTCTCCCTGGGAGATACTGATAATGCACTTTTAGACCGGACGGATAGGTGATACTTTGTAAAGCCCCT
>Ga0194131_10012033_pt1 | contig 10180 bp, 8 predicted proteins | sample TA2KigO120mmetaG_FD_148631 | JGI IMG/M metagenome (GOLD analysis project Ga0194131, IMG submission 148631) | Freshwater microbial communities from Lake Tanganyika, Tanzania - TA2015053 Kigoma Offshore 120m | ecosystem: Environmental > Aquatic > Freshwater > Lake | place: Tanzania: Lake... | reverse complement strand
AACTAGGGGGTGTTGGATGGTGCCGAAGGAGAGATTTGAACTCACACGAGCGTAAAGCTCACTACGCCCTGAACGTAGCGCGTCTGCCGTTCCGCCACTTCGGCAAGGGAACCTTCCTATTTTAGCCCAGGAGGATAGGGAGCGCAAACCGCTAGCAGCCTTCTATAGGGTGTCGCTGGGGCCAGCCCTAGGTGGGGCGGGGTGCATGACAGGCTGGTAGACTGGCTGGGCTGCCTGGCACATACATAACCGAGGCTTAGGAGCCCCCTTTGAGCGTAGGTGAGTTTTTCTCGTTCGTCGGCATCGGCATCGGCGCCGGGACGTGGGGGACGCTCATCGGCGCCGGCGGCGGCTTCATCATCGTGCCGTTGCTGCTGCTTCGGGATAAGTCGTTGGAGGCAGCAACGGCGACGGCGATTTCGCTGATCGCGGTGCTGGGGAACGGCCTTTCCGGATCGCTCGCCTACTGGCGGCAGAGGCGCATTGACTTCCGCACGGGCCTGCTGTGCCTGCTGGCCACGCTCCCCGGCGGGGTGACGGGCGCGCTCGTCGTGAACACGATTGACCGAGGGCCGTTCCAGGCGACGTTCGGCGTGCTCTTGAGCCTGGTGGCGCTCTACATCGGAGCGCGCGGGACGAAGCGCGAGGGGGCGCGGCGCATGGGCGGCGAAGCGCGGCGCATCGTTGACAGCACGGGCACGACGTACGAGTACCGGGTGAATGTGCGGCTGGGCATGGCAATCTGTTTCGTCATCGGCTTCTTTTCGAGCATGCTCGGCGTCGGCGGCGGCATCTTTGCAGTCCCTGTCTTCACGCTGGTGATAGGGATACCCATCCAGATCGCGACGGCGACCTCCCAGTTCATGTTTATCGGCACGGCATCGGTGGCCAGTCTGACAAACATCGCGCAGGGCGACCTAAGCGGTTTTTGGCTGACAGCTCTTGCGCTTGCTATTGGAACGATCACGGGGGCGCAGATCGGGGCGCGGCTGGCGAAGCGGATGCAATCGGTGTGGATAGGGAGAGCGCTGGCGTGCGGACTGCTTCTGGTGGGCGTGCGGCTCGCCTTCGCCGGTTTTACGGAGTAAGGCGAGCCGGAAAGAAGCGGTGGACACAGTGGATTTGAACCACTGATCCGTCCGGTGCTGAACCGGACTGCTCTAACCCCTGAGCTGTTCCTTGAGGAGGGCGTCAATCACGAGGCGACTCTTTTGAGCCAGCGTTCACGCTTGTATGCTTGAACGCGATCAGGAAAAGACTCGGCGTAGATGACGCGAAGTGGCCGCAAGTAGCGGGTAGCCGTGACAAGCCCGGCGTTGTGTTGGTGGAGACGCTGGGCCACACTGCCAGCGGAGCCGATGTGGTATCGCCCGTTCTTACTGCTTCGCAGTATGTAGACGTCCCACATTGTAAAAGTGGTGGGCAGTAGTGGATTTGAACCACTGACCCCCCGCGTGTGAAACGGGTGCTCTAACCCCTGAGCTAACCGCCCTGGCCTACGAGTCCGAGAAGAGGAATAAGGAGTGCCAACGATAGGTTTCGAACCTATGACCTAGCGCTTATGAAGCGCCCGCTCTGCCACTGAGCTACGTTGGCACTGGATGCGGGCGACCTGACGCCAGCCCACAATCGGAAAATATAGCACAGCCAGGAGGAGAGGGCAACGAAAATCGGCGTGACAACAGGAGTGGGAAAGGGGCGGATCGGTCAGAAGACCATGTAGGAGCCGCCGTTGGCGTGAAAGGTCTGCCCCGCCATGGCGATGCCTGGCTCCGTTGCGGCAAAGGCGACGACGCCGGCCACTTCCTCCGGCCGCTGGGCGCGCATGTAGGGCGAGCCGCGCACCTCGGCTGCGAAGGCCTCTTCCTCTGGGCCGGACTCCTGCCCCATGTTGGTGATAATGCGCCCGGGGGCTACGACGGTCACGATGATGCCGTAGGGAGCGACCTCCCAGGCAAGGACCTTGCTGAAGATGTTGACGCCGGCCTTGGTGGCCGCGTAGACGCCGAGACCCTTGATGGGCTGGACGGCCGCTCCGGAGGCGATGTTGACGATGCGGCCGCTCCGCTGGCGCCGCATCACGGGGATGACGGCCTGGCAGGCGAGGAAGGTGCCGCGAAGGTTCACGTTGACGAGCCGATCGAAGGTCTCATCCTTTACCTCTTCGACGCGCTCGCGGGCGACGATGCCGGCGATGTTGGCGAGGATGTCAATGCGGCCCCAGGAGGAGACGACGCTCTTCACCATTGCCTCGACGCTCGCGCGGCTCGTGACGTCGGTCTGCACAAAGAGGGCTTCGCGGCCCGTCTCGCGCGCGATGGCCTCTGCGGCCTTCTTGCCCCAGTCGTCGCGGATATCGGCGATAGCGATGGCTATGCCCTTCCTGGCGAGGGCGAGAGCGGCGGCGCGGCCGAGGCCCCAGGGGCGGGCCGCCCCGGTGACGATGGCGACAGTTCTCTCCTGCGGCATGCGAGGGACTATATGGATATACGGCAGGGCGGTCAACCGTTGTTCATCCCGTAGGGAGGCGTGAGACAGGCTTCTTGAGGCTGGATTCCCCCTGTGCTACACTTCGTTACCGCATTCACAATGCCTTGGTGAGGACAGCTTTTGTGAACGCTCTCTACATCACATCGCTGACGAAGGGCGCCGGGAAGACCGCCATCGCGGCATCGCTGGTGGCTCTTTTCAAGGAGCGAGGCAAGGCCGCTGGGTACATCAAGCCTGTGGCCGCCTTCGCCGATGCCGTCCCTGCCGGCTATACCGATGGCGACGCCGCCTTCTGCAAGCAGGCGCTGGGCCTGGCGGAGCCGGCGGCGGTTATGGCGCCTGCCGCCGTAACGGTCAAGTCGCTGGCGGGCGGCTTGGGCGCAGAGCTTTCGACGACTGTGCGCAAGCGGTTGGCCGACCTGAGCAAAGGCAAAGAGACCATCGTTGTGGAGGGCTTGCCTACCGCCGAAGAGACGGCCACGGCATCGAAGGAGCTTGCGGCAGTGTGCGAGGCGAAGGTCGTCGCCGTTGTGGCTGGAGAGCGCGGGATGGCGATGGATGGCGTCGTTGCGCTCAAGGCGCAGTTCGGCGAGCGATTCCTCGGCGTGATCCTCAACGGCGTGCCGGAGCTGAACATGCGCTCGGTGCGGGAGGAGATCGCGCCTGCGCTCGCGGCGAAGGGCGTGCGCGTCCTCGGCGTCATCCCGCAGGACCGCTTGCTCCTCAGCCTCTCCGTGGCCGATTACACGCAGCTCCTGGGCGGGCGCGTAGTGACCAGCGATGAGAAGATCAACGAGCTTGTTGAGCACATCATCCTCGGCGCGAACGTCGTTGATTCGAGCGAGTTCTACTATGAGCGGATGAGCGGCAAGGCGCTGGTGACCCGGGCGGACCGGCCCGATCTGCAATGGAATGTCCTGGGGGAAAAGACCAAATGTCTTATCCTCACGGGCGGGAAGGATCCGATCCCGTACGTGACCGACCGTGCGGCGGAGGCGGGCGTGCCCGTGGTAATTGTGGCGAAGAGCACGCTGGACACGGTGGCGGCGATGGAATCGTTCGTCACGAAAGCAACTTTCCACTATCCGCAGAAACTCGCCCGCGCGAAGGATCTCCTGAAGTCGCACGCCGATCTCCACGCGCTCGGCGTATAGCTCGCCGCGCGGAATCTCCCGCGCGCTGCGCGCGGTCGCACAGGCCCGCTTGCCGCGATCTTCGCCGCGCGAATTTGTTCGCAGCTATTGCATCCCTGTGGAGATTTGCTACTATTAGTTTTGTAAACCACTCTACTTGGGAGGCGGGTGAGATTGGAAACGCTAGGTGTTCACGTGCTGGTCGAGTGCAAAAACTGCGATCCGGCAAAATTGAATGACCTTACGTTTGTAAGGGACACGCTGCTCGGAGCCGCCGGAGATTTGGGCGTCCACATCCTGGGCGACAAATTCCATAAGTTTTCCCCCCAGGGCGTCACCGGCATCGTCGCCATTTCCGAATCTCACTTCAGCATCCATACCTGGCCCGAATACGGCTACGCCGCGCTTGACGTCTTCACCTGCGGCGACTTCAATCCCCGCAAGGCCGCCGACTACATCTTGAAGAGGCTCGGGGCCAAAGACTCGGAGATCAAAGAAATCAAGCGGGGATTCGTCCCCGTCGCCGCTCTCCGCTAGGCCGCGATGACCTCCGGCAGCGGCGAGTGGTACACCGAGCGGGTCAGCCCGACCCTCATCCAGCAGTTCAAGCTGCGCGCGCGCTTGTTCAAGGGCGCATCCAAGTTCCAGCCCATCGAGATCGTGGAGACGGAGCCGATGGGGCGCACCCTCCTCCTTGAGGAGAAGACCCAATCGGCGGAGAGCGACGAGTTCATCTACCACGAGGCGCTGGTCCACCCCGCGCTGATCATGCATCCGAATCCGCGCCGCGTCTTCATCGGCGGCGGCGGCGAGGGCGCCACGCTGCGGGACGTGCTGCTGCACAAGAGGGTGGAGCGGTGCGTGATGGTGGATATTGACGGCGAGCTGATGGAGATCTGCAAGCGCTACCTGCCGTCGTGGCACGAGGGGGCGTTCGAGAATCCACGGGCCGAGGTCATCGCGGGAGACGCCCTGGCCTACCTGCGCCGCACCAAGGAAACGTTTGACGTCATCATCATGGATATCAACGACCCGCTGGAAGGCGGGCCGGGCGTCCTGCTCTACACCGCCGATTTCTATCGTATGCTGCTGAAGCGGCTGAAGCCCGGCGGCATCATCGTCACCCAGGCCGGCCCTGCGAGTTACGGCACCGCTGGGCTGCACAGCGCCATCTGCAACACCGTCCGCAAAGGGACCGGCAAGGTCTTCCCCTATACGGTCAACATGGTCTCCTTCGCCAGCGATTGGGGCTATGCGATGTCCGGCCCCGGGGCGAAGCCGCTCTCGCTGACGGCGGCGGAGATAGACCGGCGCATCAAGCGCCGCCTCTCCCGCCCGCTGCGCTACTACGACGGGCAGGCGCACATCGGCATGTTCAACCTGCCGAAGTGGCTGCGGGAGAAGATCGCCCGGGAGAGGCGCACGATCACGAAGGACCGCCAGGTCTACCTCGAGGCGTAGCGGCCTGTAGCTCTCTCAGGGGTACAATAGTCTCATGTCACGCCGCCGACCTCCATTCCGAGGGCCGCCGCAGCGCCTTGAGCGCCCCTCACCCAGGGCCGAGCGGGGGCCCGGGAGCGAAACGGCGTGGCGTGGCGAGACGGCGCGCTGGTATGACAGCCTCTCCGGCGAGCGCGGCAGCGACTACCACCAGAAGGTCGTCTTTCCCGGGGTGCTACGCCTCTTGGGCGCAGTCGCAGGCCGTCGCGTTCTCGATGTAGCCTGCGGGCAGGGGGCCTTCGCGCGGATGCTGGTGCAAGGGGGCGCGCGCGTCACGGGCGTGGACGCCTCGCGGGAGCTTATCGAGCGCGCGAAGCGGCAATCGCCCAGGGAGATCACCTACGTCACTGGCGATGCGACGCGCCTGCAAGGGCTGGTGCAAGGGCCCTTCGATGCCGCGGTCTGCATCCTGGCGGTGCAGAACATCGACCCCGTGGAGCTCGTCTTCGCCGGGTGCGCGAAGCTCCTCGCGCCGAAGGGACGCCTGGTGGTGGTGATGAACCACCCGGCCTTCCGCGCGCCCAGGCAGAGCGGCTGGGGCTGGGACGAGCAGCGCAAGCTCCAGTACCGCCGCGTGGATGGCTATCTGACGCCGAACAAGATCCCGATCCAAGTCCATCCCGGCGCTCAGCCCGGGCTGGTGGCCTGGAGCTTCCACCGCCCGCTCCAGGCCTATGTGAGCGTCCTCGCTGCGGCCGGCTTTGCCGTTGACGCGCTGGAGGAGTGGGCCTCCCACCGGGAGAGCCAGCCTGGGCCGCGGGCGAAGGCGGAAGACCGGGCCAGGGATGAGATCCCGCTCTTCCTGGCGATGCGGGCCGTGCTGCTTTTGTAGGCGGCCATCGCGCCCGCCGAGCCGGACGACCGGTTGCGCCTGAGACTGAGATATACTTTCTTTCCCTATGGCCGATTTTCTCCAGGGCTTGAATCCCGCCCAGCGTGAAGCCGTCGAGTCTATTGACGGGCCGGTGCTCGTCGTCGCCGGGCCGGGCAGCGGCAAGACGCGCGTCATCGTCCACCGCATCGCCTACCTCATCAAGACGTGTGGCGTGCGCCCCTACCGCATCATGGCCGTGACCTTCACCAACAAGGCGGCTTGCGAGATGGTGGAGCGCGTTGACCGCCTGGTAGGGGAATCGGCCAAGGGGCTGACCATCGGCACCTTTCACGCCATCAGCGCCCGCATCCTCCGCATCGAGGCTGAAGCGGCGGGCCTGGAGCAGAACTTCGTCATCTACGATGAGGACGACCAGAGCGCCCTCATCAAGCGGGCGATGCAGGAGCTGAACCTGGACCCGAAGAAGTTCGGCCCGGGGGCGATCAAGCACACGATCTCGGCGGCGAAGGCGAAGCTCGTGACGCCGGGGGCCTTCGCCCAGAGCGTCGCGGGCTACTTTGATGAGGTGGTGGCGCGGGTCTACGAGCGCTATGAGGGCCTCCTGCGCCAGTGCAATGCCATGGACTTCGACGACCTCATCACGCGCCTCGTGCATCTTTTGGAGAAGAACCACGATCTGCTCGAGAAGTACCAAGAGCGCTACGTCCACGTGCTGGTGGACGAGTTCCAGGACACGAACGCCGCGCAGTACCGCCTCGCGCGACTCATCGCGGGCCGCCATCGCAACCTGTGCGTCGTCGGCGATCCCGACCAGTCCATCTATTCCTGGCGGCAGGCCGACCTGACGAACATCTTGAACTTCGAGCGCGACTTCCCCGGGGCCAAGGTCGTGAAGCTGGAGCAGAACTACCGCTCGACCCAGACCATCGTGGAGGCGGCGGCGAAGGTCATCGCGCTGAATAAGGCGCGGAAGGCCAAGGAGCTGTGGACGGACAATAGCACGGGCGTGCCCATCACGGTGATTGATGCGCTGGACGAGCAGGACGAGGCGCAGACGGTGGTGGGCGAGATCGACACGCTGGTGAAGCGGGAGCGCATCCGCTACGGCGATTGCGCCGTCCTCTACCGCACCAACGCCCAGTCGCGACCTCTGGAAGAGGCCTTCGTCCGCTACGGACTTCCCTACCGGCTCGTGGGCGCCACGCGCTTCTACGAGCGGCGCGAGGTGAAGGACGTCCTGGCCTACATGCGCCTGATCCACAATCCTTTCGACGATGTGAGTCTTCTGCGCATCGTCAATGTCCCCTCGCGAGGGATCGGCCAGCGGAGCCTGGATGAGCTGGCGCGCTGGGCCGGGCAGCAGCAGGTGCCGCTCTATACGGCGATCCAGCTGCTGGCGCAGCCCGAAGAGGGCGCGGCGAGCGGGCTGCCCGACCTGGGGGCGCGGGCCGTGAAGTCGCTGACGACCTTTGTGACGCTGATTGACGAATTGGGCGCGGAGAGCCGCGAGGTCAGCGTCGCGCGCTTCGTTGACCGGGTGCTGGAGCGCACCGGCTACCGCGATTCGCTCCTGGCGAGCGACGAGCGCGGGGACGAGCGGCTGGAGAACGTGGGCGAATTGAAGACGGCGGCCGACCAGCTTGTCTACACCGGGGAGAGCGACCAGCTCGGTCAGTTCCTCGAAAATGTCGCCCTCGTCTCCGATCTCGATAATCTGGACCAGCGGGCCAACGCCGCGAACCTCATCACCCTGCACCAGGCAAAGGGTCTCGAATTCCCCGTCGTCTTCATCGTCGGCCTTGAGGAGGGCGTCCTGCCGCACATCCGCTCCTTCGAAGACCCGGCCCAGATGGAGGAGGAGCGCCGCCTCTGCTATGTGGGCATGACGCGCGCCCAGAACCGCCTCTATCTCCTGCGGGCCTACCGCCGCGCCGCCATGGGGATGCGCAGCAACAACCCGGCCTCGCGGTTCTTGAGCGACATCCCGGCGAAGCTGACCGCCAACCCGCGCAGGCACAGAGAGCAGCGCAGCTACGTCTCGCCCTCGACGGCGTCGGTCTCCGCGGGCCGCGCGCCCGAGGGAGCGGCGTTGCTCCCTTCCTATATGAAGCCTGCCGAGCCAAAGCAGCCCGTGGCGATCGCCTTCCGCGCCGGAGAGCGCGTCCGGCACAGCGGTTTCGGCGAAGGCGTCGTCGTCTCCTGCGTCCCGGATGGGAGCGACCAGGTGGTGACGGTGGCCTTCCGGGGGAATACGGGCGTGAAGCGTTTATTGCACAGCCTGGCGAATCTGCAACGGTTGGAGGGCTAGATGAAGGTTCTCGGCATCGAAACATCGTGCGACGAAACATCGGCGGCCGTCATCGAAGACGGCTCCCGCATCCTCTCCAATGTGATCTCCTCCCAGGTGGAGATCCACGCGCGCTATGGCGGCATCGTGCCGGAGATCGCCTCGCGCCAGCACGTTCTGCAGATCGTCCCCATCGTGCGCGAGGCGATGGCGCGGGCGAAGGCCGATTGGGACGATATCGGCGCCATCGCCGTCACCTCCGGCCCCGGCCTCGCCGGCGCGCTCCTGGTGGGCGTGAACTATGGGAAGGCGCTGGCCCTCGGCAAGGGGAAGCCCCTGGCGGGCGTGAATCACCTGGAGGCGCACATCTATGCCAACTGGCTCGGACTCAACGGCGAGCCGGGAAAGCCGCCGGAGCTGCCGAGCCTCTGCCTCATCGTCTCCGGCGGGCACACGGACCTGGTGCTGGTGCGCGGCCACGGCGACTACGTTTTAGTGGGACGCACGCGCGACGATGCCGCGGGCGAGGCCTTCGATAAAGCTGCGCGCATCCTCGGCCTCGGCTATCCGGGCGGGCCCGCCATCCAGAAGATCGCGGAAGAGGCCAAGGGCCCCGTGGAGCTGCCGCGCGCCTGGCTGAGAGGCTCCCACGATTTCAGCTTCAGCGGCCTCAAGACGGCCACGCTTCACCTGGCGCAGGAGCTGGGCCTCTATCCGCCGCCTGAGGGAGAAGAGGCGAAGGGCTTGCTCCGGGCGAAGGTGGCGGATGTGGCGGCGGGCTTCCAGGAGGCCGTGGTGGATGTGCTGGTGACCAAGGCGGTGGAGGCGGCGAAGGCCTATCGCGTGAGGTCTGTGATGCTGGCGGGAGGCGTCGCGGCGAACAAGCCGCTGCGCCAGCGCCTGACCGAGCGCTCCCCGGTGCCCGTGACGATCCCGCCCTTCGTTCTCTGCACGGACAATGCCGCGATGGTGGCGGCAAGCGGCTATTACTCGCTGATGCGCGGCAAGCAGGCCGGCCTGGACCTGGACGTTTCGCCCAACATGCCCCTTGTGGCGGCGCGTTAGGCGGGCGCGGCGAAGGCGCACCCCCGGCAGCGGAGGGCGAAGCAGCGCGACTTATAGAGGCCGATGAGCCCCTGATGGCGCCGCGCCGTGGTGACGATGGTGCGCGCCCGGCCCGGGAGCAGCAGGGCCTCCATCCGCTCCGTGATGTGGTTCTCCGCCAGAGGCGGGTGCATCCCGTAGAGGCGGCGGCATTGTTCTGCGAGCGATGCATCCGCTCTTCTGTGCGCCAGCGCGCTGAAGAAGGGAAGGACGATATTGACGACGATCTCGGCGGCCCGCGCCTTCCCCAGGAGCGTGGGGCTTTCGGCGCATGGCGCGCCGAGATCGGCATGCCGCGCCCAGTAGCCCTCCGCTGTGACAGTGAGCGCGCGGGCGATGGACGATGCGGCGCCTTCCCGCGCCGCTGCTGAGAGGGCGACTTCGATTGTGGGGGAAAGGCCGCCCTCCAGATTTCCGGCGAGAAGCCGCGCAAGGGCTGCGATGCGCCTGGGCGGCGCATTCTCCGGGCGGACGCGGAAGGCGCGCCAGGGGAGCGCCGGCGCTGGGACGGCGGGCGCATGCGCGCGCCACAGCGCCTCAAGGCGCGTGGCGTAGGCATCGCCTTGGATGCCGCGCTGGGCTGGGAGCAGGCCCGCCGCGCCGAAGAGGAGCGCCTCGACTATCTCCAGGCGATCTGCCTGGGGCGAAGCGTAGGCGGCTGCTCGGAGCTGCGCGCGAGGCATCCGCTCCGCCAGGGCGCGGAATGCCTCGATATTTTTGGCGTAGCCGAGGGCTTCGCAGAGGGCGGTGTGCAGCGCCTCCTCCGCGCCCTGAGCGGCGATGGCGGCGGCGAGCGAGGAGGCCTTTGCCGCAAAACGGCCTTCGCCTTCG
>Ga0194131_10012032_pt1 | contig 10182 bp, 9 predicted proteins | sample TA2KigO120mmetaG_FD_148631 | JGI IMG/M metagenome (GOLD analysis project Ga0194131, IMG submission 148631) | Freshwater microbial communities from Lake Tanganyika, Tanzania - TA2015053 Kigoma Offshore 120m | ecosystem: Environmental > Aquatic > Freshwater > Lake | place: Tanzania: Lake... | reverse complement strand
TTTGGAGCGATACCGACGAAGTGGTCCTGCAAGAAGTAAAGGTGCCAGAGCTTTCCAAGAAGAAGGAAATGAGGCACCTCGCGCGCGATTCGGCTTCGTTTGTTCGCACCGTATGCGAAAAGGCGGGCTGATGACTAAGAGACGCGGTGGACGGGGAGTGACACGTAGTCTTTGGGGTCGCCATCCCTTCGGGGACGATAGGCCGTACGACTGCGAAACTCGTCAGGCTTCGGCGAGCCCCGGAACGCACCCTCACTGGACGTAAGGTCCTCTTGGGCGCGATGTTACACTGGCCGGGCGAGGTCGGAAACCGTGGCGTTACGCTGCGAGAATCGCAGTGGTAGAGCTTGGGACGCTCGCAGCGTAACGCGGCTCGGGTAGATCGCCAAGGCGGTCGGCGGGGCTTCGGACGCTTAACCTTAGACGCGGTTGGGGCATCAATGCAGGCCTGCGCGGACTGTCGCTCAGCTGACGAGTCTGTGCAATAGCATGCGGGAACAAATACGGGAGCACGGAATTATGACGCGAGCCAATCACTCAGATGCCAGTGGCGTGCCAGTCGGGACATTCACGGATATCCCGATCCAAGAAAAGAAACATGATTGCCTCGGCATGGCGAAGTACGCGGACGCGCTGGGGGAATTCATCTCAAACTGTGAACCGCCGTTGACCGTCGCCGTCCACGGTGAATGGGGCTGTGGCAAGACCAGCCTGCTGCAACTCATCCAAGTCGAGTTGCGCGAAAAAAAGGTTGACACGCTGTGGTTCAACACGTGGCAGTACGGGCAGCTGGACCTTGGAAGCACGCTGCCGCTGACACTGCTGAAAGTCCTACTGAGACACATCAACGGCGACCAAGCTCCGGTGGACAGCTTGATGCGATTCCAAAAGGCCGCCCTCACGCTTGGTGACCTGGTGGTTGGTGGCGCCCTTGTCGCGGGTCGAGAGGCGCTCAGTCAGGTGGGTCTCGGGCCCAGTGGATCTCAGCGTAGTAAGGAAGTGGCCGACAAGGATGACGAAGTTTTCGAAATTTCTCAGCTACGCGCGCGTTTGCAGTCGGCAGTTCAGAAGCACTTGAGTAAGACACGCAACAGCCGTCTCGTAATCTTCGTCGACGATCTCGACAGGCTTCAACCGGCACGGGCTGTTGAGCTGCTCGAGGTCATGAAAGTCTTTCTGGACCTTCCGGATTGCGTGTTCGTTCTGGCTGTCGACCATTCGATTATAACATCGGGAGTTCGGTCAAAGTATCCGGAAGCAACTGATGAAACGGGACGGCGCTTCTTCGACAAGCTGATTCAGCTGCCGTTCGTGATGCCGGAAAGCCCGTATGAAGCAAACAAGAAATTTATTTGCCGGCTACTATCGCAATTTGAGCCGTTTGTTCCAGAAATTGAATCGGACATCAATATTTATAGTGGCCTTGTGGAAACATCGATCGGATTCAATCCTAGAGGGCTCAAGAGAATTTTTAACGCCTTTACCGTCTTGGCCCACCTCAGGAAGTCGCAATGGGAGTCAGAGAAAGTGAGCCCCACTGAGCGACGGATCGAGTCCACCCTGCTGTTCGGATCGCTGTGTGCATCATTCCGCTCCGAGCCAGTCTACAAGTACTTAAGCAAAAATGTGGACCTCGACTGGTTCACGGACGTGGAGCCAGATGAACTGGAAGCTGACTCAGCCCGGCTCGACTTTAGGAAAGCGTGCAGCGAAGCCAACGTCGGTCGTGAGGAGATTGACAAATTTCTGGAGGCCATGTGGGAGGCCGCTCAAGATCGTGGCACCAGCCGGCCGAGTGGCGACGACGTCATGAGCTCAGAACCCTCAGAAAGGGCATTTGAACGACTCAAGTCAGCATTACGGTGGGCATCCCTCACCACGCTACACACAGAGCGCGCAATCACCAATGCGGCGGATGAGCACGGACTGCGATTTCACGGGAAGACACTGGTCAAAACCTTCAAGAAGCAACTGCTCGAGCGTGAACGCATTAGGGTGTCAGTGCGCAGGGCGAATGGCAACGAAAACGCAAGCGATGAGGCGACGCTTGCCTCGCTTCGACTCGATCCAGCGGTGGCGGTTGATTGGCGTACGCGGCTGAAACTGGACGGTCGATACACAGTGGAGAAGGCTGAGAAGCTCATCGCAGAGAACCTCGGTCTAACAGTGCGAATCTTGGATGGCGACGGTGCAGACGCCGAGCGAAACCGTCGTCTAGCAGCGGTGAAAGTAGCGGAACTTGGATCCAGGCCCTGAGCTCGCTTCGCGCCCGTCCGACCGACGACTTCACGTAGCAGCCGGAGAAAGTCCCAACGTGTCTCGCCAGTGCAGCCAGATCATGACCATGGCGGCGGTATCGAGCCTGCAGTACTGGAGCAGCAGGCGGCGCTGGATGTCCCTGAACCCCGCATCGCCTCGCCTGCGGCCGTAGAGCATCTCCTGATAGGCCCGTATCGCTCCAGTTCCGTCACGAACGGCGTCGATCGGTCCCTCGGAAGTGCCGCGACCTTCGAGCGCTTCGTAGGGCGAGAGCCGCCGCCCGCCCTCCTCGCGGAGATACTCGGCAAACCAGCGATGCTCGCGCACGAGCCGGCTGTCGCGCCAAACGGCCGGCACCACGTACTTGATCGAGGTGCGACCCTTCATCGCGGGGTGGACGTACAGCTCGCGGCAGAGATCGTAGAGATCAAGAATGCGGCCTCCATCAGATGTCTCCGCCGCCAGTGCCTCGAGCCAAAGGGCGAGCCCCGCATCCCGCTCCCCATAGCGGTTGATCTGAAGCCGGATGTCTTGCAGGGCGGACTTCTCGTGATCCGACCAGACGAGCATGGTTCCATCGTCTCCGATCGCCTCGCGCAGCGCGCGGGCGAACCCAAAGTTCGGATAGGCGTCCTTGAGATTGATCCACTCGCGATGCTTCAGCTCGCCATCTGCGCTCTCCAGCGTGTGGCAGCTGAACTGGAATGCGATCTGCTCGTAGGGCTTCATTCCCCGGTGGTAGGGAACCGCGATGCGCGAGGTCTCGAAATCGACGAAGTGCAGCGGAAACGGCACGGACTCCAGCACCGAAGCCATCGCGGGGTCGCACCACTCCACCCCCAAGCGTGCGCACTCGATCTGCCGAAGCTGGCGACTGCCGGTGCCCCGATCCGGCTTGATCATACTCCTCGGCACGTCGAGGAGGCTCGCGACGCCAAGCTCGACCAGCTTGGCGACCCCCTTCCCAGCGCGGCCGTCGACAAGGTCGATGCGGTAGAGGTCGAGAAAGTGATTCTCCGCCTCTGCAAGCTCGCCCCAGCATTCGGCGAAGCCGCTCGTCACGCCCTGACCATTGGGGATGCGGTACTCGCACTTCCGGCACTCGCGCGTCAGGGGCGAGTCGATGCGCGCGAGCGGTTCGGCTGCGATCGTCCGCGCCAGCCTCTCCGCGAGAGGCTCGAGCTCGGGAAGGAGCTCGTCGACCTCCCGGGACGCATCGACGAATCCGAGAAGGTGGTCCTCTCGGATCGCCTCCACGTTGCCGAGGAAGCGGGCGCGCGGACGACCGAAGCCCGCTTCATCCTCGGATAGCAGCTCGATCTTCGTGAAGATCGAGTCCTCGGTCGAGGTCTTCGCCTTGTCGACGAGGCAGAGTTCGGGCCGAACCGTAAATCGCCCGCCAAGCGCCCGGCGCAGCACCATGGTCTGGAAGGCGACGTCCTCGAGATACGGCCGCCAGCGGGCCTCGATGCCGTCACGCTTCCCGCGGAATGGGTTCCCGCCATCTTCGGCAGAGTCGAAGCTCGCGGCCTTAATCTCGATGAGCCGCAGTTCGTGTCCGCGACGCGACAGGATGTCGATGCGCGCCGAGAAATTGTCGATCTCGAACACGGGCTCGAAGAGATCGACCTCATCGCTCGAGTCGAGCAGCCGCATGGACGCCTTGGCGTCTGTGTCCCGCCCAGCGGCGGAGACCTCGATCCCCTCCGGAAACAGCGCTCGTGCGATCGCCTCGACCATGAATCCGCCGTCGGCGAGGAACGAGAGGTACGGATCCTCGTCTTTCAAACTTGGATATCGCTTGAGCTTGTAGTAGAGCTTGGTCGGGCAGCCGAGCGCCAGCTTGAAGCGCGACTTGGACAGGAGCCTGGCCTGACGCTCGCGACTGGACATGTTCTCAAGCTCCTTCAGTCACCAGCTCCCATCGCGAAGCGCCGACACGAGCACGGTCGTGATGTGGCGCTCTTCGGAGCCCTCACGCATTCGCCGATCGCCCGTCGCGCACCATCTGACGGAGCACTCCTTGCTATGATACCGGCAATTCGTGAGGTCGCTGAATGGTAGCCCTCGGCCCGGCCGGTCACCTGACCACCCAGCGCCCCTCTCCGCGGAGGGAACGGTCGACTATCTGGCCTTCGCGGGCTGCCTCGTCCGAATCGCCGTGAAGACCAGGAGCCTGTACGCGCAGTGGCTCCGCACGAGGTGCTGATCCGCGAGGCGGAAGAACTCTTTCAGACGAGCCTGCAGATCGAGCGAAACTGCCTTGAGAAGATCAAGTCGATCGAGAGACGGAGTCAACGATGCGAGAGCAGGCAAAGCGGGAAGTAAAGCCGGTTGAGCTTGAGGTGTTCGGACCCTTTGAACTCTCCGTCAAGAAGATCGGTGGGACCAGGGTGGTCGAGATGACACGGAAGGAACTCATCGAACTCGCTCATCGGAGATATCCGCGGCACAACTTTGCAGCCAAGAGCGGTTGCTACGTATTCGCCCTGCGAAGCGGCCGAGGCTCCATGCCCTACTACGTCGGCAAGGCGCAAGCACAGGAACTCTGCCGTGAAGCCCTCACGTCCGACAAGCTCAACAAGTACCACCTCCAGCTCGCCAAGAAATCGGGTACGCCCATCCTGTTCTTCGTGGCGAGCGCCCGACCAGGCGACAACAAGCTTCCGGCCTCAGTGGTGAACGAGCTGGAGCGCGAACTGATCGACGCCTGCTGCCTGGCCAATCCCGAGGGGATCCTGAACATTCACCATCTGGCGTCTGCGCGCGGTCGATTCCGGGTCGCGGGCGTCCCGTGGATGGGAGCAGGACGCACACGAGGTAAGCCGAGCACGACCGCACAGGAGTTCAACCGACTCTGGTCCCGATTTCGTGCGTTCCGTTAACCAAGAGGCCAGCAAGTTTGCCGGCGCCCCCTTGAGGAGGACCGAATCATGTGCGACACTGCGTCCACACCAATCCGGTACTGGACAATCTAGGGGGGTGGGGGGGGGGATGATGGGAAAAGTGCGAATCGAAGTCCAAGATCAGCAAGGAAAGTGGCACCGCTATGTCGAGTGTTCGGATAGTCCGACTGCGTATTTACCATCTTTGAAGCAGGCGGCCCGTAGTTCGCTGGCGCGGAACTCCGGCAAGGCTCGGGCTGTGGATGTGAAAACGGGTCAGGTGGTTGATTTCGAGCAGGTGTGATGTGTTCGCTAGCGTTACGGAAGTGATGCCGTCGCTGTCACAGTGAGGGGCTCCGGGTTATTCAGACCAATGAATGAGTGAGTGTGGCGGAACATCGGGTCAGAAGGGGAAACTGATCATCAAGATCTCTGAGGGCCGCGTCGAAGTGCACGAGGCGGACTGGAAATCTTGGACAAAGCCGCTGGAGGAATCCGAATTGGTTTTCAACATTGGAAGAATTATCAGGGAGTATGAGGAACCTTGGTGAATCGTAGCTAAGCAGGACGAAAGGGCAACGGCTTGTGGCGATAGCGATCGCGTAACCGCCGCTACTCTGACAAATAAGCTTCCGATATGGCTAAAAACATCGTTGTCGCCTACGCCGGCGCTGAAACGTCGTTCGCGCTCGAGAAGCTCGAGCGCGCGAAGCTGTATGGCTATCGGCGCCGCATCGCGGTCGATGCGGATGGACGACCCTGCACGCGCGCGGCCTTGACGGAAGACGGGCAGGTGCTGCTCCGCACCGGCATGACGGCGCAGGGTTACTTCGACCCGAATGGTCGACAGGTGGAGACCAGCGCGCTCACGGCGATCGATGCGGCGGGTAACGTCTTGTCGCTGTCGCCCTCGACGTTGGGTGTCGCACAAGCGCTTGAGGGCCCCGTGGACCCGAGGGAAGTGCTGGACCTGGCGATCTCCTCGGTCTACCGGCTGGTTCCCGAGGGGATCGCGCCGGATCTTGCCGAGGAGCTTTCCGCAGGCCACGTGTTTCGTGCCCCCTTCAATTACCGCCCCGATTACCAGCGCGAGGTCGCCTATCTAGTTCAGAACGACACGGGCATCTTCGCGCTCGTGGGCGTGCCTGCGCCACCGCCTTGGCTGGGCCCAGACGCTCCTCCGCCGGCCGAGGATACGGCCGCCGACGACGCAGAGCTCGATTTCGAGATGTTCTGAGACTGTTCCATGCGACTCATCCACCTTACTGACGCCGAGAACCGAGACAGCAACGTGCAGTTCGTCGGTATTGCTTCAGCACCGCCCCCGACCCGCGCCGCCGGCGGCCAGGCTGTCCTTTTCCGCCGCTACCTCGCGGCATCGGACGATGGCACGCACGAGGCGCTGCAGAAGGTCCACGGCGACGATTACGGAAAAGCCCTGCTCGAGGGCGACCCCGAGGTGGACATCGAGTCGGTCGGCAGGGCGATCGGGGCGACGAATACGGTCTATATTTCGGCGAGCGGCGAGGTGCTCCGAGTGGCGCCCAGGATCGTCGAGGTCTTGTTCGGGCCCGACGGCGTCGAGCGCGAGCGTCGTGATCCTGTAGAGACGCCCTCGAACATCTCGGACGCGACGCCCGTTCGCTGGGGCAAGGTGCGCCTGAAGCGCAAGGATGCAGTGCGGCGGCTCGCCTTCACGCGCACGGTGCAGCTCGTCCACGTGGACGGGCTCACCTGTCAGTATCTGCACGGGCTTGCAAAGCAGCTCGATGAAGCCGACGAGATGGTCCTGATCGGCGCCGGCGCAGCCGGCCGCGACCCGTTGGTCTTTCAGGTGAACGGCGTGCCGTGGCGTGGCTTCCTGGAAGGGCGGGTCGATGGGCCGCGATACCAGCTGCTGCTAAGGCTCTCGAACCTGGAGCTCAAGGCGCCCGAGGCCAAGGCATGAGCGCCGCGGGAAAGGACATCGCCAGAAGCTACAAGCGCGCCGTCGCCTCCCGCTACCGTGCGCTGAAGGCCGAGGAGTTCGCCGAGATCCCAAGCGGCCCCGCATGGGTGAGCCCGAAGATCGACGGGGAGCTGTGGCTGGCAGTGATGGAAGGCGGCAAGGCGCGCCTCATCGCCCCGGGCAACCGCGTGCTCGAGGGTGCTTCGGTGCTCGACGAGCTCGATGCCGCGGCCGCCCGCGCGAAGGGCAGAACCGTGTTGGCAGGAGAGCTGCTTGCGGCGGGCACCAAGGGCGAGCGACCAAGGGTCGGGGCCGTTGCCGCCGTGCTCGCCAAGGGTGGCGCGGGGCGTGATCGCCTTGGGTGGCAGGGCTTCGACGTGGTCGAGGTGGGGGGTGCACCAGCCCCTACCGCGTACGACGAGCGCCTGCAACTGCTCCAGGCGCTGCTGGAGGGTGGCAAGCGCGCCGTGGCGGTAAAGACCGTCGTCGTCCAGGATCGGGCGGGCATCGAAGGATGCTGGAAGGATTGGGTCGCCAGCGGCAAGGCCGAGGGTCTGGTCATCCGCGTGCCGGATGGCCGAATCTTCAAGGTGAAGCCCGGGTTCAGCCTCGACGCTGCCGTGGTGGGCTATACGCCGCGAGCCGATTCCCCGGACCAGGTGCGCTCGTTGCTGCTCGCACTGATGCGACCCGATGGCTCGTTCCAGTTGGTGAGTGGTGTTGGCAATCTGGGTAGCGAGGACATGCGCCGACGACTCCATGCCGCGCTTTCCCCGCTCGAATGCGAGAGCCAATTTCGCCACGCGAGCGGTGATGGCTCGCTCGTGCGCTGGGTCGTGCCACGGATGGTGGTGGAGGTTGCGTGCACCGACGCCCAGGCTGAAGACGCCGACGGCGAACCTATCACGCGCTGGGTTCTCACCCACGACGCCAAGGGGTGGGCCCCGTTGGGCCCGATGCCTTGCGCCTCGCTCCTCCACCCGGTGCTCGCGCGAATTCGTGACGACAAGCAGGTGAATGACGTGGACGTGCGAATCGCCCAGTTTGCAGAACGCTGCCTGCTGGACGCGATTGACGCCGCCGCAGTCCCGGCGACGCTGCCCAGAAGCGCTGTCGCGCGCCGAGACGTGTGGACGAAGACGGCCAAGGGAAAGACTGCCGTCCGAAAGCTCCTCGTGTGGAAGACCAACAAGGAAGCCGTAAGCCCGGACTGGCCAGCGTGGGTTGTGAACTTCACGGACTACAGCCCGGAGCGCAAGACGCCGCTGGAGCGCACGGTAAAAACAGCCGTGTCGGAAGCAGAGGCTATTCATGTCGCAGACGCCTTGGTGGCCGAGAACATCAAGAAGGGATGGGAGCCGGGCTGTTAGACTAGGCCTCGGCGAGGAACGCGTGGCGCGCAGCAGCATGGCAATCGAGCATGTCATGCCGAGGAAATGGCTCGCCCATTGGCCCCTTGAAGGCCACGACGAGGCCGAGCGCGACCGAATTATCCATACGCTGGGCAACCTGACGCTGCTGACGAAACGGCTGAACTCGAAACAGTCGAACGCGGCCTGGCTCGGAGAGAAAGGAAAACGCGAGGGGCTTGAGGAGCACGACGTGTTACTGCTCAATCGCGAGATGCTGAGGAAAGCCGGCAATAGGTGGTCGGACGAAGCGATTGTCGAGCGCACCGGAGAATTGGTCGACGCGATCATCCAGATCTGGCTAGTTCCACCCGGTCATGAATCGGGCTTCTCACCGCACCGCAAGACAAAGCTGCGCAAGAAGGTGCGCCTGTCTGACCTCATCAACGCTGGCGTATTGACGCCCGGCATGATGCTGTTCCCGGCGCGCAAGAAGCACAGCGGGAAGGTCGCGACTTTACTTGTCGACGGTCAGGTCGAGGTCGACGGAGTTGCTTATGCGAGCCCGACCGATGCGGCAACCGTAGTGGCCGGAAAACGGACAGGAGGTTGGTGGTTCTTCCTCACAGATCAATCTTCACGAACCTCGCTGCGAAAGATCCGGCAGGATTACGTCAACGCGATGGCGGTTGATGAGGAAGACGACGAGCCCGACGACGATGACGATGACGACGAGTCCTGATCAACGACGGGCGGTGCAGGGTTATTGACCGTGCCCGGCTCTGGTTGCGGTCCGAGGGCCTAGAGTCGCTGTTCGTGCGTGAATACCTGACGGGGGCGCGCTACAACGCGACGGAGGCGTACGTGCGCGTCTTCGGCTGCACGCGGGCCTCGGCGCTTCGCGCCCGTCCGACCGACGACTTCATTTTCAACGAGCGGCAACAAACTGAGGCCGCTAATACGGCCTATCGTCTCAATGCTTGGGTTTGATTATCGTAAACGTGTTAACAAACTCTTAGAGATTGTCACTGCGAAATTACGTGCAACAGGCAGTGATGAAGAGCCTGAGGCGCATTTGTAGTAGGGTTTTACTTCATCTAAATTGCGGGCGTATCGCAGGAAGGAAGATTATATGGGCAAGAAGGTCAAAGCCGGATTTAGGACGTGGCAGGATCCATATCGGGTTAAGTGGCACACCAAGCGTGCGCCACTTGAAAAGCACAAGCCCTCACTCTACGCCGTCTCATTTTATGACGCGGCAACAGAAGAAGATGTAGAGCTAATACCAGTTGCGCAGGAGCTTGAATGGACCGTGCTCAAGGTCTCGGGCATTAAAGATCAGTATGACGTCAGCGCAGATGGGACAATCACCCTCGATCTTGACACGAAGATGCTCGCCAGACTCAAAAAAGCCAAATGTATCGTGGATCATGTTGTTGATTTCCGCTTCAAAGACGTCCTTGCTGAAAGTGGGGAGGACTTTGAGCTAGTAGAGAATTCGAAGATCGTTTTGGACATAAGCTAGTGTGTTAAGGTCTCTTGACAGCAGGTGGTAAGGCTATTAGCGTAGCCCCCTGTCAGCGTTCCCTCTCAGTAGCTTGGTTCAGGAGGCCCTGTTATGACCAGTAGATTGGTCATAGTAGGGGTAGGAACCGCGACTCTCCCTGAGTCGGCAGACACTGCTACCACCTGCCCGAGCGGCGAGCACCATCGCGGCAATGACTGCGTCGCGCATTCCGAG
>Ga0194131_10012030_pt1 | contig 10183 bp, 13 predicted proteins | sample TA2KigO120mmetaG_FD_148631 | JGI IMG/M metagenome (GOLD analysis project Ga0194131, IMG submission 148631) | Freshwater microbial communities from Lake Tanganyika, Tanzania - TA2015053 Kigoma Offshore 120m | ecosystem: Environmental > Aquatic > Freshwater > Lake | place: Tanzania: Lake... | reverse complement strand
TGTCCACACTGTGATCTTGTTTAAAAAAACACACGGCGGTGGGCTCGTGGCATCGCTGCTACGCTGCACATAGTTGGTGAGCTCCTGGCCTCGCCCTTTGGCTTTCCAATTTGTATTGATTAAGTCAACAAGGACGACTGAGATGGGCCATTCGGCGGCGGTGGCAGTGGAGGAGGCATCCGCTCGTGTGCAGTGGGTTCCGATCTGAGACGTTGCGACGACCCAAGTCTCGCCAGCTTGGGCAACAGGGCCGGCGGAGGTGCTACAGGCGATGTGCTCGTTGCAGCTTCAACTCCGTCGCAAAGGACAGACACGGATCGAGAATGGCCTAGTCGCACCAGACGTAAAGGCGGACCTCGGCTGCCGGAAGAAGAAGGGAGCTCTGGAGCATCGGCCTCGGGCGGATGTTGCTGTGCCAGTTCCTGCTTTAAGCGGTCGGCTTGCAGCACAGCAGCAAACACATGCCCAATAGGGATGTTTGTTCTCTGTGGAAAACAAGACATCAAGGCTTCCAGAGTGGGGATTCCATTGGGCACCTCTGGCCGCTCCGTAAGATCAACTTTCTCCAACACTCGTTTCGAAACGTCTTTTTGATTTCCGCGATACCCAAGATCGTCGAAGGCCTTCCGCCATGACCTTTTGTTCAAGACATCACCGATGGAGGTGTTCAGAGCTTTTAAGAGAAGAGTGATGTCCCAGCGGCGGCGGCCGTTGGCAATAGCAAGTTGTTGGCAAATCGTCGACAGCTTGTCCTTGAACGTAGCGAATAAGTGAGTGTCGCAAGGTTGCAATGCCCAAGTAAGCTTCGGTGGGATGATGAAGTAGAAGAACTTATGTGCAGCAGCGGACTGCCACGCACTTATGGCTATGTGAGTTTTGTGGGCATCAGCGCACAGCACCACTCTTCTCCGCTCCGAATGTGCAGCTATCGCATCAGCCAGGCCCCTCAGCACGATCTTCATCTTCTCGTTTGTCATCCACGGGTTCACCACACGGTGTGCGTGAACATTGGGATGCCACTCCGCTTGCATGCCATCGAACTCCGCCTGAGATATCTGCCTACGGTTTATGAATAGGAACTGTGGCAGATGCGGCTGTAAGTCATCATCATCACTGATCATCGCCACGTGAGTGAAAGTGCCCAGCAGTTCCCCTTTTGGGACGTTGCGGGTCAACGATTTCGCACTCCGCTTTTGCTTGCGGGCGAGCTTAACCATATAGCCATGCCCAGGCTTTTGGTACAGGCGGATGCTCGTCTCGTCCATATTCACCACCACTGCTTTCTCATCTGGCGGAACGTTAGCATGCGCAAAATTAGACCACTGCCAGACCGCCTTTGCCTCGAATTCGCAAAATTTGTGCCCAGGGGATCAAAAATGGGTGCCGGAAAATGGCCCTCATCCTCTGGCATTTGTTAATACAGCGGGCCCAAAACGGGGTCCGAAATATGGACCCCATTTTGGGTTCCGTTGGTGGCTACAATAGGATCCAAAAACCGATCAAAATCGGGACCTCCAGCACAAAGTTCTTGCTTACCACAAGCCTTTCGACGAGCTTCTTCAGGTGGTATGTTTTCTCGAGCGGGTATGGAGCCCAAGGTAATGTTCCAACGACGACGCCACCTTCTCAACCATTGCAGTTGGCTTTTCGGTTTTGTGCTTGTTGGTTCCGGTGGTAAACAGTGAGTAGCTCTCGCTTCTTGTGCTACCAACGAAACCACCGGTGCAATGCTTTGCTCCATGTTTCTCGTCTCCACCCACTTAGCAAGGCGGCATTCTTTCAGGAACTTGGCGGCTGCTCGAGCTTGTGCTGGACTCTTGTCCGGGGCGGCGGGCTCCCGCAGAGCATCAGTGTCTTTTGGAGACATGGCATCATACGTAGCACGAACAGCAACAATGCTGTCGGTGACCGTTTGGGCGCCCTGCTCGCCAAGGTTTCGCCCCAGAAATTCTTGCATCAGAGTGTGGCTTCCGCCGCTTTGACACAAAACGTGCAACGCGGCCTCCTCCAAGTGACGACGACGCCTGCAATTTGCTGCTTTGTCTCGGCGGCGTCCGAGAAGCTCACGTTTGATGTCGGACTGGTTTCTTTTCAGTTCTTTTAGTTTCTCCTCAATGGTCTGGCAACACACCTGAGGCCCGAGCCGAGGCATGGCAGTGGATATCTGAGGGAGCGAAGGCCGGAGGCTACAAACCGCAGCTGTAACCAGAAGTAGTTGCGGGGATAACATTGCGTTCAAGTCACTGTAATCACCCTTTTTTGACAACGTGGATCACGTGCTTGCCAAGCCAACCGCTCGCTGGCCATAAGTTGGGATCACCACTTTCGGCAACACACGGAGTGCTATGCGAAGAGAACCTAACTTGCAGATCTGAAAATTAGTCAGCAGGCAAATACGTTAACAAATGTAGAATGCTGTGGAGCCTGACAGGCGAGATATGGCCTCGAGGGCCACAAAAAAGCGAAGACCTTGAGACCGTTCAACTGGGTTCGAAATTGTGGCAGGGTTTCGCACGCAGAGTGGACCGACAGGGCTGCGAGGTCTGCGAGGTGTGAGAGTCTGAGAGGGTCAAGGGGTCGAGAACTTTGAAAGGACCCACATAGCTGAGAGGACCGTCAGTGCTGCCTGTGAGATGGGTGAGTGGGGGAAACGGGTCTGCGAGAGATGAGGGAGAGATCCGCTTCCAATAACAAAGACATGTTTAGTGCAACGTGAATGTATACATTCCATTCAAGCGACAACGCAAAATTGTGCTTTTTGCAACCGACCAAACATTTCACTGATTGATAGGGTCACCATGAATGACTAGACGAGGACAAAATATTTTTTAGGGGCACTTCTGTGGAAGCCAAAGGAACCGTTGATGGTCAAACCTGATCCGCGAAACATGTCTTTATTCGTGCACGTACACTTAGCGACGGGACATGCAACTCTTGTGAACACCACGTCAGAACACCAAAGGGAATTACTCTCGATAGGAAGGAGTGGGGCGATGGGCTCCCACAAAATGCATCATCTGTCAAGGCGAAAGCGCATCGCAGCTCGACCCCTTTTGCCCAGCCGCTAGCACGTGGGCCTGTGTTTGAGCGGCCAAAAAAATGCTCACCGTCGAATTGGCATCGGCAAAAGCCTGGCGAACCAAATAGGGTTGAGAGCGTTCGGCCTGCTCGCAGTCGACCAAGAGACCTCGGGAGTCGTCTCCATGAAGAAGTCCGCCTGAATCACGCACGGCCACGAGCAACACAAGATGCATCAAGAAAGCCATGACGTGCCAGGAATTCAGTTTGAGGAGGTGGGCTCTCAATCCCAAAGAATTACTCTTCGAGGCACAAACTGAAGTGTTTGAGGCAGTGGGTTCCCGCATTCTACTGTCGAGCCTTATGCTGAAGTGAATCGAGATTGCAAGCACGAATTCCAAAGTTTGGTGCCATCCTGTATCTTTAGAAGAACAACCACCACCTTCGCTGATGATGCTGCCAAGAATTCAGCGGTGGGCTCTCAAACCACGTGAATCACTCTGAGAGACACCAACAAACACGATTGAAGCGGTGGTCAAATGTTACATGATTGAGGCGGTGGGCTCTCAAACCACGTAATCACTCTGCGAGACACCAACAAACATGATTGAGGCGGTGGGCTGTCAAACCACGTGAAGCCCTCTGCTAGACACCACCACACATGAACACTGTTACACTCCGATCACTTGAACGACTCACAGTGCGGGAAACGCCTGCGGGGAATGAGGCGTCGGATCCGGATCAACGTAGTGACGGAACTTTTCGCGCAATCGAAGCCGTCGTCCCTCTCGCAACTGTCGCTCGCTTCGCTCCGAAAAGTTCATGATATCGGGATCCCACTGAACGCAACCCCAGCCACCAGATTCTTTTGCTGGGCCAAGCTCCGTCCTCTCATCCGATGTCAGCCACTTGACTTGGTCGTCTGGGACCTCCACATTAATCTCTTTCAACCAACTAACCTTGCCATTGGTCGTGAAACAGCAAAGATGCTTCTTGCGAGGGGGATCGTTCCAGTCGTGGCTCTGCCGCGTCCCGGGGCAAGCGAAGTCCTCCATCCAAATCGAAGGCCTCAACCCCAGTGCTGGATCACAACCACTGATGTGGCTGAAATAACCTCCCAAGGGCGGGGTGATGTAGCTCGACCAATTAATCGTCTGATCGCTAAAGAAACCCTTCAAGCATTGGTCAATGTGCCCAGGCGTCTTCAACTTAGCATGGACTTCCCATTTATCCTGCAGCTTCCAAAACCCATTCTTGCTGACCATCGTCAACATCGTCCCACTTCTGAAGTTGTCCTTGTTTTTGCAAGTTTCCGATTCATCGGCACGATGAGGTTGCCAGCCGCAAAAGATGAAGTCTCCCCGCTTCTGCCTGTGGGCCAACGTAGCGTACGCGACGAGGTCACGCAAGAATATTGAAGTATTTCGCCAGTCCTTGGCAGGAGGTCTGTTGAGGACCCTGTAATGTTCATTTTCAATCATCACCCTCTGGCTTGCAGACTTCTGGCGGGCGATGGTCTCCTTGTGCCCCCTCGGGATCTTGTTCTGGGTCGAGGGTGCAGCACTTGAGCTGCTGCTGGAACCTGGCACAGCCGGCGGTGGGCTCGGCTCTGACGACGAAGACAGGGTATAAAAAGTGTCCAAGCGTTTCTTGTGCGTCCAAGCAGCGTCGCCAGGGTCCGGAGCGAAGCGGTAGTCCTCCTCGAAAATGATGAAGAGCGTATCTTCGTCGAATCGAAGGTCTGTGCATAAAGGGATCAAGACGTCCTGGAGTGAACACACGTCACCATTCGTGGAGGACATCGAATAACAACGATAACAAGTGTCGGGCGGTGGGCTCCGAGGTCAGGATCCCCAAACAACCTGGTGCTAATTCCAACACTCTCGGGCAGTAAAATAAACGAATATCAAGGGGATGACGTGTGACGTCATCTGCAAAGCTGACGTGCCGGGTCAAATGCATCACAAAGAGCATACATAACACAAAGAATACGCTGGATTGGAGCTAAAAATGGAACGCTGTTTTACTTGTGGTGGTGCCACTCAAGCATCACACCCGTCCCCAAGGCATAGAACGTTCAACTGTAAATCGATGCCTGCGAACACCACGCATCAGCAGGAATCCAGTGCACTACATGAGCGAATCGACACAGTCTCAACCAAGTATCTTACCCTGACCCTGTCCACACCTTGTGACCTGTGCCAAAGCACAAGCACTATTCTTTCCCCTGCTTGACATGACCCTGCCGTCTCTATTCTGGCCTTGCTTAGTTTGATGATCTTTGGGCACACCATAGAGGATCTGGGAGGTTCCGATACCAATCATGAAGACAATATTATTTGGGAATGTTGTGAAACAAACATGAGCACAACGACCACGCACAGCGGTCCTTCCAAGCATACCACAGGCATTCCTCACCTTTGCACGGCGGAGTAGCACTTTTCGAACGGCCAAGCACCATCAAAGGAGTCGCTGGAGCCAGGACCCTCGGCAGGTAATCGCTGTACTCGGATGGGTCGGACTTCTCGTGGGTCATCACAAGTACCTGGGGAAAATAAAAGAATGTGTTACATCAAGATGAGCCTGGTGGTTGACTCAGGCTCTGTTAAGTTTATTACAACCCGTTCTTCTCGGCTGAATATTGGTTTCCCTCGTAGCCTCCCGGAGGAGGCCTCGGGATGCACGTCAGCCAAGAATAACGAGTGATTGGTTTTTTCCTCCGGGGCACCACGCAAGGGCGGCCCAGCACGAAGATGACGTGCCGTTGAGGAACAAAACTAGCCGGCATTGCACGCCTGAAAGCCAAGGTCTGCGCAGCATGCACTGGTGATGACGACGTGGCCGCCACCGCACGGTAGTTCAAGCCGGTGCCAGCTGTTTCACAAACCCGTCGGCGTTTAACATCTCTCTCGAAGCCCTCAGAGCCCTCAGGAGGTGGAGGAGGTGGTGGAAGTGCACTCAATCGAGCTTGTAATGCAAATTCATCTGCGCGCACGCCTGCATTGCGAAGCCACGGTGGGTCAGAAGCCGCGGGCTGCGGCTGCTTGTGGAACGCCATCGCCCCGGCCCCCAAAAAAAGACGCCTGCAGTTGCGGCACGTGACTGGAGCCTAAATGGCTGCGGATGCATGACAGGATATTATAACCAGCTGAGAATCTGCAACGCGGCTGTGCACTCACCCATAAGAACATGTTATGACAAATAAGACATTCTTGATGGCGTTGGACACGCTCATGCATCACACACTCGTGGGACAATACACATGAACTTACAAGGACAACGTCGCTCTAGCGGAAAAGTGAGGCGGTGGGCTCTCACTGGGAGTATCATCGGACTCACGTTGATGCTTACAGAAGCCTGTCAGGTGGTTGGATCTTTTTTTCGCAACGACCGCCAAGCACGTTGTCGGTCACGGGGTAACACTGCACGCAACCCCAGCGCGACAAAAGAAAATGATACACCAGCTGTCTTCGACAGCTGGGCAACAAAACAAGGGACGAAAAAAACACACCAAAGGGTGCTGAAAAAAATAACCCTGTGCGAGCAACCGTACCAAGTAGCAGCCGCCCAAAAAACGAGGGCATCAACGGAACCACGGCAACACCAACGATACTTGTTGTTCCATGCACGTGTGTTGCCATAGCCGCTTGTCATTCGTTGCGAAAGTGCAAAACCCTTTCTCTCGAGGAGAACTGACATCAGTTTGTGATAACAATTTGCGTGGGGGATGTGTGTCACTTTGCTGTTCGCGAATGCCACCCACACGCTGTGCCACGTAGTCTTGGTACGAAGCACACTCAATCGCTCATGAGAGGTTCTTCCCCGAGCTGAACAAAGTCACCTACAACGGCGGTGAGTTCGTCGTCAACGCTCATGCCCGTCGCATCGCTCTTTTTGGTTTGCATCTCGAAGGAGGTCCGCTTGGTCTGACAGCTTTGGCCTTTTGTTTGAGTCTGTAAATCTTCGTTCGAGCGTGTTTGAGCTTGCGGTTCAAGACCGTTTTAATCTTGTTGACGTCTTTGAGCTTGCGGGTCAAGTCCCTTTTAATCTTGTTGCACTTGGCAATCTGCAATGTCAAAGAGTGGACAACATCACCTTCTGCGGGAGACCCATCTTCAGCTGCCGCGCCAAGAAATAGCAACTCAGGCATCACCACACCAGCAGCAGCACCAGCACCATCGCGCGAGTGGGCATCCGGAGAGCTCGACATGGCCGGCTTCCGTAAACAGGGATGCACCGCGGGAGCCATCACCGATAATAAATCTCAGCAAAGTGGCTGCGATACTACGATGCTTTACCTACCGCGGTGCAGCACGGGACTCGGGTCTCGGTGTCGCTTCAAGTTTCGACACCATGCTGGGGAGTACCGGGGTTTCTTACGTCAGTGCGCCATGAGTTCGCAAGCAGCACGAACGGGCACGTTCGAACAGGCATGAGCCGCACGTCGAGGCTCTTTGGGTCCGTGGGATCTTTCAACGCAGCTTCCTCCTTTTGCGGTCGTCGTGGGTGTCACCGGATCTGCAACCAGCCACCCAGTCTCCAAGACAGCGAAGACACTCTGCCGGTCTGCAGATGGATCGAGGGCGAGACTTCAGGTCGAAGGGGTAGCCACACACCTCGCAATGGTCGTCGGAAGGTCGCTCGAAGAGCCCTTTTTCGCCGCTCGGAGGATTGCTCGAGACGGTCTCCTCCTTCGTCAACTTGTCGTTGGACTTGGCCGCGTGCTCCGTGAAGGTCTGCTGAGGCTCGCCGCCGAGCTGTTCCTTCGTCAACTTGTCGTTGCTCGACTTGGCCGCCTGCTCCTTCAAGGTCTGCTCTGGCTCGCCGGCGATCTGTCCCTTCGTCAACAGCTCGACGCTAAGCTTGGCCGCTTGCTCGGTGAAAGTCTTCTCTTGCTCGGCGGCGATCTGTTCCTTCGTCAACTGCTCGTTACTGGACTTGGCCTCCTGCTCCGTGACGGTCTGCTGCAGTTCGGAGGCGATCTGTGCCTTCATGGCTCGCTCGCTCGGCGATGGTCTGCTCCACCTCTTGCACTCGTTGGCTTGAGCCGAAATGGCTACGGAAGGAGCCCTGGCTTTGAACAGGGACCTGAGCAAAGCGGAAACTCTGAACATTCATGTCCGATTGGTGGTGGACTCAATCGAAAGGCGGACAGAACTTCTTGTCCGATTGTTGATGGACTCAATCGGCATGAGGACAGAACTTCATGTTCGATTGGCGGTGGACTCAATCGCAAGGAGCCTTGGTGTCATGAGATATGCCTGAGACACTGTCCAACGGGGCGGCATAGTTTGCAATTTTTTTTGGCTCCGAGCGGACACACACGGCTTCAGCACTGCCTGGGGCCACGTCGCAGATATTGTCGCGTTATGCACAAAACACAATTCCGGCTACGATGTCACGGTACAAAAGGGAGCGCATCTTGATCATCTCAGAGAAGAGGGCCTTAACCTGGATCTTACGTTCTTTATCCTCTGGTGTGTCCGGGGGAGGGAGGTCCTTGGTCTCGGCGTTCTGGAGACGGCACAATAGCTCGTCCTCATTCTCGAAAAGCCCCATCTTCTCATTGACGCACCACAACTTGAACGAATCGCACGTTTCTTCATTGATCAGAATTCTCCGAAGCATAGTGACTCTGGTCACTTCCGTCCACTTTTTCAATGTGTCCCAGTCAATCCAACAGCCGTCCATCATGCATCGCGGTCGGCCTTTGACCACGGGGATGAGGAGTTGCTTGCCCGGCTCTGTGCTGAAATTCACCCACGTTGCAGGCACAGTGGGCAATTGAAGTCTCATGAATTCGCGGCTGCGGCTCCGAGACCTTCGTGGCGGCCGACACTTGCTATCAGAAGGCCGCTTGCTTCGTGACTCGGCCGTTGACTCCGAGTTCGACGCCTGTTGCTCGCCGGCGACCGGCATTTCCGTCAACTGCTCGGACCTGGTCTCCGCCGCCGGCTCCGTGACGGTCTGCTGCAGCTCACTGGCGTTCTCTGCGTTCATGGCTCGCTCGCTCGGCGATGGTCTGCTGCACCTCTTGCACTCGTTGGCTTGACCCGAAATGGCTACGGAAAGAGCCCTGGCTTTGAACCGGGGCCTGAGAAAAGCGGAAACCTTGAACATTCATGTCCGATTGGCGGTGGTATCAATCGAAAGGAGGACAGAACTTCATGTCCGATTGGTGGTGGACTCAATCGAAAGGAGGACAGAACTTCATGTCCGATTGGTGGTGGACTCCATCGAAAGGAGCCTTGATGTCATGATACACCTCTCAGACACGGACAAGCTGGGATTAATTTGCTGGATTGTTTTTCGTTTCGCGCGGACACACACTGCTTCAGCACTCCCTGCGGCCACGTGCCAGCTGCTGCCGCGTTATGGACAACTCACCGCCGCGGGTTCGAAACACTGTGATACAAAAGGGTCCGCATGAACATCATCTCAGCGGTGAGCATCTTAACCTGCTCCTTACGCTCGTGCTCCTCTGGTGTCCCCGGAGGGGGGAGGTCTTCCGTCTCGGCGTACTGGAGACGTGACATGAGCTCGTCCTCACTCTCGAAATTTTCCCACTTCTCGCCGACCATCAGCATCTTGAACGAATCGGACATACGTTCATCGTTCAAAATGTTCCGCAGCAGTGCGACTCTTTTCTTCTCCGTCTGCCGGTTCAAATCATCCCAGTCTATCCAGGAGCCACTCAAAGTGGGTCGCTGACGCAGCTGGTCCATGGGGATTAGCGGCCGCCGCGAGACGTCAGGATGGACAACGTCCGCCAACGTGGGAACCCTAGCTGGCGAGGCTTGCTTTGGAACGGGGCGGCTGCGGCTCCGAGACCTTCCTGGCGGCCGAAAAGGGTAACCAGAAGGCCACCTGCTCCGTGACTCGGCAGTTTGCTCCGGGGAAGCCTGCTGTTGCTGGCCGGCGATCGGCACCTCCGTCAACAGCTCGGAACTGGTCTCCGCCGCCGGCTCCGAGACGGTCTGCTGCGGCTCACTGGCGTTCTCTGCGTTCATGGCTCGCTCGCGCCGCGACGGTCTGCCGCAGCTCTCGCGATCGTTGACTTGAGCCACAATGGCTATGGAGAGAGACTTGGCTGTGAACCAGGGCGTGAGAAAAGCGGAAATTCTAAACGAATGAGGCTTTGCCCGAATGCTTGAAGCTTCGCTCA
>Ga0194131_10012025_pt1 | contig 10187 bp, 9 predicted proteins | sample TA2KigO120mmetaG_FD_148631 | JGI IMG/M metagenome (GOLD analysis project Ga0194131, IMG submission 148631) | Freshwater microbial communities from Lake Tanganyika, Tanzania - TA2015053 Kigoma Offshore 120m | ecosystem: Environmental > Aquatic > Freshwater > Lake | place: Tanzania: Lake... | reverse complement strand
GCGCGCTCGACATAGTTCTGCACCTCGTTGAAGCCGGCGACCACCGTGTCCTTGCCGTATTTCTTGACGAGGCGAAGAATCTCGCGCTCGGCCACGCGCGTCGCCTCGGCTTGGGCACGCATGTCACCCAAGACCGTCTCCGGGTCGCGCGTGCTGGCACCGATCAGGCGGGCCACGTCCTCGCAGAAGCGACCCTTGTCCCAGATGCGGGTCGGCGTGATGCGCAGACCCTCCTTGAACATGTCCTTGGCCTGCACGTCGAACGAGCCTGGCACCGAGCCACCGATATCGGCCCAGTGACCGTTCGACTGGGCATAGCCGATCAGCTCCTTGCCGACGAAGATCGGGCGGATGACGCGCACGTCGTTGAAGTGCGTGCCGCCGGCATAGGGATCGTTGACGATGAACACGTCGCCCGGGTTGATATCGCCCTTGAACGCGTTGATCACCGCCTTGCAGCTATAGTGCAGGGTGCCGACGTGAACCGAGATGTCCTGATTGCCCTGAGCGATCGAATCGCCGTTGATGTCGTTCAGTGCGGACGAGAAGTCGCGATTGTAGATGACGAAGGAATAGCAGGTGCGGATGATCTGCTCCGCCATCTGGTCGACCGCCGAAATGAACGAGTTCTTCAGCACCTCGAAGGTCACCGGGTCGAGCGATTTGACCTTCGCCCGGCTCGCCTTGGCCGGCTTCCTGACGGCCTTCACCGCGGTTCCCTTGAGCGCCTTGGCTTGCTTCGTGCTCATCGCTTCGCCTCCGAGACCTCGATGATGATGTTCAACCATGGATCGACCTTGCCCACAAGGCCGGGCGGAATGAGAGTGGTCGAGTCGATCTGCTCGATCACCGCCGGGCCCTCGATGGTGGCACCGGCGAACAAGTCGCGCCGATTATAGACCGGCGTCTGTAGCGCCTTCGGCTTCTCGTCGAACACGACCGCGCGCTTCTCCACCGGCTTTGGCGTGCCGCGCTTCGGCTTCTGTTTCGCGATTTCGGCCTTCGGCGACAGACCGATGGCGCTCAAATTCAGGCGGAACAGATCAACCGGCGTGTCGTCGCGCCGGAAATTGTATTCGCGGTCGTGATTGGCGTGGAACGCCTCGATCGCCTTCTTGACCGAGTTGAACGGCGCCGGCACCTGCACGTTCAGCGTGCGCCACTGGCCGCGATACATCATGTCGATCGAGCGGGTCAGCACCATGTTCTTGGGCTTGACGCCTTCGTGCTCGAGCCGTTCGCGCGCCTCGGCCTCCATCTTGCGGAACTCCGATTCCACCGTCTTCGGGTCCACCTCGTCGGCTGCCGCGATATAGGTGAAGCCGAGGTCGTGGCGGATGTCGACCAGGAGGCAGCCCATGGCTGAGGTGATGCCCGGGTTGAGCGGCACGATCAGGGTCGGGATCGAGAGCTCGCGGGCGAGCGCGACGCCATGGAGCGGACCGGCGCCACCGAAGGCCACCAGCGCGAAGTCACGCGGGTCATAGCCCCGGCTGATCGAGATCAGGCGCACCGCCGCGGCCATGTTGGCATTGGCGACCGAGATGATCGCCTTGGCCGCCTCGGCCGTATCCATCTTGAGCGGCTTGGCGACGCCGTCACGAACCGCCGTCTCGGCGAGCGCGCGGTCAAGCTTGAGCCCGCCGCCGACGAGCCCGGCGCCCAGCCGACCGAGGAACAGATTCGCGTCTGTGTTGGTCGGCACGGTGCCACCGCGGCCATAGCAGGCCGGGCCGGGATCGGCGCCCGCTGATTGCGGGCCATTCCTGAGGCCGCCGGCCTCGTCGATATAGGCGAGCGAGCCGCCGCCGGCGCCGATGGTAAGCACCTCGATGCTCGGAAAGCGGATCGGATAGCCATACTGGATGAACCAGTCCTTGGTGACGCGATTATTTCCTTCCCAGGCGAGCGACACGTCGGTCGAGGTGCCGCCCATGTCGAGGCCGATCGAGTTCGGATAGCCCGCCTCGGTCGCAATATAGCGGCTCGCGATCGCGCCGGCGGCGATGCCTGAGCCCGCGAGGCGGCCGGCAAATTGCCGGGCTGTGCGGCCGGTGACGACACCACCACCACTGTGTAGCAAGAGGAGGTCACTCTTGTAGCCACGATCCTTCAGATCGTCGGCGAGTCGATCGGCATAGCGCCCGGCCACCGGGTTGAGGATGGCATTCACCACAGTTGTCGAAAAGCGCTCGTGCTCGAAGATCTCGGGCAGCACCTCGGAGGAGGTCGAGATCTCAACGCCCGGCAATTCCTCGGCCAGGATCTCCTTCATTCGGCGCTCATGGGTGCCGTTGATGTAGGAATTGATGAAACAGACCGCGACCGCCTGGACGTTTCGCTTCCTAAGCACACGCGCGACCTCGCGCGCCTCGTTCTCATCGAGCGGCGTCAGGACCTTGCCCTGAAAGTCGATGCGCTCGGACACGGTCAGCCGATCGCGCCGGCGCACATAGGGCGGGGCCACGTCCTTGTAGGTATCCCACAGATCTTCCTTGGTCCCGCGGCGCACCTCGATCACGTCGCGGAAGCCGCGCGTCATGATCATGGCGGTGCGCGGCAGGCGGCGCGTGATCAGCGCGTTGGTCGCGACCGTCGTGCCGTGGGAGAACAGGCTGACTTCCTTGAGGTCGACGCCCGCTTCACCCAACCCGGCGAGGCAGCCGCGAATGGGGTCGTCCGGGGTCGAGGCGATCTTGTGGATGCGGATGTCGCCGCTTTTCTCGTTCAGAATACAAATGTCGGTAAAGGTGCCGCCGATATCGACGGCGACGCGCATTTGGGGCATCCGCAGCTCCGATCTGTAAATCTTGTACGTGGCCCTCGCGGGCGGTCCGCGCGGACGATTACCGGCCAGCCGTGCCCCGTCAAGCGTACTTTGGGGTTCCGGGGGCCTACTCAGCCTATGAGGGGCTCAAAAACCCGATCGGAGCAACGGGTCGGCCCTAAGGCTTAGAACGGCACCTTGACGGTGGCCATGGCGCTGACATTGAGGCCATCGCGGTCGCGCACGTCGTCGTCCTCGAACGAGAAGGTCAGGCCACGCGGAATGGCCGCGCCCTCGTCCAAATAGCTGAAGCTGAGGGTGAGGGGGATCGCCTCGGGATCGAGGAACTGGGAGATCGGATCGCTCGGCCCGAAGGACGCACCTTCGCCCGAGCCCGCTGACCCGCGCGATTCGGCCGAGAACACATTGAAGGGCTGGAGCGCAGCAACGCTCAACCGATCCGTCTCGGTGAAGATTCGGTTGTACGCCACTGACGCACCGAGCTTCTGGCCCACCCAGGTCTCGCCCCCGGGATGGGTCAGGCCGGAGCCCTCCGCTTCCACGCGCACATGGTCGTAGAACACGGTCGCGCTGAGGCGGTCGTTGAAGACATAGCTGACACCAAGACCCAGGCTCTGGGTCAGGGCCTGGTCGGCCTCAGCGAGGTGGCCGGAGCCCGGGGTGCCAAGAACCCGGTCGACCTCCCGCACCAGCCCATAGTTCAGGCCGATGGTGAGATGGTCGCTCGGCCGATAGCTCGCCTGCAGGCCGAGATACCAGGAGTCGTCAGGCATCTCGTCCAGCGCTGAAACGCCGGTCACCCGGTCACCGGCGATCAGGCCGCCGCTGTTCGTGCGAAACGCCGTCGCGAGCGAAAACGTATCCGCCAGCTCAAGCAATGTGCCGACGAATGGGCCACCGCTGAAGGCATCGTCCGTCTCGCCAAGACCGACGAGAAGGTCACGCCCAAAGGTGCTGGAGGCGGAGAGAGGCGCGGCGACGTCCGAGGTCGTCACCGGGCTCGCCTCGCCACCAAGGCTAAGGCCAAGCTCGACATCGACCAGGGGCTCGTTCGGGGCCAAGGCGCCTGCGCCGTCAATGGCCAGGGGCTGCAAGGTGACATAGGTGTCGGAAGCGGCGGGTCCGGCCGTCGAGTCATCCGCGCGGGCGGCACCAGTAACCGCCAAGGCCGCGACGCCTAACATGGCCAGGCTCGAAAGCCGCGTCATGGCCAATCTCCCAACGACCACACCGCATGGTCATCATAGCGCCACAGACGACCGGCGTGTGGGGACAATTTTGCGTCAAGCCGAATTAATCAAGCGTGAAGGCCGCAGGACCGCCACATCCCCCAGTTATTTGTCACGCTCGACGCAGAAATCAACCACCCCGAGCAGCGCGCGCTTGGCCTCGCCATCGGGGAACAGGCCGAGGGCGTCGCGCGCCATGGCGCCATAATGTCGCGCGCGCTCGAACGAATCGGCGAGAGCGCCGTGCTTCTCGAGAAGCTCGAGCGCGTGGCCGAAATCCTCCTCGCGCTGCTCGCCTTCCTCCATGGCGCGGCGCCAGAACGAGCGCTCCTCCTCGCTGCCCCGCCGGTAGGCGAGCACGACGGGCAGGGTGATCTTGCCCTCACGGAAATCGTCGCCCGAGTTCTTCCCCAGCGTGTCGGACCGCCCGGCATAGTCGAGCGCGTCATCGACCAGCTGATAGAGAATGCCGAGATTGAGCCCCAAGGCCTTGAGCGCCTCTTCCTCGCTGCTCGGCCGGCTCGCCACCACGGCGCCGAGCTGGCAGGCGGAGCGGAAGAGCGCGGCGGTCTTGGCCGTGATGACGTCCAAATAGGCGGCCTCGCTCGTGCTGGTGTCGTTCGAGGTCATGAGTTGCATGACCTCACCCTCCGCCAGGATCGCCGAGGTCGACGCCAGGATGTCGAGCACCTTGAGCGAGCCGTCATCGACCGAGAGCTGGAAGGCGCGGCTGAACAGGAAATCGCCGACCAGCACGCTCGGCTTGTTGCCCCACACCGCATTCGCGGTGGCGCTGCCGCGCCGAAGCTCGCTGTCATCGACCACGTCGTCGTGCAGAAGGGTCGCGGTGTGAATGAACTCGATGCAGGCCGCCAAATTCACATGGCGCCGCCCGGCATAGCCACACATCTTGGCAGAGGCGAGTGTCAGCATCGGTCGCAGGCGCTTGCCGCCCGATGAGATGATATGGCCGGCGAGCTCGGAGATCAGCACCACCGGGCTCTTCATGCGCTCGAGGATGACGGCATTCACGTCGCGCAGGTCTTCCGCGACCAGGCCATGCAACAATTCGAGCCGGTTGTCCCGACCCCCCGGTTTCTTGCCCTTGCCCTGCTCGAGCCGCACCACAGATCCCACGACCAACCCCCGAAGCTTGACGACAGGCGCGGCTCCATCGAGCATGGGGTCGCGTCGGCGGGCACTCTATCACCGCGATCTCGCGGCGTTAACTGCGCCGACGCCGGGCGGTCGATGATCGAGTTGCTGCGTCTCAACGATCCGGTACGCCTGTCCTACCTCATCGCCATGCTTCGGGACGGTGGCGTCGAACCCGTGGTGCTCGATACGCACATGAGCGTGCTCGAAGGCAGTCTGATCGCCATTCCGCGGCGTCTCATGGTCGCCGATGACGACGCAGAGCAAGCCCGCCGCATTTTGCGGGAGGCAGGGGAGCTTGATGGCTGAGCCGGCCGGCGCGAGTGCGGGCGCGCTTCTGGGTGGGCGCGTATTGTTGCGCCAGCCCGCCGTCGGCTATCGGGTCGCGATCGACCCGGTGCTGCTGGCGGCCGCGGTTCCGGCGGCCAAGGGGGATGTCGCGCTCGACGTCGGGGCCGGCGTCGGCGCGGCGGCGCTGTGCCTCGCGGCACGTGTCGAAGGTGTGCGGGTGGTCGGCCTTGAGATGCAGCGCGAACTTGCGCGACTTGCGGCCGACAATGTCGAGGAAAATGGCCTGACCGACCGGATCGACATGCTGATCGGCGATTTGAAGCGGCCGCCGCCGCGGCTCGGGCCACGCAGCTTCGACCATGTCTTCGCCAATCCGCCCTATCAGGAGGCCGAGCGCGCCACGCCCACGATCAACCGCATCAAGGCGATCGCGACCATCGAGGGCGAGGCCAAGCTCGACGATTGGATGGCGTTCTGCCTGACGATGGCCAAGGGCGGCGGCACGGTGACCATGATCCACCGCGCGGATCGTCTGCCCGAATTGTTGGCCGCCTTGACCGAGCGCACCGGAGGCATCGTCGTCTACCCGGTCTGGCCACGCGACCCGACGGCCGGCGCCGGCGACGTCCCGGCCAAGCGGGTCATCGTGCAGGCGAGGGTCGGCTCGAAGGCCCCGTTGCGCCTGCTGGGCGGGCTCTGCGTGCACGAGGCCGACGGCAAATACACCGCCGCGGCCGAGCACGTGCTGCGTCATGGCGGGCCGCTGGCGCTCTTAGGCTAGGAGGGACGCATGTCCGTTCGACGGGTGATCGCACGACTGACCTTCCGCAGTCCTCCGCCAATCGTGGCGGTGATCCGGCTGAGCGGCGTGATCGGGCCAAGCGGAGCGCTCCGCGCCGGTCTCAACATCGCGGGCCTGGCAGAGACCATCGAGCGCGCCTTCGCGATACGTGATCTCAAGGCGGTCGCGTTGGCGATCAACTCACCCGGCGGCTCCGCCGTGCAGTCGGCACTGATCATGAGCCGGGTGCGGGCGCTGGCCGATGAGAAGCAGGTGCCCGTGCTAGCCTTCATCGAGGATGTCGGGGCTTCGGGCGGTTACTGGCTGGCGCTCGCGGCCGATGAGATTTGGGCCAATGAGAGCTCGATCGTCGGCAGCATCGGCGTGATCTATTCCGGCTTCGGCTTTACCGAGGCCCTGCAGAAGCTCGGCATCGAGCGGCGGTTGCACACTGCCGGCGAGCGCAAGTCGATGCTCGACCCGTTCCAGCCGGAGCGGGCCGAAGACTTGGAGCGGCTGAGCGCGATTCAAAGCCAGATCCACACGAATTTTAAGGAGATGGTACGCGCCCGCCGCGGCCGGCGCCTGAAGGCGCCCGACGACACACTGTTCAATGGCGAGTTCTGGTTGGGCCGGCGCGCGCTTGAGCTTGGTCTGATTGACGGGATCGGCGATCTGCGGGCGATCCTGCGCGATCGCTTCGGCAAGAGGGTGCGGCTGCGCGCGGTCGGCCGCCGGGTCGGCTGGCTCAGGCGGCGCTTCGGGGCGGCGCTGGGCGGCCATGATGGGGAACTCGGCGGCGGCCTCACCGACGGGGTCATCGCGGCCATCGAGGCGCGCGCCTGGTGGAGCCGTTACGGCCTCTGATTCCGCTTGGCCCTTGACCCGGCCCGCGCCGGACCCGACAATAATCCACAACCCAGTGTCAGTGGGGTCGGGACTCCGCGACAAGGTAAAGCAAGGGAACGCCATTCGGCGATCAGCCGAATGGTCGGGAGGGCAAGATGTTCAGCATTCCGAAAATTCTGGTTCTGGTTCTGATCCTCGCGGTTGTCTGGTTCGGCTTCAAAGCCGTGATGCGGATCAAATCGGCCAATGAGGCGAAGGCGAAAGAGGGTGACGCGCAGGACTGATGGCCGGCGCGTTCATGAAGGACTCGACCCTTGGGTCTGATTGGTAAGCTTCTCCTCCTCGCCGTCATCATCGGCGTGGTGTTCTTCGCGTTTAAGACGATCTCCCGGGTAAAGGCCAACCAACAGAATTCTGTGCGCGACGGTTCGTCGCGCCCACGGGAGACCAAGAGCCGCCCGGGTTGGGCCCGCCGAATCTTCAAGGCCGAAGATCTCGTCGAATGCCCGCGCTGCCGCACCTTCGTGCGCTCGCTCGAAAACCACAGCTGCAAGGGCAAGGCCTAGGCGCTCGTTCAAAACAAGCGCGTTGACCGCGTATGGCGCTGCCGCATAGCTTGGCGCCGCTTTCCACCTTCGCCTAGGCAGCATTCATGGCCCCGCCGAAACGCAGCACGGCGTTCCAATCGCTGATCCTGTCGCTTCAGACCTTCTGGGCGGAGCAGGGTTGCGTCATCCTGCAGCCCTATGACATGGAGGTGGGCGCCGGCACGTTCCATCCGGCGACGACGCTTCGGAGCCTCGGGCCGAAGCCCTGGCGCGCCGCCTATGTTCAACCCTCGCGCCGGCCGAAGGACGGTCGCTATGGCGACAACCCGAACCGGCTTCAGCACTACTATCAATTCCAGGTCATTCTGAAGCCCTCGCCGGCGGACGTGCTCGAGCTCTATCTCGCGAGCCTGGAGCGGCTCGGGATCAAGGCCAAGGAGCACGACATCCGTTTCGTCGAGGACGATTGGGAGAGCCCGACGCTTGGCGCCTGGGGCCTTGGCTGGGAGGTCTGGTGCGACGGCATGGAGGTGACCCAGTTCACTTACTTCCAGCAGGTCGGCGGCTTCGATTGCGACCCGTTCTCGGCCGAGATCACTTACGGCCTCGAACGCCTCGCCATGTACGTCCAGGGCGTCAACAACGTCTATGAGCTCGACTGGAATGGCGTCGCGGGCGAGGGCGCGGTCAAATACGGCGACGTCTATCTCCAGAACGAGCGCGAGTTCTCGGCCTATAATTTCGAGCACGCCGACACCAAGCGCCTGTTCCGCCACTTCCGCGACGCCGAGGAGGAATGTGGCCTGCTCCTCGGCAAGAGCCTCGCGCTGCCGGCCTATGATCAGTGCATGAAGGCGAGCCACACCTTCAACCTGCTCGATGCGCGCGGCGTGATCAGTGTGGCCGAGCGCGCTGCCTACATCGCGCGGGTGCGGGCGCTCGCCAAGGGCTGCTGCGAGGCCTGGCTCAAGAGCCAGGGCGTGGAGACTTAAGGTTGGCCAAGCTCCTGCTCGAGATCCTGTCTGAGGAAATTCCGGCGCGCATGCAGGCGCGGGCCGCGGAGGACTTGCGCACCCTCGTGGTCGAGCGGCTCAACGCGGCGCGCCTCAGCCACGATCACGCCGCGAGCTATGTGACGCCGCGGCGTTTGACCCTCATGGTCAGCGGCCTGCCCAAGGCGCAGCCCGATATCACCGTTGAGAAGAAGGGCCCGCGCGTCGGTGCCACTGCCCAGGCCATCGATGGCTTTCTGCGCTCCGCGGGGCTCACGAAAATCGAGCAGTGCGAGCAGCGCGATACCGGCAAGGGCGTCTTCTATTTCGCGGTGGCCAAGGAGAAGGGGCGTCTCACCGCCGAGGCGCTCGCGCTGTTGTTGCCCGAAGCGATGAACGCGCTCTTGTGGCAGAAGTCGATGCGCTGGGGCAGCCACAGGCTGCGCTGGGTGCGCCCAATTCACTCGATTCTTTGCCGCTTCGATCTGCAGACGATTGCGTTCGAGTTTGCCCACCTGACCGCCGGCGACAGCACCGCGGGCCATCGCCACCTCGCGCCCGAGCGCTTCGATGTGGTGGACGAGGCGGATTATCGGCGCAAGCTTTGGCAGAGCTATGTGATCCTCGACGCCACGGAGCGCGCCAACATGATCCGGCGTGATCTCGATCGCCTCGCGGCGGCCGAGGGCCTCAAGATCAAGCAGGACGAGGCGCTGCTCGCCGAGAACGCTGGCCTGGTCGAGCGCCCCGTGGTGCTGCTCGGGCGCATCGATGAGCGCTTCATGGACGTGCCGCCCGAGGTGCTGACCACCGCGATGCGCACGCACCAGAAGTATTTCGCGCTGCTCAAGGCCGATGGCGCGCTCGCGCCGCGTTTTGCGCTGGTCTCGAACATGGAAACGGCGGATGGCGGCGGCGCCATCGTTGCCGGCAATGAGCGCGTGCTGCGTGCGCGCCTGTCGGACGCGAAGTTTTTCTGGGATCAGGATCGCCAGCACTCGCTCAAGAGTCGTGTGCCGCAGCTCAAGGAGATCATCTTTCACGCCAAGCTCGGTACGGTGCGCGAGAAGGTCGATCGCATGTACCGGTTGGTTGAGACGCTGGGCCCGCATCTGCCCATGGTGAAACGGGGCAGCGCACAGCGCGCCGTACTGCGCTGCAAGGCCGATCTGTTGACCTCTATGGTCGGCGAGTTCCCCGAGCTGCAAGGGCTGATGGGGCGCTATTACGCGCTGCACGATGGCGAGAGCAAGCCGGTCGCGCGCGCGATCGCCGAGCACTATTCGCCCGTGGGGCCCTCTGACCAGTGCCCGCGGCGCCCGCTCAGCGTCATGGTTGCGCTGACCGACAAGATCGACAGCATCGCCGGCTTCTTTCTGATCGGTGAAACGCCGACCGGCTCGAAGGACCCATTCGCGCTGCGCCGCTCCGCGCTCGGCATCATTCGGCTGATCCTCGAGAACAAGCTGCGGGTGCCGTTGTTGGCCGTGTTCGACGAGTCCGTCGCGTTGCATCAGGCCGGCATTCGCCAGCGAGCGCTGGCGGCCAAGGCGG
>Ga0194131_10012022_pt1 | contig 10187 bp, 10 predicted proteins | sample TA2KigO120mmetaG_FD_148631 | JGI IMG/M metagenome (GOLD analysis project Ga0194131, IMG submission 148631) | Freshwater microbial communities from Lake Tanganyika, Tanzania - TA2015053 Kigoma Offshore 120m | ecosystem: Environmental > Aquatic > Freshwater > Lake | place: Tanzania: Lake... | reverse complement strand
GTGATTCGCCCGGTGTGGTCATTGCGCCGAGCAGTGTGGAAGACTGTTTTTACACGGCGATCGAGGCCGTAAACATCGCGCGCAAATATAGCACCCCAGTTATCATCATCACTGATCAGGGTATCGCTACGCGTATCGAGGCGTTCAAAATGCCAGAGTTAAATAAGATTTGTCAGGACATCACGCCGGATTTCACCCCCGTGGCGGATCACAAGCCTTACGACCTCGCAGCGCCAGATGGTGTCACGCGCCATCTCGCGCCCGGCACCCGTGTCGCTAGCGGCAAGTATCCCATCGTTACCGGCCTCGAACACGACGAACTGGGCCACCCCACGGGTTCCCCAAAGCTTCACTTGCAGATGACTGCCAAGCGTCGCAACAAGCTCAGGAAACTCGGTGCGGAATTGCCTGTCCCTGCGGTTTTTGGCCCACCCGAGGGCCAAGTGCTTCTCATCAGCTGGGGCTCAAGCAAAGGGCCAGTGGAGGAGGCCGTGAAGCAGGCACGCGCTGCTGGTAATGCCGTTTCCTCATTGCATATCAAATACCTCAACCCCATGCCCAACGGCTTAGAAAAGATCTTCGAGGGTTTCAGTCATGTTTTTGTCGTTGAACTTAACGACGAAGGCCTTTACGGCTACGGCCAGCTTGCCGCGCTGCTCCGCGCCCGCTATTGCGACAGCAAGATACGCGGCATTACCAAAGTAGACGGCCTTACTTGGAAGGTCCGTGAGATTCTCGATCGTGTAAACGTCATGACGAAATAAGAAATACTGAGGAAAAAAGAATTTTAGCTATGCCGACTCTCGCCTTCCCCTCCGAAGCCTTAACCCGCACCGGCAGCCTCAATGTGGGCTCCGTGCCGCCGCTCGCGGATGCCGACCGCAAGCCGCTAATGAAAAAAGACGTCGCGGCCGACCACCCTACGTGGTGTCCAGGCTGCGGTGATTTTTCCGTGCTCGCTCTCTATTTCAAGCTAATCGAAAAGCGGAAAATGCATCATGAGAAGATCACGACTGTAGCTGGCATTGGCTGCTCGAGCCGTTTTCCCTACTTCGTGCAAGCGCACGGCGCGCATTTCATCCACGGCCGTGCGCTGCCCTTTGCTAGCGGGGTTTCGCTCTCGCGGCCTGATCTCCACGTCTTTGTCTTCGGCGGTGATGGCGATGCGTTTTCCATCGGCGGCAACCACTTCACGCACACCGCGCGTAAGAACGTAAAAATGACTTACTGCGTGATGGACAACAACGTATACGGCTTGACCAAAAACCAAACTTCGCCCACCTCGCCGATTGGTTATAAGTCTAAGACTGACGTTTGGGGCAGCGGCGACCGGCCTATCAATCCAATGAAGCAGGCCATCGCTGCCGGCGCGACTTTCGTAGCCCGTACCACCCACACGAATCCGAATCACGTTCTCCAAATCATGGAAGCTGCGATGGATCACGATGGTTTCAGCTTCATTGAATGCCTCAGCGAATGCGTTGAGTTCTACCCCGGGGCGTTTGACGGCGCAAACCCGCGCAAAGGCGGTCAGTTTCCGCTTGTGCCTGAAAATCACGACGTCACCGACGAATACGCGGCCTATCAGCTCTCCGAAGACCTCATGCCCGGCAAGTTTGGAATTTTTTACAAGGTCAGCCGTCCGACGAAGAATGCCAACGAGGCAAAAATTATCAGCACCAACCGCGAAAAGTTCGCTGCGCTGCCCGACTGGCAGATTCTACAAAAGAACTTTGATCGGATGAAGTAAGTAGGGCGGTAAAACGGTCTTGGTGCTGTTGACCAAAGTAGCATCATAATTGGGTAAAAATTTATGCGTTTGCTCCATCGGGCTGAGTGGCGCAATTTTTTACGCAAATTGCTCTAACTTAGTCATGCCCATTTACGAATTCGCCTGCCCCAAGTGTCGGGTGATCTTTAATTTTCTCTCCAAGCGCATCAATCCCGACCGCACGCCTACCTGTCCTAAGTGCGGCAATAAGAAAATGCGCAAACAAATGAGCCGTTTCGCGATGACGAAGGGCCTCAAGGAACCCGCTGCTAAACCTCAGGGCGCGGATGATGGGCCGCCTATGCCCGACATGGACGATCCGCGAATCGAAAAGGTCATGCGCGAGATGGAGCGCGACATGGAGCATCTCGACGAAAACAACCCCAAGCACATGGCGCACATGATGCGGAAGATGAAAGACATCATGCCGCCGGGAACGATGCCCAAGGAACTCGACATCGCCATCAAGCGCCTCGAAGCCGGCGAAGACCCGGAGAAGATCGAAGCCGACATGGGCGACGTCCTCGGTGACCTGATGGGCGGCGAGGGCGGCCCTGGCGGAGTTGGCGGTGGCTACTCCCACGACAGCGGCCTTTACGACTACTAGGCGGCTTCCCTGTCCTCATGCCACGCGAAACCATCCCGGCGAAATTGGCGCGCGTGGCTGAAGTTATCGCCGCCCTCCGGCGGACGTATCCCGACGCGCATTGCGAATTAAACTATTCAAACCCGTTGGAACTGCTGGTTGCTACCATCCTGTCGGCGCAATGCACGGACAAGCAGGTTAATCTCGTCACTGCCGAGCTGTTCCAAAAGTATCGTAAGCCACAGGACTACGCAGCCGCACCGCCGGAGAAATTCACCGCCGACATTCGACGCATAGGCCTGTTTCGTAACAAAGCAAAGAACGTACAAGCATGTTGTCGGGCGCTAATTGAGCGCCATGGCGGGGAGGTGCCCGGCACGATGGAGGAACTAGTCTCGTTGGCCGGCGTGGGCCGGAAGACGGCCAATGTGGTGCTGGGAAACGCCTTTGGCATCAACGTCGGCGTGGTGGTGGATACACACGTCGGGCGGCTCGCCGTCCGCCTTGGACTAACGCGGGAGACGGCCCCCGAGAAGGTCGAGCAGGCCCTAATGAAGCTCGTGCCGCAGGCCCAGTGGGCCATGTTGAGTCACTGGCTGATCTGGCACGGACGGCGGCGTTGCGCGGCGCGCAAGCCAGTTTGTGCGGGGTGCGAACTGCGCGGCCTTTGCCCGCGCGTTGGCGTCCCTAAAGCCTGAGATTCAGCGCACGCGGACCACGCGCGTATCGCAAATGTGGTCGTGAAGCGAGCGCTTCTGCTCGTCGAAGCCAGCGATGATGTATCCAATGTAGCATACCATCCCACTGACGATTTCTGCGAATCCCCGACCCCAAGCGCGACCGTGGCTAACGCGGCTGCCGTCGGCTTTCACCACGGCTAGGCCGCAGGCTTTTTTGCCTACTGTGGTTCCCCACACGCCTACCATTATCGCGTTATAGGAGATAGTTACTCCTCCCATTACCAGTTGTAGCAGGAGTTGCCCCACCCCAAATAAAGACGCTAGGTCTTGGCTGCTTCGCTGCGTGACTGCCGCCAGGCCGCCCATCGCCACGATGCAGACCACAATGATGATTATAGAGGGGATGCTTAAAACGAGACCGTCAATGAGCTTTGCCGCGAAGCGTATCCAAAATCCGGCGTATGACAAATCTGGCTGTGTCTGGAGGCCGGCAACCATTGGCACGGAGGCCACCATAGTAGCGGGTGCGCTGCCATCCGCCGTCTTCATGCTAGGCAGCGGGGTTCCGGGTGGCACGATCGTTCGATATGCTTGCCAATTCGCGAGCCCCTCCCGCCAAACCAGCGTGTCGCCGGTTACGACCCCGTCCTTTACCAAAGCATTCAATTGTTCCGTGCTGACCGGCCCCTTTTGTTCCTGACCAAGAGCGTAATGCCACATCATATTTTGTATGGGTTAAAAACTTCCTTTCCTCTGCCACGTGCTCCGTCTAATGCCAAGCCTTTCCTTCCGCTTACCCTTGCTCGAGGCTTCATCACCGTTATTTTGACTTTTTGTGTCTCGACCCGGTTCTTCGCTTACGGGACGGTACGCTAAGCAAGTCTTCGTCCGTCTCGACGCGCAATCATGAATCATTGCTGTCGCGTTAAGCCGCTGGGAAATCTGACAGAAAATACCGCTGGGAAGCTCGCGCACACATTTGTAATTTCAACTCGGTACGTCGTGAATCGTCGCATTGTTTCTCTTTTACCCAGCGCAACCGAGATGGTCTGCGCGCTGGGTTGTGGGGCACAGCTAGTCGGGCGCTCGCACGAGTGCGACTTCCCTCAAGAAGTGACGCGTTTACCGGTTTGTAGCGAGTCCAAGCTGCAGCCTGATGCGACGAGCCGGGAAATTGATGAGCAGATCCAGGATATGCTGGGGGCATCGCTTTCTATATACCAGGTAAACTCGCTTTTGATTCAGGAACTACGGCCCGATCTGATCCTTACGCAGTCTCAGTGCGATGTCTGCGCCGCCAGCGAGGTAGACGTGGCCAAAGCGTTGGGTAACTGGCCCGGCACGCCGCCGCAGATCATTTCCCTCACGCCGCACCGGCTCGCGGACGTTTGGGCGGACATGGGACGCGTGGCCGCTGCGTTGGGCGTGACGGAGAATGGCAGGGAAGTGGTGCTTGCACTCAAGAATCGTTGTGTCGATGTGATCGCGAAAGCGTGCGTGCTTAAGCGACCAAGAGTGGCCTGCCTTGAGTGGCTCGATCCATTGATGGGGGCGGGCAATTGGGTCCCGGAACTGGTGGATCTGGCCGGCGGTCGGAATTTGTTTGGCGAGCCCGGTAAACACACCGGCCGGCTCGAGTGGGAACAACTTTGCTCGGCCAATCCTGATTTCATCATCGCGCTCCCGTGTGGGTATAACCTTGCCCAGACAAGGGCAGAACTAGGCTCTTTATCGAACTTATCAGGATGGGCTAAGCTTAAAGCCGTGCGCCAAGGACGTGTTTTTTTCTGTGATGGGAGTGCTTTCTTTAACCGATCAGGTCCGCGGCTAGTCGAGTCGCTCGAAATCCTCGCGGAAATCCTACACCCAAAGACTTTTCGTTTTGGCCACGAAGGCTTGGGGTGGGAGCGATTCAAGGCCTGATCATCGCTCTGTGATAGGGGAATTTTGTAAGATGCTTGAGTATCAAAACTGGTCACTTATCGCGGTGGACAATATGCGGAACACATGGTGCGCGCTAAAGAGGTTGGGCTTGTTGCTCGGCGTGATTTACGTCATAGGTTGTCGATAGCAATGCTTACTGAAAGAGCTTTTTTTGGGCTGGCCGTGCTGCTCTATGGAGCGAGCGCTACATGGTCTTTTTTCATCTGGCGGAAAGGTTTTCGGCAGGACTCGCATTGGCAGTACCTTTTGCTTTTGGGAGCGGCGGTTTTGCATACCCTCGCCATGGCAAAACGTGGGTTCAGTTTAGAACGTTGTCCGGTCAACAACCTCTTCGAGGCCACGATGTTCAGTGCGTGGACTATCGTTGCAACTTATCTGGTCATCGGGGCATGGCGGCGACTGCGGTTCCTCGGAGCGTTTGTTTCGCCAGTGCTATTAGCAATGGGCGTGTTTGCCCTCATGCCCGCGCTGGACGTGAAGGGGCCGCGCCCTGATTTTTCGGGGGGGCTAGTAAGCCTCCATGTTGCCCTGATTCTGCTGGCATACGGTGCGTTCGGCTTAGGGTCGGCGGCTGGAGTGATGTATCTCACGCAGGAGCATGACCTCAAATTTCGTAAACTGCGTGCGCTTGTTTCTGCGCTGCCGTCCATTCAGGGGCTAGAAGTGGTGATCGGCCGGTTTCTCATCACTGGAGTGTTGCTATTGGCAGGCGGATTGGCGCTTTCGCCTTTCCTGTTGCAAAAGGCTCAGACGGCTAACCCACTCGCCGATCCCAAGGTGCTGTGGTCACTCTTTGTTCTTGCCCTGTACTCAGTTCTGCTGATGACGCATTGGCGGTTCGCCCCTAGTGGGCGCAAGTTAGCTTGGGGCGCAGTGAGCGGTTTCGCCTTCGTGCTGTTAACTTTCTGGGGCTTCAACCTGTTATCACGAATTCACAATCCATGAGGAACGGAGACATCTGACAGTTTGAAGAAAACCGATGGAGCTTCGCAATCGATCCATTCTAACCCATGCTAATGCCGCCCTCATCCCCTGACGTCTGTCACTTGCCACTCACCTAATGTCGATCGTCGCCCTTGGCCTCAGTCACCACACCGCGCCGGTTACGGTACGGGAGCGGTTTGCCTTTGCGGACGCCATGACGCCGGACGCGACGCGCAAGCTGCGTGAGTCGGGCCTTCTCGAGGAGGCGGTCATTCTCTCTACTTGTAATCGCGTTGAGCTATATGCCGCCACGAGCGCGGAACCTCGTGCGGCACTGTCCGAACTTCGGCGTTTTCTACTTGAGCACCACAATTTTACTGAGCCTTTGGGCAATGCGCTTTACGAACTGACCGAGCCGCACAGCGTCGAGCACCTTTTTAAGGTCGCCGCCGGTCTCGACTCGATGGTGCTGGGCGAAACCGAGATACTCGGCCAACTCAAGCAAGCTTACGATCTCGCGCTCAAGCATCGCCACACCGGTCGCCAACTGAATAAGGCTTTCCAGTCGGCCTTCAACGTCGCGAAGAGGATTCGCACCGAGACGAACATCCAGCGCGGCAGCGTTTCAGTTGCTTCGGTTGCGGTGGAATTGGCAGAGAAGATTTTCGATAAGCTCAAGGGACGTACCGTCATGGTCATTGGGGCAGGGGATACGAGCGAGAAAACCGCGCGCGCACTGCTGAGTCGCGGCGCGCAAAGCGTTATTGTTTCCAACCGCTCGCACGATCGCGCCGAGGCATTAGCGCAAGAACTCGGAGGACGGGCAGTACATTTTGACGACTGGCACCGCGAGTTTGCACAGATTGACATAGTCATTAGCAGCACGAGTGCGCCACATTACGTCATCACGAGACAGAAGCTGGCACCGTTGCTCGCGCTGCGCCACGCGCGACCGTTGTTACTCGTAGATATTGCCGTTCCGCGGGATATCGACCCCGACGTAAACTTCCTTGATGACGTTTACCTATACAATGTGGACGACCTGCAAACCATTGCCGACGACTACCTGAAGTTGCGCCGTGAGGAGCTGGCTGTGTGCGAGAGCATCATCCGAGAACGGGCCGCGCAACTGTTGCTGGATGGCAAAGCCTCCCCCGCAACGGCAGGTTCGTGGTGCGCGGTGCGAAGCACTTGAGATCTGTTTTAGAATTGCCGGCCCAAGTTCCCAGCTTGAAACCCATAGTCATCGCCACGCGCGGGAGCGCGTTAGCCCTTGCTCAGGCCAACGCCGTGCTGACCCAGTGCCGTATATCATTTCCTCGGCTCACATTCGAATTGCGCATCATCAAAACCACGGGCGACAGGCTACAGACCGCTTCATTAGCGAATCCGGACGCCTCGTTGCCAAAGGGGCTTTTCACCAAGGAACTCGAGGTCGCACTCCTCAACGGAGAGGCTGACTTGGCGGTTCACAGCTTGAAGGACTTACCAACAGAACTACCAACTGGGCTAGTTTTGGGCGCGGTGAGCAAGCGCGCCGACGTGAGGGACGTGCTGATTTATCGCGATGAAACGTCGGTACGCACTGAGCTCGCCGATGCTGCGAAGCGTTTAGTGAATTGGGAACCGGGTCAGCGACAAAAACGCGGGTTCGCGCGAAAACTCACGTTGGCCAAGTTGCCGGCTGGCGCAATCATCGCAACCAGCAGCACACGACGGCAGGCGATCTTGCTAGCCGCAAGGCCGGATTTGCGAGTTGTCGAGTTGCGAGGGAATGTACCGACACGGTTGCAAAAGCTTGCCGAGCGTAATGATTTCGACGCCCTCCTCCTTGCTGCCGCAGGACTAGAGCGGCTCAAGTTTGTAATTGGCAACCGAGGTGATCTGCGCGGTGACAGCGTGCCGACAGGCTTATTAGCGGTGCGCCTTAAGCCCGAGGAGATGTTACCAGCTGTGGGTCAGGGGGCTGTCGGAATCGAAGCAAAGGCAGACAATGACCGGGTGAATTCAGTTTTAGCCAAACTTGACCACGGCAATACGCATCTGTGTGTTCGCGCGGAACGAGCCTTCCTGCGCGCAATGGGCGGAGGCTGCTCTAGCCCGGTCGCAGCCTACGCCGAAGTGCTCGGACATCAGTTGCGAATGCGCGTAGTATCGTTCCTCGATGGTTCGGTAAGGCGAGGAGAAGCGTTGGGCAAGTTTCACGAACCGGATCTACTAGGACAGCAACTCGCAGCAACGTTGAAAAGCAAATAGCATGAATTGCGGGTGCGAGGCATTGCTCGGAGACGCGAACATAATTACGGGTGATCGGTCAGATTGCTTTTTTTTGTGCCCTGCCGAAGTTTTTATCTTTGTCCTTTGGTAGCACCTTTCTTAGTGGAAAGATGCTGAATGTTTCTCTTCTTGTGCGGGATCATGTATGAAAAGAGGATAGTCGAACCGGTTGCCACTTGATGCAGTTGATGCGCGGTGCTCAAGGGCCGACGCCTGCACAAGTGTGAATTGAATCGGCTTTTTCAGCCACGCCATGACACTCTGCCCGACCAGCCTAGCCGACCTTTCGCGTCAGCTTGCTGACTGTCATGCCGCAAAGCGTCCCGTCGTCGCTGTCGACCTCGCTGCCCTTGTCGCGATCCGAGATTACACACCCGACGACATGACCGTCACTGCCGAAGGCGGCCTCACGCTTGCTGCGCTTCAAGCCAAGCTGGCCATCCGTGGTCAATGGCTGCCAATTGATCCACCGTTCCCGGAGCGGGTGACCGTTCGCGAGCTTTTAGCGAAAAATCACTTTGGTCCCCGTCGTTGTGCGTTTGGCCCCATCCGCGAGCATCTCATTGGCCTAGAAGTCGTCCTAGCCGATGGCCGAGTCACGCATTCTGGCGGCAAAGTAGTAAAAAATGTCGCCGGTTATGATCTTCTCAAACTTTTCGTGGGTGCGCACGATAGCCTCGGTATCATCACTGCCGCGACCTTCAAGCTTCGCCCGCTGCCAGAGCAGGAGATTACATTAAGCGCAACTTACGCCAATCTGGCCAACGCATGGTCGGCAGTTGAAACCATCCTTACTTCGCCGGTCATGCCCGTAATTCTCGACCTTCACAATTTAGAAGCTGACGGAACCTTCACGGTCCGCCTTGGGCTCGCCGGCACTCGCGAGGAAGTAAAATGGCAGCTCGCTCATACCGGTGATTTAAAATCGGTGTCCACCTCTAATTCCGAGCCGAACTTCTGGATGTCGAACGTTACCGTCCACACCGATTCCGTTCTCCCTACCAGGCTCCCGCAAGCTCTCACTGCACTCGGCTCGGTCCCTTTCATCGCCCGTGCCGCCAACGGCATCATCCATCATCAAGGCCCGCCTCGGCTGAAATCAGTCGAGCCGCTTGCGCTCTCACAACGGCTAAAAAACACCTTCGATCCTCATCATATATTGCCGGAGGCTCCGCTGTGACCACCGCCCGAGAGACCTTTCTTGACGAGAAAAAGGCGCAAGCTTGTATCCATTGCGGTCTTTGCCTCGGCTCGTGCCCAACCTACTTGGAGACCGGAGACGAAAACGATTCCCCACGTGGGCGCATCTACCTCATGCGCGCCTTGCAGGAGGGACGCCTTCCGCTAGGGGACACTGCCGTCCGGCACCTTGACCTTTGCCTCGGATGCCGTGCCTGCGAGACGGCGTGCCCAAGCGGGGTTCGCTACGGGGAGTTGCTCGAAACCACCCGTGACCACATCGAACGTCACCATCAACGCAGCTTACTGCAGAATTTCCTTCGGCGGATAGTCATTGAGCGTGTTTTCCCACACGCATGGCGGACCAAATTAGCACTGTTTCCCGCGCGGCTATTAAAGCGAGCCGGTGTCGGACGCTTGTTCCCCAAGTTTGTGCAAGACTCCCTGGCACTCCTACCTGTGGACCTGAGGGAAGGCAAACTGCCGGAGTTCTCCTATGCAGACGGCACACAGTCACCGAACTTGAGAAACGGCGATGCGTCGAATGGCGAACGAAAGCGGCGGGCACAGAAACGTGGCCGGGTTGGATTTATCCGAGGCTGCGTAATGAATGTGATGTTCGGGCGTACGAATGAGAACACTATTCGACTTCTGAATCTTGCCGGCTACGACGTCGTTACGCCTCGCGATCAGGGTTGCTGTGGGGCGCTTCATGCCCACGGCGGAAACCTCGCGGCTGCCCGCGAAGCCGCCCGCGTTAATCTTGCCGCTTTCGCCCGCGAACCGCTGGATGCCATCGTCATCAACGCTGCCGGGTGCGGCTCCA
>Ga0194131_10012021_pt1 | contig 10188 bp, 7 predicted proteins | sample TA2KigO120mmetaG_FD_148631 | JGI IMG/M metagenome (GOLD analysis project Ga0194131, IMG submission 148631) | Freshwater microbial communities from Lake Tanganyika, Tanzania - TA2015053 Kigoma Offshore 120m | ecosystem: Environmental > Aquatic > Freshwater > Lake | place: Tanzania: Lake... | reverse complement strand
CGGCGAGGACACCCCAATGCGCGAGGTCGCGCGCGTGTTGCGTCCTGGCGGCCTGCTGGCCCTTCGCGTCTCGGCACTGGACATCCTGCGCAGCCGCCACTCCGCGTTCGCCCATGAGCGGCAGCGGTTCACACGCGCGCGGGCGCTGGCACTGGTGGAAAGGCATGGATTCCGGGTCCTCCGGGCCACCTATGCGAACTCGCTCTTGCTGCCGGTGGCACTTGCCAAATTCCGGATCTGGGAGCCGCTCACGAACCAGCCTCCGACGAGCGGAGTCCAGCCGGTCAGTCCGTGGCTTGATTCCCTGCTGGGGATCCCCCTCTCGCTGGAATCGGCCTGGATCGGCGTGGGTGGAAACTTCCCGCTCGGGCAGTCGTGCATCGTCATCGCCGAGCGGCTGCCGGACGTGATTTAATACCAACATGCGCCGGCTCGCGTACCTGCTCCCCGTCTGCCTCGCCGCCGCCGAAGACTTTGAGTTCTTCGAAAAGAAAGTGCGCCCGGTGCTCGCTTCGCGCTGCTACGCCTGCCACAGCACGAAGGCCAAACCCGTCCAGGGCGATTTCTACGCTGACTCGAAAGACGGCGTGCGCCGCGGCGGAAAGTCCGGGGTCCCTGCCGTGATCCCCGGAAATCCCGCGGACAGCCTCCTCCTCAAGGCGATCCGCGGCCAGCACCGGGACCTCAAAATGCCCCCAGGCCCGCCTCTGCCGGAAGATCAGATCGCGGCGATTGAGGAATGGGTGAAGATGGGCGCACCCGACCCGCGGACCGGCGCGGCTCCGGTCCCGGTTCCAGCCTCTTCCTACGATTGGACCAAAGAGAAACAGCATTGGGCCTATCAGCCAGTCAAAGACTCCACAGCGCCCGCCTCTTCCGATCCTGCTTGGGACACCACCGCCATTGACCGCTTCATCAAAGCCCGGCTCGACTCGAACAAGCTAGCACCACTCCCGCGCGCCAGCCGCCAGGCGCTGATCCGCAGGCTCACCTACGATCTCACCGGACTTCCTCCCACACCCTCCCAGGTCCGCGCGTTTCTCGCCGACACTTCATCCCAGGCCTTGGCCAAAGCGGTGGACAAGCTGCTCGAATCGCCGCAGTACGGAGAGCACTGGGGCCGCCACTGGCTGGACCTGGTCCGCTATGCCGACACCGCGGGCGACGCCTCCGACTTCCCGATCCCGGAGATGTACCGCTTCCGCAACTACGTCATCCGCTCCTTCAACACGGACAAGCCGTACGATCAGTTCCTGCGGGAACAGATCGCGGGCGATCTGCTGCCGGCATCCAACGATGAAGACCGCCGCGACAAGCTGGTCGCAACATCCTACCTGGCCAGTTCGCGCCGGTTCGGCCAGTCGATGGGCGAGTTCCATCTGACGATCGACGATACGATCGACAACCTCGGCCGGGTCACCCTCGGGCTGACGCTTGGATGCGCGCGCTGCCACGACCATAAGTTTGATCCGGTTCCGGCGAAGGACTACTACGCTCTCGCAGGGATCTTCCAAAGCAGCAACTACTCCCACGCCGGACTCGAACACAATCAATACCTCGAACATCTGATCGCACTCGATCCCAAGGATGCCGCCCGCCTCGGCCGCGCCCAGGAGCGCATGGTGGCTCTCCACGCCATCGTCAAGAAGGGCGGCGGACCCGATCCCAATGCGACATCCGATCAACGGCTCAAGTACCTGGAATCGTCGGTCGAGCTGAATCAGCTTCGCGAGAGCTTCCCCACAGTTCCCGCCGCGTTCGGCGTCACCGACGGCAAGCCGCGCAACGCGTTCCTGCTGGCCAAGGGCGAGCCCGACCTCAAAGGACCTGAAGTCCCGCGCGGATTCCTGTCGGTGCTTGGAGGACAGCAAGTCCCCGCGGATCACAAGGGCAGCGGACGCGAACTGCTGGCCTCCTGGATCACCAACCCGGCCAATCCACTGACCGCCCGCGTGATCGTGAACCGCGTATGGCAATGGCATTTTGGCCGTGGACTCGTCAACACGCCCAACGATTTCGGCAAGCGCGGTGACGCGCCTTCACATCCCGAGCTTTTGGACTACCTCGCCGCGCGCTTTGTCGAGGATGGATGGTCGATGAAGAAACTCCACCGCCGCATCCTCCTGACCCGCGCCTGGCAAACCGCCGCCGGAGAGAATGCCACCAACCTCGGCAAGGATCCCGCCAATCAGTTCTACTGGCGTTTCAACCGCCGGCGGCTGACCGCCGAGGAACTCCGCGACACGATGCTCGCCGCCAGCGGGCAACTGGATTCCACACCCGGCGGCCCCCATCCGTTCCCGCCACGCGGCAGCTACCGCTTCACCCAGCACCGGCCCTTCGTCGCCGACATGGCCATGTACGACACCAGGCGGCGGAGCGTGTACCTCGTCCAGCAACGCTTCCGGCGCCATCCCTACCTGGAGCTTTTCGACGGGCCGGATCCCAACAATGCGACCGCTGTCCGCGGGGGCGATCCCACCGCGCCACAGTCGCTGTATTTCATGAACAGCGATTTCGTCCATCAGCAGGGAGATGCGCTCGCGGTCCGCGTCGGCCTGGCACACCCGGACACCAACGGCCGTGTCAACGCCGCATATCAACTGCTGTTCGCGCGCCCCACGAAACCCGCGGAACTGAGCCAGGCCGCGCGGTTCCTTGCCGCCGCACAGCCGGCGTCCGGAAGCGAAGAGCCAGCGCGGGCCGCCCTGGCCAGCCTGATGCGCGTCCTGCTCGCCAGCAACGAGTTCTTTTACGTAGACTGAGGAGAGCGCCATGATGCACCGTAGGCAAATGATCCGTTCACTCACCGCAGGATCCACGATGCTGCCCGCGATCGTGACTGACCTGCTGGCGGCCACGCAGGATCCACTGGCGCCGCGCGCTCCACATTTCACGGGGAAGGCCAAGCGCGTCATATTCCTGTTCATGACCGGTGGGGTGTCGCACGTCGACACGTTCGATCCCAAGGTAGGACTCAAGACGGCGCTGGACAAGGGCGTGAAAGGCGGACGCCGCAGCGATCAGACTTTCCTGCCATCCACCTGGGGATCGCGCCGGTTTGGCCGCTCCGGACTCGAGTCAACCGACCTGATGCCCGAGACCGCGTCCTGTGCCGACGAACTGTGTGTGGTCCGGTCGATGCACGGCGATCACAACGATCACTTCCAGGCGACCATGGGGATCCACACCGGATCCGTCACGGTCAAGCGCCCCAGCATCGGTTCCTGGGTCAGCTATGGACTCGGCACCGAGAACCGCAACCTGCCTTCCTTCGTCGTCCTCGCACCCCACCTTCCCTACGCCGGCAGCCAAGTCTGGTCATCGGACTTCCTACCCGGCGCGCACAACGGGACCCGCGTCACCGGCGGCCCCGAGCCTGTCGCCGATTTGAACCGGCGCGCTCCTGCCAAACTCCAGGACCTCGAGATGGACCTGCTCGCGCGCTACAACCGGATGCACCAGCAGGAGCGGGGCGCCGATCCCGCGCTCGCCGCCCGCGTCAAGTCGTTTGAAACCGCCTACGGCATGCAGAGCGAGATGCCAACGGTGTTCGACCTGTCGCGCGAATCCGGCGCAACGCTCAAGATGTATGGACTGGAGCGCGGCGCGAACACGGGCTTCGCCTGGCAGTGCCTGGTCGCGCGCCGCATGGCCGAGCGTGGTGTCCGGTTCATCGAGCTGATCGACACCGGTTCCTCGGGGAATTGGGACGTCCACGGCGAGATCGACGCGATGATCCCGCTGGCGCGCAACGTGGATCGGGCCATCGCCGGTTTGCTCCAGGATCTGCGATCCCGCGGGATGCTCGATGAGACTCTCGTTGTGTGGACCACCGAGTTCGGCCGGTCGCCCTGGCTTTCCGGCAAGCATGGCCGCGAACACTACAACAAGGCGTACAGCACTTGGGTGGCGGGCGGCGGCTTCAAAGGCGGAATGACGTATGGCCGCACTGATGAGGTTGGCGCCAAGATCGTCGAGAATCCAGTCCATGTCCACGACCTGCAGGCGACGCTGCTGCACTGTCTCGGATTCGACCACACGCGGCTCACGTTCCGCCATGCCGGGCGCGATTTCCGGTTGACCGACGTGCACGGGCACGTGGTCAAAGATCTGCTCGCCTAAAGGCGGGGAGGATGGTGGACGGCATGGGATTCGAACCCACGACCCCGGCGTTGCGAACGCCGTGCTCTCCCAACTGAGCTAGCCGCCCACAGATGCTACCACCCCGATTTTAACAGGATCACGGCTTAGGCGGCAAGATCTGGTCGATCCCCGGCCGGATGCCATAAGTCGGCGGCAGCTTGCGGTAATCGGTCCCGCCGCGCGAGTTCCAGTTCCACGCCACCCTGCCGCGGCGCAAAGCCAGATCACACACCAGCCGCTGACTCGCGTTCAGCCGTGCCCCGAAGGCATCGGCGTACTGGAACTTCCCCTGCATCAGTTGGAACACCGCGACGTCGGCCTCCGCGCCCACGCTCAGGTGGCCGAGTTCCTCCCGCTTGATGGCCTGGGCTGGCCTCCAGGTGGAAGCGCGAATCACTTCCTTGAGCGGCATCCCGGCGGCCAGACACTTGGACATCGTGGTCGGCATGTCCTGCATTCCCGCGTTCATGCTGCCCGTATGCAGGTCGGTGGAAATCGTGTCCGGATAAAAACCCTGCGCGATGGTTGGAACAGCGCTGCGCATCACGAAGCTGCCACCACCATGCCCGACGTCAAACAGGACTCCGCGCTTGCGCGCCTCGTACAGATACGGGTATACCTTGCCGCTTTCGTTGATCCACGGCACCGGACCACGGAACATGTGGGTGCTCAGGTCCCCGGGACGCAGGCGCTGGGTCACCAACTGCCAATACGGCCGCTCCGGGAGGAAGTAGCCGAAGTCGACCATGATCGGGATCCCGGCCATTTTCCCGGCTTCGATCGCCGAGTCCACGGAATGCCAGTCGGCCTTCTGGTAGTGCGCCGACTTCACGCCCACCACGACATCCTTGTGCTTGGTGGCAAGTTTGGCGACGTCAGCGGCGCTGAAGTCTTCCTGCTCCGTCACGTCGGTGATCATCCCCAGTCCGGCGATGTTGATCATCGCCAGAACACGCGTCTCCGCACGATCAATCACCGTGTGGCGGAACGTCTCGAAGTTGCGCCATCCGGAACTGCCCGCATCGACCATCGTGGTGACGCCCGTGCGGAAGCTCAGCGCATCAGGCGCGACACTGTTGTCTCCGGCCCACGCCCCTTTGATCCCGGTGGTGTGAAACACATGAACATGCAGGTCAATCAATCCGGGAGTCACGTAGAGTCCGCTGACATCGAACACCTCGCGCGCCTGGGCCCCATCAATATTGGCTTCGACCGCCGAAATCCGTCCCGCGCGCACGGCAACATCCATTCTCTGGTCGATGCCATTACGGGGATCAATCACGTGTCCGCCCTTCAGAACCAGGTCGTGCCGCTGGGCCAGCGCGCACGCCGCGAACACGATCGCAATCAGGTTACGCACGGACGATCCGTTCCTTTGTCCGGTCCCAGGCCATGTACTTGCGCTGCCGGTAGGACTGGGTGCCGACTTGCGCCGCCACGACGCCGTAGTATCCGAGGTCGACATCGCAGTTGAGCTTCGCATTGGAGCGGATGGCGGCCTGCAAGTTGCGGTGATGAAGCAAGGTCGATTCAGAGCCCTGCTTCTGATAGGTGACTTCCTTCACCTCGCCCGCGAAAATCTTTTCCGGGTTGATGGTGAATCCTGTGGGCGTGAACAGAATCGTCCCCTTGTGGCCGCGGATCATGTGGTGGATCGGCGTGGCGTTGCCCATGGATGACACCAGTTGCACGGTCATCCCCTCGGGGTAGTCGAGCAGGAAATTCAGCGTGTCCGGCACATCGCCGATCGCATCCGGCCAGCAGAATTTGCCGCCAGTTCCCACGCCGCGTTCCGGAAACGTGAGCCCGCAGGACTTGATGATGCGCGTCACGCGGTGGATGAACAGGTCGCTCGCGATGCCACTCGAGTATTCCCAGAACCTGCGCCAATGGAAGTAGCGGGCGGGATCGAAATTGCGTTTCGGCGCCGAGCCGAGCCATGCGCCCCAGTCAATGTCGGCAGCCGTTAGCTCGGGGTCTTCCTTGGTGTACATGTAGTCGGGCTGGAGCGAATTGCGCGAGTAGTCGATCTGAGCCAGCAATACCTTGCCGATGTAGCCGTCCTTGATGTACTGATTGGCGGTCTGATAGGACTCGTCCGACATGCCCTGCACGCCCACCTGCATTTTGATCCCGGCCTTCCTGACCGCCGCCACCACGCGCTTGGCCTGATCCGTATTCAGCGTCATCGGCTTTTCGCAGTAAACGTGCTTACCCGCCGCGGCGGCGTCGATCGTCATTTGCGCATGCCAATGCTCTGGCGTGGCGATCAGGACGTAGTCGACGTCCTTGTCGGCCAGCAGCGCCCGGTAGTCCTTGTAGGTTTTCGGATTGTTGGCCGCGATGGCGGCGAACTGCTGCATCCGCTTGTCGTACAAGTCCGAAACGGCGACCACGTCGATATTGTCGGTCTCGCGCATGTTGACCAGGGTGCGGATGTGGCCGGCAGCCATGCCACCACATCCGATGATTCCAATCCGGATCTTGTCGTTAGCGCCGGTAGTCTGCGCCCAGCTTGCCGCCGTCCAGGAGACGGCCGTGCCGCCGAGGAAGCCGCGCCGGGTGAACGTTGAGGAGTCCATGTGCATATTGGGCAATTGTATCGAACGTGAATCCCCCGGGGCGAAAACCGCATCGTTATACACTGGAAGGAAGCAAATGGCAGGATTGAACACTCTCACGTTTACGGACGCCAACTGGGCGTCGGAAGTCGAGGGCTCCCAGCAGCCCGTTTTGGTTGACTTTTGGGCGGAATGGTGCGGCCCGTGCCGGATGATGGGGCCGACGATTGATACGCTTGCCACCGAATATACCGGCAAGGCGAAGATCGGCAAGCTGAACGTGGACGACCACAACGGCGCTCCCATGCGCTACGGCGTCCGGTCGATTCCCGCGCTCATGTTGTTCAAGGGGGGCCAGGTTGTGGCGCAGCGCGTCGGCGTCACCAGCGCCGCCGAGCTCCGCCAGTTGATCGACCAGCACCTGTGAGTGCGGATCTACTTTTCAGGCTCGATTAGCGGAGGCCGGGCCGATCAGCAGGTGTATGCCGGACTGATCGCCCGGCTTCGTGCATTCGGGACCGTGCTGACCGAGCACATCGGGGATCCCGCCCTGACCGAGCAGGGCGAGGATGGCCGCGATGACCGCGCGATTCACGACCGCGACATCGCCTGGCTGCGGCAGGCCGATGTCGTCGTCGCAGAGGTGACAGCGCCGAGCCTGGGCGTCGGCTATGAGATCGGCAAGGCAAGTGAATGGGGCAAGCCAGTGCTGTGTTTGCATCGTGGCGGGCGGCGCCTGTCGGCGATGATCGCCGGATGCCCTGGGGCGGTGATCCGCCAGTATCAGACGCTCGACGAAGCAGGGTCGGCGATCCAAGAGTTCCTGGCAGTAGAATAGAGGCGGAGTGCGCTGGTTTTACATTTGTCTGTTGGCTGCGGCGGCCGCGGCCTGGAATTCTGCGGATGACGCCTGGGTCGCGCCACGGAAGAACTGGTGGGCGTTCAAGAAGGTGGTGCGTCCGGAGGTTCCAGCGGTCCGCGATCCTTGGCTGCGGACGCCGGTTGACGCTTTTGTCCTGGAGCAGTTGAGCGCCAAAGCGCAACGGCCTGCGCCTCCGTTGGATAAGGCCCGGCTCATCCGCCGAGTCACTCTGGACCTTACCGGGATGCCGCCATCTCCCGCCGAGGTGGAGGCCTTTCTCGCCGATCGCGCACCCGGGGCCTATGAGCGAGTGGTGGACCGTCTGTTGCAGTCACCCCATTATGGCGAGCGCTGGGCAGTCAAGTGGCTGGACGTGGTCCGCTACGCCGACACCAATGGATACGAAGGGGACGCCGAACGGATCCACGCCTGGCGCTACCGCGACTACGTGGTAGGCGCGTTCAACCAGGGGAAACCGTTCGACCGCTTTGTCCGCGAGCAGATCGCGGGGGACGAGTTGTATCCGGGCGACACCGATGCCCTGATCGCAACCGGCTTCAACCGCGCCGGGCCGCTCCACGTGGTCGGCGGCAACACGGACAAGGAGGAGATCCGGCAGGATGTCCTGAACGAGATGACTGGCGCGATCGGATCGGTCTACCTCGGCCTGACGATCGGGTGCGCCCGGTGCCACAACCACAAGTTCGATCCCATTCCCCAGTCGGATTTCTACCGGCTTCAGGCCGTCTTCGCCGCAACTGATAGCAAGGACCATCCGCTGTCCGGCGCTGACTCGAAGAAGCAATACGACGAAGCGGTCAAGGCGCACAAGGAACGGCTGAAGCCCGTTCAGGACGAGATCGCCGCAATCGAAAAGCCCTACCGGGAGCGTCTGCGCGCGGCCAAGCTGGCCAAGCTCGAACCCCGGCTCGTCGAAGCGGTGAATACGGCAAAAGGCAAGCGCTCCGAGGAGCAGCAGCGTTTGGCGAAAGAAGCGGAGGCACAGGCCAAGGTCTCCTGGGACGATGTGGTCAACGCTTTGGCGCCGGACGACCGGACGCGCCGCGCCGCGCTGCGCCAACGGATGCACACGATCAACTACGAGCAGCCGGACCCGCTCCCCGCGGCATTCGCCGTTGCCAACCAGGAGAAAGCGCCCGAGACACACATTCTGAAGGTGGGCAACCACAAGATGAAGCTCGACCGGGTCGATCCCGGGCTGCCACGGGTGCTGGATCCACCCTCCGTGCCCATGGCCCCGGCCGGACGGCGGCAGGCTCTTGCCAGTTGGCTGGTGTCCCCGGACAATCCACTCACCCCGCGCGTGATGGTCAACCGGATCTGGCAGCTTCGCCTGGGAACCGGAATCGTGGCCACACCGAACGACTTCGGGGTTCTCGGTGCGCGTCCAGCAAATCCCAAACTGCTGGACTGGCTTGCTGCGGAGCTGGTATCGAGCGGTTGGGATATCCGCCACATCGACCGGCTCATTGTGACCTCAGCCGTCTACCAGCAACAGGTGGTCCAGGGTGAGGCAGCCTACTGGCGGACCCAACGGCGGCGCCTGGAAGCGGAGTTCCTCCGCGACAGTGTGCTGGCGGTGTCCGGCGCACTCAACCGGACGCTGGGAGGCCCGTCCATCAAGACTCCGCTCGAACCGGAGATCTACGATCTGATCTTTACCGAAGGCGAGCCCGACAATCTTTGGCCTGTCAACCGGGATCCAGCTCAGCACAACCGGCGGAGTCTTTACCTGCTCAACAAGCGGACCGTCCGGCTACCCTTCCTGGCTAACTTCGACCAGCCGGACAACATGACGTCCTGCGCCATCCGTTCCACGAGCACCCACGCGCTGCAGGCGCTGTCGTTGATGAATAGCGACTTCATGCAGCAGCAGGCGCAGCACTTTGCCGCGCGTCTGGACTCGGCATGCCGGTCCAATGATTGCCGGCTGCGGCTTGCCTATTCGCTCGCCCTGTCGCGTGCCCCCAGTGCTCAAGAAACGGCAATGGCTACCGGGTTCTTTTCCAAGGGCGGGAATTGGCCGGACTTTTGCCTGGCCTTGCTCAACCGCAACGAGTTCGTCTATGTCCCTTAGCCGGCGCGATATCCTGAGCGTCTGCGGTAACGGCTTCGGCGCGTTGGCGCTGAACTGGATGGCGGCGCGCGACGCCTCAGCAGCGCGGGCAAATCCGCTCGCCCCCAAGGCGCAACATTTCCCGGCCAAGGCCAAGTCGGTGATCTTCCTGTTCATGGTCGGGGGACCAAGCCACATCGACACCTTCGATCCGAAGCCTCTGCTCGCCAACTACGACGGGCAGAAGCTGCCCGAGAGCTTTGGCAAAGTGATCAGCCAGTTCACCGATGGATCCACGCCTATTTTGCGAAGTCCCTGGCGGTTCCAGCAGCACGGCCAGTGCGGCGCTGCCGTGTCGGAGCTGTTTCCGAACGTCGCGCGGTGTGTTGACGACATCTGCTTCGTCCGCAACTTCCATACCGAGAGCGTGGTCCACGCCCCGGCCATGTACCAGGTGATGAGCGGCCGGATCCTGATGGGCCACCCCTCGATCGGATCCTGGGTCACCTATGGGCTCGGCACGCCCTCGGAAAACCTGCCCG
>Ga0194131_10012018_pt1 | contig 10189 bp, 14 predicted proteins | sample TA2KigO120mmetaG_FD_148631 | JGI IMG/M metagenome (GOLD analysis project Ga0194131, IMG submission 148631) | Freshwater microbial communities from Lake Tanganyika, Tanzania - TA2015053 Kigoma Offshore 120m | ecosystem: Environmental > Aquatic > Freshwater > Lake | place: Tanzania: Lake... | reverse complement strand
TGGGAAATTGATCGATGGCATTGGGAAGATCCTCGTCGAGGAACTCTCGGAGGAGGCCGCCGACAAGATTCGAGCGAGGGTTGACGCGCTCGCATCTCGCGCATCTCACTTGCCGCCTGGAGCCAGCCTCAAATAAGGCCAGGGCCCTCCACGAGTACGGCCCGTGTCCGCCTGGCTGCGACACGCCGGCCGACCGGCGAATCCGCGCTGGGCAGGTCGTGTGGTTCGCGGATGACGGCGCCTGTCGGTTGACGTGGGGGATTGTTCCGCAGGCGTGTCCGCAGCACGCCAACGATCCGATCGCGTTTTGCAAGAGAATTCTCGGGATACGGCTCACCATGCAGCAGAAGCGAATTCTGCTGGCGGTGCGTGACAACAAGTCTACGGCGGTGGCCAGTTGCCATGGCGCTGGCAAGACGTTTCTCGCCGCGGTGATTTGCCTCTGGTGGTTCTGCACTCGCGAACCCGCCGTGGTGGTGACGACGGCCCCAACCGGGCGGCAGGTGAAGAACCAACTCTGGCGATACATCCGGGCCCTGCACCGCACCAGTAGGGTGAAGTTACCTGGCCGGCGTTTGACGGTAAGCCTGGAAACGTCGAACGAAAACTGGTACGCGATGGGTTTCGCCGCCAAGAATCCTGACGGCGCGCAGGGCACTCACGGCCCGTGGGTGCTGGCAATTTACGACGAGGCGAGCGGCGTTCCGGACGAGATACCGGAGTCGATCGAAGGCGCGCTGGGCGACCCGAACGCGCGTCAGTTGGCGATCGGGAACCCGACTGGAGAGGTGGGTTTTTCCGGGACGCCTTTGGGCGCTTCAAGGAATTTTGGCGAACGCTCAACATTTCGGCGCTCGATCATCCGAACGTGAGACGCCGCAGGACGATCATTCCGGCGGCGGTCGGCCACGAGTGGGTTGACCAGATGCTCAAGAAGTTCGGCGATAAGTCGCCGTTTTGGATATGCCGCGTGCTCGGGAAATTCTTCACCTTCGGCAACGAGAAAATGATCCCGAAGGAGTGGCTCAATCTGGCCCGTGAGCGGTGGCAGAGGGCTACGCCGGAGCAGCGTCGCGAGGCCTCGACTGGCCGACGAATCCTGGGCGTGGACGTGGCCGGCGCCGGGCAGGACAAGTCGGCCGCCGTGCTGCGTGTGGGCAAGGTGTTGCGCGTGGTGGATATCTACCAGGAGGCGCACACCATGGATAACGCGCGGCGGATTGTGCGATTGGCGCACGAGCACGACGTGCACGCGATCCACTGTGACGCAACGGCGATTGGGTGGGGCGTGTATTGCGACCTGCTCGAGCTGGAACGTGACGGCCTGATCGGCAGAGGGATTGAGATCGTGCCCGTCGTGTGGGGTCGGGCTGCATTTGAAAAAAAATTGTTCGTGCGCCTGCTCGACGAGATCGCGTTTGCTGCGCGCGAAGCATTCGATCCTGGGCCGGATGATATGGCGAACCAGAATGCGGAGTGGATTGATTGCGGCGCCGCCGACGACGCGCAGGCGAATGACGACGCCGAGGAGTTGATCCGCCAGTTGAACCTCCGCCTGTATCGGATGGATAAACTCGGCCGCTACAAGGTGGAAACGAAACAGGAACTTCGCCAGCGCGGCGCCGGCTCTCCTGACGTTGGCGATGCGGCCGTCCTGTGTTTCTACGAGGACAAGCCAATGGAAGTGAGCATTGCTTTCGGATGAACATCGCGCGCGTAGGAGGATACTTCGGCCGCGTGATGGCTGCTCTTGTCGGCCGCGCTCCTCTGCCAAGCAATGAGCAGCGGTTCACGGATATTGGGTTCACGCCGGTGGCCGGCGTGTCCTATGGCGTGGCCAGCGCGGTGCCGCTCTACATGCGGAAGTTCGGCGAGCACCCATGGCTGAAGGGTTGCGTCCGCCTGGTCGCGGAGGAATGCGCCGCGCTGAAGTGGCACGTCTGGCGAGAAATGGGGGACGAGCCCGGCCCTGATGGTAAGGTGGCGCGCAAACTCGCGCGCGGCCATGCGTTGGCGGCCCTGTGGGCGCGGCCCAACTCGTTCCAAACGGGGTTCAATTTTCGCTACCTGCTGCAAGTGTATCTGGAAATTGCCGGAGAATGCTTCGTGCTTATCAACCGCGGCCAGAGCGGAAGCCGGCCGGTTGAACTGACGATCATTCCGCCGCATTGGGTTTCCGCCGTGCCGAGCGCCACGGATCCGGCGTTCACGGTGTGGCGGCCGGACGGTGGTCAGATCTCGATTCCACCGGAGGACGTGATCTGGATTCAGATCCCGAATCCGATCAACCCGTGGGGCCGCGGCCTGGGTGCCGTAAGGAGCGTAGACGACGAGATCAACGGCGACGACCTCGCGTCAAAATGGAATGAGGGATTTTACCGCAACGGCGGCAAACCCGGCGGTATCCTGATGATTGCCGGCGCGAGCCCGGACCGCGTGCAGCGGATCCGTGAGGAATGGAACGCGCAGCATCAGGGAGTGTTTAACGCCTTCAAGACAGCGTTTCTCGGGTACGAGCCCGGGCGCGATTCGAAGGGCGGCAGCGAATATCACGACCTGTCCAAGTCCCACAAGGACCTAGACTTTATCGAAGGCCGCAAGCAGTATCGCGATATCATCCTGCAAGCCGGGTTTGGCATCCCGCCGGAGAAAATGGGGATCGTCGAGAACTCCAACCGCGCAACCGCGGAAGAGTCCGAAAAACTCTTTCAGACGAACGTGCTGCGACCGCGCGTGTATCGGCTTCAGGACGAGTGGGCAGCGTGGTTGGTGCCGTTGTTCGGCGAGAATGACGTGCTGCTTGAGTGTGAGGATCCTGTTCAGGAATCGAAGCGTTGGCAGGCAGAGCATGCCGTGAAGCTTTATCAGGCGTCGTTGGCGACGAAGAATGAGGCGCGGATCAGTAACAACATGCCGCCAGTCGACGGCGGCGACGTGTATTTTGAGCCAAAGAACGCCGACATCGTCGGCCCGGGAGATCGCACGAGCGACCCCGACAAGGAACGCGCGATGCTGCGCGACACCGTGGAGGCGGCGTGCGAGGCGGCCTGTCGCGCCGTGCTTGGCGTGACGCGCGCTGGGATGAATGGCAAAGCGCATGGAGTGGAGGTGGTGGAACGGTGAGCGAACTCATACGTCGCACCCTCTCATTCGAAGTGCGCGGCTTCGACGAGGCTCAGAAAACCGTTCGCGCGTTCGTGTCGACGCGGGCGGTCGATCGCCACCGCACGATCTTTCTGCCTTCAGCGTTCGCTCGTACACTGCCACTGTATCTGCGCGACAATCCCCTGTTTCTCTGGGGACACCGTTGGGACGGCGATCCTGACGACGCGCTCGGCACGGCCTATGATGGCGCGGTGGTCGACGGCGAAGGCCTCGAGTTGGCGCTCAAGTACGACGTGGACATCAACCCGAAGGCGGATCTCGTCTTCAAGCAGGTGGTAAAAAATACCATCCGCGCGTTCAGCATCGGTTGCTACATCCTGCGCGAAGTTACGAAACGCTCACCGCGCGAGGAGATCGACGCGCTGCCGGATTACGCCAGGGAGGCGCTCGTCAACGGCGAGTGCGCGGCGGTGTTCACGGACGTGGAATTGATTGAGGTGTCGCAGGTACTGATCGGGAGCAACCGTGAGGCGCTTGTGGCGTCAGTGCGCGCTGGGTTGATTACGCCGAGCGAGGCGCAGTCATTGCTGGATGAATCGGAGCAGAAGAACGCCATGAAGAACGCGGAGATTCGTTTGCCAGTCGAGATCTACGATTGCGCCGGGCGTCTCGAAAACGCCGCCAACATGCTGCGCGTCAGCAACTGGTACGATGAAACGGACGCCGAGCATAACCAGACGGTTGACGGCCTGCTCGCCGTAATGGACGAGTGCCGCGACAAGATTGCTGGAATGCGTCGCCCGGAAGCCATGGCTGCCGCCGCGCCGGTTCCGGACGCCGACGCGATCGAACGTGAAAGTGTTATCGCCGAAGTCGCAACACTTCAGCGAAAACTCTCGGGCCTCGCTGGCCCAGAACAGGCGAGCGCGGCCTAAAGCCGCACGGACCCCGGGGAACCAGAGGCGCGCAGAAATGTGCGCCTTTTTTCATTCGAAAGGAGCCAATAAAATGGACCTCTCTTGCCTGACTCCCTCGGAGTTGAAGGAATATCGGGACACACTGGCGGCCGTGCTTGAACTGCGAGCCGCTCAGGCCAAGGCGGAAGCGGAAGCCGCCGAGGAGACGAAGAAGCGCGAAGCGGAAGCGGTGGCCGTCGAAGCCGAGCGCAAGGCGCGGCTCGATCCCAATGGCAACCGTTTCGCAGCACTCCAGCAGGAAGGCCTCGCTCGCGGCAATGCCCGCGCGCTGGTCGAGGCGGAGAAGACCTACGGCGCCGGCCTGGTGGTGGGCCGCCTCCTGCGCGCCACCGCCTACGCGCAGCGTTACGACAAGAACTTCACGCCGGAGGGCGTGGCCCGCGTGCTCCGCGACGTGTACCACGATCCGGACACCTGCGCGCTGTACGAGGCCCGCATGGCCACGCGCGCACTGTCCGCCGGCACGCCGAGCGAAGGCGGCCTCTTGATCGCCGAAGCGTTCAGCGAGGAATTCATTCCGCTGCTGTACGCCAACAGCGCGCTGTTCAAGCTGGGCATGCGCTCGGTCCCGATGCCGAACGGCAACCTCACCATGGCCGGACTGGCCTCGTCCTCGACCGCCACCTACGGCGGCGAGAACACCGACACCAACGCCTCGCAGCCGGGCTTTCTCGCACGCTCGTGGGCAGCAAAGAAATTGACCGCCATCGTGGTCATTTCCAACGACCTGCTCAAGAGCGCGTCCTACCGCGCCGATCAGATCGCGCGTGACGACGCCGCGATGGCGGTCGGCCTCAAAATGGACAGCGTCGGAATTCAGTCCCAGGGCCTCGGGTACGAGCCCCAGGGCCTGAAGTACCAGAGCGGCGTGAACGACCTCACCATCAACGCGGAGATCAACGCCGATCACCCGGCGAAGTTCTTCCGCCGACTGCTCGCCGCCAACGTACCTCTGTCCCCCGGCGGCAAACTCGGATGGCTCTTCAACGAGGATGTGTGGGTTTGCCTCTACAATCTCAAGAGCACGACCGGCCAGTACTACTTCCGCGAGGCCATGGACCGCGACGAATTGCTGGGCAAGCCCTTCCAGATCAGCCAGCAGATCGACACGGCCTCCAACGTGACCGATATGTACTACGGCGACTGGTCGGAACTCATCTGCGCGCAGCAGTCCTCGATGGAGTTCGCTCTGTCGAGCGAGGCGGCATACCGCGATTCGAGCGGCACCATGCAGGCGGCCTTCTCGATGGATCAGACGGTGATGCGAATCATCGACCGTCACGATATCGCGCCGCGTCGCCCGGGCTGTTTCGTCAAGTGCGACGATGTCCAGGTGGCGAACGCAGCGTAAACCCACAAGCCCCCGCAGGTAGCGCCTTGTAATTGCGAGGCGCTACCTGTTTTTCCCAAACATTCGTAATTTCAAAAGGAGGATTCGCCAAATGTCTCAGCGGCACCAGATCCAGGAGAACACCAAAAATGTGCTCGGCCTCGCGCCGGTGGATTCAACCGGCGCGGCGAACAACGGCGCGGGTATTGACACCCTGGCGCACGCCAACTTCGGCGAAGTGCTGACCCTTATCACGGTCGGGTCCGCATCTGGCACGCCGGATTCGTTCAGCGTGGCGGCGAAGATCCAGCAGTCCTCGGATGACGGATCCGGCGACGCCTACGCTGACGTGAGCGGCCTCACCATGACGGCGATCACCACGAACAATGGGGTCGGTGAAATTCACTTCGACAAGGGGGAACTGACCGAGCGTTATTTCCGCGTGGTGGTGACGCCAACGTTCGCGGGCGGGACTAGCCCGAAGATCGAGCTGAGCGCGACGCACACGCTGAACGGATTCGTTCAGGTTCCGCAGGCGTGATTCTGCGCGTCGCGGTCGCGGAACCCGTATGGCTCGGCGCCGATTTGCAGCCGCCGGCCAGTCTATACGATCCATCGGCGAAGAGGTTTCACTCTGTCGTCATGGGAGTATGGATTGGCCGTGGCGCGATCGTTGACGCTGACGGACCCGTCGCGGAACTGTGGTTGCAGATCGGCGTGGCGGTTCCATGGGAAATGCCGGATGTGGCACCAGTGCTCGGTATCCCGAGGCCTCACACGACGGCGATTCCTGCGCCTGTTGTGCGCGAGCAACCGGCGCCGGTGAAGGTCGCGGCGCCGGCTCCGGTGGAAGTCGTGGCGCCGGCGCCGGCTAAAAAACGTCGCACGAGGTAGGCGGCCATGGCTTTGACGAATCTCGTGGCCTTCACGACCACAGCTCAAGTTGAGGCCGTCGTCGGCAGTGGCACATACCTCACCGCACTGATTGAGCAGCGGATTCTTTCCGTGTCGGCGATGATGGAAACATACTGTGGCCGCAGGTTCCGCACCGCCACCTTCAGCACGAGCGCGCCAGAGCAGGTCCAAGGAAACGGACGCACCGTGCTGCTCCTGAATAGGTATCCGATCACTGCGGTATCTCAGGTGACGATCGACGGCACTGCCGTCACCGACTACAGCCAGAGCGCGGATTTCGACGCGGCAGGGTTACTGTATCGCGTCACGCGCTGGCCGGCGTCCGCGCCGACTTATGGCGATATCACAGAGGACGTTGACGGCAACTTCCTGGCCTATAACATCAGCGTCGCTTACACCGGTGGGTATGTGTTGCCGAACGATTCGAGCGGCACGAGAAGCCTGCCTTACGACCTCGAGCAGGTGTGTATCGACGAGGTGGTGCATCGGCTACAGCAGCCAATGCGCGGATTGCACAGCGAGCGCCTCACCACTGGCGATGGCCAGCAGTACGGGGAACGTGTCGGCGGGTTTGCCACCGAATCCGCAGACATACTTGACCGGTACAAGCGAGGGCTCTACTGATGAATGCTGCGCGACGGATCCACACCGTGAGCGCCTCGCGGAGTTCGCGCAGCACGAACGCCACCACCGGCGTCGAGACGGTCACGCAGGCGAGCGCGTTGACAGGCGTGCGGTGCCGTGTGCGGCCGTTGGGAAGCAAGCAAGCCGAATCCCTGCTGGGCCGCAACGTGCAAGGGGTATATGCGATTGAGTGGGGATCCGAGGATATGCGCGACGGCGACTTGCTCACGTTCGCGTCGAAGGTTTACGAGTTGAAGGAGACGCGGCCTCTGACGCTGCCAGGCGCGCTGATTAAGACGCAGACCGGTGTACTGGTGGAAGTGACGAGGAAACAGGTGTGATCTTCAAGATCACGTCGAGCGGGCTCGTCCGCACCGGTGAACGCATGCGGCGCATCGGAAACAACGTCAAGCGCGAGATGGGCACCGCCACCGAACGCAGCACAAATATGGTGGCGAAGGTGGCCCGCAAGCATTTGCGGGTGGCCAGAAGGCGCAACAAGCAGGATCACGGCGGCGCAGCCGAACGGTTGCCTCGGACGAACCCGGTGCAGCGAAAGGTCGACAAGCCGAATGCGCGCGGCGTGGTCAAGATCAAGCCGCATTGGGTGCGGACACGGATCGGGAACACGGCGGAACTGGATCTCAAGATCACCAAGCATTTCACCGCCACGCAACTCAAGCGCAAGTCGCTATTTCTCAAGAGGCCGAAACGTCGCGGCGGCACGCAGGTCGAGAAAGAGTTCAAGATCAACGCGGTTGCGCGCGTGACGCAGTACGGCAAGCGTGGCCAGAAGTTGAAGAAGAAGAAGCGCGTTCTGTGGCTCAAGCCGTGGGCCGAGCGCATGGATCGCGGGCGTCAGATTTACAAGCACGTCGTGCGGCTCCGGAGCCCGCAGGCGTTGCGTGAATTGTCCGCCACGCCGACGATCAAAGAAACCTCACCGATCGTCGTCAAGATTTATCGCGACCACGCACTGAAGGCGGTATCGAAGTGAGCCGACGCCTGTATGACGCGGAGATCAGCGAAGCACTCAGACGGCATATCTGGAACCAGTTGAAGACGAGCCTATCCCTCGTTTCGTGCAATTCCGGATCGCAATTCAACCTTCAGGGGCCGGAGCCGATCACGTCCTACCTGCCTGCCGTGAGGGTAATGTTCGAGGGGTTTGATGGTGACCGTGATCGCTCACGGTCAATTCTGGTCGGGAGATACCGCTTCTCGATCCACTACCTGCGCGCACTGGCGGACGGCGAGGACGTGGAGGGCACCACGCGCGACAAGACCGGCGACATCGGCGCGTTGTTCATGACTGAGACGGACTGGACAATCCCGACGTGGACGACTCCGCAGGGCGCGTTATTCCGGAGCGCCACCACGATCGGGATGTCGGTGCAAGAAGAAACTGACGAGCAGCAGCTGGAGATCGGCCTCGGCCACGGCGTCGTGACCGTGGAAGTCGAGTGCGATTCACACCCATACTAGCGCGATAAAGCGCAGTGATTTTTGAAAGCCTCGCGAGTGTCGCGGGGCTTTTTCGTTACCGCCGAGCCCACGGGCCGGCCTGCCCCAAACACGCATAGGAGGTAGTCCAATGCCCCGTGATGGCGTTCTCACTCTCTTCGGAATCAATGATGCGAAACTGTTGCCGATGCTGGAAAACACCGGAGCGGCGGCGACTTACGATTCGCCGATCGATATTCCCGGCATTCGCAAGATCGAACTGAAGCCGGACGTGATGACCAAGGACCTTTACGGCGACGAGGAGACGCTTGACTACTTTTCCAAGGTCAAGAAGTGGGAAGGCTCGATCGAGCACGCTCAAATCAGTCTCCAGGTCCTGGCGAAACTTTTCGGCAACACCTGGGCCACTTCCGGATCGTCGCCGAACGAGGCCGGCACCTTTACCTGGAAGAGCACGGATCGATCCCTGCCGTTCCAGATTCAGGGCCTCTGCACTTACATTGGCGGCACGGACGTTGGCGGCGGCGGCTCCGGCAACTTCTACCTGTATTGCTGCTACGCCACCGGCTACCAGGTCGCGGCGCAGACTGAGGATTACGCAACGGTGTCCTTCGACGTGGTCGTGATCGGACGACGGCTCGACAACAAAGGCCTTGAGATCGTGGAAAACGAAACCTCGGTGGCGCTCTCCACGTCGGCCGACTCCTCGGCGCCGACTGTCAGCAGTACCACGCCGGCGGACGCTGCGACCGGCGTGGCCGCAACCGGCACCGTGACGGTCAACTTCGGCGAGGCCATGTTGCTCTCGTCGATCAGCGACGCCGCTCACTACACGCTCACTCGCGCGAACGGCGATGGCGTGACTCTCGGAGCGATTACGGTCGTAACTGACCAGCAGGTTACTGTCGCCTACGCTTCGCTGACCAGCGGGCAGGTCTACATCTTCACAATCACGACTGGTGTACGCGACCCGAGCGGAAACCGCATGGCCGCGCCGTACTCGATCAACTTTACGATCGCGTAAAATGTAAGCCTGCGATAGGGTCCCCACCTATCTGGTATCCACACCCGAGAGGCGGGGGTCGCGCGCTGCGGCCCCCGCCTATTTCTTTTTGCCTCGGAGAACTTCATGCCGAAAGAACACCCAAACCCCAGCGGGAAGCGCGTTGAGGCGTCACTTATCCTTAAGGACAAAAACGGCAAACTTCTGGCCATGCCAATGTGCATGGATTGGGGAGCCACCGAGGCGCTCTACGACGTGCTGCCGAACGGCCCGGATGCGGAGGAAAATCCAATCCGCAAAACGGCGGCCCTCTGCTGGGCGCTCACCGCGACGTATCGCGAGGAAAACTACCCGACGATGACGCTGGCAGAGTTCAAGAAACTTCTCCCGCGCACCGGCGCCGAAACTCTTAGCATGACGGCGGCAATCGCCGCGGCGATCGACATGAACACATCAGGTCTTGACTCGGGAAACGTGACGGGGCCGGACGTGGAACCGGCCACAATCATGGTCGACTGACGCAAGCGGACTGGTCGCGCATCCGCTATATCGTCCAGAAGGAAATGGGCCGGCCAAGTGAGCGCGAGTTTTACCGCACGACGCCACTCCAGACGAATATGTTCATCGACGGCAACAATCAGGTAATGGGTGGCGGCAACAAAAAGGGATCGTCCAAAGAGGAACGTGCGATTCAGGGCGCGATCACGAAGGCGCCGCGGAAGGTGGTGAGTGCGAGTGGCGGATGATGTACAGATTGGGATAAGCGCGGAC
>Ga0194131_10012017_pt1 | contig 10189 bp, 7 predicted proteins | sample TA2KigO120mmetaG_FD_148631 | JGI IMG/M metagenome (GOLD analysis project Ga0194131, IMG submission 148631) | Freshwater microbial communities from Lake Tanganyika, Tanzania - TA2015053 Kigoma Offshore 120m | ecosystem: Environmental > Aquatic > Freshwater > Lake | place: Tanzania: Lake... | reverse complement strand
CCGCCGCCGCCAGCGCCAGCGCGCCGCCGACGCTCGCGCCCGCACCGGCGTCGCCGAGCAGCTCGTAGATCGGCGCGGTGCCGACGAAGGCGCGCGTGACCAGCGTGCCGGCCACCGCCGCCGCCGCCACCGCGGCGAAGACCTCGAGCGCGAAGTTGGCCAGCATCACCTCCATCACGAAGACGGCGGCGGCGAGCGGCGCGTGGTAGGCCGAGGCGAAGCCGGCGGCGGCGCCGCCTGCCAGCAGCACCGACAGCTGGCGCGGATCGGCGCGGCGCCAGCGGCCGAAGAGGTTCGCGACGGTGGCGCCGAGCTGGATGATCGGCCCTTCGCGCCCGACCGAGCCGCCCGTGACGATGGTGGCGAGCGCGGCGCCGACCCGCGCGACGGTCGGGCCGACATGGATCGGCCGGCGGCGGAAGCGGACCACCTCCATCAGGTCGGCGATGCCGAACGCGCTGTCGCGTCGCGCCGCGAGATGGATCACCGCGCCCGCCAGCAGCCCCCCCAGCGCCGGCGTCAGCAGCCGGCGCCACCACGGCAGCGCGCGCGCGGCCTCGAGGATCGAACCGTCGCCCGAGAGGACGCGATCCTGCAGCCAGTCGGCGCCGAGCCGGAACGCGACGCCGAGCAGTCCGCCGACGGCGCCCACCAGGGCGGCGCACGCCACCAGCTCGACCACGCCGCATGCCGGCGCACGCCCCGTCGCCCGCCCGCTCATGCGCCGACCTCGAAGAACCAGAGGAAGCGGAAGCGGTGCGAATCGCCGCGCCGGCGCCACTCGAACAGGAGCGGCCGCGCGAACAGCTGCGGCAGCAGCGAGAAGCTCGACTGCCCCTGGTCGCGACCGATCTCGCAGGTGGCGAGCAGCCCCCAGAGCAGCTCGACGCCGACCGGACCGCGGTCCTCCGCGTCGCGCGGCGCCGACTTGCGCACGGCGATCGCATCGCACAGCAGGCCGAGCCCGCCGCCGCGGCGATCGCTGCGCCAGTCGATGACGTAGGGCAGGCAGAGGTGGGTGCGCACGGCGGCCGGCTTGCTGCCATCGAGCCGGCCACGCACGGCGATGGCGCAGAGCCACTCCGCGTCGGCGCGCTCGTAGCCGCGCTCGACGAGGCCGGCGGCGAGGCCCGGCATGTGGCTCGCGCCCCACGGCAGCGCGACGTGGCCGACGTCCGCCGCCGTGAACGCGCGATCGAGCTGGTCGAGCAAGTGGGTGTTGCGGCGATCGATGATGCCGGGCAGCAGGCCGTCGCTCTCGACCTCATCGCCCTCCGTGTCGGCGAGGTCGCTCACCAGCCAGTGGCGGAAGCTGGCGGCATCTTCGGTGGCTCCGCCGGTGAGGTCGCGGGCGCCCGTCCAGAGCCAGCGCCCGAAGTGGAGCGGCTCGACCAGCACCATCAGCACCGGCAACGCCGCCGCGTGGAGCAGCGGCGCGCCGCAACCCATCGCATCGCTGAACTCGGCGATGTCGAGATCGCCGCCGCGCGCCCGCGGTCCCTCGTCGAGCGCATCCGCCTGCAGCGACAGATCGCCGAGCCAGCACGCGCGCGAGTAGTTGCCGAAGACGTACGCCAGCAGGAGCGTCGTCGGCGACAGCGCCGGCGCGCCGCCCACCCCCTCGGTCAGCACCACGTCGGCAGCAAGCAGCCGCCCCTCGACCGCGGCGAAGAACTCCGCGTCGGCCAGGTGCACCATCGGCAGGAGCGTCACCTGCCGGCCCGACTCCGGATGGCGCCAGCGCTCGACGCGCACGAAGTAGTCGCCCGCAGTCGACTCGTCACCGGTGTAGAAGTCGAAGGGCAGTGGCGTGGCGGGAGCGGCGGCTTCAGCGGCCAGCGGATCGTCCGCAGTTGCTTCCGCCGCGACCGGCAACGGCGGCGGCAGGGCGCGCGGCGCGTCCGCGCTCGACGGCACTCCGAAGCAGCCGACCAGCACGGTCGGCGTCAGCAGGCCGACCGCCGCACGCACTGCGCTCCGCTGCCTCGCCCCCATCCCCGCCGCCCCTCCCCGCCAGCGCGCCATCGCGGCGCCTCGGTGGCGGCGGCGCGGCAGCGGTCACGTCGGGCGATGGTAGCCCCGTCGCGGCGCGACTCGAACCGCGCGAAACCGCGGCACTGCCCGCCGCACCAAGGCGCGCAGCAGCGGCCGTACGATCGCCGGTCTGCGGCGAGTCAGAAACGCGCCGTGATCCCCAACCGCAGGGAGGTCGGCTCGGCGGGGTGGAAATGCTCGTCGGTGACCGGCGCGGCCCGAACCAGCGCCAGCGCAGGGTCACGTAGCGCTGCGCGGCGTCGTCCTTCAGCGTGACGCCGGTGGCGATCACTCCGGTCAACGCCCCCGGGATCCGGTCGCCCACCGGCAGGTCGTCGGTGAATGCCGCGCGCGACAGGGACGCGTCAAGGTCGAGCGCCAGCCAGTCGCGCGGCTCCCACCAGTTGGCCCACTCGACGCCGTAGCGTCGACTCGGGCGACTCGCCTCGGTGTTGCCGGCATTGCCGATGAAGAGCAGTTCCGAATCGCTGTCCAGCAACCAGACCGACAGCGTGCTCTGCAAGCCGTCGATCGCCACCGTCCGCACGCCGATCTCGGCCCCGCGCGTCTGTACCAGGGGATCGACCCGTCTCCCGTCGAGCGGCGTGGGGGTCGCCGAATCGTCGTCGGTGAGCGCGCCGCGACCGTCGTTGCTGTGGAAGCCGAATCCGCCGCTCAGGTAGAGCTCCGAGCCGGCGAACGGACCGAACGCGAGCGAAAGCCGCGGCGAGACGATCCCGTCGGCGCGGACGCCGGCCGTCGCCCGCATCCAGTCGGTCAGGCCCTGGCGCCACTCGCCAAACAGTCCGCCGCTCGATTGCCACACCTCGTCCGCGCGGACGGTCGACAGCACCGCGCGCTCGCTCGTGCGATCGAGCGCATTGTCGATCGAGTCGGTGCGAAGCTGCATTCCGACCGTCACTTCGCGCTCGCGACCGAACGTCGAGCCGCAGAATGTGCGGCGGGCGTCGACGCCGGCGAAGGCGCGGCGATCGAGCTGGCGGAACTGGTCGCCGTTCAGCGGATCGTCGAGGAAATAGGTGAAGTTCGAGAACAGCTCGAGCTTCGACCATGCGGCCCATGCCGTCAGCCTTGACTGCTGCTCTCCGCGCAGGTCCTCGCGGTGCCACGCCAGCGACACCCGCTCGGAATCGCCGCCGTCGCTTTGATCGAGCGAGCCGAATCGGCCGACCAGGCCCGACTCCTCCGCACGCCGCGCAATCTGGTCGGTGGCGGTCCACTCGGCCCGCGACGCCTGCAGCGTCCACGACTCGCGGCGGCTCGAGTCGCCGCGAGTGAGCCGCAGCAGGGAGTTCTGCCGGTCGTAGTTCTCGGCGACGCTCCACGGCCCGTCGTGGTGGATCGCCTCGGCAGCCGCCAACAGCGTGCCGCCCTCGAGTCCGAACGAGTCGGCGAAGAGCCCACGTTGCCAGCCGAAACTGCCGACCTCCATGGTCGCCACCGCCCGCGGCAATGACTCGATCCAGTCAAGCTCGACCGCGCCCGCCGAGCCGAAGTCGCCGACGTCCGCGAAGTACGGCCCCTTGCGGAACCACACGGCCCCCACCAGCTCCGGGATCAGGAAGCCGAGATCGGTGTAGCCCTGACCGTGACCGTGCGTCGGCAGGTTCACCGGCACCCCGCCGACGGTCGTGGCGAGATCGGTGCCATGGTCGAGGTTGAAGCCGCGCAGGAAGAACTGGTTCGCCTTGCCGGCACCCGAGTGCTGCGTGGTGATCAGCCCCGGCACCGTCTCCAGCACTTCGCCGGGACGCAGCAGCGGACGCCGCTCGAGCTGCGCGGGACCGACCACGCCCTCGCTGGCGCTGTCGGCACGCCCGACCAGGAGGTCGGCCCGCCCCTCGACGACCACCGGACGGAGCTCGACATCGGGGAGGCGCGCGGGCGCGTCCTGGAGGGCGAGAAGAGCGAGCGGCACCGCGGATGGCGGCGGGCACAGGAGAAAAGGGCCAAGTGCCGGCCAGTGGTCACGAGTTCCAGGATTCCGCCGGATCGGGAATCGGGCGCGTCGTCACTTGCCGGCGTGAAGAGCGACCGCCATCCTCCCGGCGTGCTCATGACTCCCCCCCGCTGTCTGCGTGACCCACCGCGCTCGCGGAAGCTGCTGCCGCTGGTGGTGGCGCTGTTCCTGGCGGGGACGATCGGACGGGTTCTCCACTTCTCGACGATCGAGCACCGCTGGTGCCAGCAGCATCAGGCCTTCGAGCACTTCGGCGCCGCGCCAGACTACTCGCATGAGACCTGCGCAAGCCATGCGCATGGTCATGCTCCCGGTCGCACCGATCCGGACGATCGCGGTCGCGAGGGCGGCGCTCCCGCTGACGCGCCGCACGATGCTCACGCGCCGTGCGACGCACCCGACGGCCTGCGGCAGGGCGTCGTTCCGTGGCACGCGCCACCCCTGCTCGTGCAGCGCGCCAGCCCGACGGTCTGGATCGCACGAACGGCCCCGGCGCCGCTCCGCGCGTTTGCCATCGCGCGCTGGCCCCTCGCTCCGAAGAACTCACCGCCCAGCTGACGGGGCTGCTCACGTCGCGCCACGCGCGCCTCCCCCGTCCTCGCGCCACGCTCCACGTTCGTCGTGCGGCCGTGCGCGCCCCATGCACCACCGGAGCGGTCGTTCCATGTCCGTCCATTCCATCGAGTCGGCGCCGGCCACGGCACCGACGATGGCGGCAGCCCCGCCATCGCCCTCGGCGTTCGAGTTCATGATCCATGCACACCTGCCGGCGGCGCGCGCATTGGCGCGCCGGATGCTGCCCTCGCGCGATCTGGCCGAGGACGCGGTGCAGGAGGCGCTGTTCACGTTGTGGCGACTGCAGGTCGCACCACCGCACCCGCGCGCGTGGCTGTTGCGCGCCGTGCGGCTGCGCAGTCTCCACCTCGCGCGGTCGTTGCGGCGCCGCTGCCGGCACGAGGCGGGCGCCTGCACCTGCGGCACCGTTCCGGGAGATCCGCGCGAGCTGGTCGTCGCGCGCGACCTCGCCAAGGCGATCTCGCGGGCGGTGGACGATCTCGGCGACGAGCAGCGCCTCGTGCTGCTGCTGCGCGAGCGCGACGGGCTCGACTACCCCGAGATCGCGACGCGGCTCGGGGTGCCGATCGGCACGGTCCGTTCCCGGCTGCACCGCGCGCGCGGGAACCTGCGGACTCGCCTCGCCGGCGACGACGCGGCGTGACGCGACCGACGGAACGAAACCGCCCCGCGTCGCCGGTCGTCAGCGACGCGGGGCAGCCCCACGAGTCGCGTGATCCGGACGGACCACGCCGATTTTTCATCCTCTCATCCGCGAGCGGTTCGGCTCACGGCGGGTCGATGGCGGCGCCGGTGCCGGGTGCGTTGGGCGGCCGTCCCGTTCCGTGATCGCGATCGAGCCCGCCGATCCAGATCTGTCGCGGCAACGGCCGCGGCGAAACCGGCCGCGTCGACCAGACGATGTGCCCTTCCCAGGGCGCGTGGTCGCCGAGATTGAAGTCGATGTCGGCCATGTCCTGGTCGCGTGGCGCGAGAGTGGCCAGGTGGAGCAACTGCCACTTTGGTGCCGCCAGCGTGTCGTCCCAGAAGGCCAGCCACGGATGAAGCGCGCCCTGCGCGGTCAGACCGCTGGCCGTGCGCGGAGCGAGGAAAGCGACGCCGACCGCCCCTTCGGACGCCCGCAGCACCGGAGTGTGGCAGCGGATCGTCCGGAATGCGGCAGTCACGTTGGCATCGGCGCCGTTCACGACGGTGCCCGAGCTCTCCGAGAACAGGCCGCGGCTGACGATGACGTCATCGCGTCCGGCGCTGCGCCGATCGTCGAGCCACGCCACGACGACGTCGAGGTCATGCGTTGCGACGACCTGCGCCTCGTCGGCGTCGACGACCAGGACCTGGGTCGACAGATCGACGTCCGCGGCGAAGGTCGGCGCCACCGCCGGATCGTAGGCGTCGACGCTGAAGGCGAACCATGGCCGATCGGCGACCCCTCGGTTCAGCCGGTCATCGACCCAGGTGATGAAGACACCCTTGCAAGCCACTGCAGCGATCGACGGCGAGTCCGCATCGCAGCCACTGCCGGCGTCGTCGACGCGAACGTTGGCCGACCAGTTCACACCACCGTCGAGCGAACGCGAGAACCAGACTTCGTCATTGCCGCCGCTGCGGCGATCACCCCAGACGATGAACACGTCGTCGCAGCAGTCTTCATGATCGTCTCCGTCGTCGTCGTCGTCGTCGTCGTCGCCGTCGTCATGGTCGTCGTCATCGTGTCCCTCTTCGTCGTCGTGTTCGCGCTCCGACTCGGGCAGCGAGACGGCGAGGCGCGGCTGATTCACCTCCGCCGAGTCTCCCGGCGGATCATTCACCTGCACCGGCGCGGAGAAGCTGGACCCGGAGTTGGCGGATGCCGCGACGAACAGGTCGTCCGTTCCACGGACGTTGTGGTCGTCCTCGAACGCCAGCCAGACGTACGGCAGGCAGATCGCGCCGGTGAGCCCCTTGGCGTCGCCGACCAGCCCGGTCGAGACGCGACGTGGCGGCGTCACCCAGTCGAATCCGCCCATGAAGAAGTCGGCGTGCCCGGAACGGGCCCAGACCTCGACCTTGCCGCCGGCGCGGCGCTTGAGCCAGGCCACCACCGTGACGTTCTCCTGCGCCAGCACGATCGGCGCGAAGTCGTCGAGCGTGTCATCCTCGTCCACCCGGATCGGCGTCGTGAAGGACTCGCCCGCGGGGACAATCCAGGAGTAGCTGAGCCAGATGTCGGCGCCGAATCCCCCTGGCTCGCGGTCGAGATCGCACCACACCGAGACCACGTAGTCCCCGACCGAGGCCACCTTCGGCATCCAGGAGTCGGCCACGTCGCGATCGAGCCCCTCGATCGAGCCCGGATCGGAATCGAGATCGAGCCGCTCCTCCGGCCGCGGCGTCTCCTGTCCGTTCGCAGAGGCCGCTCCGCATGCTGCGAGGGCGCCAACCAGCAGACGCGACCATCCAGTTGCACGATTCACACCAAGCTCCACCCGCCGGCGCGGTGTTGCCGTCCCGCCCATCGCGGGACGCGGCGGCGCCAAGCGGGGGGTGAAGTGCCGGCGACCGCCCTTCGGTTCCGCACGCCGCTCGCACCGGACCGGACGCAGGCGTGGACGCGACGGCGCCATGACCCGGCGTACGGGTAGGCTGCCGCCTCGCACGCCCGAGTCGGCCTTCCGGCGCGATCCGGCGCGCAACCCCGACGGAGCGCGGCTCGCGATGTCCACCCCAACCGGCCTCGATTCGCTGCTGGCGCAACTGCGCTGGCGCTACGCGTGCAAGAAGTTCGACCCGACGCGCCGGATCGAGCCGGCGACGTGGAGCGCGCTCGAGGCGGCGCTGGTGCTGACGCCGTCGTCCTACGGGCTGCAGCCGTGGAAGTTCGTCGTCGTGGAGACGGCGGCGGTCCGCGAGCAGCTGCTGCCGGCATCGTGGAACCAGCGGCAGGTCGTCGATGCGTCGCACCTCGTGGTGCTCTGCATCCAGAAGCACTTCGGCGCGGCCGGAGTCGACCGCTACGTGCGGCGGATCGCCGCGGTGACGGGCGCCGCGCCGGAGTCGCTCGAGAAGTTCCGCGGGATGATGGTGCGCGACATCGCCGAGGGACCGCGCAGCTGGAAGATCAACGACTGGGCGGCGAACCAGGTCTTCATCGCGCTCGGCAACCTGCTGACCTGCGCCGCCGTGCTCGGCATCGACGCCTGCCCGATCGAGGGGTTCGAGCCGGCGAAGTACGACCAGATCCTCGGCCTCGCCGCACACGGGCTGGCCGCGACCGTCGTCTGCGCGCTGGGCCACCGCGCCGCCGACGACAAGTACGCCGCCCAGCCCAAGGTGCGTTTCGCGGCCGACGAGGTGATCGTGCGCCGGTAGCGCCCGGCCGCGCTCAGAACGCCAGCTGCACGCGCAGCTCGAGGAGCTTGGCCGAGCCGTTCGGCGGCACGCCGTCGAGATCGGCCTGGATCGCGTTGAGCGCGACGCGCGTGATCGGGTTCACGTACCAGTTGAGGCCGAGCGCGAGGTTCGTGAGCTGGCCGCCGGCCACGGCGCCGTCATCGAGATCGAGCGTCGAATGGCGGACGGCCAGCTCCCACGCCCCGCAGCCGCCGCCCTCGGCGAAGAGGCTCCGCGCCGGCTTCGGCGAGCGAAGCACGCCGTTGGCCGGGTCGTAGCGGCGCGGCTCGCCGGTGAGCGTCCACGCGGCCGCCGCGTACCAGCCCGAGAAGTCGGCGTCGCGATGGCCGGCGCTGCGCTGCACCTCGGCGCCGATCCACTCGCCCTGCAGCGAGAAGCGATCGAGCAGCACCGCCGCCTCGACGCCCGACAGCAGCACCCGATCGACGTCGGTGAGCTTGGTGGTGTCGACCCAGTCGGGGGCGAGGTTCGCTTCCGGCTTCGACTTGTATTGCACCGCGTCGTCCGGCGGCGCGCGCCGGCTGGCCGCCAGGCCGAAGTGCACGAGGTGGTCCAGCTTCTCGGTGCACCACGCCAACCCGGTGACGCGCGCCGTCACGGCCCACGCTCCGTCCGCCTGCCCGAAAGCGCTGTCGTTGGTCTCGCGGAAGAGACCGGCCGCCCAGGTGGCGCGCTGGTTCGGCGTCGCCTGCTGCGCCTGGAGACCGACGTTGCGGAACGGCACCAGCGCGAACGGCAGCCCGCGTTCCATGAACAGCAGATCGCTCGAACTGGCCAGCGCCTCGAAGCCGAACGGCTCGCGGAAGTGGCCGACGCGCAGGTTCGGCCGTGCGCCGGCGCCGACGATCCCGGCCCAGACGTCGATCACCTTCGACTTGCCATCCTTGTCCGCGAAGTCGTACTCCCACTTGAAATCGAACTGCTGCCAGAGCTTCCCCTGCAGCATCAGCCGGCCGCGCCGCATCTGCGTGCCGTCCTCGAGGTCGGAACCGGCGCTGGTCTCGGCCTCGTCATCGGCATCGCCGAACAGCGCGTCGAGCTGCATCCGTCCGCCGATGCGCAGCTCGAATTGCCGGTCCGCCGACTCGAGCCGGAGCCCATCCTTCCAGCTGAGTTCGAGCGCCTCCTTCGCGCGCTTCGCCTCGCGCTCCTCGAGCGCGGCGAGGCGCTGCTCGACGGTGAGCTCCTGCGCCCGTGCGACCGGCGCCGCGATCAGCGCTGGCGGCAACGCCAGAGCGAACGGAAGGACGGAGAATCGACTCACGAGCGGCTCCATGCACATGGGGACGGAACTTCGGATCGGGTGCGGACGTCTGCAACGGTCGTACCGTGCGGTCACGGCCGAGTCACGCGCAGGCGCGGCCGCCGTCGTGCCGTAGTCACCCGCGCGCAACGGTTGACGCGATGGCGCGCCGACCGCGGGATATCCTCCGCGGCCATGATCGCGTTCGATCCGGCTGACGACCGCCACGACCCACGCGCGCCCGGCGGGGCGTGGAGCGGCGGGCAGTGGAGCGTCGCGCGCTTCGTGCTCGGGATCTGGCTTGCGCTGCGGCTGGCGGCGTGGTTGCCGGGCTGGCGCGAGAACTTCGGCGCGGCGCGCGCGTTCACCGCGAGCTTCCCGTGGATCCGCGGCGAGCAGGCGCGCGAGAGCGGGCCGCTGCTCGGGTTCGTGCCCAACGTGCTCGACTGGGTCGATGCGCCGGCGTTCGGCGGCGCGATCGCGCTGCTGGCGGTGGTCGCGGCGGTGCTGCTGGCGTATGGCTGGCGGGCGCGGGCGGCGGCGCTGCTGCTCGCCTACCTGGTGCCGTGCCTCGGCGCGCACCAGCCGTTGCTGCGGCTGCCGGCGGCGCCGTGGCTCTCCCTGCTGCTCTTGTGCCTCGCGGCGGTGCCGAAGGCGCCGTTCCTCAGCGCGGATGCGCGCGGGCGCATCGATCCCGACGGCGGGTTCGTCGTGCCGCGGCAGACTTTCCACGCGATGTGGCTCCTGCTGGTGGTGGGCAGCGCGCTGGCGCTGGTCGATCAGCTGCGCGATCCGGCGTGGCGCGACGGCAGCGCGATGGCGCGGCTCGCCGAGCGGCCGGGCTCGCTGGTAGCGCTGCTGGCACAGGCCGGAGTGGTGCTGCCGGCGGCGTTGCTGCGGCCGCTGGCCTGGCTGCTGCTGGCGGCGGAGGCGGCTCTCTGCGCCGTCGCGCTGAAGGCGAAGGG
>Ga0194131_10012013_pt1 | contig 10190 bp, 4 predicted proteins | sample TA2KigO120mmetaG_FD_148631 | JGI IMG/M metagenome (GOLD analysis project Ga0194131, IMG submission 148631) | Freshwater microbial communities from Lake Tanganyika, Tanzania - TA2015053 Kigoma Offshore 120m | ecosystem: Environmental > Aquatic > Freshwater > Lake | place: Tanzania: Lake... | reverse complement strand
GGATTCTCAGGGGTCCCAAGTGGTGTCAGACCCGATCTATCGACCCGCTCAACTCGGCGGCGTGCATAGTTTAGGTGCCATATCAGCGGGTGGGCGCAACGAAGATCAGCGATCACCACGTGCAGAGCCCGCTGTTGAACATCAACCGGGCATGCCAGGGCTGCCATCATCAAACGGAAACCGAGATGAAAGAGCGCGTCGAGTTGATTCAGGCGCGGTTCACGGAATCACGCAACCTGGCCATGGACGCGTTGATGGATCTGATCACCGACCTCCAGAAGGCGCGGGCATCCGGCGCGGCCAGTACGCAGTTGGCCGCAGCGTGGGAGGCACAGCGCCGGGCACAGTTCTACCTGGACTTTGTCGAGGCGGAGAACTCAACCGGCTTCCACGCGCCGCAGGAGGCGATGCGCGTGCTCACGCAGTCCATCGATTGGAGCCGCAAGGGTCAGATGAGTTTGCGCGGGCGGCCTTAGTGCCGGCCTGGCCAGGATCACGCCGCTCTTGGAACCATGGCGGGCGCGTGTCAACTGGCCTTCGCGCCCCTGAGCGGCTGGCCCCTCAATTCCCTTCCACAACCTCCCCGGCTTCCGCCGCCGTGAAGTACGCGCAGTCCGGATGATGGAACACCAGCGCGCTCACACTCGCCTCCGGCTCCATCATGAACCCTTCCGTCAGCCGCACCCCGATCTCCTCCGGCGCCAGCAGCTTCCACAGCGCCACCTGATCTTCCATGTTCGGGCAAGCCCCATACCCAAAGCTGTAGCGCTTCCCCCGGTACCGCGATGTGAACCGCTCCTGCATGGTCATCGTGGGCGCGTCCGGGAATCCCCAATCCTCCCGAATGCGGCGGTGCAGCCACTCCGCGGCCCCTTCCGCCGTCTCAGTCGCCAGCGCCAGCAATGCCACACTGCGGAAGTACTCGCCCTTCGCCTTCGCTTCCTCGCTCCGTTCTCTTACACCCTCGCCCGCCGTCACCACGAATGCCGCCACATGATCCCGGCGCCCGTTCTCGTCCACATCCAGCACATAGTCGCTCAGGCAAAGACCATCCTCGCGCGGCTGCCGCCCGAACTGGAACGTATGCAGCGGAGTCCCCGCGCCCGGCTCAAAAAACCCGATCGCATTGCCCGCCCGCTCCACCTCAAAAAACCGCCACACCACGCGAGCCTTCATGAAACCGGCCGCCCACTGCTTCACTTCCTCCACGTTGTGGAACAACTCCAACGCCTGCGGATCGCGCTCCGCCAAGCGCTTTTCGAAGTTGCCCTTGAATCCCAGATTCTTGCCATACAGCATGAACGGGTTGATGTAACTCCACAACTCACTCAACTGCGGTACCGCTCGGACCCGCCGGTCCAGGTACGGCGCCGGCGGAATCGGAACACTCGTCCGCACCTTCGAACTGCGGCGCTCGGAAATCGGCTGCGCCGGCGCCTGCGCCACCTCCACAGCCGGACCATCCCCGCTCCAGGTATGCGCCGCCAGCAGCGTCGCCCGCTGAGCCGGGTCCATGATCTGATTCATCAGCCGCAGCCCGGTCATCGCGTCCTTCGAATAGAACGTGGCGCCTCCATACGCCGGCGCGATCCGTGTCCGCGTGAACTTCTCCGACAACGCCGCGCCGCCCACCAGCAGTGGCACCCGCACTCCGTGGCTCCGGAAATCCTCGCCCGTCACCACCATCTGCTGAGTGCTCTTCACCAGCAGCCCCGAAAGCCCAATCGCATCCGGCTTGTGCGCTTCATACGCCTTGATCAGCTCTTCAGGAGGTACCTTGATCCCCAGGTTCACCACCTCATACCCGTTGTTGCCCAGGATAATCTCAACCAGGTTCTTCCCGATATCGTGCACATCGCCCTTCACTGTCGCCAGCACGATCTTCCCGCGCGCGGCCGATTCGGACTTCTCCATGAACTGCTCAAGATGGCTCACCGCCGCCTTCATCGATTCGGCCGATTGCAGCACCTCGGCCACAATCAGTTCGTTGTTGTTGAACAGCCGGCCCACTTCGTTCATCCCGGCCATCAGCGGACCGTTGATGATATCGAGCGGAGCCGCCTCCTTCAGCTTCACGTCAAGATCAGCCACCAGGCCGTCCTTGCTGCCCTCAATGATGTAGTTCGCCAGCCGCTCATCCAGGGGCAGGTCCGAAGTCTTGGCCTTCACCCGGCCCGTCGCCCCACGGAAGTGCTCCGTGATGCGCGCGATATGGAACTGATTGATCCCCGCCTTCTGCTCCCGCGACTGCTGCCGCCAGTCCTCCGGCGCCGTCCGCAGCGATTCCGCTTGCGGATGATCGCCCGGAATCTCGGCCGGCGGTGTGTTGAAAAGAAGATGCTCAGCCAGACGCCGCTCCTCCAGCGGAATCGACGCGAACCTCTCCAGTTTCTCCGTGTTCACAATCGCCAGATCCAGCCCGGCCTTCGTGCAGTAGTAAAGGAAGACCGAATTCACCACCTCGCGCGCCGCCGCCGGCAGCCCAAACGAGATGTTCGAAATGCCCAGCACCGTCTTGACGCCGGCAATGCCTTCCTTGATCAGCCGCAGCGCCTCAATCGTCTCCACCGCGCCGCCAATGTAGTTCTCATCGCCAGTCGCGCAGGGGAACACCAGCGGGTCAATGATGATGTTGTCGATCCGCGTGCCGTATTTCGCCGTCAGCAGATCCACCGAACGCCGCGCCACTTCCAGCTTGCGCTCCCTCGTGAACGCCTGCGCCTGCACCGGGTCCTCGTCGATGCAGCCCACCACCAGCGCCGCGCCATACGCGTTCGCCACCGGGCACATCTTCTCGAACTTCTCTTCACCATCCTCCAGGTTCACGGAGTTGATAATCGCCTTGCCCTGGCAATAGGTGAGCGAAAGCTCCACCGCCGCCGGGTCCGTCGTGTCGATCATCACCGGAGCCTTGATCTTCCGGATCAGCTTCTCGTAGAACGGCGGAATGTCCTTTAATTCATCGCGATCGCTCGATTGCAGGCAGACGTCCACAATGTGCGCTCCGCCCCGTACCTGCCGCCGCCCGATCTCCGTCGCCTCTTCCCACTTCTCGTCGGCCACCAGATTCTTGAACAGCCGCGACCCGATCACATTGGTCCGCTCGCCCACCAGCAAAGGCCGGTTGGTCTCGTCCGCCTCCACCACCTCAATGCCCGAATAGTAGACCCGTCCCGAAACGCCGGGCACCGCTCGCGGCTTCTTTCCGTCCACCATCCGTGCGATGGCGGCGATGTGCGCGGGCGTGGTGCCGCAGCACCCGCCCACAAGGTTTAGCCAGCCATGGTCGGCAAACTTTTCAAGCTGCGCCGCCAGCATCGCCGGTGTTTCAAGATACTTGCCGTCTTCATTCGGCAGCCCCGCGTTCGGGTAGCAGGAGATCCGCGCCGTCGACATCTCATGCAGTGTGCGGATGTGGTCCGTCATGAACTCAGGTCCCGTCGCGCAGTTCATGCCAATCGCCAGCAGCGGCATGTGGGAAACCGACGTCCACAACGCATCCACCGCCTGCCCCGCAAGCATCGTCCCCATCGGTTCAATCGTCCCCGAAACCACCGCCGGCACCAGCCGGCCAATCTCCCGGCAGTACCGGTCAATTCCCAGCAGCGCCGCTTTGATGTTCCGCGTGTCCTGCGCGGTCTCAATCAGCAGCAGGTCCGCGCCCCCTTCAACCAGGCCCTTCGCCTGCAGATAGTAGCCGTCGCGAAGCTGATCGAACGCCACCCCGCCAGTCACCGTAATGGCCTTCGTCGTCGGCCCAATCGACCCGGCCACAAACCGCGGCCGCCCCGGCCGGTCGAACTCCAGTGCTGTCTCCCGGGCCAGCCGTGCGGCCGTGTGATTCACTTCATACCAGCGCGCTTCCATGCCGAACTCGGCCAGGGTCACCGGGTGCCCGCCAAACGTGTTCGTTTCCACAATGTCCGCGCCCGCGGCGAAGTACTCGCGATGGATGTCCTTGATCCACTCGGGTTTGGTGAAAAGCAGATTCTCCGGGCAGTTTTCGTACTTCGGCCCGCCCCAATCGTCCATCGTCGGGTTGCGCTGCTGAATCATTGTGCCCATCGCGCCGTCCAGGACAAGGATGCGTTGGGCCAGTAGCTCGTAGAGAGCCTGCGAGCGTTCTTGAGGTGTGAGCATTGTGCGAAAAACGGGGGTTTTCTTCAGTCTATCGCGATTACTCCAGTTCAGACGTACACGGAAATGAGTACCAGGAGCCAGGCTCCTTCAAACCGTCACCGGGCACGTCCTTAACTAAGGCGAAACCCTCTCTTCAGAAATCGGGGAGCACCGCCGATCTTCAATCCGTGCGGAAGCGTCTGCCCATTCCCGGTTTGTTACTCGGACTCACACTCCACTGTGCGGGTCAGACTACCGGTCCCACAATCGTCGCCACACCGGCCACCATCACGTTTAACTACATCATCGGCGCCGCAACGTTACCCGCGGCCCAGTCCGTCGCCGTCAAGAGCACGCCCAACGGCCAGAACTACTCCGTGTCCGTCACCAGCAGTTCCTATGGCGGAGCGTGGCTGCTGCCATCGGTGGTCGCCGGTAAAGCCCCATCATCGATCGCGCTGCAAGTGAATCCCACCGGTCTTCCCGTGGGCTCCTACTCCGCCACCGTCACCATCACATCCACCACCGGTACGTCACCGCCGTCGTCCTCGGTGGGGGTCACGTTGCTGGTTTCGGCGCCGGCGCCCACTCTCACCGCGTCGCCCGCTTCCCTCACGTTCAACTACACCACCGGCGGGCCCATTCCCCACAGTTCGCTCACCGCGCCGTTCATTCTCTCAAGCAACGGGGCGCCCGCCGCCGCTGCCATCTCCATCACCGGCGCAACCTGGCTCAAGGTGGCGCCAACCGGCAACGTCAATGTAGTGGGTCTTCTCAATACCATCGGTGTCACGGTCGATCCAACAGGTCTTGCCCCCAAGGTCTACACCGGCACCATCAAGATCACCTCGGCCACCGCCGTCAACAAGACGCTCAACGTAGCGGTCACGCTCAATGTCAATGCGGCTCTGCCGAAACTCGGCATCACCTGGCCGTCCGGCATCATCAAGGGCTCTGCCGCAACCATCTTCACTCTCACCGGATCGAATCTCTTCTCCACAACAACGGCGTCCACCGCCGGATTCTCCCCTCAGGCCTCCATCACGGTCACCGATGCCGCCAGCGCCACCGCCACGGAGGTGCTCACCATCCCGATCTACGCGGCAGCCGCCACCGGCATGCGGATCGGCATGTCCTCCCTGTTGCCCAGCGTTTCGGTCGGAGCCTCGCTCTCTTACCCGCTCAGCGTATCCGGTGGCACGGCTCCCTATGTGTGGACCGTCGCCGGAGGGGCGCTTCCGCCGGGCATCTCCCTGTCAGGAGGCTCGCTGATTGGCACGCCCACCACGGCCGGAACTTATTACTTTGCTCTCGGCGCCACCGACAGTTCGGCCGCCGCCAGTTACGTCTATCAGCACATGAAGCAGGTCATCACACCCACGGGCACTTCATCGCTGCGGGTCACGGGCACAGCCGGCGTGATTCCGCCGGCAACCGTGGGCACGGCTTATAGCACCACGCTCACCGCGGCGGGCGGCTCGCCTCCCTACACGTGGTCGGCCACCGGGCTCCCCACAGGGCTCTCCATCAGCGGTGGCGGCGTCATCACCGGCACGCCCACCACGGCGGGCGCCACGGCGCCCGTCACCGCATCCAATGTCAGTGACCGGGCGATGCTGGCCACACTCCCCGCCACCAGCCTGGCCAATGCCGGTGTCCTTCGCGTCTCAGCCATCACGCCCGCGCCCGGCGGCGGCACCTCAAATGATGCCCAGATCCAGATCTTCGGCGGTGAACCGATGGTGACGGCAGTGGTTAACGCCGGCAGCTACAAACAGGGTTCGCTGTCGCCAGGCGAGATCACCACGATCTTCGGCCAGGGCCTCGGCCCCGCCACGCTGACCATCTTTGATCCCACCACGCCCCCCATTCCCACCGCGCTGCCCACAACTGCGCCGTCCACCTCCGTCACCATCGCCGGCGTGGCCGCTCCCGTCATCTATACCAGCGCCACGCAAGTCGGCGTCATTGTTCCCTACACCATCTCCGGCTCCTCCATTCCCGTGGTAGTCACCTACAGCGGGCTCGCCTCCCAGCCATTCACCGTTGCCGCCGCCGCCACCAGCCCGGGGCTCTTCACAGTGGACTCGTCGGGCCGCGGCCAGGCGGCCATTCTCAACTACAACCCCACCACGGCCGACTACACCATCAACGCACCCGCCAACCCCGCCTCCAAGGGCTCGCCGGTCGTCATCTACCTCACCGGTGTCGGCGCCACAACCTCCGGGGTTGCAAACGCACTTATCCCTGCCTCCCCCGCCATCACCGCCACATCCACGCCGAACGTCACCATCGGCGGCCAGGCCGCCACCGTGGATGCGCACCAGGCCCCACCCGGCTCGGTCCCCGGCCTCTATCAGTTGAACGTCACCGTGCCCAACACGGCCCCCACCGGCACGGCTGTTCCCGTGGTGGTCACCATCGCCGGAGTCGATAGCCAGGCCAACGTCACCATGGCCGTGCGCTGATCAAAACTCGATGCGTGCCCCGAACTGTATCTGCCGCGGTGGCGTTGATGTCGCAAGAATCTGCCCGAACAGCGGTGACGCCAGGCTGGCCACCGGAGCACCCAGATTCGTCAGGTTGAGCACGTTGAAGAACTCGCCCCGAATCTGAAGCCGTGCCCGCTCACCCAGAGCTATCTTCTTGATCAGGGATACATCCACCGCACGAAGCGCCCGGCCCGTCAGCGCGCCGCGTGTCATATAGCTGGCAACATCCTGCGGCCGTTCGGAGACACCCACCACGGCCCCGTCGAAGACCCGCACTGCCTGACCGGCGGATCCCCGGCCGGCGGTTGACGGGTTCAGGAAACTCCGTCCGCCCCCGCTCCGGATGATCGCGTCCAGACTGCCCGAAAGCAGCGCCGCGCGGTCCGGGGCGTTGCCATCGCCGTTGACGTCAACACCGGTGTTAAGAGTCACCGGGATGCCGCTCTGATACCGCGCGACACCCAGAATCTGCCAGCCCCCCCACGGCAGATCGTACCCCGCATTCGCCACCAGGATATGCCGCACGTCGAAAGCCGCCCGGCCGATTTCCGCCCGCCACTGCCCCGGCCCCGTGAAGTTGGCGTTGAAGTACCGCGCGGCCTCCGTCACCGTCGCCAACGGAGCCATGCCACCCGCCCGGCGCGCCTGATTCACCGTATCGAGCGAGGGCGTCGGGATCAACCCCGCCGCCGTGCGCACCGGCAGCGTGTTGGTGATGGTGGTGATCACCACATCGGTGAGAATCTCGCCGCTGGCAACGTCGGTGGCGGACCCCAACGTGTAGTTCGCCTGAAGGTACAGACCGCCCGAAAACCGCCGCTGCACGCCAGCCTGAAGCGAGTGATACGTGGAGGCGCCGCTGCTGTCCCGGGTGGACATGTTTCCGTAGTTCAGCGGCCGGAAATCGTCCAGCGTGCGAGGCCGTTCGGGCGCATCAATATTCCCCGGACGGAATTGGAACGGAAATGCGGCGCCCTGGTTGGCCCTTATTGTCCGGATCAATTTCAGGCCCCGGGCCCCCACATACCCCGCTTCAAGCACTGTCGAACGCCCCAATTCCCGTTGAAAATTGGCGCTGAAACGCTGCGTATAGGCCGTTTTAAGTGCCGGATTGATGGTCACCGGACCGATCGGAAGGGTGGTCTGGAAGGCGTCGGCGGCCGGAATGGCCCCAAAAGGAGTGCCCGCAAGCGTCACCGGGAGTGCAAAAGGAGGGCTATTTCGTGCATTTCCGAACACATTGTTGAAGATTCGATCATAGAAAATGCCGTAGGCAAGGCGCACGGCAGTGCCCCGGGCGGCCTTCCAGGCCAGCCCCACCCGTGGCGCCAGGTTGTTCAGATCGGCCGGAAACGCATCGTGGGAACGGCCCCTGCCCACCGTGTAAAGCCGCAGATCGCGCAGCCCTGCCACTCCGTTCGTGTAGATGTGAGCCCCAGGCATCGGCGTGCCGCCAGGAGCCAGAAAGGCGTTGTTCAGGTAGCCGTTCACCTCGTACGGGCGGCCGTTGTATTCGTGGCGCAGGCCAAGATCCAGCGTCAGGCGGGGTGAGAGGCGCACCGTATCCTGCACAAACCAGCCCCATTCCGAAACCCGGAAGCCGCGTTGGCTGGTGGCCGGGGTGACGAACAGGTTCTGATCGTAGGTTGACACCGGGGCGCCGGGCGCCAGAATCGACAGCGCGCCGCCGCTTTGAAAGTTCACCTCCGGGCGCAGGCGGAAGCTGAACACGCTGTTTTCGCGCACCCGGCGCCACTCAAAACCCGCCTTCACCGTGTGGGCGCCCGAGGCGCGGGTGAAGGTCTCCGAGACCTGGAACGTGGTGACGCCACGGCGGTTAGGCGCGGTGACGTCATACCCCACGGAGGTGATGCCGAACCCGACGGTGGGGATGGTCGGGATGCCGTTCGGAGTATCGGGTGGGCCATAGGGCTGCCCGGCGTTCGGGCCGTCGGTGCGCAGGCGTCCGGCGTCAAGCATGGCCGCCGGGGTGGGTTCGAAAGTCGCGCGCGGCGTGTTGCGCTGCAACACGGCCCGGAACTCGTTGAGCCGCAAGGGGCCGAAGGGCTGAGTCCAGTTGAGCACCGCGTTCTGGGACCGGTTGTTGTAGCCGACGTTCGACCCGGCGATTCCGGTGCCTGAGATGGTGCCTGGAATCCCGGTGGCGTCGTAGACCTGGTGCCGGCCCGTCAGGCGTCCACCGCCCCGCAAGGTCTGGTCGATCTTGTAGAGCAGGGCGTTCTGATCCACTCCGTTGCCGCGCGGCAGGACGGTGGAGCCCACCACGGGCACGCCCTGGGCCAGGATGGTCTCAACCGGCCGGTCCGTGAAGGAGCCCGGCTGGGCGGCGGCGGGTCCGGAAAAGTAGGCCCCGAGGAGCGCCCCGAGCAGGCGGTTCTGACGGCCCACCGCCACGATGGTGTTGGGCGAGGGCACCGGATTGACCACCGAGACCGACTGGCGCTGGCGGAAGCCCTCAAAGTTGGCGAAAAAGAAGGTCCGGTCCCGCCGGACCGGTCCGCCGAGCGAGGCGCCGAAGTTGTTCTGGGTAAAGGCGGGTTTGGCGGCTTCAAAGGTGTTGCGGGCGTTGAGGGCGCGGTTCCGCAGGAAGTGGAATACGGCTCCGTGGGGCTGGTTTGTGCCGGACTTGGTGACGATGTTGACCACCGCTCCGCTCGAACGCCCGAATTCCGCCTGGGCGCCGGAGGTGATGACGCGGAACTCCTGGATGGCATCGACGCTGATGCCGTTCACGCCGGGCGCGCCGCCGGTGAAGGCCGCTGTGGAGGAGGCCCCGGTGCCGCCGGGCACCACCGGGTCATTGGCGTCGCCGCCGTCGAACAGGAAGTTGTTGACGCTGCCGCGAGCGCCGTTCACGTACTGGCCGGAGCCCTGGATGCCCGCGGCATCGGGTCCGCCGCCGAGCAAGCCGTGGCTGCTGATGATGGCCACGCCGGGCTGGAGGTTGATCAACTGGGCGAAGTTCCGGCCGTTCAGCGGCAGGTCCGTGACGCGGCGGCTGTCGACGAGGCCGGAAACAGTGGCGTTCTGTGTCTCAAGCAACTCAGCCTGCGCCGCGACACGAACCTCTTCGGACCGCTCACCCAGGGCGAGCGGGATGTCGACAACCACCGCCTGGTTGACCGTCACGTCGAAGGCAGCCACCACGCCGCGCTTGAAGCCTTCGCGCTCCGCGGTGAGGCGGTAGCGGCCGGCGGCGACGGCCGGAAAAACGAACCTGCCGAGGGAGTCGGTCCCGGCCGAGCGGGTCAGCGCCGTGCCTTCCTGGATGAGCGCCACCCGGACCGCGGCCACCCGGGCGCCCGCCGGATCCACCACGGCGCCCTGTACGGAACCGGTCACGGCCTGCGGCCAAAGCGGCGCGGCAAAAAAAAGAGGAACGAACCCGAGGAGACGAGGCATGTGGGGGTTGGGGGGACTTTTCCCATCATAACCCACATTTCCGTTTTGAGCCGCGCGTGCGAATCTCCTGGATGCTCGTCCGCATCAATATCGATAGGGGTTTGAAGGCAGCGAAGACCCCTGCGGAGGACAGCACCCAATGGGTGACAAACAAAA
>Ga0194131_10012012_pt1 | contig 10190 bp, 15 predicted proteins | sample TA2KigO120mmetaG_FD_148631 | JGI IMG/M metagenome (GOLD analysis project Ga0194131, IMG submission 148631) | Freshwater microbial communities from Lake Tanganyika, Tanzania - TA2015053 Kigoma Offshore 120m | ecosystem: Environmental > Aquatic > Freshwater > Lake | place: Tanzania: Lake... | reverse complement strand
GACAATATCGCAAAGGCGAGGGCATATATGGGATGTTATTCTGCTGTCGTGCAAGATGACGTGGGAGTTCCGAGCCTCACCTGCAAGGCGGTCGTGCCGCCTCGCAATATATCGGGTCAATATATCCTAATGCCATCGACGCCGAGCAGTGCGGAAGCGACTGTTCCTAACGTGGCCACGAAACTGGAACCGTAATGTGCCGTTCACGGCACAGCTTCGGGTGAGTCAGATTCTTCAAGTCGCCGATGTGTGGGTGTGGGATGTACTCGGAGTGTCGGGATTTGCGTATCGTTCAGACCGAGTGAACCACGTCGATAATCCGGTAAGTGATCCTCGTTTGCCGGTTGGCCCCATCCCGTGCTTCTCCATCACTAGCCGCACGATCACGCCGACCGCCTGTTTGAACCGCACCGCTTCCTTCGGCGACAGCCAATCGAATAGTTCCTTTACAGTTGGATTCGTTTCAAGCTCTTTGACTACACCCGCCAATGCCGGTCGGTCGTGGTGAATTTCGCTCTCGACCATGCGGCGATGCCGGTTTTGGTCATCGAAGAAATTCAAGACGGCATTGAAGTTGGGCATCGCCAACACGTCGGGAAAACGCCGCCCCTGATTGTCGGCCCAAAACTCAATGTCAAGCATCTCACGTCCTTCGTAGACGGCTAGAAACTGTACATCCAGAAATGGTATGCCTGCCAGCGTCGTTTCGCAAGTCATTGCTGAAACGTGAGTTCCTGCAACTCCAAACGAGCGACGAAATAGCGGCATTGTACCATAACGGGCGACGGAACACGCTGGTCCTGGCCGTCGCCGGGAGCGTGGGCCGCAAACCGGAAAGGACAAAGACATGAAGAAGAACAAGGCGACCACCCCCTACTTCACCCGCACGTCCCGTCAGGGCCTCAAGTGGGACTACAACCGGCAAATCTCGGAGCAGATCGCTGAAGTCCCTGACCACAAATACCGGGTCGAGGAGTACCTGATCCACAACCATCGTCATGGCGTGCGATGCGAGCCGCACGTTCGGTGCGTGATCTCTCTAGCGCCGTTCAAGAACACCTTCGTTATCTGTGACGTTCCGACCAAGTTCTTCGAGAAGTTGCCGAAGGTGCGGACGAAACGACCCGCCGTGTTGCTCGGTGCGTGGTAGATGGCAGCCACTCCAAGGTAGTCGTCGAAACCGCTGGAATTCCGAAGAAGGAAACGAAGCAAACGCTCGGTCGCCTCTCTATGTTCGTGTAACGCCCGATCAGTCTCGCTCGCCTGGAAATCCGTCACTGCCCACTGCGTTTGTTCCCCGCTGCTGTCAGCGGACTGCGTGCCTCAAGACGGCCAGCCTTCAGCGTTGAAGGCTCCACGCCGTCGTTGCAGTTGCTCGCTTCAAGAAAGGACCGGCCATGAACAAGAGCGTGACCAGGGACATCGACGTGGAAACCTTCGCCTTCGGGAACACAAACTCGATCAAGGCGCTGACACCGAATGGCCCTGGCGAAGAGATCAGCGCCCGGAGTTACCTTCGGTTCATTCAGCTTTTTATCCGCAAGAAGGGCGGCGTCGTGGACCAAGCCGATCTGGAGGCCGAGATCGAGAAACACTTCGGCGGAATTTGGGGACCGGATGATCTCCGTCCGATCCGCAGCGTCGGGGGCCACACCCGTCCGAAATGGAAGAACACGCTCGATTGGGCCAAGGTCATGGCCCGCACCGAAGACCCACCGATCTTGGCTCGAACTCGAAGGCAGAAGTCCGGCAAGTTTACGGTTCTCGTGTTGATTGACGACACTACTGACCCGGAGTGGCTGGCTTGGGTGCAGCACAGGACCAAGCAGAACTTTCGCAAGAAGTGTGACGGGTGTAATCGCTGGGTCCGCTTATCGGCAGATTCTTGTGAGTTCTGTGGCGAGGAGTTTCCGGTTCCATCGACACGGAAGCACAAACTGCCCCGTGAGAAGAAGTGACCAGCAATACCGAAGGAGGAAGACATGAACACTGACGGCCAGAAACGACGACGAACGAAACCGGAGCCGGTCCCACCGACGCTGGAGCAGTTCTCGAAGTACCAGAAGGCATGGCAGTGGTTCAACGCCGAACTCTTCGGCGGCACGCTCAAGCCCTGTCTGTTGAACTTCTCACGTCATCGGGGCAGCTATGGCTTCTTCACCGCCCAGCGATGGCGTCGTGGCAAGGAGGAGGTCCACGAGATCAGCCTCAACCCAGACAGCCTCAGCAGGCAACTTGAGGACGTGATGTCCACCCTCGTTCACGAGATGGTTCATCAATGGCAGCAGGACCACGGCACGCCGCCCCGCCGTTGTTACCACGATACCGAGTGGGCCGAAAAGATGGTCGAAGTCGGCCTTGTACCCAGCGACACCGGCGAACCGGGAGGCCGACCGACCGGGCAAAGCATGACGCACTTCATCGACCCGAAGGGCCGGTTCCTGGTCGCCCTCAAGCGAATGCCAAAGGAGTACGTCCTGCCCTGGGTGAGCGATGGGCCGAACGAGAAGGACAAGCCGAAGAAACCCCGGCCCAAGAAGTTCAAGTTCACTTGCCCAGAGTGCCGCACGAAGATCACCGCCGATGACGAAGACCTTGACGCAAACTGCAATGGCTGCGGGGAGAGGTTTCTGAACCCTGAAGAACTCAAAGAAGAAATGGAGAACCGCCGTGACAATTAAGCTGACCGCAGAAGACCGAACGCACTTAGCGTCCCTGAAGAAGAAAACTCAGGTGATCCAAGATCGGGTAACTCTGTGCGCCGAGGGATTTGGCAATGGCGTTTACATTTGGGGTGAGGGAGGAATAGGAAAAAGTTTCAACTGCCTCACCACGCTGACGGAGTTGAAGAAGCCGTACATCCTGCACAACACCCGGCTTTCAGGTCCGGCCTTTTTCAAGAGCATTGAAAAGCACTCGAAGGAACCTCATGTCGTTGAAGATGTCGAGAACATCTTCAACGAGCGAACCAACATGAATTTGCTCCGCAGTGCCTTGTGGGGCCAGAGGGACAAGAAGGGGAAACAACGACGCCTCGTGACTTACGGCATCCATCCCACCGAAAGGTCAGTGGAATTCGAGGGCCAGATCATCTTCACCGGGAACCGCCCACTGGAGAACATCCCGGAGCTTCGGGCGTTGGCGACTCGCATTCCGACGATTCATCTGGAAGCGACCCGCCCGGAACTGGTGGCGTTGATGAAGAAAATATGCCAGCAGGATTACCTCACCGATAAGGGCGCATTGCCTTCGGCGATGTGCTGTGAGGTTTTGGAATTCTTTCTGTCGGAGTATCCCGCTGATCGCAGCTTGAACATTCGCCTTCTGGACAACTGCCTGATCGACCGTCTCGGAAAGCTAAAGAAGGGCGACCAGGTTGCGTCGTCGTGGCAGGATTTGATCCGCTCACAGTTGACCGGCAAGGTGGAGCCGCCCGTGAATCGGTGTGAGGAATCCAAGCGAGACATCGACATCGCTTTGGAACTATCCAAATCGAAGCTCACGAAGGGCGAGCGTGTCGAGGAGTGGAAGAAGCGGACGGGCAAGAGCCGGGACACCTATTACCGCCTGTTGCGGGAGTTGCAGTAGTTGCGGGCGGCGTTGTACTTGCAAATACACTCGGCGATGCAACAAGTTCAACTCGTGCAACTGCGGCGACGGTGGAACATCAACGTCGGGAAACGTCGTCCGGGGCCATGTCCCCGCATGTAGCTGGAGACACCGATGATCGAATATGGGCTGCTTCGGGATGAACTCGTGGATATTCAAGCTCGTTTCGAGGCGAAGGCATTTCCGCTCGTGCCGCTCTACCACGACTTAATCTGGTCGCCCGAAATGGCAGGATGGACGGAGAAGGAATACTCTGCCTTCCATACGGCCAATAATACTGGTCAGTCGCAGTTCACGATGGAGGAGTGGGAACTTTGGCCGTGTGGGATCGCTTGCAGCCGATATTACGGCAACGGCTACACTCCGGTCACTCGGCTGGCCGACTTCCGCCATTTGGCCGCAAGAGCGTATCGTATTTTGGGCGCTATTGCCGACCTCGAAAAACGGGGCCATTCTCTTCCTGATGGCTTCCGCCTTCGCCTGGATTGCCTTTCCGAAGAACGCCCGGATGAGCGGGGTGCAGCAGCCCATTTCGGCTGGCTGGAACTTATATCCGAAGCCGCCCTGTATTGCCCCACCGCCCGACTGCAAGCCGACAACGGCATGTGGCGTTTGCAAAGCGGCAAGGGGGCTACGAAGCTCACGACCTCATCGTTCATTTCCATTCACACGGACTTGTCCGAGGCATCGGCGGAATTCCTTCGATATTGCCTCGACCCGCTCGCCGTGATGCCGATTAGCAACGGGTTGTTCCCTATCAGCCTCCCTCCCCAGAGGGAGGTTCCAATATGGGACTCCGAGAACGGGGAACTTTGGTTTCAGGGGCGACTCGTCAAGAAATTCGAGAAGCCTGCGCCCAATCAGCGCCGATTACTTGACGCCTTTGAAGCGAGCGGTTGGCGAGATGAAATCGCAAATCCGTTTACGGAGACCAATATCGCACGATTTAGAACCGATGAATGGCTTCGCAACACAGCAAACGACTTATCCTGGTCGTTAGATGGTGATACGCATATTCGCTTCGGACATCGCAACGATGGCGAATACGCAACATGGCGTTATTCATGATGGTTCTGCCTTGAGTAATTCTGGATATATGGCCCTGTCCTGCTCATGTCTGATCCTTTTTCCTTTCTTCGAGTTTTCCCGGACAATGTGAGCGTTGACTGGCTCGCTTTGTTTGTGCGGCGGCTCAGGGTGAGCGTCGGCGGGCCGTCACACTACGGCTTGCCAACACGAAAGGACGATGATGATAAAGGAACCGAAAATGAAGAATTTTGTCGTCACCCTGGACCGAACAATCCGTATTTGCGTGGAAGTAGACGCCCCAGATTTGAAAACCGCCGAGCCGATGCTCAAAGCGATTATTGAGGCGGAGATTGCGAAAGGAATCGACACCACAAAACCGGGATGGTTTGAGGAACTGGTTAGCGTCGGGGAAATTCAAGAACGCCCTACCTTTGAACAGGAACTAGACGCTCTATAGGCTCCGTATGAGCGTTCAAAAATCAAAAAAGATCGAATCGAAAATCGAATGGACCGACTCAACCTGGAACCCAGTTCGAGGCTGTGCGGCTTCTACCAAATGGATCATGGGAGCCATTGACGAAAATCTTGATCGGGGAATTGACCTTAAACCATAACGGTTGGGAATCTTGGACAAAGGGATGGCAATGACGGTACAAGAATTGATCCAGCGGCTTCAAGGCATGGATGGCATGGCAAAGGTCGAACTGATCGTGTGGGATGCTAGGCGAGAGTGCGATCCGGGCTTGTACTGCGTCGAAGTGTCATGCCAGTGCGACGGCGGAAGGGTTTACCTTCAGGGGCCGGGCGAATTGGAAGAAGGCGAGCAAGAAGAAGGAGAGGAGTGAACAATGGCGACAGGTGAAGGCTACGGCCCATGTTCGTATTGCGGTCGAGAAAATGCGTGGCACAGTGCGGATACCAGCACTGGCGTATCGGAAGAAATCTGCGATTGCGGATTCGCCCGGCTGGATGCGCCTGACCAGAGCAGATTCCGCTTCAAGCGATGGGAAATCGAGGTCCGAGGCGAGAAGGGAAAGTTGCTCCTTGACGGCGAAGACCTCGGTGGTGAGACGGAGATCGCTGAATTGCTTGCATTCCTTTGTCGGGTCGTACCCGGAAACGTCCTGGCAAAACATCAAGTTGATGAATTACGAAAAAACTATCTGGCCGACACCGGGCTGCTTCCGGGGTTGTGATTCTTTTTTTCGAGGAAACGAAGTGAAACGGCTTTTCACTCTCTATGGTTGTGGAGCAATAAACGAAACCTTGGCAAAGGAGAGACGCAAATGCCGGACGTGCCAGCGACAGATAACGACCCGGCCACAGCATTGAGCCAGTTAAAACCGAGCCGAAAGGCGAGGGGCGGGTCGAAGTGAGTCAACGTGACCACTTCGACCCGCCCCTTTTTTTCTTGAAGGAGAGAAGCAATGGCGAGCGAGAAAAGCAAGGGAAAGTCCACCATGAATCTGTTCCGTATCGGCGAAGTTGACGATCCACACGATCTTCTTCGTTCTCCGAATGACAAGCTGGTTGGGTACATCATTCGGGGGACATTCCAGGACGATTACCTACTTTGCATCAGAACAGATAACACAGCACCATACTACGAAGACGATGGCTTTCGAGGTACGCCTGGGCTGCTGATATACAATCCTGGTGCTGGCGAAATCTATACCAGCTTCGGAGACAGCGGAGACAGCATCGAGCAATCACTCGCATATTTTCGTAACCATTGTGGTCTCAACAAGTGGGAAATAAATGAATTGCTTGGTCACGATGGTCCGTCGAGCAGCCTCGTTGAGCATATCGCCAAGCTCGTGGCCGATCTGCCGCCTGCCGCCGAGAATTGCCGCACCGAGAGTGATGCTAATGAATGCACCGTCTCGACCGCCAGGACGATCATCCGAAATATCGTCGCTCGGCATGGCGACGGGAAGTCAATGCACATTCGGTTCGCATGTGATGGGGAAGTGGCCGGGCGGACCGTGACGGAAAAAGTGCTGGCAGAACTTGACAAGATTGATCCAGCACAGCGGTGGTTGTTGGATACTGGTGACGGCCATGTAAATCCGGTGAGTCGTATCGCACCGCTACGACATCGACGCACCGGAAAATATGTCGTAGGCGTATGGTTTGATTCCATGATCGAGTTTGGGGGAGATGAATAGTTGGAAGCACCGCCCCGGCCTGAAGAAGCTGCTCGAACACGCCGCCAAGGGCGAGTTCGCTCTCGCCGGAGATCATCACGGCGCTCCGGGACGCTGGGGTGAAGGTGGTGAAGGCGGAAAGGGGCGAGCTTGGATTTTTCTGATTTGGTCGCCCACACGGTCATGAGCCAGAGCGCCAAGAAATTCGTGAAGGAAGTGAGCGGCGTCTGCCTCGAAAGAAATACCCGCTAATGCCTCATGGTGAAATCTAAGAATATGTGAAAGGGAATGGCCGATGAAAAGCATGTGTCATTTGTTGCCAAAGGCGTCGGAAAACCGAGATTACGTCGGGCCATATATCCAGCGAAGCCTTGACAAGTTCTTGAAGCAATCGCAGCCGATTTTCTTTTCCGCTTACAACCAGAAAACGATCATCGTCGTCACCGAACGCCTGGGCGACGGCTCAATCTGGCAGTTGTGCGCACTAGGCCAGGACGATCTTGAAATACTCAAGCCTTTCGCCAAAGACAACAAAGCATTCCAACAAATAATGTCCATGCCGCAAACGCCCTTCGGCAGCGAACTCGTCGTTTCTCCTGTTCCTCCCCACGTCCCTACGGCCAAGGACGGACAGCACCGGCATTAAGGATAGAAGGCATGGAAGGCGGATAGGGGCCGGGCAAGTGAAATCCAGGAGCAACAAGAATGAACCCTGCCCCAGCAGCTTCTCGCCGAGATCATCCCCGGCAATGACGACCGGGGTGATGAGAAGCTGTGACGTGCGTGAAGTAACGAACCATCCCAGAGGAAACGAAGCAAACGCCGACCCGCCTCTCTATGTTGCTGAAGGACGACCACGGCAGCGAATGATCGCCAAGTCTGATTTACGCCCGGCCTCGCCTGTGGTACAATCCTGCTCGTCGGGAACTACTTTTTGTGGCCGCTTTGCGATTTTCCCGACATCTGCCTTTGAGGGACGACGGCCCGAAACCCTCCAGGCAATCCTGCGTTTTTCCCTGCACGAGTAGTGCGGGGCCGGGGATTGTCTGGACGAGTGGATCGGCTCTTGCCGTCGAATCTGCCCTCGATATTCCCCTGCGAAAATATTGGTTTAAGTCTTGGAGGGCATCAGAATGTCCACGGCTATTGCCTCGTCTGGCCTCGTCAAGATTATCCACGGTGCAAATGACGGCGTTTTCAACGTCGTCGGCTCGTCGGTCGCCATCGTCCGGGAATCGCTGGTTGACGCCTTCAATCTCCCCGATGAGGCCATCGCCTTCGTCAATGGAAAGCCGGTCGGGGGCGATTTCCGGCTTCAGGCCAATGACACCCTGGAATTCGTGAAGCAGTCGGGACGCAAAGGCGTCGGGGAGGAGGTATGGACCGACGAGGAGTTCTGCCAATTCTTCAAGATCAGCACCGAAGACCTGCAAGCCTGGATCGCCCAAGGTTTGAAGGTCCGGCGCTGCCTGGATGGTACGCTTCGCATCACCGAAACCGCCGTGGACGAGTTCAACCGGGGAAAGGTGATCGAGTCACCGTACCTCACGGTCGAAGACGCAGCGGCATACTGTCGGACTACCGTGAAGGGCATTTACTCAATGCTCGAAACTGGAAAACTGAAAAAATGCCCTGGAAGTCGGAAGTGTCTTTTCACCAAAGAAATGCTGGAGGCGGCGTTCATGGGAGAAGAGTCATGAATAACAAACGCATCTGTGTTCTTCCTGAAGGCCAAAGTGTTCGATATTCGCTTCAGCAGCAAGATGGATTCTACCACGTCCATTTCAGAATGCGAAATGGGAAGCGAACCCATCGGTCAACACAGGAACCGAATTTGAAGCGGGCTGAAAAGCAAGCGGTAAAACTTATCATCGCCGAGTATTCGCCGAAAGTGACGAAAACATTCATCACCTGGGCCGACGCCGAAGATATGATGACGGTCAAAATGAAGGAGGCAAATCGTCGCCCTCGCACGATTCAGGACTATCTCCTGACGTTGAAGGTTTTGAAAGACCTTTTCCCTGACACAAATGGTCCAACCGATATTTCACTGATCCATGCTGAGGAGTTTAAGGGCAGGCGGTTGAAGCTGAAAATCGAACCGATCACCGTGGGCGAAGACCTGGACACCCTTAGCTCAATTTGGAAGAAATGGTTTATTGGTCAGTGTAAGTTGCCTCTGACAAATTATTGGAGCCGAGAAGTCATCGAGCGACCAACAGTGGACAAGAAGGACGCTCGCCGCCTACTTCAACAAGAGAAGATCGACTTCCTCGGCTGGTTGAACAAGCGGTGGGAAGGCTGGCGTTTGCCAGTCCTATGCTTGCAGGTCAAGGCTCTGACGGGATGCCGACTCATGCAACTTTGCTCGTTACGGAAGGAAGACTTGCAGGAGGGCAGGATCGTTTTCCCCGCTGAAGGGACGGGCAACAAGAAGCGGAAAGACCGAAAGGCAATCCTGCCTCCTGAACTTTTTGCGGAACTCGAAGCCTTGTCCGGGCCAACCTTCGTATTCGAGCGATTCTCTCAGGACTTGTCCCAAATTCACCGACGCAGGGGAAAAATGCACTTGGTAGCTACGACCAAGGCTTTTGATCCCAAGCGATTGGCGAACTGGCTCCAGGATGAAAAGGATCGGTACTTGAAGGAGAACACGGGTGTTCGCCATTTCAAACTGCATAATTTTCGGGGTACGGCAATCAGCGAAGCGATTGAAGCCGGGGCCGATTACCTGGAAGTTTCCAAAGGCTTTGCCATTCACCCGGAGACGGCCCGCCAGTATTACGAGAAGGTCGATGAAGTCCGCATCTCCGATGGCGTCTTAGGGCTGATCCAGGGCCAAAGTTTCGGTAACAATCCGGTAACACAACGGAGCGAAACTGAGCGAAATGGACCGAAGCCCAAGGTAGAGGAAGGTAAAGGAGGCCCGACTGCAAGTTCCGATTCTGCAATGACTTCAGATGGAAGTAGCTGATTTGCAAGAGGTTAGGCGGAAAGGCCAAAACCGGATTCCGTCATTCTCAAAATCCGGTCCTCGCAAGAGGGTGTGGGTTCAAGTCCCACCTTCGGCAATCAATCAGGATAAGGACTTACGGCGAAAGCCGTGAGTCCTTTCTCATGGACACTGGCGGGAAACCCCCTCAAATCCCCCTCAACTTTTTTTCGTCCTCGCCAGTCCCCGGTTCTTCCCGCATGCCTTCCTCCCCGCTCAATTCTTTCCTTTCCTGACTCGGTTGAGCGTCCGCCTTCGTGGCTTCTCCGTCGCCAGACTTGCCGTGAATCCGCTCGAAAACGGCGTCAGCCACCGCCAGGGCGTCCCTGCGAATGTAGTGCTTCTTCATCGTCTCCCGGTTGCAACCGTAGGCGATGGCGGCACGGTCGAGGTCAATGTCGGCGTCCCATGCC
>Ga0194131_10012011_pt1 | contig 10192 bp, 9 predicted proteins | sample TA2KigO120mmetaG_FD_148631 | JGI IMG/M metagenome (GOLD analysis project Ga0194131, IMG submission 148631) | Freshwater microbial communities from Lake Tanganyika, Tanzania - TA2015053 Kigoma Offshore 120m | ecosystem: Environmental > Aquatic > Freshwater > Lake | place: Tanzania: Lake... | reverse complement strand
AGCGTCGGCCGCGACCCCAATCGGCGACGACCACGAACCGTACATCCTCCGTCGTGACGGGCGTCGCATTCCGAATGCGCAGTACGGGCGCGCCCGAGGACGACTGGCCGAGCTCGATCACGGCGGACGCGAGGGATGGCGAGCGCGAGTTAGCGGGCAGCTGAGGCTTCAGCGTTTCGAGTTCGCCGTCGGCGACCTCGAGCAGCGCGACTTCGATTTCAAGCGTGGCACCCGGCGACGATACGAGCCGCGCAGTGCCGAGTTCGAGTGCCGTCGCCCCGGCTACGCCGAAAGCAAGCGCAAGGGCAAGGGCCAGGCGCAGAGGATGGGGGACCATCCGGGACCTCACGGTCAAAGATTGTTGGCGTTGCGTCACGATGTCACCCCCGGCTGACCGCGCTTCGCTCAAAGATGATCGCGAATGAGAATTTCCGCAATCTGTACGCTGTTGGTGGCCGCACCCTTGCGGATGTTGTCCGAGACGATCCAAAAATTGAGGCCGCGCTCGTGCGAGATGTCCTCGCGGATGCGCCCGACGAAAACGCGATCGTCATTCGCCGCCTGCACCGCTGCCGTCGGGTAGCCGCCCGCCTCGCGCTTGTCGATGACCTTCACACCCGGAGCCCTCTCGAGCAGTTTGCGTACCTCAGGCACCGTGATTTTTTGACGGGTCTCGATGTTGACGACCTCGGAGTGCCCGAAGAATACGGGCACACGAACGGTGGTCGCATTCACCTTGATGTTGGGATCACCGAAGATTTTCTGAGTCTCCCAGAACATCTTCATCTCTTCTTTGGTGTAGCCGTTATCCATGAACTTGTCGATTTGCGGCACAACGTTGAAGGCGATCTGCACCGCGACGACCTTAGGCTTGACCGGACCCTTGCCGCTCACGAGTGCGACCGTCTGCTCGGCAAGCTCTTCGACGGCTTCTTTACCCGCGCCCGACACCGACTGATAGGTTGCGACGTTGATGCGCTCGATGCCGACGGCGTCATAGATGGGCTTGAGCGCAACCAGCATCTGGATCGTCGAACAGTTCGGGTTCGCGATGATGCGACGCTTGGTGAACTGCGAGATCGCTGCGGCGTTCACCTCGGGGATGATGAGCGGAATGTTGTCCTCGTAACGAAACTCGGAGGTGTTGTCGATGACGACACAGCCTGCTGCAGCCGCCTTCGGCGCGATGACACGAGACACGTCGCCGCCTGCAGAGAAAAGACCGATGTCCGCCATAGAAAAGTCGAAGGTATCAACGTCGAGGACGGGATAGGTCTTACCATTGAACTCGACGCTCTTGCCGAGCGAACGATTGCTCGCGAGCGGATAAAGCTCGCCGACCGGGAACTTCCGCTCTTCGAGCACTTTGATGATAGTGTCGCCCACGAGGCCGGTTGCCCCAAGCACGGCGACATTCCACTGACGACTCATCGATTCTTCTCCGACCTCGTGATGACCGGCGTCGTCGATTTGACGTCAGCGTTCTGTGCGCGATGGCGCAGCCAATGATCCATGAGTACGATCGCCATCATCGCCTCCGCGATGGGCGTCGCTCGAATACCGACACACGGGTCGTGACGACCGGTGGTGATGATCTCGGTGGGCTCACCATCGACCGTGATGGTGCGACCCGGCACCTGAATGCTGGAGGTGGGCTTGAGCGAGGCGTGGACGATGATGTCCTGCCCGCTCGAAATGCCGCCGAGCACACCGCCCGAGTTGTTGCGGGTGAAGCCCGTCGGTGTGAGCTCATCGCGATGTTCGCTGCCGCGCTGCGCGACGACCTGTACCCCAGCACCCATCTCGACGGCTTTGACCGCGTTAATACCCATCATGGCGTAAGCAAGATCCGCGTCAAGTCGGTCGAACACGGGCTCACCGAGGCCCGGCGGCACGCCCTTCGCGATGACGGTGATGCGCGCGCCGATGGAGTCACCCTCTTCACGCAGCTTCCAGATGAGATCTTCCAATTCTTTAACGCGCGAGGGATCGGGGCAAAAGAACGGGTTGTGGTAGGCCGTCTCGGGCGCGATCGGGTCGAGCACGAGCGAGCCGATCTGACTCAAATAGCCGTGGATTTCGATGCCAAGATGCGTGGCGAGATATTTGCGAGCGATGGCGCCCGCCGCAACGCGCATGACCGTCTCGCGCGCCGAGGAGCGCCCGCCGCCACGGTAGTCGCGGAATCCGTATTTTTGTTGATAGGTGTAGTCGGCGTGCCCAGGACGGAATCGATCTTTGATCTTGTCGTAATCGCGCGAGCGCGCATCGGTGTTCTCGACGAGGAGGCCAATGGAGGTGCCCGTGGTTCGCCCTTCGAAGACACCCGAGAGAATGCGTACGGCGTCTTTTTCTTTTCTTTGACTGACGAACTTTGAGGTACCCGTGCGACGAAGGTCGATATCGCGCGTGAAATCGGCCTCAGAGATTTCAAGACCCGGCGGACAGCCGTCGATGATGCAGCCGAGTGCCGGACCGTGGCTTTCGCCGAAGGTTGTCACCTGAAACAGGCGACCGATGGTGTTACCGGACATGACGTTGCAGCTGCTCGCGGGTCAACAAAAATACGCCGCCACCGCCACGCTCGAACTCGAGCCAGGTGAACGGCACGCGTGGCCACTGGCGTCGGACCTGCGTCTCGGTATTGCCCACCTCGACGACCAAGAGACCTCCTGGCGTGAGGTGTCGCGCCGCCTGTTTGAGGATGACGCGCACCGAATCGAGACCCTGCTTGCCCGCCGCCAACGCGAGGCGCGGTTCGTGTTCGTACTCGGGGGGCAGCGAACGCATCTCGCGCTCCCCGACGTAGGGTGGATTCGACACAATGATATCGTACCGACGGCCTTTGAGGGCCGCAAAATGATCCGATTTCGCGAAGCGGACACGACGCGAGAGCTGCAACTCGCGTGCATTGACTCGCGCGAGTGCGAGGGCTTCGTCGGAGATGTCCGTCCCGTCGACTTTCGCCCTCGGCAGGTAGTGCGCCGTGGCGAGCGCGATGCAACCGCCACCGGTACAAAGATCGAGCACACGCTTGACGCGTGCCGGGTCGATCCACGGCTGAAACTGATTTTCGATGAGCTCGGCAATCGGCGAGCGTGGAATAAGCGCCCGCGGGTCGGTGCGCATCGGCAGTTTCGCGAAACAGGTGCGGCCCGTGAGATACACCGCCGGACGCCGCGTCGAGATTCGCAGCTCAAGCAGCGCCTCGTAGGCCACGGCCTGGCGCAGGGTCAGTCGACGTCGGTAGAGCGCGGGGCTCGGCGCCGACTTCAGGTCGAGCACGAAAAAAAGAATCGCCGCCGCGTCGTCTTCGGCGTTGTCGGTGCCATGTCCAAAGAAGGCCCCGGCCCGATCGAGCGCCGTCGCGCCATGGACCAAGGCCTCGAGCACGATGGGGGGCCGGGGACGGGCGGGCCTGTGGGATACTTTGCGCATGTCAGATATTGTGCCATCCACCGCCGCCCGCGCGTTCATCGCGCTACAACACGTTCTGCCGCAACACGGTATTTCGAGGATCATCCACGCCGCGGCGCGCAGCCTAACGCCGTGGTTCAAGAACCTGCTGATCTCGAACTTCGTGAAGGGCTTCAAACCTGACTTGAGTGATGCGCTCGTGAGCGACCCACTCGCGTTCGAGTCGTTCAACGCGTTCTTCACGCGCGCGCTCAAGCCCGATGCGCGGCCCTTGCCTGTTGATCCGCTCGAACTCGCCTGCTCTGTCGACGGAACAGTCACTGAAATCGGTCGAATCGATGATGACCGCGTACTGCAGGCGAAGGGTCGTCATTTCACGCTCGATGCGCTACTCGCCTCGCGTCGGCCGTGGGTCGAGCGATTTCGCGGTGGGCACTTCGCAACCATTTATCTCGCACCCTACAACTATCACCGTATTCACATGGCGATGGCGGGCACCTTGCGCGATGCGTGGTATGTACCCGGACGCCTCTTCAGTGTGAACCGTGTCACTGCCGATGGCGTCGCCAATCTTTTTGCCCGCAACGAGCGCATCGCTTGTTTCTTTGAGGGCGAAGGTATTGAGCATGCGCTGCTGCTCATCGGCGCGCTCAACGTCGGCTCCATGGAAACCGTGTGGCACGGGGAAGTCGCACCGCAACGACTGCGCCGACTGACGCGGCTCGACATTGACCGAAGCGGTAAGCCTTTTTCAGCGGCACGCGGTGAAGAGATGGGGCGCTTCAATATGGGCTCAACGGTGATCCTGCTCTTCCCTAAAGACACGATCGAATGGGCACCGCATCTTACGTCCGGCCGTACCGTGCGGATGGGCGAAACCATCGGCCGTCGCATTCGCGGCTGAGATCGCAGCCTTAAATGAGCCCTTCAGCGACGAACCGCTGGCTCTCTTCGGCAACGCGTGAGCGGCTCGCGCAGCGTGCGGCGCTGCTCTCCACGGTCCGTAAATTCTTTGACGCGAGATCGGTTCTCGAAGTCGAAACTCCGATGCTCGTGAATGCCACAGTGACCGACGTGAACCTGCGATCCGTCGAGCTCGCGCTCGGTGAGCGACGACTTTTTTTGCAGACCTCTCCCGAGTATGCCATGAAGCGATTGCTCGCGGCGGGCGTGGGTGATGTCTATCAGCTCTGCAAAGTCGTCCGCGGTGACGAGCGCAGTCGCGTACACAACCCGGAATTCACGATGCTCGAGTGGTATCGCGTCGGATTCGAGATGGCGGGTCTTATTCAGGAAGTCGCCGCGCTGCTCAATACTTTCGTGACCCGTGTGGGCGGCACAGCACGCGCGTTACGGCAGGTGTCGTATCGCGAGGTGTTTCAGATGTCGCTACAGATCGATCCGCTTGAAGCTTCGACCAAAGATCTGGCGAAGCTCGCCGTCGCGCATGGCCTAGCCGACCACGGTATGACTGAACTCGGTCGTGACGAACTACTCGATTTTTTGATGGGCGCAGTCATCGGCCCGACCGCGGGTCGCGGCGAGTGGCTCGCCCTCACTCACTACCCCGCTTCACAGGCCGCGCTCGCGCAACTCGACCCCGCGGATCCGCGCGTGGCACTGAGGTTTGAGATCTATGCGGACGGCATCGAGCTCGCCAACGGATTTCAGGAACTCGCCGACGCGAATGAGCAACGCGCACGGTTTATGGCCGATAATGCGGTACGACGTGCGCAGGGCTTGCCTGAGATGCCGATCGACGAGCCCTTGCTCGCAGCACTTGCGGCAGGATTACCCGCCTGCTCGGGCGTCGCACTCGGCTTTGATCGTGCCATGATGGTGGCGGTCGGCGCGAAGCGGATCGACGAGGTCGTCAGTTTTACCATCGAGAACGCGTGAGAGATCAGGATGAGTAACGCTTTCGACACACCGAATTTTGGATGCGACGCCGCGAGCAAAGCCAAAGCCTATGAGGAACTTGAAGCCTCGATGCGCGCGCTGCTCACCGGTGAAATCGATACGATCGCCAATCTTGCCAACGCCTCGGCGCTGCTCTATCTCGCGCTGCCCAAACTCAACTGGGCTGGGTTCTATTTGCTCGCCTCAGGCTCGAACGAGCTCGTGCTCGGACCGTTTCAAGGAAAACCCGCTTGCGTACGCATCGCGATCGGCCGAGGCGTGTGCGGCACTGCCGCGGCACGTCGCGAGACCGTGCTCGTCAAAAACGTGCATGAGTTCCCAGGGCATATCGCCTGCGACTCCGCCTCGAACTCCGAGATCGTCGTGCCGCTCATCGCCAACGCCGGCCCCCGCGCCGGTGAACTCGTCGGCGCCCTTGATCTCGACAGCCCCCTCCTCCAGCGCTTCGATGACATCGATCGTCGGGGGCTCGAGAAGATCGTCGCGACGATTATGGCGGGAACGACTTTCACTCGCTGACTCATCGCTGGTTGATTTAACGCACTTATTTCGGTGTTGGCGGGATTGCCAACGGTATATGAGGTACTCATACTTTGCCGACAGCCTTGGAGATAGAACTATGGCTCGGCGAACGTTAAAGATTTCGATCAACCCAGATCTCAAGTCGTTCCTGTCGACGGCACGACGCAAAGCTCAATCGGGCAGATACCGAGGCGAGTCGCTGCGCTTCGAAGCGCCCGAACTTTTTCTTGACTCGTCTCACTGCGCTTCGCTGGGCGCTCGTTCGCGCTCTGATGGGCTAAGGCGAAATTCCGCTTCGTGAGTTGGCGCGGCGCGTCGGGCGTGATGTGAAGCGAGTACACGGTGATATCGCCGCACTCACCGAGATGGGTCTTGTCGAGCGCACTGACACAGGCGGGGTACAATACCCGTACGAAGACATCCATATCGATCTTCACCTGCGACGAGCGGCCTGAACATGGCACTGAAAATTTTGGTCGTCGGTGGTGCGGGCTATATCGGCTCGCACATGGTCAAGCGCCTGGGCGAAGCGGGCGTTGCGGTGGTCACGCTCGATAATCTTTCGAGCGGCCATCGTAATGCCGTCACCTACGGCGAGTTCGTGCAGGGCGATATCGCGGATCGCGCCCTCCTCGATTCTCTCTTTACGAGTCGCACCTTCGATGCGGTGATGCATTTCGCATCGCACATCGAGGTGGGTGAGTCGGTACGCGTACCGCTCAAGTATTACCGTAACAATGTCTCGAATACTTTGACCCTGCTCGAGGCGATGCAGACCGCAAAAATCGACAAGTTCATTTTCTCTTCGACCGCAGCGATCTTCGGCACTCCGCAGTACTCGCCCGTCGACGAGCGTCATCCCCGCTCACCGATCAACCCTTACGGCCGTACGAAGTACATTATCGAGCAGATCCTCGAAGATCTGGATCGGGCGCTCGGGCTGCGCGCGGTGTGTCTGCGTTATTTCAATGCGGCTGGCGCGGACCCCTCCGGCGCACTCGGCGAATGCCACGATCCGGAAAGCCATTTGATTCCGCTCACGCTGCAAGCAGCGTCGGGCCGACGCCCGTCGATCGCGGTATTCGGCTCGGACTACGACACGTCGGATGGCACCTGCATCCGAGACTACGTGCATATCGTCGATTTGTGCGAAGCGCATTGGCTTGCGCTGCAGTCGCTGCTCGGCGGTGCGGGCAGTCAGCAGTACAACCTCGGTAATGGCGATGGCTTCTCGGTACTCGAGGTGATCGAGGCCGTTCGCCGCGTGACGCGTCGCGAATTCAAGGTGGTGAAAGAGGCGCGTCGGACAGGCGATCCACCGAGGCTCGTGGCCGATGCGACGGCCGCGCGCTCAACGCTCCGCTGGGCACCAAAGTATCCCTCGCTCGAGACAATCGTCGAGCACGCCTGGAACTTCGAGCAGAAGCGACCGCGCTGACGATCGCCGTCGTCGCCCGCGCGAGCGACGACAAAGATTTACTGCTTCGCGCGCGAGATGTACTCGCCCGTTCGCGTGTCGACGCGGATGACTTCGCCCTGGTTGATGAAGAGCGGCACACGCACGACGGCACCGGTCTCGAGCTTCGCGGGCTTCTGACCACCCGTCGCAGTGTCGCCACGCACGCCCGGATCGGTCTCGACGATGGTCGCTTCGATGTGCGCCGGTGGCGTCACGACGAGCGGCACACCATTCCAGAGCGTCACGATGCAGGTGACACCGTCCTTCAACCACTGAGCGCCATCACCGACCGCTTCTTTGCTCGCCGTGTGCTGCTCGAAGTTGTCGGGCACCATGAAGTAGAAGAAGTCGCCGTCCCGGTAGAGGTACTGCATGTCGACGTCGACGACGTCGGCCGACGCGACCGAGTCGCCGGACTTCCAAGTCTTCTCGACCGTCCGACCCGTCTTGAGATTACGCACGCGGACGCGGTTGAATGCCTGACCCTTACCCGGCTTCACCATCTCGTTTTCGACGATGACATACGGGTCGCCGTCGATGAGAATTTTGAGGCCGGATTTGAATTCGCTGGTGTTGTAGCTGCCCATGATTTATTCCGCGCTAACGGGCCGAAAAGGTCGCGTATGATAGCTGCAACACCCCCGCCCCGCTACGGGGTTGGCGCTCGCAACGAGGTGGTTGCGTTCGTTCGTTTCCGGTTTGGAAACGCCACCCGGGCGGCTTGAGACCAATCGATGAACTCTTTCGAGTCGCGCCCCGGCGTTCCCCAAAACGCTCGCTCACGCTCTTCACTGCGGAATTTGGGAACTCGTTCAGTTGCTTTTTCATCTAAACACAAGTTGAGAGTGATGGTTCGCTGGAAGCATACGATCATACTAGCCCATGGCAAGCGTAGAAATTAGCCAAATCGCCCAGACAGGGTGGCAACAGTATTTCGCCGAGGCCATCACGGACCCGGCGGAGTTGTTACGTGCGCTCGATCTCGGTTCGGAGTGGCTGGGCTCTGCCCAAGCAGCGGCGAAGCTCTTTCCGCTGCGAGTTCCCCGAAGCTTCGTCGCGCGCATGCGTCCTCGCGACCCTGCCGATCCGTTGCTGCGTCAGGTGTTGCCGCTCGACGAAGAGCTCATCGAGACCGTCGGTTTTGGGAGCGATCCGATCGGTGAGTCGGACTATCAGCAAGCGCCGGGGCTCTTACGCAAATATTCGAGCCGCGCATTACTCGTCACGACGGGTGCGTGTGCGGTGCACTGTCGCTACTGTTTCCGGCGCGAGTTCCCGTACGAAGACCAGCAAAGCGAGACGGGTCGATGGCGCGAAGCCATCGCGTCGGTCGCTGCAGACCCCTCGATCGACGAGCTGATCTTGAGTGGCGGTGATCCGCTTTCTTTGAGTAATGCTCGACTGAACGCACTCACGAACTCACTCAAGAGCATTGCGCACTTGAACTCGCTGCGCCTGCACACGCGAAACGCCATCGTGCTGCCCTCGCGTATCGACGTAGGTTTCATCGACTGGGTTCGCTCACTGCCTTGGCGCGTGACAATCGTGCTGCACGTCAATCATGCGCGGGAGCTGCAAGGTGATGCGCTCGAGGCACTCGCCCGACTGCGCATGACCGGCGCGTTACTGCTCAATCAATCGGTATTACTGCGGGGTGTGAACGACGACGCGACGATGCTCGCCACGCTCTCGCGTACGCTGCATGCGCATGGCGTATTGCCCTATTACCTGCACCTGCTCGATCGGGTCAGGGGCAGTGCGCATTTCGAGGTGAGCGAGTCGCGCGGCCTCGAGATCATCGAGACGATGACGAGCACCCTGCCCGGCTATCTCGTACCGAAACTCGTGCGAGAGATCCCGGGTGCAGCCTCAAAGACGATGATCGTCGCGCGCGGGTAACGCTACCGGCGAAGATCAGGCGCCGAAGCGAGATCCGCTACGCGAGCAACGACCTTACGATGCTGCCACCGCCTCAAGGCGCGTCACGCGACGCCAGCCACGCGGCAGCACGGCACCCCGTTGGGCGCGCGCACCGACGTAACCTTTGAGATCGCCCCAAGAGAGCGTCATCGAGCGATCGCCGGTATGCACGAGCAGTGAACCGCCCGGCTCGACCGCGACGGCGCCGATCACGACCTCGGCCCGCTCTTTGGCGAGCGCCGTCGGGATGTTGAAGAGCTTGTTGCCCTTGCCACGCGGCATCTCGGGAATGTCTTTCACCGGGAACGCGAGCAGTCGACCGTTCTCGCCATCGGCATCGACGATCGACACACACACGAGACTCTTCTCGGAGGATACGAACGCCGGTGGCAAAGCGAAAGAATTCTCAGGCGGGTTGAGCACGGTCTTGCCGGCCTTGCGATCGGTGATGAGATCTTTGAGCCGCGCCGTGAACCCGTAGCCCGCATCGGACGCCAGCAACCATAGCCCCTCCGGGTCACCCATCATCACGCCGGCGAACTTCGCACCATCCGGTGGGTTCAGGCGTCCAGCGAGCGGTTCACCGAGTCCGCGAGCCGAGGGCAAAGAGTGCGTCGGCAGGCAATAGGTACGCCCCGTGGAGTCGAGGAACACCGCCTGTTGCAGCGACATGCCGCGCACAGCCGCCTGAAACGCATCACCCGTCTTGTACTGCAAAGATTTCGGGTCGATCTCGTGACCCTTGGCGGCGCGTACCCAACCCCCTGAGGACAACACGATGGTGACGGCTTCGTTGGCGATGAGCGACGTCTCGTCGATGGCCTGAGCCGCTTCACGCTCGACGATCTTCGAGCGTCGGGCATCGCCATATTTTTCGGCATCGGCGGCGAGTTCGTCACCGACGAACTTACGCAGGCGCTTCTTTTTATCGAGGATGGCCTTGAGCTCATCGCG
>Ga0194131_10012010_pt1 | contig 10194 bp, 7 predicted proteins | sample TA2KigO120mmetaG_FD_148631 | JGI IMG/M metagenome (GOLD analysis project Ga0194131, IMG submission 148631) | Freshwater microbial communities from Lake Tanganyika, Tanzania - TA2015053 Kigoma Offshore 120m | ecosystem: Environmental > Aquatic > Freshwater > Lake | place: Tanzania: Lake... | reverse complement strand
GCAGGAGCTGGCCCCGGACGTCGGCCAGGTCGCCGTCGGTCGGCGCGGCGACCGCGGACCGAGCCGGCGGTCCCAGCACGCGTTCGGCCGCCTCGGGTGCGTTGAGCGCCTCCGCGGCCTCGACGAGCGAGCGCGCCACGCACACCTCGAGACCCTCGATGACCGACGCCTCGGCGGCGTTCTGCGGAGGGAGCAGCAGCCGGCGCAGGCCGAGCCGGCGTGCGGCGATCGCAATCGGCAGCACGCCGCGGATGCCGTTGATGGCGCCGTCGAGCGACAACTCGCCCAGCACGGCGGTATCGTCGACGGCGCGTCGGGTCAACTGGCCCGTCGTCGCGAGCAGGCCCAGGGCGATCGGCAGGTCGAACGAGGAACCGGCCTTCCGCACGTCGGCGGGCGCCAGGTTCACCGTAATGCGATGCGGCGGAAACGCGAACCCCGAGTTGCGGATCGCGGCGCGGACGCGGTCGCGGCTCTCGCGCACCGTCGCATCCGGCAGGCCCACCATGGTGAAGTGAGGCAGGCCGAACGAGACATCCACCTCGATCTGGACCGGATACGCCTCGATGCCGAAGACGGCGGCGCTGCGCAGACTGGCCAGCATGCCGGGTTCATGCAAGGACGGCGCGCCAGCGGGGTCCCGCCGGCATCCGCGGAAAATCGCCTGATCCGGTAGCCGCAGCCCCGGAGGTACGCAGAAATCGCCACCCTGAGACGCGGGCGAGATGTTCAGAATTGACGTGCGGCGGGGCGACCGGCTCTGCCGGCCGGCTACCGGCTACCAGCTAGTTCGTGGCGGTGGTGGCGCGCGTGGTGACGATCGTCAGGCGCTGCCCGACCTGGATGGCGTTCGACCGCAGGCGGTTCCACGTCTTGATCGACGCGACGCTGGTTCGGTAGAGCCGTGCAATCGACGACAGCGTGTCGCCCCGTTTCACGCGGTACGTGATCGACACGCGCTCGGGAGCGGACCGCTCGGGCGCGATGGTGCTGACCGCCACGACGGCCGCGGGCTCCGGGGCGGCGTCGGCTGCCGGCGGCGTGTTCGCCGGCCGCGAGGCGAGGCGCAGGGCAGGGGCGCGCGGGACGACCAGCCGCTGGCCGGCCTGCAGCCGTGCGCGGGGCGACAGGTAGTTCGCCTCCGCCAGGTCGGCGCGCGCGACTTTCAGCGCCTTGGCAATCGACAGCAGCGTCTCACCCTTCTTCACGACATGCCAGGTGAGCGGCACGAGATCGGTTGGATCCGTCTGCGACAGGTGCAGCGCGATGACGTCGGCCGTCCCCGGAGGCACCTTCAGCTCGTACTCGTCTGCGCGCAGCGGGGTCGTCCAGCGGCGCAGTTCCGGGTTCAGCTCCTGGATCGCCTGCACCGGCGTCCCGACCCATTCGGCCAGGCCGCGCAGATCGATCGGGCCGGTCAGGGTCACCGTCTCGTACCCGGGCGGCTCGACCGGTCGAATGTCGAAGCCATACATCACCGGATTGCGGGCGATCACGATGGCCGCGAGGATGAGCGGCACGTAGTTGCGCGTTTCGCGGGGGAGGTACCGGCTCGACGCCGCCAGTTTCCAGAAATCCGACCGGCCCGATTGCCTGATGGCGCGCTGCACCCGGCCCGGCCCGGCATTGTACGAGGCGAGCGTCAAGTGCCAGTCGCCGTCGAACATCTCGTGCAGGGACTTCAGGTACTTGGCCGCCGCGCGGGTCGCCTTTTCCGGCTCCGCCCGTTCATCGACGTACCAGTCGTGCTGCAGGCCGTTCTCGAGCGCCGTGCCGCGCATGAACTGCCAGATCCCCCTGGCCTTCGCCCGCGAGAGGGCTGTCGGTTTGAACGCGCTCTCGACCAGCGGCACGTAGGCCAGGTCGAGGGGCAGTCCCTCCGCCCGGAAGATGCGGTGAATCATCGGGAGGTACTGCATCCCCCGGCTGAGCCCTTCCTCGAGAAAGGATCTGAGCCGGCCCGTGAAGAGCTCGACGAAGGACAGCACCCGGGCATTCAGCGGGATGTCGATGTCGTGGACGATCGCCTCCAGGTCTGCGGCAACCGCCCGCCTCGTCTCGGCCGTCGGGGCCGGGATTTCAAACGCCGTGACCGACAGCAGCTCGTCGATACCCGCCGGCTCCTGGCGTGCCTCCAGGAGCCCATCCTGTTGCGCGAGCTCGAGCGCCTCGTACGCGACCAGGCGCTCCAGGAGCGCCTCGAGGTGCGCGCCCAGCCGCGGCTCCGTGCGCAGGTCCGGCGGCAACTCCAGCAGCATCTCGAGCGCGCGGTCGAACTGGACCTTCGCCGCGGTCGCCTGTCCCAACTCGAGCTCCCGCTCGCCGGCCTCGACGTGGAGCGTCGAAATCGCCATCAGCTCGACGATTGGATCGGCCTCGAGGACGCCGGCCTCGGCGGCGGGCGCCGATGCGACAACGGCGACAGGGGGGGCCGGGGTCTGCGACGGGGTGGGAACCCGGGTGGCACAACCGGCGAGGACGAAGCAGAGCGCGGCACTCATCCCCGCCCGTGCGGGACCCGGTCTCGACATCGCGGGCTACTCTAGCATTACGAGGATCGCCGGTCAACAATAAGTCCTGCCGAGTCAGCAGTTAAAGCTGATCAGCAGGCGAAAGGTCGTCTGGCGGGGCGCGGCGCCGGCTCGCCGGACCTCACGCGGGCCAGCCGTCCTGCACGAAGACACGGTGCGTCTCGCCGAGGTCGCGCGCGGCTGGGGTGATGATCGTGCGCTCGCCGACGAGCAGCTTCCGCCCCGCCTTGATGGCCTCGCGCACGTCGTCTTCGCAGACGAACCCCGCCGGAGCGCTCGACTCTTTGGGTGCCGGACGAGGAGCCGGCGCGGCCGCGAGTCCCCGCGAGGCGAGGAACTGGTCGATACGGGCCGCCAGCGCGTCGGCCGGAATGCCCTCGACGACGGGTCTCACCGGTGGCTGCGGGAGCCCGCGGGCCGGATCCTTCGGCGCCTGGTGCTCGGACGGGCGCGCCGCCACGACGCGCGCGTCGCCCGCGACGACCGCCGGCCGCACCTCGTAGGCAAGGCGCTTGACGTTGAGCAGGTGCCGCGGCGAGATGTTGTCCGACGTGATGTTGCCGCCCCAGCCCCCGCAGCCGAGCGTCATGGCGGGCTCGAGCCCGGTCGTCAGGCCAATCGAGCCGTGTGTGGTCGGCGTGTTGACGCAGATGCGGAACGCGGGCTTCTTCAAGCCGAACTGGAGGATGACCTCCTCATTGCGCGAGTGGATCGACATGGTGTGGCCCATGCCGCCGTAGCGGAGGATCTGGATGCAGCGCTCGCACGCCTCCTGCCAGTCCTTCACCACGTACCAGGACAGGATGGGCGCCAGCTTCTCGATCGAGAGGGGGTACTCCCGTCCGACGCCCGCGAGCGGAGCCATCAGCACCCGCGTTCCGGCTGGCACCGTGATGCCAACCTGGCCGGCGATATACGCCGCCGACTTGCCGACGAGCGCGGGGTTCGGCAGCCGCTGCGGCGACACGAACGCCCTTCCGACGGCGTCGATTTCGGCCGGGCTCATGAAGTGGGCGCCCTGGGCCGTGAACTCCCGACGGACCTCCTCGGCGATCGCCTCGTCGACGACCACGGAATTCTCGGCGGAGCAGAGCACACCGTTGTCGAACGTCTTGCCCGTGATGATGTCCCGGACGGCCTTCGGGAGATCGGCGGTACGTTCGATGTACGCGGGCGCATTGCCCGGCCCGACGCCGTAGGCGGGCTTCCCGGCGCTGTAGGCGGCGCGGACCAGGCCCATGCCGCCGGTCGCGAGGATCACGGCGACATCGCGGTGCTTCATCAGCTCCTGCGTCCCCTCGAGCGTGACGGTCTTCATGAGGCCGATGCTGCCGGCCGGGGCGCCGGCGCGGGCGGCCGCCTCGGCCATGATCTCCACCGTGCGCGTGATGCATCGAACCGCCGCCGGATGCGGGCTGACCACGATCGCGCACCGCGCCTTCAGCGCGATGAGGACTTTGTAGATCGCCGTCGAGGTGGGGTTCGTGGACGGGATCACGGCGGCCACCACGCCGAAGGGCTCGGCGATTTCGACGATCTTGCGGTCCTCGAGGCGATTGATGACACCGACCGTGCGGATCGGCCGGATGAACTCGTACACGCGCTCGGAGCCGAAGAGGTTCTTCTGGATCTTGTCGGCGACGACGCCGTATCCCGTCTCCTCGACGGCCAGGCGCGCCAGCGCCTCGGCATGGGGAGTGACCGCACCGGCCATCGCGCCTACGATCGCGTCGATCTGCTCCTGGGACAGCTCGGCCAAGCGCGTCTGCGCCTGCCGCGCGGTGCGTGCGAGCGCACGGGCTTCGGCGATCGAGGTCAGATCCTTGTCGGAAACCGACGGGCGGTCTTCGGCGGCCATGAGCAACTCGCGGGTGTTGACGGTTGACAGTGCCGCCAACGCCGTCAACTGTCAACTGCCAGCGTCCGTCTTACTTCGGCAGGATTCTCTCGACGTCCGCGTGCGGCCGCGGGATGACGTGGACCGACACGAGCTCGCCGACCCGCCGCGCCGCCGCGGCGCCGGCGTCGGTTGCGGCCTTGACGGCGCCGACGTCGCCGCGGACGAGCACCGTGACGTAGCCCGCGCCGATGTATTCCTTGCCGACCAGCACGACGTTGGCGGCCTTGACCATCGCGTCGGCGGCCTCGATCGAGCCGATGAGCCCCTTGGTTTCCACCATGCCGAGCGCGTCTGCGGCCATGCGTCGCATGCACTCTAGCATGGAAGTGGTAACCTTGAATCGCCCTGTCCGCGCCCTTCGACCCGTCAGGGCGCTGCCGGGCGACATCGAGGGACGAGGCTGACCTCCGATGAGAATCTGGCTCGCGCTTCTCCTGGCGACCGTGCCGGCCGGGTGCGCGCGCGTGGACGACGCGCCGCCGGTGGCGACCCCGACGGTCGCGCTCAGCTCCGACGACGCGCCGATCGGCAGTCCCATCGAGATGACCTACCGCTTCGCGGTGGCGACCGATGCCCCGGCGTTCGGGGAGGACTACTGGGTCTTCGTGCATTTCATCGACAACAACGGCGAGCTGATGTGGACCGACGACCATCAGCCGCCGACGCCGACCTCGCAGTGGAAGGCGGGATCGACCGTCGAGTACCAGCGCACGATGTTCGTCCCGAAGTTCCCGTACGTCGGCGACGCGCGCGTCGAGGTCGGCTTGTTTTCGGCGGGGACGGGCGACCGGCTGCCGCTGTCGGGCGAGACCGGCGGGCAGCGGGCGTACCGCGTAGCCGCCTTCACCATGCGGCTGCCGACCGACAATCTCGTCGTCATCTTTCAGAACGGCTGGCACGACACGGAGACCGGCGAAGGCGGCCGCGAATGGCAGTGGTCGCGACGGCAGGCGACGATGGCGTTCCGGAATCCGCAGCGGAACGTGCGCGTCTACGTCGAGGTCGATCAGCCCGGCCTGGGCGTGTTCGGCGAGCCCCAGGCGGTCGAGCTGCGCATCGGCGAATCGGTGGTCGACACCTTCGCCATGCCCGCAGGCGGCGGGAGCCTGATTCGGCGGTTCGACGTTCCGGCCGACCGGCTTGGCGCCGCCGACACCGTGGAAATGACCCTTTCGGTCGATAAGACCTTTGTCCCGGCGGCGGTGCCCGAGTTGAAGAGCTCCGACCCGCGGGAGCTGGGGATCCGGGTGTTCCGGGCGTACGTCCAGCCCAATTAGGCGGCAATCGCGCGGTTTACGAATCTGCACCAGTCCCGGCTAGGCGGGCCGCGGAGCGGTCTAACTCATTGGGCCGATATGCCACACTGTTACGATGGAATTTCGCTGTAGGCTCGGCACGCCCAGCGGGGACGTGATCGAGGGCGTGTACGTCGCCGACAGCGAGTCGCGCCTCCGGAAAGAGCTGGAAGAGAAGGGCTTGTACGTTCTCTCGCTCCAGCGGCGGGGCGGCCTGCCCGGACTGGCCGTGCCGTTCGCGCGGCGGCGCCGGCTCTCGCGGCAGGAGTTCCTCGTCTTCAACCAGGAGCTGGCGACGCTGCTCAAGGCGGGCATGCCGCTCGTGCAGTCGCTCGACATCCTGCGCGAGCGGGTCGCGAACGCCACATTCAAGGCGGTCCTGGACGACGTGTATGAGAAGGTGAAGTCGGGCACGGCGCTGTCGGAGGCGTTCGGCGCGCACACGGGGCTGTTTCCGGGGGTCTACCCCGCGTCGCTGATGGCGGGGGAGCGCAGCGGCAATCTCGACGCGGTACTCCGCCGCTACGTGGCGTACGAAAAGGTCATCGGCACGGTGCGGCGCCGGACCGTGTCGGCGCTGATCTACCCGGCGATCCTCGTCGCGTTGATGATCGGGCTCATCGGCATCATCGTCGTGCGCGTGGTGCCGGCGTTCGGCGGCTTCTATGCCAGCTTCGACCGCGAGCTGCCGCTCTCGACGCGCGTCATCGTCGCCGTCTCGGACGCGGTGGTCGGCAACATCTGGCTCATCGGCCTGGCGTCGGCCGGCGCGATTGCCGCCGTGGCGCTGTGGCTCCAGCAGCCGGGCCAGCGCGCGCGCGCCGATCAGCTGCTTTTGCAGCTCCCGTGGATCGGCGGAACCGTCCGGAAATTCGCGACCTCGCAGCTGGCGCGCACGCTCGGGACTCTCCTCGGCGGCGGCATCCCGCTCGTCCACGCGCTGGAGATCGCGTCCAGCGCCATGACGAACCGGCATTTGGGGGGGGAGCTGCAGAAGGTGACCGAGCGCGTGCGGGAGGGTGCCGGCTTCGCCGCGGCGCTGCGCGCCCGCGGCGCGTTCCCCGACGTGGCCGTCAAGATGGTCGAGGTCGGCGAATCGACGGGCGCGCTGAACGAAATGCTGAACAGTCTCGCCGATTTCTACGACGAGGAGATCGAGACGGAGGTCGGGCGGTTCGTGACGCTGATCGAGCCGGTGATTCTCGTCGTCATGGGCGTCATCATCGCCGCCGTCGTGCTGGCGCTCTACATGCCGCTCTTCGAGCTCACGTCGGTGATGGGTGGGTAGCGGGATGGCCACGGTCGATCCGACCAACCTCGTGCAGACCGTCGAGGAGTACTCCGCCGAAGTGGCGCGGGCGCGGGCGCTCGCCGAGCGCTATCGGCTGGAGTTCGTCGACATGGACGACTTCCGCATCGACCAGGAGCTGTTCCGGGCGATCCCGGCGGACCTGATGCTGCGCTACGGCTTCGTCCCGTTCCGCCGCGACGGACGGTCGCTCGTGATCGTCGTGTCGGATCCGACCGACATCCCGATGATCGACGAGCTGGCGGTCATCCTGGCGACGCCGATCAGGGTGTCGGTGGGCGCCCCTTCGGCGATTCAGTCGATCCTGAAGAAGAGCGAGAGCTCGCAGCGGGTGCTCGAGGAGGCGACCGAGGGGTTCGAGCTGCAGGTGCTCAAGGACGACGAGAGCGCCGAGGACAACCTGACCGTCGAGCGGCTGACGAGCGACATCAGCCCCATCATCCGCCTGGTCGACTCGACCATCTACACGGCCATCCAGCGGCGCGCCAGCGACATCCACATCGAGACGGGCGACGACGCCGTGCACGTCAAGTATCGGATCGACGGCGTGCTGCAGCCCGCCATGCGGCCGATCGCCAAGCAGTTCCACAGCTCGATCATCTCCCGCGTGAAGGTGATGGCGGAGCTGGACATCGCGGAGAAGCGCGTGCCGCAGGACGGCCGCTTCAAGGTGCGGATGCCGGGCAAGACGATCGACTTCCGCGTCTCGATCATGCCGAGCGTGCACGGCGAGGACGCGGTCATCCGTATTCTCGACAAGGAGTCGATCAGCGAGCAGTTCACCGAGCTGAAGCTCGACATCCTCGGCTTCCCCGAGGAGGAGCTGAAGCGGTTCCGGAAGTACATCCGGGAGCCGTACGGCATGGTGCTCGTCACCGGCCCGACCGGCTCGGGCAAGACCACGACGCTCTACGCCGCGCTGTCGGAGATCCGCTCCATCGAGGACAAGATCATCACGATCGAGGACCCGGTGGAGTATCAGCTCGGCGGGATCACCCAGATCCCGATCAATGAGAAGAAGGGCCTCACGTTCGCGCGGGGGCTGCGCTCGATCCTGCGGCACGACCCGGACAAGATCATGGTGGGGGAGATCCGCGATCCCGAGACCGCCCAGATCGCCATTCAGTCGGCGCTCACGGGCCACCTCGTCTTCACGACCGTCCACGCCAACAACGTCGTCGACGTCCTCGGCCGCTTCCTGAACATGGGCGTCGAGCCGTACCAGTTCGTCTCGGCGCTCAACTGCGTGATGGCGCAGCGGCTCGTCCGCCTGACCTGCAGCCACTGCAAGCGCCCCGTGCGGGTCGAGCGGCGGCTGCTCGAGGAGTCGGGCCTCGACCCCACGCTCGCCGACACCCACCAGTTCTACGAGGGCGCCGGCTGCATCGAGTGCGGCGGCACCGGGTTCAAGGGCCGCACGGCGATCTGCGAGCTGCTCGACCTCTCCGATCGCATCCGTGAGATGATCCTGGAGCGGCGTCCGACATCCGAGGTCAAGAAGCTCGCGCACGACGAGGGGATGCGCTTCCTGCGCGAGTCGGCGGTCGAGAAGGTCCTGCTCGGCCGGACGACCCTGCGCGAGATCAACAAGGTGACGTTCGTCGAATGAACTTCAGGTCGTGGCTTGCCAGCCCGCTGCCCGACGCGGCGGTCGAGATCGCCCCCGACCGCGTGTCGGCGGCCACGCTCTCGCTGCGCGGCGGCCAGCCCCGCGTGCAGGCGTGCGTCTCGGAGCCGCTGCCGGAGGGCGCGATCGCCGCCGCGCTCGCCGCGCGCAACCTGGTCGATCGCGACGCGGTCGCCGGGGCGGTGCGCGTCGTCCTCGGCCGCCTCGGCACCCGGGCGGCGCGCGTGGCGCTGGTGATCCCCGATCCGGTCGGCAAGGTCTCCGTGGTCCGCTTCGAGCGCGTCCCGTCGCGCCGCGACGATCTCGATCAGCTCGTGCGCTGGCAGATCCGGAAGACGCTGCCGTTTCCGATCGAGGAGGCGTCGGTCACCTACACCGCCGGCCGGCGCGCCCCGGACGGCAGCGACTTCGTCGTCGTGGCGGCCCGGCGCGACGTGGTCGGCGAATACGAGGACGTCTGCGCGGCCGCCGGCGCCCACGCCGGACTCGTGGAGCTCGCGACGTTCTCGGTGCTCAACCTGACCCTGGCGGCGCCCGCGCAGGGAGCGTCGGCGGCGGGCGACTGGCTCGTCGTGCACGTGCGGCCGGAGTACACCTCGGTGGCGATTCTGCGCGACGGCGATCTCATCTTCTTCCGCAGCCGGCCCGAGGACGACGAGGAGTCGCTGACCGACGTCGTGCACCAGACGGCCATGTATTACCAGGATCGGCTGGACGGCCACGGCTTCCGGCGCGTGCTGCTGGCCGGCCGCGGCCGCGCGGCCGCGGCGTTCGACCAGACGCGACGGAGCCTGGAGGAGCGGCTCGCCACCTCCGTCGAACCGGTCGATCCGACGGCCGCCGCTCCGCTCGCGCAGCGGATCGGCGGGGCCGCCGTGCCGCTCGACGCGCTGGCGCCGCTGGCCGGCGTCCTCCTTCGCGCCCAGCACGAGGCGGTGGGCGTCTGATGCTGACGACGAACCTCTCCACGCGGCCGTTCTACAACCTTCGCGCGGTCGCGGCGCTGATCGGCATCGTCGTCCTGGCCGTGCTGGCGATGACGCTCTTCAACGTCGTCGAGCTGCTGCGTCTGACGGCCAGCCAGTCGACGCTCGGCGCCCGCGCGATGGATGCCGAGCGCGAAGCCGACCGCCTGCGGGCGGAGGCGGCGCGCATCCGCTCCGAGATCAACCCTCAGGAACTGGAGGTGGTCGCCGGCGCGGCGCGCGAGGCCAACGCGATCATCGACCAGCGCGCCTTCTCCTGGACCGACCTGCTCACGCAGTTCGAGGCGACGCTGCCGCCCGACGTCCGGATCCGGACCGTGCAGCCCCGGCTCGACAACTCGGGGCGGTTCCTGGTGGCGGTCGGAGTCGAGGCGCGGCGCGCCGAGGACCTCGACGCCTTCATCGAGGCGCTCGAAGACGACGGCGGCTTCCGGGAGGTGCTGTCGATTCAGGAGCAGACCAATGACGCCGGGCTGATTCAGGCGGTCATTCAGGGCAGCTACGCGCCGCCCCCGCGGACGGCGCCCGCCGCCGGAGGCGGCCCGT
>Ga0194131_10012007_pt1 | contig 10195 bp, 9 predicted proteins | sample TA2KigO120mmetaG_FD_148631 | JGI IMG/M metagenome (GOLD analysis project Ga0194131, IMG submission 148631) | Freshwater microbial communities from Lake Tanganyika, Tanzania - TA2015053 Kigoma Offshore 120m | ecosystem: Environmental > Aquatic > Freshwater > Lake | place: Tanzania: Lake... | reverse complement strand
GGCTGCCGCGCCCGCCGGGCCCCCCCCCCGCCACTGCGGCCCCGGCCGCCTGCTGAGCCAGTGGCCGGGCCGCTGGGGCTTGGTGTTTGCCGGTCCGCTGCCCGGGCGCGCAGCGTGCGGCGGCTTGCTGCGGCAGCGCCGGCTCGGGAAGCGGGGACGCGACCATCCGGCGCTGCTCGCCGAGTGGCTCGTCCCGCCAACCAGCGCGCCGACCACGCCGCCCGCAAGTGCGACGAGAACCGCGTTTTTCCGGAGTGCGGCGGCCCGTCCGCGACCGCCATTCCGGTTCGTGATGACCGCCGCGACCGCAAGCGAACGGTTGATTCAGCCTTGAAATCGGCCACGATATGCGATCTGGGATCGGTCGAGCGATCGCTCCTGCAGGTCTGGTTTCGTCGCACCCATCAAGGAGGGGTAGAGGCATGGCATCGAAGAATGGCGCACCGTCCAAGTCGGCGGTCTTCGCTCACGTCTGCAAGGACACCGAGCTGACCCGCAAGCAGGTGGCCGCCGTGTTCGAGTCGCTGAACGGCATCATCAAGAAGAGCCTGCGCGGCCCGGGCCTGTTCACCCTGCCGGGGCTCTTGAAGATGAAGGTCGTCAAGAAGCCGGCCACGAAGGCGCGTGAAGGCATCAACCCCTTCACCAAGGAAAAGATGATGTTCAAGGCGAAGCCGGCCTCGAAGAAGGTCCGGGTGATGCCGCTCAAGAGCCTGAAGGCGCTGGTGAACTAAGCACGCATCGCCGGGTGACCTGGTCACCCGCCTGGTTCGTGCGCTCCATCGCGAGCCGATGGGGTGCTGGCGCAGGACGAGGCGGAAAATCGCGGCTCCAACGATGCGGGTCCAGCGACTCGTGGTTGAAGGAACGCGATTTTCCGCCGAAGTCGTGCGGCGATATTCAGTCTCCGTTCGGATCGATCGGCAGCAGCGGATTGAGCGGCGAAGCGGCGAGATCGCCGGCCGCGAGTCCGGGGAACCAGGCGGCAAGGTCGTTGCACTGAGCCGCGTTGCGCGGCGGCGCGACCCGCATGGCGGCGTCGATCACGATCACCGTCATGGCGCGGCGGCGCTGCGCGGTGCGGTTCTCTCCGGCGCGGTGGAAGGTCCAGCCGAGGTGGAAGGTCGCGTCGCCGAGCGCGACCGGTTGCTCGTCGAGCGGCAGTGCGGTCGCACGCAATGCCGCCGCGACGCGCGCATCGCTCTCCTCCGAGATCGGCAGTGACCGGCCGAGGTCGTGTCGGTGGCTGCCGACGCTGAAGGCGATCGGCCCCATCGCCGCCGTCGTCTCCTGCAGCGGGATCCAGAAGGTGCCGCACCGATCGCTCGAAAGCGGCCAGTAGTACTGGTCGGCGTGCCAGGGCGTCGGTCCGCCGCCCGCCTCCTTGTAGAGCGCCTGATCGTGGTAGAGGCGGACGCGCTCGACCTGCAGCAGTTGCGCGGCGGCCTGGGCGAGCCGCGCGCAGCCGACGAAACGGCGCACCTGCACGTCGTCACGCCAGAGGTTCATCACCTGCAGGAAGGCGCGGTCATAGGCGGTCTGCTCCGCCAGCGGCTTCTGCGTCGGCGCGCGCCGATCGATGGCGCGATCGATCGCACGCTGCGCATGCGCGAGCGTCGTCGGCGCGAACAATCCCGGCAGCCGCACGAAACCGTCGCGCGCGAGCGCCGCTGCGGCTTCCGCCGGGAGCGCCACGGGGCGCGCGAGTTCCGCGAGAGGGTCGGTTCCCATCGTGCGCGCATATTGGCACGGCGCGCTGCCGCGGTACAGCCCGCGACCGTCCGGGCGGCGACGCCCGGCACGCGGATCGGCTCGCCCAGCGCATCCGCGACGGCCGCCGCGACGTCACGGCGCCGAAGCTGCCCGCCGTCAGCGCGTGGCGGAACTCCGCAGTCGGCGCGTCGCCAGCAGGAAGAACAGCGAGAACGCCAGCGCGGCGCCGGCGAGTTCCGTCAATCCGAGCGCCGGCTGGTCGCCGGAAAGCGGCGGCCCGATGAGCAGCCAAAGGTCGAGCACCTGCGCCGCCAGCACGCCGATCGCCACGCGCAGCAGCACGGCCGGACTTCCACGTGCGCGGCGCACCAGCAGCACGAGGAACGGCAGGACGAATCCGAACAGCAGCGAGGCGTGGTTCAGCGCGCTCCAGCCGGGCCCTGAACGGCGAGCGTAGTAGATCGCTTCCTCGGGGATGTCGGTGTACCAGATCAGCATGTGCTGGCAGTAGGCGATGTAGACCCAGAGCACGCTGAACGAGAGCAAGAGCTTGCCGAGGTCATGGAAGTGCGCGTCGGTCACGCGGCCACGCAGCGCAGGCCCCTCGCGCAGCAGCACGACCAGCACCACCGCCGCCGCGAGCCCACCCACGACCATCCCGGTCGCGGTGCGCAGCGCGAAGAGCGTGCTGAACCAGTGCGGCTCGAGCGACTGGATCCAGTCGATGCTGGCGATCGACCAGGTCACCGCCAGCAGGGCCACATGGAACGCGGCGCGGGGCAACGTCGGCATTCGCTCGAGCCGCCGCGTCGACCAGAGCCAGAGCGCCAGGCAACCGACGAGGCGCAGCGAGAAGAACGGGAGATTGAGCCAAGCCGACTTGCGCTGCAGCAACTCGTCATGGCCGGCCCCGTGCGCCCATTCGTAGAGCAGCGGGACGCCCGGCAGCAGGAGCACGCCGAGCAGCGCAGCCGCCGGCAGGCTCGCGGACATCGCGCCGAGCACCGGACGCAGTGCCGCGTGCCAACGGGCGCCGGCGACGGTCAGCAAGCCGAGGAAGAACCCGCCCGCCAGCGCCAGCTCGGTCAGCAGGAGGAATGCGAGCAGGAGTCCGGTGAAGCCGCGCGGAGCGTCGAGCAGGAATCCGGTCGCGAGCAGTGCCGCCGACAGCGCGGCGAGCAGCGCCAACCGTCGGCTGGCCGGACGCTCGACGCGCAGCGACCGTCCGGACGCGGCGCCCGCGACAACGGCCACTGCGGGCGGCGGAGCGGGCATGGACGGCGTCGCGCCGACCGATGGAGTGAGCGACGTGCTCATCGCGCGTCTCCCTGCAGGGCACGAACGTGGAGGATCACCTTCCAACGGTCGGCCGCCGCCAGCTGCGCCGCGTGCGGCGCCATGTTCCCCTGCCCACGCGTGACGATGTGGAAGAGGTGGCCGTCGGGCAGCGCACGGGCGCGATCCGCCAGCAGCGAGGGGGGCGGCAGCATCCCGCGCTCGACGACCGGTCCGCGCCCCTGGCCGTCGGCGCCGTGGCACGCCGCGCAGGCGATCGCGTAGCGCTCGGCGCCGCGCGCCCGTGCCGCCGCATCCTCGGCAGCGAACGGATTGACGAGCGCGCTGCCGGCGGCGGCGGCCCCCTCGGGCGTCGCCGGGAATGGGAACGGGAGATGGCCGCGCACCACCACCCCTGGCGGCAGCGGTTGCTGCGTCACCCCGCCCGGCAGTGCCGCGCACGCGGCGTGACTCTCGGCCGCGAGCGAGCGCGCCATGTCGGGGAAGAGCTCGTACTGGCGCACCAAGGGGTCGACGTCGAACGCGACATGGACGCCCGCCAGGACGAGCAGCGCCAGCAGCGCCAGCAGCAGGGTGCGGCGGATCTCGCTCATCGGGACGCCTCCGTCGCGGCCTCGAGTTCCTCACGGCAATCGAGCGCGCCGTGGGCGAGCAGCAGCGCGTCGATGGCGGCGGGCGCGATCGCGGCGCCGCGCTCCCCCACCACCAGCACGTAGCGATCGTCCGTCACCCGGGGATCCGGGATGCGCGAACGCGCTCCGGGCCAGAGGCGGCTGCGGACCAGCAGCGTCGCCGCGGTCAGCAGCCCGGCGCCCAGCACCAGCAGCTCGAAGGCCACCGGTACGAAGGCGGGGAACGAGTCGAACGGCTTGCCGCCGACGTCGAGCGGCCAATCGGTCGCGGACGACCAGTACTGGAACCAGAGCGCGAGCGAAAGGCCGACGACGCCGCCGGCGAAGCAGACGATCGGCAGGCGGGTCGGCCGGATCGCCATCACTTCGTCGAGTCCGTGCACCGGATGGGGCAGGAAGGCGTCGATCAGCGGCAGCCCCTGCGCCCGGCAGGCCGCGGCGGCGCGCAGCAGTGCGTGGCCGTCGTCGAACGCGGCGATGTGGAGTCGGCGGCTCATGGCGCGGCCTCCGCAGCGAACGGGACGACGGCCGGCGCGGGGCGCGCTGCCGGCGCGGCCGCCGGCGGCGCCCCCTGCAGTTCGCCCGCCGCCCCGTGACCGTCATGACCCGCGTGATCCGCGCCGGGCAGCACCCCTTTCACCTCCGAGATGGCGATCATCGGCAGCCAGCGGCAGAAGAGCAGGAAGAGCGTGAAGAACAGGCCGAAGCTGCCGAGCAGCGTGGCGTACTCGACCAGCGACGGCGCGTAGCTCGTCCACGCCGACGGCAGGAAGTCGCGCTCGAGCGAGGTCGTGATGATCACGAAGCGCTCGAACCACATGCCGACGTTGACCAGCAGCGTCAGCACGAAGACCAGACGCAGGTCCTCGCGCACCCGGCGGAACCAGAGGAGCTGCGGCACGACCACGTTGCAGCCGACCATCACCCAGTAGGCCCAGCCCTTCGGCCCGAAGGCGCGGTTCAGGAAGGTGAAGCGCTCGTAGGGGTTGCCTGAGTACCACGCGGTGAACAGCTCGGTCAGGTAGGCGAGCCCGACGATGCTGCCGGTGAACACCAGCACCTTGCACATCGCGCCGACGTGGCGGGCGGTGATGTAGTGCTCGAAGCGCATCACGCGGCGCGCGATCAGCATCAGCGTCAGCACCATGGCGAAACCGGAGAAGACCGCGCCGATCACGAAGTAGGGCGGGAAGATGGTCGCGTGCCAGCCCGGGATCACCGAGGTGGCGAAGTCGGTGCTGACGACGCTGTGGACGCTCACCACCAGCGGCGTCGCCAGCGCGGCGAGCAGGGTGCAGGCGACTTCGTAGCGCGACCAGGTGCGCGCAGAACCATTCCATCCCAGGGAGAACCAGCCATAGAGGCGCCGCTTCAGGCCGGTGGCGCGATCGCGCAGCGTGGCGAGGTCGGGGATCAGCCCGATGTACCAGAAGACCAGCGAGATGGTGAAGTAGGTGCCGATCGCGAAGACGTCCCACAGGAGCGGCGAGCGGAAGTTCACCCACAGCGGACCGCGGTCGTTGGGATACGGGAAGACCCAGAACGCGAGCCACGGGCGCCCCATGTGGATCACCGGGAACAGTCCGGCGCAGCAGACGGCGAAGATCGTCATCGCCTCGGCCGAGCGGTTGATCGAGGTGCGCCACTTCTGGCGGAACAGCAGCAGCACGGCCGAGATCAGCGTGCCGGCGTGGCCGATGCCGACCCAGAAGACGAAGTTGGTGATGTCGAACGCCCAGCCGACGGTGCGATCGAGCCCCCAGGTCCCGATGCCGACCTTGATCTGGTAGGCGACCGCGACCACGCCGAGCAGCAGGAAGGCGAGGGCGACGGCGAACGCGCGGCGCCAGCGGCCGGTGACGCCACGCTCGATCGGTCCGCACACGTCTTCCGTGACCTGTCCGATCCGCTTGGCGCCGAGGATCAGCGGGGCCTCATGCATCGCGCGCCTCCCGGTCATCGCGCACGTCCGCGAGATAACTCACGGCCGGCTGGACATTGAGCTCCGCGAGGACCGCGTAGGAGCGATCCGCCCGCGCCAGGCGCGCCACCCTGCTTTTCGGATCGGCGAGGTCGCCGAAGACGATCGCCTGCGCCGGGCAGCTCTGCTGGCAGGCCGGCTCGATGTCGCCGTCCTGCAGCACGCGTCCCTCCGCGCGGGCGAGCAACCTCGACTCGAGGATCCGCTGCACGCAGAAGCTGCACTTCTCCATCACGCCGCGGCTGCGCACGGTCACGTCGGGATTCAGCGCCAGGTTCGCGTGCGCATCGTCGCGCGAGTAGTCGAACCAGTTGAAGCGGCGCACCTTGTAGGGGCAGTTGTTGGCGCAATAGCGCGTGCCGACGCAGCGGTTGTAGACCTGCTGGTTCAGTCCGTCGCTCGAGTGCACCGTCGCCAGCACCGGGCAGACCGTCTCGCACGGCGCGTGGCCGCACTGCTGGCACATCATCGGCTGGTGATGCGCGGTCGGCGCCTCGGGATCGCCCTGCCAGTAGCGGTCGATCCGGATCCAGCTCATCTCGCGATGGCGGCGCACCTCGTCGCGCCCCACCACCGGCACGTTGTTCTCCGCCTGGCAGCCGACCACGCAGGCCGAGCAGCCGGTGCAGGCGGCGAGGTCGATCGCCATGCCCCAGCGCGGACCGGCCTTGCCGTGATCGTCCGGCCAGAGCTCGGCGCTGGCGGCCGCGTGGCCGCCGTGGCCGCCGTGGCCGCCGCCGGCGCCCGGCTCGACCAGCGCCGCGAGCGACAGCACTTGCACCGCGTCGCGCGTCACGCCTCCTGCGGGTGCCAGGTGCTCCGGCACGGTCAGTGAGTGGTGATCCTGGGTGCAGGCCAATTCGTGCCGGCGACCGGTGCGCGTGACCTTGATCGCGCGCACGTCGCCGCGCAACAGCTCGCCGTCGACGGCCAGCAACGGCTCGGCCGCCACGCCAACCCGCCCGCCCGGCGCCACCGTCGCCCGCCCTTCGAGCCACTCCGGCCCGAGCTTCTCGAACCGCTCGGTTCCCTTGCGCCCGTAGCCGAGCGCCACCGCCACCACCTCGCCGTGCTGCCCCGGCTGCACCAGCGCCGGCAGTTCGACCGTCACGCCGCCCTCGACCGCAGCCAGTCGAACGACGTCGCCGGTCGCGATCCCGAGCCGCTTCGCGGTCGCCGGCGCGAACGCGGCGTAGTTGTCCCACACCACCTTGCTGACCGGATCGGGCAGCTCCTGCAGCCAGGGATTCTGCGCATGGCGTCCGTCGAGCAGCGCCACCTTGCGATGCAGCACCAGCCCGAGCGTGCTGGCCGGCGGCGCCGCGATCGGCGGCGGCAGGGCGACTGCCGCGGCGGAGAAGCGCGGCACGGCGACGACCCCGGACGTCCCCGCGCGTCCGCCGACCGGGAACTGCACGAATCCGTCATGGAGCGCCCGCTCGAAGCCCGCTGCGTCCGCAGCGGCGCCGCGGGCGTTCACCTCGGCGGCGTAAGCGGCGGCCACCAGCTCGCGATCGTCCCGCGCGTCGCCCGACCAGAGCGCCAGCGTGCGGCGCAGCGTGCGAGTCGAGCGCAGCGCCGGCACCGTCGGCTGCGAGAACGTGAGCAGCCCGGCCACCGGCTCCTGGTCGTGCCACGCCTCGAGGAAGTGCGGCAGCGGCAGGACGGCGCGCGCCAGCGCCGCAGTGGCGTCGTCGTGCGTGGTGCAGGCGACCAGCAACGGGACCTGCTTCGCTGCGGCGGCGAACGCGGCGGCGTCGGGCAGGTCGGCGGCCGGGTCGCAGCCCGCCACGATCAGCACGTCGACCGCGCCAGCTTCGAGTTCGCGCCGCAGGGCGAGCAGCGCCGCGTCGTCGCCGCGCCGCTGCTGCACCGGCGCCGTCAGGTCGAGCGTCGTCCCGTACGCGCCGAGTTGCTCGTTCACCAGGTTGACGAGTTTCTGCACCGCGAGGTCGTTCACGCCGCACAGCACCACTGCCGAGCCGCGTGCCGCCCACAGTTCGCCGGCGATGCGCTCGAGCGGCGCCGAGAGCGCGGCCGCGGTCCCTGCCAGCGGCAGCGCCGCGAACGGCAGCGGCCGGCCTGACCGTTCCGCGACCAGGCGCGCCAACTCGCACAGCGCCGCCGCCGTCTCCCACGGCGCCACCTTGACCCGCCGATCGGCACGGCTGCCGGTCAGCGTCATCCGCGCCTCGAACTGCACGTGCAGCGCGAAGCGGTCGGGCTGGTCGGCATCTCGCGCTGCGCGTCGTGCCGCCGCGTGCTCCACCGGCGAGACGCCGGCGCCGAGGAAGTCGTCCTCGAACGCCGCGATCACCCGCGCCTGGTCGAGCCGCAAGCGCGGCAGCGCGCGCACGCCGTGAGTGGCCGCGTGCGCGGCCAGGGCCGCCGAGCGTGAGTCGGCATCCCATTCGACGTGCCGCCCGTCCCGCCAGCCGGCGAGGAACTTCGCGATCGCCGCCCGCGTGCTCGGCGAGCTCTCGCTGCCGGTCAACAGGCGCACGCGGCCGGCGCCCGCTCTCGCCGCCGCCAGCTCGGCGGCGATCGCGGCATCGATCGCCTCCCAGCTCGCCGCCCGGCCGTCGAGGCGCGGTCCGTCGAGGCGCCGCTCGTCGTAGAGCGACAGCACCTGCGCCTGTCCGGTTGCGCACAATCCGCCGCCGCCGATCGGGTGCGCCTTGCTCCCCTCGAGCTTGATCGGCCGACCGTCGCGACAACGCGCGAGCATGCCGCAGCCGGCGTTGCAGCCGCCGCACGTCGTCGCGATCCAGTACGCCTTGCCCGGCACGATCTGCTCGGGCCGAAGCAGCAGCGGGATCGCCTTCTCGATCGGCGCGCGGCTGCAGGCGGCGGTGGCGGCCAGCGCGCCGAAGCCGGCCAGCTTGAGGAAGCTGCGGCGCGACGGCGCCGCCAGCGCTTCCGGCAGCTCGAGGAACTCGCGGCGCATCGCCTCGTTCGGGTCGAACGGGACGAAGGTGCCGTCGCGTTCCGCCGCGCTGCGCCAGGGTCGCTCGTGTCGGTCGCCGTTCATGGGCCGTGGCTCCGTCGCCTCGCGTCCGCGGTCAGAAGTGGCACGTCGCGCAATCGGTGAGCACCGCCGCCGGAGCGTGGCCCGGCACTCCATGGCCCGGCGGCGCGGCGGTCGGCAGCGCGACCTGCCGGGTGCGATGGCAGTCGATGCACCAGCCCATCGAGAGGCTGGCGAACTGCCGGACGCGGTCCATCGACTGCACCGGCCCGTGGCAGCTCTCGCAGGCGACGCCTCCCAGCACGTGCGGCCGGTGGTCGAAGTAGACGAAGTCGGGCAGCTGGTGGACGCGCACCCACTCGATGGGCTTTGGCGTGATCGCCGGGTCGCGCTCGAGCCGCTCGTTCAGGCCCTGCGCGCGCCAGAGCTTCGCGATCTCCGCCGACACCACCGGGCGCGGCTCGCGTCCCGCCTTCTCCGCCGCCATCCGTTCGGCCACCACCGCATCGCGCCGCGCCGCCACCGTGGCGTGGCAGTTCATGCAGATGCTCGCCTCGGGGATCCCGGCGTGGCGACTCTGCTCGGCGCCGACGTGGCAGTAGCGGCAGTCGATCCCCATCTCGCCGGCGTGGAGGCGGTGGGAGAAGGCGATCGGCTGCGCCGGCGCGAAGCCGGTGTGGTCGCCGGTCGTGCGGAAGTCGCCGGCGCGGATCATCGCACCGCCGCACAGGAGCGTCCCGAGCACGATCAGCAGGCGCAGGTTGCGCGCGAGCATCGCATCGCCTCCGGGTCGGTCACGCGCCGTCCGCGCGACGGATCTTCGAGCGGTCCCAGTTCCACACCACCACCTGCGTGCGGCGCCAGAGGTACTGGTTCGGCATCACCAGCACGTGCACCAGCCGGGTGAACGGGAAGAACGCGATCAGCAGGAACGCGTTGGCGAAGTGGAGCTTCACCACCCACGGCAGCGGCGCGATGAAGGAGACGTCGGGCTCCATGCGCGCCAGCGACCAGAGCCACGGCGTCGCCGACGTGGCGAACCACGCCGAGCCCCAGCCGTGCAGCGTGGCGATGCCGATGCCGGTCACGACCTGCACCAGCAGCAGCGCGTAGACCACCCAGTCGCCGACCGAGGTCACGCGCCGCGCCAACGAGTGGGTCGCGCGGCGCACGGCGATGTTGACCAGCCCCACCAGCGTCAGCACCGCGAACGCCAGCACGATCAGCTCGCCGGCCCACAGGCGGACCGGATCGGAGTTCCACCACAGGACCCAGCCGGGCGCGACCAGCGCCAGCGCGTGGACGGCCAGCACCACCAGCAGTCCGTAGTGGAACGGCACCGAGCCGAAGAAGTGCTGGCGGTTCTCGAGGAACTGCGAGGAGAGGCTCGAGTAGGTGAACTTGCGTTGGCGGTAGCGCTGGATCGTGACGACCAGGAAGATCACGGTCGCGACGTACGGCAGCACGCCGAAGAGCACGAAGTCGTTCATCCGCAGCCTCCCGTGAAACTCTTCGCGTCCATCTGCGGCGCGCGCGCCGGCGCCGCGACGAGCCCGGGGTCGACCGAGCGCCACACGGCGCGCAGCAGCGGCGCCCACGGGCTCT
>Ga0194131_10012005_pt1 | contig 10196 bp, 12 predicted proteins | sample TA2KigO120mmetaG_FD_148631 | JGI IMG/M metagenome (GOLD analysis project Ga0194131, IMG submission 148631) | Freshwater microbial communities from Lake Tanganyika, Tanzania - TA2015053 Kigoma Offshore 120m | ecosystem: Environmental > Aquatic > Freshwater > Lake | place: Tanzania: Lake... | reverse complement strand
AAGGTTTTATCTCTAAATCTGATCCCCCAAAAATGGCCCTTTGAATTTTAGTTTCTAAAAAATGGGCGAAAAAAGGGGATGCTTTTCTTTGGGTTTTCCTAGGCGCTGGACTTTTGTAAAAAAATGATTTTAGACGGTGGATTTTATTTTCGGGTTTTGATTTTCGGATTTGTGACGATATATCGTAAGGGTTTTAAAAATGAGAGCATGATGGTGTGGGTGTTGCGACGGGATGGCCGCGGTTGTTGCTTGGGTTATCGTAACAAAATGGGTGGTGGGTGGTGGGTGGTGTGTGCGTGTCAGGTATGGGAGGCTGCGATAGTATGAGTATAATTCTCCTCGTTCGTGGAACCGGATTCCTTCGGAATTTACTCTTTTCAGCCAAAAATATTCCGTTTGAAAACGGGTTTTTTTCAAAAGTTTGGATTCATGGGAGTTGGAAAATTATGTTTCAAGGACAAAACCGCCGAAAATATTCGCTTCAAAAACCGGTTTTTTTCAAAAGTTTGGATTCTTGGCATCCGCCAAATCATGTTTCAAGGACAAAACCGCCGAAAATATTTCGTTTGAAAATGGCCGAAGGCAAGAATAAACGAGAGATTTTGACTACATGGTTTTTGGACATTTTTAAAATGTCCATTTTGCTGTTAGCGTGCCGTTAATTTTAAACGCGAAATTCAAAACACCAAAAAATGGGATTGTGACCATTATGCTCTCAAAACGTGTTTTCGACCCTAAAAAACTGTGACTGAACTTTTTTGGGGTTTGGTTTGTTGAAGGCATTCACGTCAATTTAGGATAATTATTGTATGGTGTATTTATATCAATGGCAACAGAAAAAAACTCCAAAAAAACTCCAAAATTTTCATGCGAAAAGTGTGACTTTACATGCTTTAAACAAACCGAGTTTAATCGACATATTGTTACGAACAAGCATATTCGACTACATGACTCTCAAAAAATCTCCGAAACATCCAATACGTATATTTGTAAATGTGGTAAGAAATATATTCATCATTCGAGTCTGGCAAAGCATAAACGAACGTGTGATTCATTACATGTATCATCAAGTGAAACAACCATAAATCAAAAAGAAAAAGAACCGGAGAATATTGTGATATCCAAAGAAATGTTTATGGAATTATTGAAAGATAATCGAGAGATGATGAAAATCATAAAGTCACTCGCAGAAAAATCAAGCATTAGTAATAGCACAATAAACACCAATAGTAATAATAATAACACCAATAACAACAACAACACCTTCAACATGAATATGTTCCTTAACGAGAAGTGTAAGGATGCTATGAACATGAAAGACTTTATTGATTCTATCCAGTTAAACATGACCGACATGGAGAATATGAACAGGCTTGGCTATGTCGAGGGCATGTCGAATATATTTATCAATAACCTCCAGAAAACCGACCTATACAAGAGACCAGTCCATTGTAGTGACGTCAAGCGCGAAACCTTGTACGTCAAAGAAAACAACCAGTGGGAGCGTGATGGCCCTGACCACGCAAAAATGACGAACGCGGTTCTTGCGGTGGAGCATAAGAATGTGGTCCTTGTGAATGAATGGGCGAAGGCCAACCCGCGCTGTCTGAATAGCACTACCCGAGAGAATGAGAAATACATCAAGATGGCCAAGATTGTAACGGATGGTGAGAAGGAGGGGAATATTGATAAGGTGATACGGAAAGTAGCAAAGAGTGTAGCGATTGAAAAGGGAGGTGCGACGATTGAAAATACATAAAAATACATAAAAATACATAAAAATACATAAAAACAATCGCGGTGATTACTATAAATTACGCCCGCACCGAGACCCACACCTGAGATGACCGACGAAACAACCACCCCCGCCAAAGTCGCGATTCCAAAAGAAACAGTCACGCGCCTTCTTCGCGATATTCGCGATGTAATGACCGACCCTACCTTACGCGAATGCGGTATTATCTATCGCCATAGTGAGACCGACCTTCTTACCGGATATGCGTGTATCGTGGGTCCAGCCGACACCCTTTACTTCGGAGGCTACTACTTCTACCTCTTTAAATTCCCTACGAATTATCCACATTCACCACCTGTTGTCAGTTTTATTACAAATACCGGAAATATACGGTTCCACCCCAATTTTTATGCCAACAAGAAGGTATGTGTTTCAATCGTGAATACATGGCGAGGCGAGCAATGGTCCGGATGTCAAAATATTCGGTCAGTTTTAATGACATTTCAGTCGTTGCTTGATAAAGAACCCCTTCTTCATGAACCGGGAATTCGTAAAGAGCACAGCGATTTTGTGTCCTATCACATGATGGTTGAATACTATAACTACAAATACGCATGCTTGACATTAATGAAGGAACTTACGAGACATGTTACGATAGAACCGGCACTTGTAGCCGACTTCACGGAGTTTATGAATGTCACGTTTCGAGAGAATAAGGGACGTATTCGAGAGATTTTGGTAGAACGAATGAAACGATACCCCGACCGTAAATCCATATTTGTAGGTTTGTATGGCGGAATACATACCACGATCGAATATGCTACGGTTATGAAGGATTACGAAACGCTGGTCGCTACCGAATAAGAAAAGTATTTTATATGATACACTCCTGCCTTAAATTGAAATTAAATAAATGTATCTACAATATACATAGTAGTCTCGATTCTCGAAATTTAAGAGATGCATTTCTGTTCTGTATGTGCCAACATGTATTATATCAGTATTACTCCCGAAAATGAACTTCAGTATTACTGCCGGAATTGCGGGAATATCGACGACACGATTGCGGCGGATAACATTTGTGTCTCGAAAGTCAATATAAAACACACGACGACCCAACAATCATTCTCTCAGGTCGTGAATAAATATACGAAGTTTGATCCGACGTTGCCTCGTATTCATACAATTCGCTGCCCGAACGATGAATGTCCTAGTAATGCGGGCGCGGGCGCGGCAGGCGCGGCGGGAGAAAAGAAGAAATCGAAAAACGAAATCATATACGTCCGGTATGATGACACAAATCTCAGATATGTCTATTTATGTGCCAAATGCGACAAAGTGTGGAATACAGAACAACAATAAATTGAAACATAATAAAGTGTGAATAATATATATATACACTTTATGATGTCAAGTGGAATTCCGAGTTTGCCTAAAAAACAGTTGTTGCGCGGTGAAGGAGCTGATGCCGATTCCGATAATGAAGACACCCCAGTTATTCAAGAAGAAGATGAATCCGATGCGGAGTCGGCCGCTGCTGGTTCGGAAATGAACGAAGATACGGATGACGACGACGATACGACAGCTGGAACGCTTACATCGGGCGAAGAAGATGAAAGTGACGATGAGAATGGAGGAGCAGCCGGAGCAGGAGTCGGAGCAACCGGAAATGATAGTGGCGATGAAGACAATGGTGACGCAGATGAAGATGACGATGACGCAGCAGCCGCAGCAAAAAAGAAGAAAAAGCGAGCTGGGCCTGCGGCGACATCCCGACGTAAAAAAAACATGGAAGACGACATGACTCTACTTGGCGTTCCTCATGGAATTCAGTTTGATGACGACGAAGAAGATGATGAAAGTTCCGACGAAGATATAGAATATTTTCAGAAATTGAAGCGGAGTGTTCATGAAAGTTATATCGACACCTATCATCCGGAGTCGATGTCCCACAATTATGACGAAATTCAAACACTTGCGCGAGTGGTTCGGAATAGCGCCGGCGTCATCGTGGATGACTTACATCGCACAATTCCGATTATGACAAAGTATGAAAAAACGAGAATATTGGGTCAGCGTGCCAAACAACTGAACGAAGGGGCGCCCGCATTCATCAAAATCGATTCTACGGTGATTGATGGTTACTTGATTGCGATGAAAGAACTGGAGCAGAAAAAGACACCCTTCATCATTCGTCGTCCTTTACCAAATGGCGGTTCTGAATACTGGCGTGTCCAAGATTTAGAGATATTGTAATCCTATCAGTAGTCATCAAACATAAAGTCGGGGTCGCCGGTAATCACACGGAGAGCTTGTGTAGTGTAGGCTCGTTCTATGGCGTCGGCTTCATAATAGTTCCAGTAAAAGTCTGGAAGTGTCAGGTCAGAACGCTTACCAGATTTGTCCATGACATTCGTGAAGTGTGTTATCGTGCAATAATGCGACTTGGTTGGATAATCGTTTTTTACAAATACACCTTTGCTGTTAAGATGGGCGTATTCGGGCCTTTTTTCTTGGATGAGGTACGTTTTTCCTACCCGAAGGTCGGATGGAGCAACAAGTCGGAGAGGTCGCATCAAGTGTGTGTCTGTGTGTCTGTGTGTGTGTGAATAGTAATCAAACAGAATCAATTTTATGTCTAGTCGCTGTAATAATTCGCAGGTATTATACCAACATAAGGCTTGAATTTGGGGCGTTTGTATAAATTATCTAATGAAGAACCAGAGGATGAAGTTGTCATCGGGGATAGAGGGTTTGAAAGGTCGTCGAATGAATATGGACTTCTATCTCCTATGTCGAGACCAACGCTTTCGCTACTACTACTACTACTACTTTCGCTGTCTTTCACATTTTTTTCAGAAAAGCAGCAACCTCCACTACGATACCAAAAGCAGCATTTGAAGTAATTTTGTAATGTAGTAAAAAAATTGTCTGTGGCCATCTTTTTACTATACCAATGTATTATCCGTTTATTATATATTACACCGACCAAAAAGAAAAATGAGACAAATTTCTTAATGGTTTATTCGGCGTTGAAGGGATTATTAGTTCCTTCCAATATCAATAGTAAGGAGTTTCACCTTACGATAGTCCAACTTAACCCAGTTAAAACTGGTGAAGGACGAAATGAGTAGCAATTTGTTACAAGGTATATTTGTTTTCTCAACTCACTTGTAACTGCTAAACCAAAAGGGAAGTAACCCCATCTCAATATTACTCATTTGAATATAATAAGTAATCTTTATATTGTTTTGTCTCATTTTTCTTTATGGTTGGTGTATTCATTAACATTTCCATCGCTTTCCGCATTCTAAGCATGTGACGAATGTCGTCATCGGTTCATCCGCCGAACGAGTTTGAAGCTGGTAATATGTGCATTTCTTGGATTTACACTTGTTACATGTGAAATTGTCGGTTGAAGCCTCAATATTCGGTTCATACTTTTGCTTGTCGCGTATTTTCTTGTCGTCGATAAGCTTTTTCCATTTATCAGGGCAAATCTCTTGATGCGTCATGAATGCGATTTCCTGTGATTTGATGTTGGCCGACAGAACCGCACTCGCCACATCCGGTTTCTTTAAATTGATATACACCGAACGTAGGCGGTCAATATAAAGTGTCACGAAAAACGTGTTCGACCACTTTTTCACAATATTGTTCTTTGACGCATGTTGAATCGCCCAGTTGAATATGCCTTTCTCGATATTCGTGGAGAAAGTTTCGATGTCTTCGCTTTCGCCACCGCCGCCACCGCCATGAGTATGTAATAGACCCGCAATCCGTTTTCGTATTTCAGCCCGGAACTGGTCGGGGTAAGCAATCGTCTCAATATTCGACATATTGTATAGTATAATGTAGAATAGTTTTCTTTATTCAATTTTTTAGAGATATTCTTCTTCGCTTAATTCCTTTTCACTTTCTTGTTCCGACGGGGGTTCTTCCGCCTGTTTTTTTGTTCTTTTCGTGGGTTTTTTACTGGGTGCCGCCACCGCCGCCGCCTTTGAATGCGCTGGTTTTTTCTTCACATTTTTCTCGATTACGTGTTTTTTTTGAGTGGCATCCGCATCTGCATCTGCCGCATCAGAATCATTCAGGGATTCGGAAGGAGGTGTTACAGATTCTGTATCGGTTTCCGTAACAAATTCACTTTCTTCTGTTGATTCTGATTTGTTTTTTTTCCTGCCACCCGTCTTTGATTTACGACTTCTACGTCCAGGTCGCTCATCACTATCATCATCAACGACGAATCCATCTTTCAAATATCCGTTCAAGGTTTTCTGATAAGCGGGAACCAAATCCAATTCATCAATTTCATTCTCGTCTTCAACAGCCGTTGTAGCAAGGTCTTCAAACCCTCCGAACAAACGCTCGTAGATGACATTCCATATATCAACGGTTAGATTTATCGCATGTTTTTTATCAAGACGCGCGACAAGAGCGATATTTCCATAAAAGATAATTTGATCAACTGGCGGGGGCATTTCATACTTGTTTTCATTCCCGGCGCGTCCATCTATTTTTGCCCAGAGATCGACGTAGATATACTTTGGAATGTGTTCGTCTGTGGTTCCGGTTCCGTCACTGAAACTGAACTTCTTCTTATTCTTGTATTTATACGTATGATAACAACTGAACCCATCCGGATTACGATAACCACATTTTTTGGAAAGTAATACTGTGAGTTCTTCTAATGTCGTTTCACTACTTGGCGGATCAACCGACACTTCTGACAGCGTGCCAGTTTTTGAAATAATCACGATTGTCGTTGTGTTTTTTTTGATAGCCATGATAATTTCGATCGTTGGATTGAACCGGTGGGTGTATAATACTATCAATATATTTCTATATTGTTTATGAATGATGCTGTTTATGAATCATGCTGTTTATGAATGACGACGATGTTATGGATGATACAGATATAAACATACGTCATGCGGTATATATAGTATGGCAACGGGCATGGCGAATACAGCAAGCACAGTCCGACATCAGCGAAAAAATCAAAATGCGCGACAAGCAACCATGATATCCGGATTAAGCACCATTTATCGCAATCAAAGCATAACTCATTCGATACAAACGCATCAACAATCTGAACCACGTATTTTTATGCTTGATATAACGTTGGAAGAGATGAATAAGATGTATGCTAAAATTCACGCAATCATCGAAAAGGGGCGTTTGAGACCGAAAGGAACAGAAGTATTTTTCGTATATAAAAAACGAGAACACTTGATATTTAGTGATGACGCCATATATGAAATAAAACGCGGGTCTGGTCCAGCATCAGCACCGCCAGTTCTTTCCGAACGAATACCTGTTGATGGCGATGTTACAACCGTTGAACTATCGGTCATGTCGGCGTCCGACGAACCTACAAGAGTGGAGAATTCAATCCCATTATTGGTAGATGAGAGTTATTACAAATTTATGAAACAAAATACCGCGGCTGTGACTGCGACTGCGACCACGACTGCGATAGAGACGTCTTGGTATATTTCTCCTAATCATATCGTAAATCAATACACAAAAATTGTTGTAAAATTACATCCAAAAGCGATGACATCTTTTGTTTTTATGATGAATGAAAATGAAACAGAAGTGCTTGATTTTTATTTTATCACAGAAAACGGCATTATTCAAAATAGCAAGGACAAAATCACGAAAACATGTAGAGATGATATTATATCGTTTATCGACCACTTCAAATTATGTTCGTAATATACACATGAATACAATATAATCTAATCGTAATGTTGTGGTTTATTCAAAATATTCTTTTTTCGATTAGTCTTATCGTAGTTATACATTATTTGTACATCTATTTTGAAACAACACTGACTGCGCCGAAAGTAAAAGATCTTATCCACTGTCCAAAACAAAAATATAAATCATTATTTGATACAATCAACAAGAATTTAGACAATCATGATTCACAAAAAGTTCGGGGTTTAGGAGATGATTCAGGTGTTGGTGGGAGAGGCGCCGATGACGGAACAGAAGTTGGTGTTTTACCGAAAAACCATGAATCAACCAATTCGATACACGGCGGCGGCGGCGGCAGAAGCGATGAACGTTCTGCGATGAAAACAGATTTGAAGGCATTTTTACGCGGCATCGGATTAAAATCGAAATCAAATACCGAGACATTATTTCGCGCGAGCTATGAAACGAGTTAAAGCTATATCGTGATATAGCTTATACTCCGCAAATCATGTCATCGTATCGGAACTACAACCGCTCACGTGAGCAAGAAAATAAACATTCCGCACGTATATTACATCGAACAGAATCCGATGAATTACTATCGAATTTCCCGCTTACGAGACTTTCTTATGAAGTGTCTATTCATAAGAACGACACACAATATGCTGCGGTCAAAAATCCAAATCATTATACATATTTTATTCTTCCGAAGGGCAAACGTTGTTTCGCATGGGCCACCGAATGGCGCCGCAAGCGAATCGTAGTTATCATTGATATTCAGCGGCCAAACTATCGAAATGGCAGCGGTGGTGGCGGTGGCACAAACAGCGGATATGACTACGACCGACCTTTCATCCGTAAATTTTATCAAGCAAATGGATGGTATCCCGGAAAAGTAACGATGTATGACGCGTGTTTTGACCGCGAGCTCGTATATGGCACAGTATTTGGCGGTGTGATGTTTCGTAACCCTACAACCGATTCGCCCTTATTTTCAATCCATACGATTTACTGGTATAAGGGTAATTCTGTTCGCTCTCTTTCAGGTCTTCAACACATCGCATTATGCGAAGAATTATTTAGCCAAGATAATATTCGACAGGTGGCTTATACCAAGGAAAATAGTGTAATATTTGGATTGCCGGTGTTATGTAATACCGAACAGGACGCCGAACGTATTGCTGCGACGCTTCCATATGAGGTGTTTTCTATTCAATATCACTCGATTCGAACGACCCAAATATTCCAGATATTGATACGCGGTGATAATGACTGTGCGATTCCTTCAACGCGGTCGGCACCCATCAAACAGCCGTCTCTATCACAGGTACCGGTCGTTCCTTCTCATTCTACGAACCACAACACGCCGACCCCTACGACGCTGCCACCATCCACACCCACGCCCACATCTAATATGAAACGATGGTTTGTCCCTCCTTCCGATGATATGCTTACCAATATTCAAGCCGTATTTATTGTTCGTCCAAATATACAAAATGATATTTATGAATTGTTTGTCATGCCGGATGCGTCAAGAAGCGGCAGCGGCAGCGGCGGCGAACCCCTTTTTCATAATTTTGCTCTCATTCCGACATTTAAAACCAGCGTATTTATGAACCGTCTCTTTCGCAATATTTGTGAAAATGAACGTCTTGATACGATGGAAGAAAGTGAGGATGAAGCCGAGTTCGAGAATACTGAACCCGACAAATATGTTACACTATCAAAAGAGTATATTATGACATGTCGGTTCAATAAACGATTTTGTAAGTGGGTTCCGGTTGAAATCGCTACGAAAAAAGACGTCGTCACGCGGCAGCAAGTGAAACAGCATGAGATGCGTTATCTGTCATGGCATAATCGTATGAAATAAGTATAAATGGATTACGCTAGATTAGTATAGTATAACGACCGACTGAGCGCAATAATGAAACCACCGGCTTATTCAACGTCTATGTCATTTCATCGTATGTTTTCACCACACACCGATGTATTGCGAGTATGGCGACAACAACTTCCGGCGATTCGCCCATGTTACGCATTATCAAACGCATCAACGCATCAAACCATCGCATTCATGCGCGAACATCGTATTCCGATGCTGTGTCAAACACCTGGACAGTCTAATGCGGCGAATGACTACACACTTACAATCGAAAATAAACGTTTTGGTGGGAATGAATATATTGCGCGGAAAATACGCGACACTAGAACAAATGACGGGCGCGTTCAAGAATGGTCGGCACCGTATTGGGTTTATACCCGAATATCACATGACGGAGTTGAACATTCCCGTAAAATGTTTGAGCATATATGGGCACATAAGCATATACTGAAAGGCATCGTGTTTGATATTCATAATTTTTCGGGTTCGTCACGCGGTTCGGTGTCGTCGCCGATTTATAGCTACAAAATCGCACTTGACTACGTATTACGAAACATCGTTCGCCCATTTGAACGCGATTATGGTATCATGACACCGTGTATTATGATGGATGGACGGCGACATATTACACGTATTGAGCATTTAGAAGTGTTACGCTCGTGTATTGAACCGGTGATTTCCGTATCAACAGGAACAGGAACAGGAACCGATTTTCAGTTGATTGTTGATGATTTATTTGACCGTTGGTCGCCGACTGCGTAATTGTAATTTATTATATATTGTATATAATATATAATACATCAGTTATCATTTAGAAAATATGCAGCCCGAAGAACCTCTTCAAGGCGGTGGTGCCAAGCGTAAAATCAT
>Ga0194131_10012003_pt1 | contig 10197 bp, 6 predicted proteins | sample TA2KigO120mmetaG_FD_148631 | JGI IMG/M metagenome (GOLD analysis project Ga0194131, IMG submission 148631) | Freshwater microbial communities from Lake Tanganyika, Tanzania - TA2015053 Kigoma Offshore 120m | ecosystem: Environmental > Aquatic > Freshwater > Lake | place: Tanzania: Lake... | reverse complement strand
GGGTACGCAAGCGCCACCGGCGCCCAGGCGCTGAAGACCACCTCCGTGAGCAGCAGCCGCGGCTCCACCACGAGCGTGAAGGTCTGCTGCTTCGTGTCGATCGGCGGTCGACCGAGCGGCTCGAACCTCCGATCGTCGCCCACGCGGATCATGCGCGTGCTTCCGCGCCGCCCCGACGCCACCCAGCGCGCCGAGCCCGATTCGTATCGCTCGAGCACGGCGCCGCGCAGGCGCACGGGCTCGATCGAGCGCGCGCGCACGCCGCCGGGATCCATCCACGTCACGATCATCACCTCGCGCCGCGACGTCTCGATCGGCGCCGTGCGGCGCAGCTCCACCTCGGCGCGGAATCCCGTCATCCGCGCCGCGCTCGCCCAGCCTTCGAAGCGCTGAAGGATGTCGCGCGGGAAGAGCACGAAGAGCAGCAGGCTCGTCGCCGCGCCGATGAGCAGGCCCGCGCCGACGACGCGCCGCAGGTGTCGTCCCGCGCGACCGCCGTAGACCGGCGGCGGCGGCGCCACGAGTCCCGCCACCGCGCGGACCCGCTCGGCGTGACGCTCCGCGCCGCGCTCGAGCCGGTAGAGCATGAGCGAGGCGATCATGAGCACCGCGTAGAGCACGAGCAGCACGGCGAACACGAGGTCGACGCTCACGAGGCAGCCCGCGAGCATGAGCACGAGCGAGAGGCCCAGGAGCTGCCGCCGGTCGCGCGTCGATTTGCGCTCGTAGAGCTTGATCACGCTCGTCCAGAGCACGAATCCGCCGACGAGCCGCGCGAGCGCGAGCGGGTCGCCCTGCATCGGCGCCAACGAGAGCGTCCACGCGAGCACGCCGAGCACGAGCGTGGTCGTGATCCACTTCGGCACGCCGCGCCGGCTCGGTCCCTCCGTCAGGATCCAGCTCGCCGCCGCCGGGATCGACGCGCCGAGCAGCAGCGCCACGTCCTGCTGCGCCACGCCGAACGCCACGATCGACACGAGCGCCGTGGCGAACGACATCATCGGGAAGTGACGGGAGGGATTCACGCGGTGCGCTCCATCACGCCACGAGGTCCTCGAGCCGCGTGGCGCTCAGGTGGATCGCGTCGGGCCGGTCCGCCGTGAGCTCCACGCGATCGACGTGCACGAAGACGGTCGCCGCTCGCTCCTCGCGATCGGCGCGCGGAATCGTGGTTCGCGGCCGGTCGAGATCGACGCCCGCGAGCACCGCCATGAGTCGCTGAAGGTGCCAGTGCCCGCGCCGAAGCGGCGGCCGCGGCGCCTCGAATCCGAGCAGTTCGAGCGAGTGCTCGTAGCCCTCGCGCTCGGCCGCGAGCAGCAGGCTCGCCGCGAGCGTGATCGCGTCCTCCTCCAGGTCGCGGCCGCTTCGCGCCGCGCCGTCGGCCACGCGCAGCGCCGACGTCGGGCGCGAGAGGTCGAGCACGACCCGAAGTCGCGGCGGCGACGGCGTGCTGCGCTCGATCGTGGCGAGATCGTCGAGGCCCGCGCGCCGGCGCCACGCGATCTGGCGCGGGCTGTCGCCGGGGCGGTACTCGCGGACGCCGAGGAAGTCCTCCCCCGGTCCCGCGTCGCGGCTCGTGCGCACGCCGCCGATGCCGTGCGGCGCGAGCGACCGCAGCACCCCCGCGCGAAGCGCCCGCACCCTCGGAAAGACCAGGAACTCCATCGGCTGCCGGAAGACCACCACCTTCCGCAGCAGGCCGAAGGGAAACGAACTCGCGGCGCGGATCGACTCGAATCGGAATCGCCCGCGTCGCGACGGCATGAAGACGCCTTCGACGTGCGCCGACTCGCCGGGTCCCGCGTGCAGCAGCCATGCGGGCGAACACTTGCCCGCGTTCGACCAGCCGCCCGCCGACGCGAGCGGCGCCTCCTCGATCGAGAGATCGAAGAGCGGCCACCACCGCGCGCGGTGCCGCACCAGGTAGCGGATCGCGAGCGGCTCGCCCACGCGCCCGGGGCGCGGATCGAGGCGCGTCACCGCGAGTCGCACGAGCATGCCCCCGGAGATCACGCCGGAGACGAGCACGCCCGCGAGCATCGCCGCGAAGGTCCAGACGAGCAGGTTGTTCGGTCGATACGCGCTCGCCACTCCGAGCAGGATCGTGACGACGATGAACGCGGCGCCTCCGAGCGGCACATGGTAGAGGCGGCGCGTGGTCAACTCAGGTGCTCCCGGGGCGCACGCGCCCGCTCACGGCGACCGGCCGCCCGGGCTCGACACGAAGCGATCGACGTCGGATCGCACCTCCGCGCCCGCGCCGCGCTCGGCGCCGCGCCGCGCCGGCCCCGGCACGAGCGTCACGAGTACGCGCGACTTCGCCGGATCGAAGGGCAGTTCGACGACGTCCTCGGCGCCGCCGAAGCCCGTCCGCTGAACGCGCAGACCCCACATCTCCTCGGTGAATCCGGCGCCGGCGTCGCTCAGGCGGAGCGTGAACCAGCCGCCTCGATCGCTCACGGCGCTGGCCACGTCCTTGCGTCCGAGCGACCCCGGATCGCGCGTGAGCACGAGCCTGGCGCCGGTGACCGGCGTGCCCTGCTCGAGCGTCGGATCGTCGGCGGCGAGCATCTGCACCGAGTCGAAATCGCGTTCCACCACGCGACCCTTGAGCTCGTAGCTGCAGCCGCCGAGCAGCGCCGGCGCCGCGGCGAGCGCGGAAAGGAGCATTCGAAGGTTCATGGCGCGGAAGGGTAGCAGCACGGCATGCGAGCGCGCCCTCAATCCACGCCGCCCGGCCCCTCGTCCGACGGGCGCTCCGCCGACGCGCGCTGCTCGCTCCATTCGCGAACGACCGCGGCGGTCGCGATCAGCAGGAACGAAATCAGCAGCGCCATGCCGAACGAGCTGCTGACGACGTGCGCCGGCGCGCCGAGCGCCCAGGCGACGGTCGCCGTGATCAGGGCGGCCGACAGCACGACGAGCCCCGCCCGCCGGATGGTGCGGAAGAAGGGCGAACGCGCCTGCGTCGGCGGCGGCTCGTCGCCCATGTCGATGCTCTCCCAGTCCACGCTCGCGCCGACTTCGCGCGACGCGTCGAGCGCCCGCCGCGCCTGCGCGATCTTCGAGCGCCGCACGTGCACCGGAATCCCGGTGCTGCCCGGCGTCAGCGAATGGGGAAGGCCGAGATTGCCGAGCACGAAGATCCGCGCCTCGAGTCCCGCGTCCTCGAGCACGGCCACGATCGTCCGCGCCTCGAACTCGTCCCGCGCCTCCATGAACGGCTCCATCGGATCGAAGTCGCTCATGCCACGCCTCGCAGACGATCCACTTCGCGCAGCAGCGCCGGCGCGTCGTCGGGACCGAAGGAGCGTCCCGAGAGGTCCGCGCGCCAACCGCGCACGAGTTCGGGAGCGATGAGCATCACGGTGCCGACCTTGAGATCCGCGCGCTGAAGCGGCGCGTCGAGCAGCGAGGCGCGCACCATCGAGCCCTCGAACCCGTCGACCCGGAACCACGCGTGCTCCGGGATCTCTTCCTTCGCCGCGGGATCGACGGGCGCCAGGATGCGGAACGCGCGCGTCGCCTCCTCCCGGAGGGCCGCGTCGTCGCAGCGCCGAAGCGCCGCCCACGCCGTCGCGAAATCGGGGAACGAGCGTCGCGCATGTTCGCGCAGGGCGTCCGAGGTCCGTCCGGTCAGGAAGAGCACGGCGCGCCCGGACTCCGCCAGTTCGATCGCCCGACGCGGCCAGCTCCAGCGCCGGCCCGCGGGATCCGCGGACTCGTCGGCGGTGCCGGCGCCCGCGCTCCCGACGGATGCGTGCCCTTCGCCTCGATCGTCGGAGCCGTTGAGCGGCTCGCAGATTCGCGCCCGGATCTCAGGCTCGTCGCCGACGCTCTCGGCCGGAATCTCCCAGCGCGCGAGCCGAACCGAGAGCCCGTGCCCGATCTCGTAGGCGGCGCCCGGCGCGGGCATCGGCCCTTCGAGCAGGAGCGATGCGACCGCGTGCAGCAGCGTCACGGCCGCGTCGAGGTGCGGTTCCGGAACGCCCGCGATCTCGAGCTCGGGACGATGGCAGCGCGACAGGCCCTTCGTGCGGATGTCGATCCGGCGCTCGACCGCGCCGACGACCGTCCCCTTCACGCTCCAGAGCAGTCGCTCGAGCGGCTTCGCCTGCGGGTGAAGGAACCACGAATCGATCTCGTGTCGGTCGAAGATCGCGTCGCTCGAGGCATCGAGAATCGCCGGAGACTCGGGCACGCTTCCCGCGAGCAGCGCCGTGAGCACGAAGTGATCCGCGACGGGATCGTCGCGCCCGAGGATCGACTGCATGCGGATCACCCACGGACACGCGGCGAGCGCCGCGTGCAGTTCCGTCTCGTCGCCGAAGGCGCCGCGCGCGGCGCGCTCGGCCCAGAAGACGACTTCTTCGTCGATGCCCGGAACGGACGCCGCGAATGCCCACGCGACTTCGCCGCGCTCGTCGGGGTTCTCGGCCCTGCGAATCTCCGGCGTCTCTTCCAACCAGTGCGCAAGCGCCGACTCGAGTTGCTCCGCGTCCGGACACGACGGCTCCGGCCAGAACGCCACCCATCCCGAAGGGCGCGGAGCGTCGTGATTCCAGCCGGTTCCTGCGGGAATGGCGGCATGGTCCCGCTCGTCGCGGCCGTCCGTCGCGTGTCGGTTCTCGGAGTGCATGGCCCGTCGCGCAATCTTCGCGGCGCCCTGTGACCGCGCCGAAACATCGGCGCGCGAGCCCGCATGGGGAACGAGCGCGGAACTTTCCGGAACACGCTCCCGACACGAAGCGTAGCGAGCGGTGGATTCATTCACTTCCGACATTGCGTCCGCAGGATCGCGCGTCAGTCTCAGGACGCTCGCGGATAGGAGCGAGTGAACCCGAACGAAGGAAGAGAAAACGATGTTCCGTGTCCCGTTCACCATGATCCTGGACCTCATCAATCGCTTCACCTGGTTCGGAAGGCGAATGGCGGCGCGGCCGGTTCTTGTTCCGTGCCGCGTTCGCCCTCGGTCAGGACCTGCGCGGTAGCGGCCCTTCGGAACCCCGCAACCCCGCAGGCCCTGCCCGAATCGGCAGGGCCTTGTCATTTGCGAGGTGACCCATGCACGACACGCACGACCCATCGATCTCGATCGCCGATCAGTGCCCCGCGTTCAATCCGACGCGACTGCCGATCGATCGCCGCGCCGAGTTCCTGCCGCTTCGCGCGTCGTACCAGGATCGCAAGCAGAAGGGCAATCCGGAGTGGGAGCAGTGGACGCCCGAGGAGGAGCGCGGTCATCGCTACGCGCTCGACGTCTCGCCGATGCGCGCCAGCGAAGCGCTCGCCTGCATCACGGCGCGGGCGTCGAGGCCGGGCATGACGCTGCTCGTGGGATTCAACGGGGTCGCGGGAGGCGCCGCCGCGGCGCTCGCCGCGATCGGCGAGACGAGCCGGAACCTCACGGACTTCCTTGGAACGACGGGCCCGCAGTCGGCCGGCTGCGGCAGCGGCTATCTCGTACTCGACGACATCGCGCTGCTCAGGGCGCTGCGTCGCGGATTGAGCGGCTTCGTGCATGCGGTGCGGCTCGAACCGGGCGAGCACGATCGCGTCGAAGCGCAGGACATCGAGACGGTGGTGCGTTCGGCGGCGCCGAAGCGCTCGCCGCTCGAAGCGGATCTCAGGACCATTGCGTGGTTGCGCTGCGGGCCGGACTCCAGGGTGGAAGTCCTCTCGCGGCGCCGCGCCGTGGTCCACGAACTCGTCGCCGAAGGCGTGGCGCTCTACCTCGCGGCGCAGCTCGGCGTCTCGCATCGCGAAGTGCGGCGGCCGGAGCCGTGGCGCGTGGCGCAGCTCCTGAGCGTCTCGGGGCACCTCGAGTTGCACCCGAAGGAGACGCTGCTCACGACCACCTTCGTGGACATGGGCTGCTGCTGCTCCGCCCCCTCCGAGCGGCATCCGGCGGCGGTGAGCCTCATCTACGACCTGCCGAGCCGTTCCTGGCACGGCGAAGAGGGTTGAACCGCGGGGGCTCGGCCCGCGTATTGAAGGCCAGCCAACGCTTCTCGTTTCTTTCTCCCCGGGGCGAGGTTCCGCGACGACGGGCCTCGCCCTTTGTCGTTGCGCGGATGGTCGTGGCGGCGCAGCGCGAGCTCAGTCGGCCGGCACGCAGCGCGTGGAGGCCCAGCGCCGCAGCGACGAGATCTGCTCCGCCATGACCACGGAAAGCGGCGGGCTCGACGCGAGCGCATCGCAGACGTCGCGGGTGGAGACCTCCCGCCGGCCGTCCGCGAACGCGCGCTGAAGTGCCGCCTCCACCGCGACTTCGATCTCGGCGCCGCTGCGGCCCTGCGAGGCGGCGGCGATCGACGCGAGATCGAATGTCCGCGGATCCCGATTGCGCCGCTCGAGATGAATCGACGCGATCGCCGCGCGGGCGTCCGCATCCGGCAGGTCGACGAAGAAGATCTCGTCGAAGCGCCCCTTGCGAAGCAGCTCCGGCGGCAGCGCGCTCACGTCGTTCGCGGTGGCGGCAAGGAAGACGGGCGCGGCGCGCTCCTGCATCCAGGTGAGCAGCGCGCCGAACATTCGGCGTGCGAGCCCCCCGTCGCTCGAGTGGCTCGCCGCGCCGGCGAACGCCTTCTCGATCTCGTCGATCCAGAGCACGGCGGGCGACATGCGCTCCGCCTGCACGAGCGAGTCGCGCAGCTTGCGCTCGCTCTCGCCGATGAACTTGTCGAAGAGGGCGCCCGCGTCGAGTCGCAGCAGCGGCAGGTTCCATGCCGTGGCGATCGCCTTCGCCGCGAGGCTCTTGCCCGCGCCCGGAACGCCGAGCATCAGCACGCCGCGAGGTGGTCGCAGTCCGAAGGCGACCGCGTCCTTGGAGAGCGCCGTGCGTCGCGCGTCGAGCCACTTCTTCAGCGACGCCATGCCGCCGATGCCGTCGAGCGACACCGGCGCCAGCACGAACTCGAGCACGCCGCCGAGATCGCCGAGCGCGTTGCGCTTGAGCACGGCAAGGCGTTCGATGTCCCGCGAATCGAGCCGATCGTCGTCGGAGATGCAGCGCTGCACCACGCGGGCGGCCTGCCGCGTCGAGAGGCCCACGAGGCTGCGGAGGATCGAATCGAGCTGCGATCGCGTGATCTCCGTCCGCACGCGGCGGGTCTTCTTCACCTCGCGCACGGCGTCGCGGACGATTCGTTCGAGATCGTCGTGCAAAGGCGGCGGCGGCGTCCACGCGAACGCGTCGCATTCCACCGACGGCGGCATGCGACCGTCCCGCTCGACGAGCACCACCACGCCGAACGTCCGTCGCGCCGCGTCGACCGCCTCGCGCAGCGCTCGAATGGTCGGGGCGTCGTCGAGATGCGCGCCGAGGTCGTAGAAGACGTTCACCGCGGCGTTCGACGGCGCCTGCGTGGCGAGCCACGCGAGCGCTCCCGCGGCGCGTTCGGTGCCGTGCTGCGAGCGCTCGCCGAGCCGGCCGTCGCAGAGACCCCGGACCGCCGTCCACGATCGAAGCGCCCGCTCGCCTCCGATCGCCGTGAAGATCGCGTCGCGGATCGAATCCTCGTCGTCGGTGCGGATGAGCACGAGCGGATGCGTGCCGTCGAGCTCTCGCGCCAGCGCCTCGTGCATGCGGACCCCTCCCGTTCAGCCGGTGACGATGTTCACCATGCGGCCCGGAACGACGATGACCTTGCGAACCGGCTTGCCCGCGAGATGCTGCGCCACCGATTCGTCGGCGAGCACGAGCGCCTCGATGTCCGCGGCGCTCGCCTTCGACGGCACGAGCATCCGCGCCTTGATCCTGCCGAGCACCTGCACGGCGATCTCCACTTCGTCGTCGACGAGTTGCGCCGGATCGACCGTCGGCCAAGGCTCGTTCGAGAGCGATCGCGCGTGGCCGAGTTTCGACCAGACCTCCTCCGCCAGATGCGGCGCGTAGGGCGCGAGCGTGAGCGTGAAGCGCTCGAGCTGCGAGCGCGTGAGCCCGCCCTGCGTCGGATCGGTCATCTGGGTCGGACGCGTGGCCGCGTTCACGAGCTCGATCATGGCCGAGATCGCGGTGTTGAACGCGAGGCGCTCCGTGTCGGCGGCCACGCGCGCGATCGTTCGGTGCAGCGTGCGCTCGATCGCGGGATCCTCCCTCGCCGCGAGCAGCAGCTCGCCGGTGCGCTCGTCGATCGCCAGGCGCCAGACGCGCTGCAGGAACCGGAAGACGCCCGCGATGTCGCGCGTGTTCCAGGGCTTCGACTGCTCGAGCGGGCCCATCGCCATCTCGTAGAGGCGCATCGTGTCGGCGCCGTACTCGGCGATCACGCCCTCGGGATTGATCACGTTGCGCAGACTCTTCGACATCTTGGCGACCGTCTGCGTGACCGGCTCGCCGCTGCCCTTCTCGAAGAACGCACCGTGGCGCTCCTCCACCTGGTCGACCGCGACGAGGCTGCGATCCGCCCGGCTGTACGCCCAGCTCGTGATCATGCCCTGGTGGAAGAGCTTCCGGAACGGCTCGGGCGTGGTCACCTCGCCCAGGTCGTAGAGCACCTTGTGCCAGAAACGCGCGTAGAGCAGGTGCAGCACCGCGTGCTCGGCGCCGCCCACGTAGAGGTCGACGCCGCCTCCCTGCATCCAGTAGCGCTCGGCGTCGGCGCCGACGAAGCGCTGCTCGTTGCGGGGGTCGCAGTAGCGCAGGTAGTACCAGCAGCTTCCGGCCCAGCCGGGCATGGTGTTCGTCTCGCGGCGCACGCGCGTGCTCGGCGGAAGGATCGCGGGATCGACGCCCGCTTCGCCGGCGGTCGTCAACACCCATGCCGTCGCCTTGCCGAGCGGAGGAGTGGGCGTCTCGCTCTCGATGGGCCTGAAGTCCTCCACCTCGGGCAGGCGAACCGGCAGATGCGATTCGCTCACGGGATGGTGATTGCCGGCCTCGTCGAAGACGATCGGGAAAGGCTCGCCCCAGTACCGCTGCCGGCTGAAGAGCCAATCGCGCAGCTTGTAGTTGATGCGACCTCGCCCGATGCCGCGCCGCTCCACCCACTCGATCACGCGAGCCTTGGCCTGGGCGGTGGGCAGTCCGTCGATCGAGATGCCGTCGCCGGAGGAGCGGCACGCGATGCCGTCGTCGCTGAACGCGGCGTCGAGCGGTTCGTTCGCGGCGTCGAGCGGTTCGTTCGCGGCGTCGACGCCGCCCTTCGCATCCCCGCGCGGCATCACCACGCGCACGATCGGCAGCGAGAACGCCTTCGCGAACTCGAAGTCACGCTCGTCGTGTCCGGGCACGGCCATGATCGCGCCGGTGCCGTAGCCCATGAGCACGTAGTCCGCCACCCAGACGGGAATGTCGGCGCCGGTCGCGGGATTGCGAGCCCGGAGACCCGTGTCGACCCCCGTCTTCGTCTTCGACTCCGCCTGGCGGTCGACGTCGGCGCGATTGCGGGCCGCGGCCACGTACGCGCGGAGCTCCTTCGCCTTCGCCGGCGACGCGAGCGCCATCGCGCGCTCGACGAGCGGATGCTCGGGGGCAAGCACCATGTAGGTGGCGCCGAAGAGCGTGTCGGGGCGCGTGGTGAAGACGGTGATCGGATCGCAACCGTTCACCTCGAAGCGGATCTCCGCGCCCTCGCTGCGTCCGATCCACTCGGTCTGCTGCGCGCGCGTGCTCTCGGGCCAGTCGATCGACTTCAAGTCCTCGAGCAGCCGCTCCGCGTACTCGGTGATGCGGAACATCCATTGGCGCAGCGGCACGCGCGTGACCGGATAGCCGCCGCGCTCGCTGCGACCGTCGATCACCTCCTCGTTCGCGAGCACGGTGCCGAGCCTGGGGCACCAGTTCACCATCTGCTCACCGAGGTACGCCAGGCGATACGAGTCGATCGCGCTGCGGCGTTCGCCGGCGCTCATCGCCGCCCACGCCTTGCCGCCGTGCATTCGCTCGCCGCGCTCGAACGACTTCACGAGCTCCGTCACGGGCTTCGCCTTCTTCGCGGCGCGGTCGTACCAGGCGTGGTAGCAGCGCAGCCAGATCCATTGCGTCCAGCGATGGAACTCCGGATCGATCGTGGCGAATTCGCGCGACCAGTCGTAGCTCAGGCCGAAGCGCTGCAGCTGCGCCCGGAAGGTGTCGATCGCCTTGCGCGTGGTGATCGCCGGATGCACGTTCGTCTGCACCGCGTACTGCTCGGCGGGCAGGCCGAACGCGTCCCAGCCCATCGGATGCAGCACGTTGCATCCGCGCATGCGCTT
>Ga0194131_10011991_pt1 | contig 10204 bp, 10 predicted proteins | sample TA2KigO120mmetaG_FD_148631 | JGI IMG/M metagenome (GOLD analysis project Ga0194131, IMG submission 148631) | Freshwater microbial communities from Lake Tanganyika, Tanzania - TA2015053 Kigoma Offshore 120m | ecosystem: Environmental > Aquatic > Freshwater > Lake | place: Tanzania: Lake... | reverse complement strand
CACCAAGGTGGTGGCACACACCAACATCCAGCACGAAACACGTCGACGGTACATTCCTGCAAACTCCTTTAGCGAAACCAGATGGTTGAAAATTGCGGCTCCAAACAGCGTAACACAAGCGTTTGGACGCCGCGCTTTACCGTTCGGTTCCACCGGTACCGGACGGAACCAGTCCCGCCGACACCAGGCGGACCGTCCCCTTGGGCTTGATTGAACCGGTTTCGCGGATCGCAACCAATTGCAGAGAGACCAGGCGTTCGCCCGGCTCGGCCCGGAATTCGAAACGCTGGTTAAACGTTCCTTGGGCGATACTGGGTCCGTTGACCTCGCGGCCCGCCGCAACCACGCGCCAGCGGAGCCCAGTGGCCCTGTTGAAATCGATTGCCTCCCCCACGCAAACCACTTCATACCGGGACAGCGGCTCCACCAGGACTTTCCGCTCCAAGAGCAGCAGGTTCTCACCGTGCGCGCCCCCCAGAATGATTTCGACTCCAGCCGGCCCAGGCGTTGGAAAGACGTCGTGGTTTTGGAACACGCGCCAGTCCAACGCGGTCTGGACCGTCTTTCTGCCGAGCTGCTGGAGCCCCTCGCCGGTGGCCACACGGCCTGCCTGGGCGGCGCGTTCCCAGAACTGGCTCAGATCATCGTACCGCCCCTGACCGAGCATCTGTTCGGCGGCATCCCAAAGCACGGAGTCCTCGCCGGCGCGCAGGAGAGGAATCGCGCGCACGGCGAGTTCCAGAGGGACATCCTTCCTGACGCGCAGCAGGTAGTGGATGTAGCTCCCGACGGCGGCCTTCCTGTCCGGGACGAGATCCCTCGATACTGCGGCGGGGGCGGATTCCAGCCGGTGCGCCAGACTGAACAGAGCGCTCATGTCTTCGGAGCCAACCTCAGCCGCGCGCCGCGCCCATTTCCAGAAGTCATCCGGACGCTCCTGGCGGAAGTAGAAGTTGGCCAGGCTCCACTTGGGGAAGTATGTCCGGTCCACCTCGTTCGCACGGAGCAGCAGTCGTTCCGCGCCTGCCGGGTCTCCCCCGAGTTCGAGGCTCGTCGCCAAATCCACCATCGGACCAGCATTGTAAGGATTGAGTTCAATGGCCCGTTCCAACAGACGCCTGGAGTCCGGCGATGGGACCTGTCCGAGCTGCCAATGGTACAGATAATGGTTGGGCCGTACCTCAATCGCTGCCCGTAACGACTCTTCGGTCTGCTCCCGTCCCAACCGGTCGGCCAGCGCGATCCGGTAGCAATACCAGATTCCGGCGGCGCAAGCGATCCGCAGCGGCAGCGCGGCAAGGAATCCCTTGAGCCGCGGACTCAATCCAGTCTCCGGACTAACACTGCCGTTCCAGCCACGAGATCCAGCCCTGGACCTGTGTCCTCAGCTTTCCAATCGACCTGGATCGACCTGGGGCCAACCAGCTTCAGGATCACATCTCCATGCGCGCCTCCCGGTCCGACCCATTTCAGCGTCGTGGCAGTGCCTGTTGGCTTTCCTTTGAACGTGAAGTTCACGTTCGGCGAGATCGGCTGATCGTGGACATCATACTGGCCTCTGTAGCGTCCGAAGATCACCCCTTCCTCGACGTCGATCTTCAACTCGATGTATTTTGGAGCGTACAACTTCTCTTGAGTCACCCGCCGCGAAGGGGCAAACAGCCAGATCCCCTCATAGCGCGGCTCGGGCGCCGCCGGCTGGGCGACAGGCTTGGTCTCGGCCTGAACCGGCGGGTCGGGGGGCTTGGCTTGCGGCGGCGGCGGGGACTGGGGCGCGTCTTGCTGTACAGTTGGCGGAAGCGTTACGGAGGGGACCGCCGGTTTGGACGTGGACGGGTCCGGCTCCGGCTTCTTGGGGGGGGCCACCGGCCGCGGAACCGTTGGCATTTCAAAGCGGGGCTCCGGTTCTTCGGTGCTTTTCCGGCCCTCTGAGGCGCGGGTCTTCCGTTCCGGGACGCTCGGCTGCCGCTTCTTGTCAGGCTCGTCCGGTTCGCCGCCGGAAGCAGTGGCTGCCGCTCTAGGACCTGATGAGCCCGGCCCCCAACCCTGAACATCGTCCCAGAACATCCATAGGCCCGAGGCGCCAATCAGTATCGCAGAAACCGCTGCAAACACAGGCATTTGCAGGCGGGCCGTCCAAGGCTCCGCTTGAGCCTTGGGGATCGCGGGGCCCGTCACCACGGCGGGGACAGGCTCCAAGGCCGCCAAGTCGTACGCCTGACGGCGGTCCGGGTCCATCAGGACCTCTTGAATGTGGTTCAACCGGCGCATCTTCCACTCCGCTTCGTGCCGCGATTCTTCGTCGCGCTGGAGATCGGGATGGTATCGTTTCGAGAGACGAATGTAAGCCCGCCGGACTTCGTCCATCGGCGCATCAGGCGGGACCCCTAATTCATCGTAGAAGGTCATCCGATATGATTTTATGCCAGCTTCGACCACCGTACCACACTTCCCGAACGCGGGGCGACGCAACGGACAAATTTAGTCCACAATTTCCGTTGCACAATGCGATGGTCGGTGGTACACTGGGTGAAGATTGTTTGCAAAACTGGAGGTGTGTGCTACCTATGTTTAGAAAAGGTCTTTTCGCCGCAGCGCTGATGGTCAGTAGCGCCGTTGCCGCTCCGGCAATCGGGACTTTGACTGCGAAGGGCACCGTGCGTGTTGATGAAGGGCAGGCGAGAGGAAACGCAACCCTGTTTGAGGGTTCCGTGGTGGAAACCACCGTTCCAGCCCGCATGCAGTTGACCAACGGGGCCGTATTTGGCTTTGACGCCAATTCCAAGGGCCGGGTTTTTGGAAACCACGCCGTCCTCGAGCAGGGCCGTGGTGCGGTGGCGGGCGCCTACCGCGTGGATGGCCTCGGAATGAGCGTTGTGACTGACACCGCTGGCCGGGCACTTGTCTCGGTCCGCCATGGTGTCCTGGATGTTGCGGCTCTCGATGGTACCACCAACGTCCTCGGACCCAAGGGTGAAGTTCTCGCGCGGCTGTCAGCCGGTGAATCGCTGGCCTTCGACGCTCCTGGTGACCAGGGTGGCGCGAAGGCGGCGGGTCAGGAATCCGAAAAAGAGAAGAAGAAGAAGCGGCGCCTGGGCGGCGCGGCCGCAGGCGCTGGTAAAGCGGGCGGCTGGGCCGGTATGAGTTCGGGTGCCAAGGCGGCTGTTGCCCTCTTGATCATCGGTGGCGGCGTCGGCGCCGGCGTCGGGATCTACGAAGCCAGCAAGAGCAACTAAGTATTATTCCGCTCAACAACTGGAAGCGCCCGGCTTTGCCGGGCGCTTTTCATTTTGCCACCCGCTGCCGGATAGCCTTCAGCCGGGACATGGCCGCCGATCCCCCCCGCCCGAAGTGATCGTGCAGGGCCGTGTACTCGGCGAAAAGCTCTTCGTACACCCCATGTGCCACCGGGTCCGGCCGGAAACTGCGGACAAAACCGCCGGACATCTGAGCCGCCGCCGCGGTAAAGTCCGGGAAAACGCCTGCCGCCACCGCGCCATGCATTGCCGCCCCTAGCCCCGATGCCTGAAGCGAGCGGGGCAGCAGAATCTCGCGGTTGGTGACGTCCGCAAAGATCTGCATCACCAGCGGACTCTTCAGCGGCAGTCCGCCGCATGCCACCAAACGGGTGATCTCGACCCCGGCATTTTCGAAGGCCTGAATCACCGTATAAGTCCCGAAAGCGGTCGACTCAATCAAAGCCCGGTAGATCTCCTCGGGCCGCGTGGCGAGAGTGGCACCGATCAGCAGTCCGGTAAGATCCGCATTCATCAGGACGCTTCGGTTGCCGTTCCACCAGTCCAGCGCCACCAGCCCCGTCTCTCCAGGCCGGAGGATCCCCGCCTTTGCGGTTGCTTCATCGGCGTCCATGCCAAACGTGCGGAAGAACCAGGCATAGAGATCGCCCACCGCCGCTTGGCCCGCCTCATACCCCCAGGATCCCGGCAGGATGCCGTCCTCGACCACGCCTGCCACACCGTTGATGAACTGTTGGCTGCGCCCGAGCAGCATGTGGCACAGAGATGTCCCCATGATCATCACGAGCGCTCCGGGTTCGGTCACCCCACATGCGGGGACCGCTGCGTGCGCATCGATGACACCCACCGCGACCGGGGTGCCCACGTTCAGCCCGGTGACCGCGGCCATCTCCGCAGTCAGGCCGCCAGCGCGCGTCCCCAAGGGATACATCTCCACGGAAAGCTTCTCGGCGACGACGTGCTCCATCGCCGGATGCAACGCCCGGAAGAACTCGCGGGAAGCGTAGCCGCTGCCTTTGACCCACATGTCCTTGTAGCCCGCGCAGCATTCGTTCCGCCGCTCTTCACCGGTCAACTGCCAGACGATCCAGTCCGCCGCCTCGATCAGCCGACCGGACGCCGCATAGATCTCCGGCGCCTCCTCGACAATCTGCAGGACCTTCGAAAAGAACCACTCCGACGAATACTTGCCGTTGTACATGCGGAGGATGCCGGTTCGCGACCGAGCCTCGGTCTCCTCAATCTTCACGGCCTGCGGCTGCGCCGCATGGTGTTTCCACAGCTTGACCCAGGCGTGCGGATTCGACCGGAACGCGGGCAGCCGGCACAACGGGGTACTGTCGGCCAGGGCAGGCAGCATCGTGCACGCGGTAAAGTCGACACCGATCGCCGCCACCTGCTCCGGCGCCGCCCCTGCCTGCCGTAACACCTCCGGAATCCCCTCGCGCAACACCCGGATGTAGTCATCCGGATCTTGGACCGCCCATTCGTGTCCGAGCGGTGTTCCGTCGGGCAAACGCTCATCCATCGCGCCGTTCGCGTACGGAACCACCGACCAGGCGGCCTCGGTGCCGTCCGACAGCCGCACCAGCATCACGCGCCCGGACTCGGTGCCATAGTCCAGACCGATCGCGAATTGTTCCATGGTTCCTTACAGGTTCCGCAGCGCCTGTTCCAGCGCCTCGACAAAGTAGTAGTCACCCCACATGCACGACTCGTTCACTCCGAGTCCCTTGTGGTAGTGGTAGACGCCACCCTTGAGCACGCCCTCCCAGCCGTCATCCACGCCGAGGTGTTTCTCACACAACGAGCGCAGAATCCGGATCGCCGTGGTCCAGTAGAAGTGGCCCTTCACCGGGTCCGGTACAATCCGGCAGAGCCGTAGAAATGAGGACGCCGCCACCGCCGCCGCGGACGTATCCTGCTGCTTGCGGCTCTCGGATGGCGCGCGGAAATCCCAGGGCGGCACGCCGTCGGCGGGCGACTTTGAGATGTAGTAATCCGCGCACGCCCCGGCGGTCTCCAGAAAATGCGGATCCCGGCTGTACTCGTAGGCAAGGGCAAAACCGTACATCCCCCAGCCCAGCCCACGCGCCCAACAGGAATCGCCTCGATACCCCTGGTGCGTGGTCTGCCGCTGGAACTCGCCCGTATTGGTGTCGAACAGTCCTTCGTGGGCCACGGATCCATCCCCGCGCACCAGGCATCGCCGCGTGGTCAACGCGTGGCGGAGCGCAATCTCGCGGAGGTTCTTGTCGCCGGTCTCACGGGCCGCGTAGAGCACAAGCCCGACATTCATCATGAAGTTGATGAACAGCGAGTTCTCGCCCACAAACGACCGTAAGTATTGGCCTCGCTCTTGAAAGTGCGTGCCGAGCCGCTTTCCACCCTGGATCAGGATGTCGTTCAACCGGCGGTCGCCCGTGAGCCGGTACCACCGGTAATACGTCGGGAACAGAATGAAGCCCAGATCGTGCTGGTCCGGATCCTCGGCCATCTTGGCGAGTGGCTCGGTGTACTTGATCGCGTTCTCCAGCCAAAGCCGGGAATCGCGGCCGCGGCTCCCTTCGTAGCGGCGGAATATCCACATCATTCCTGGAAGGAAGCCGTCACACCAATCCGTCCATTTCGGACCCTCATGCTTCCACTTGCCGGCCTTTGTGTAAATGGGCGTGTAGTCCGGGTGCTTGGCCACCAGGTTCCGGACTTGATTCTGCGCAAACGCCATCGCGGAGCTCAAAAGCTCGCGGTCGGATTCCAGTTCGAAATGGATCACTTCTCTTCCTTGCTCGGTGTTTCTGTGACTCGCCAGACCAGCCGGACCCCTCGCGGCAACTCGGGCATCGTGCCGGACAGCCAGAGCGTGCCCTGGGAGCCGACGCCGGCCCGGACGTTGCGTTGGATCATCGGACCGGCCTCTACCAGTATCGCGCTGACCGCGGCACGGGCTCCGGGAAATTCAATCGACTCGAGCTGAATCCCTGCTTTGACGTCGAAGCCGCCGCGCACGCCCTGCCGCCGCTCGATCCCCGTCAGCCGCGCCTGAAGCTTGGCTCCCTTGGGCGCCATCACCCGTCCTTTGATCCGTGCGGGCGCGGTGAGCCTGCCTTCCAGCACGTCGCCGATCGCCGTCTTGCCGAACACGATTTGCTGGTCAAGCACGCCCTCCACGATTAACCCTGGCGGCAGCGTGACCGCAACGGTGACGGGTTGATTCGCCGGGGTGATGTCCACGGGGTCATCAAACCGGAGCACGGATTCTCCGTGGTACTGGCGGCACGCGGAAAACCGGGTCACGTTCCGGCTCTCGCTGCCATCCAGATTCACCATGGTCATCTGCGCGAGATCCGGCAGCAGGAACTCGCGGTCGCCGATCGCAGTCCGCTGGTATTGCACCCGGACCGTCGAGGACGACAGGGGAATCGTGGACGGGAATTCGGTGACGACTACTTCCAGGGTGCGCAGGTCCAAGGTTTGGGTGTGATTCTCGAATTCACCCTTGTACCCGACGATCGCCTCGGCGATCCCGACCTTGATCGAGTATCCGCTCTTCTTCCTTGGGACGTCGAACCGGTAGTAGAAAAGAGGCTCGCCGCCGGTGGTGCGCTCGCCCTGATAGTCGAACGCCGCACTTTGCCCCAGGAAGACCGCGCGGGCGAATCCGGCGAAAACTCCGTTTCCGATGGTGCCCCCCACCATGTCGTTGATCTTCTTGTCTTCGAATTTGCCGGCACCCGGCCAGGCGAACAACTCGCGTCCGTCCACCAGCGCGACCTCGAGGCGCAGCGTGTCAAGCAGCCGGAACTGGCGTCCCCGTGCGGGCCGGACTGACCGTTCGATCGTCTGCGTGCAGGTGTAGTTGGGAATTTCAGTCAGATTCTGCGCCATGTGGTAACGGATCCTGCCCAAGCGGATCTCATCCGCCGAGGCCGCCCATGAGGCCGCCGCGAGCGCGAGATGGACCGCAGCGAGACGCATATGAAAATTATAGGGCTTCCGATTTGCTACCATCCAACAGTGGCAACCAAGATCACAGTCAATAGCAATGGATCGATTCGCGTCGAAGGGGACTTCACCATCTGCGATCCCGCCGGCAAGGAGTTCGGACTCGCCGGCCGGACCGTCATCGGACTCTGCCGTTGTGGCATGAGCAACAACAAGCCGTTCTGCGACGGCAGCCACCGCAACGGATTCACACATGGCGTCGAGGCACGCGACCTGCCTCCGCCCGCGCCCAAGCCGTAACGCCTACGATTCCAGCCACTGCCGGGCAAGTTTCTCCGGATCCCCGCTTAGATCAACCACGCCAGTGCCGGTCACTTCACCGCCGTCCTGGTACGTCGCGCGGATGCCCTCCGCGGTGGGCGCGAGTTCGAGCCGTTTCTCCTTCGCCTCGAGCCGGAGCACGCCCTCGATCCAGGTGATCCGCACCAGCGTGCGCATGCCGTGTCCGATGGTCCGGCAGTGGCGCAGCAGATTCTGCGTAAACGGACCGTTCCGCAACGCCTCGGAGTAAGGCGCGGCAGCACGCTCAGCCTCGGCAGCTTTGCGCCTTGCTTCCTGATCGAGCCGCGCCTGTTCGATATCGCCCTCCAGGCGCGACTCCATCGCTTTCAGGTTGTTTTCAAGACTATCGAGGAAGCTCACGGAATCCAGGCGACAAGCTCGATTTCAACCTTGGTTTGCGTGTCCGGGAAAATGCCCCCGAGGGCCGTGCGGGACGGTGCGTCCTTCTTGAAGTATTCGGCGTAGGCCTCGTTGAAGGCGCCCTTCTCGGTCTTGACGTCGGCCAGAAAAACCGTGACCTTGACCACGTTTTCCAGCGACGACCCGAGTGCCTCCAGGTTCGCCTTGTGGGCCTTCATGATGTTGTGGGTCTGTTCTTTGACATCGCCGCCGAACGCGTGCGGGTCCTTTCGCGCTTCGGCGCGGACTCCTGTGAGCCCGGAGCTAAAGAACATGTTTCCGAGCAAGGTTCCGCCCTGGACCTTGCGCTTGCCGGTTGTAGCGGCGGCTGCTGGCCTTGCGGCGGCTGCGGCGCCCACCGCGGTGACGCCCGCGGCGGTGCTCAGAAAACGGCGTCTAGGACTATTCTTCATCGTGTTTCACCTCTCGGTTGATATACCTCCAAATTGTATACCCGATCAAGGGCAGGAGTGCAGCCCAGAAAAATGCTGACGAATACTGCCGCTGGTCGAACATGCGGCCGAACACCGGCATCACCAGCGCGACCATCGCGCCCCAGGATCCTGCGCCGAGCCCCGCGATGAGACCGGAGTGCGCGGGCGAGTACACAAACGTCGAGTAGGACATCGAGAGGATGATGAATCCAGCCGCGACGAACATCGCGAAGAACAGGAGCGCAAGCGTCAAGTACAAGCTGTGCGGAAGGTGCGGGACAACTGCCAGCGCGAAGCTCAGCAGCGTGCAGATGCCGAACAGTCCGCGATAGGCGCCCATCCGGTTGGACGAGCGCTGGAGTGTCCGGTCCGTCACCCAGCCCCAGAAGAAGTAGCCAACCTCCCATCCGAGGGGCGGGATCCACAGCACTCTGCTGATCGCGGTCTGCGGCTCGCCCAACACGCGGTTCAGATAGATCGCCGACTGGTAGAGGACGAAGGCCAGCGGAAGCCCGCCCATCGAATAGGCGGCCATGAAGCTCCACACACGCGGGTCGCGCCAGCCGGGGCGCGCGGTGGACACCTCCACGGTTCCGCCGCTGACACTCATCGATCTCATATCGCGCCGGCGGCTGACGAACGCCCAGATGACGAGCCACGCCGCTCCGATCAGTCCGGTGTAGAAGAACGCATACCGCCATCCCCAGTGAGCGGCTACCGGGCCGACAATGAACGGAGTGACCACCGCGCCCAGGGATCCGCCGCTATACGAGATGGCGATGCCACGCGAGCGCAAATGCACCGGCAGTGACTGCACCGCGGCCCGCAGTCCGCCGGGGAACGTGGCGCCTTCGCCGAATCCAAGCGCCGCACGCGCGACGGCGAAGCTCCAGAATCCTGAAGCGAAAGCGTGGGCGGCGGAGGCCAGGGTCCAGAAGGAGACGGAGGCGGCCATGCCCCAGGGGAGTCCGTACCGGTCGAGAATGCGGCCCCAGACCGGGTTGCCGATCATGTAGGCCACCGAGAAGGCGGAAACGATGTAGCCGTACTGCTCCACCGAGAGTCCGGTTTCGTGGAGAATGGTGGGGGAGAGCAGCGCGAGAGTGTTCCGGTCGATGTAGCTGATGAGGGAGACCAGCAGCATCGTGATGGAAGGGATCCAATGCTTCAAGAGTCCCCTCAGCATAGCTCACCCGGTCCGTCGCCAGATCAGCGCACTTCGTGGTCTGGTTCGACGGTTGGTCAGGTTCCATGGGACCATTCGGCCCCCGGCCCGTCATACTGTGCTCATGAAGACACTCGATTTCGCACCCATCTTATTGGCGGCCGGCATCGCCTTGGCCGCTGAACGCTTTGACCACGTGGTAAGGAATGACTTCTTTCTCGGATTCGCTGGCAACCAGGAGGCACTTGCCCGCGGCATGAAGACCTGCGAGAAGATCCTGGCGGAGGATCCGAATCATTCGGAGGCGCTTGTATGGCACGGCTCGGGACTCTGGGGACAGGCGGGCGCCGCTTTCCAGCGGGGCGACCGCGAAGCGGGCATGGAGCTCAGCCAGAAGGGGCTCGCCGAGATGGACAAGGCTGTCGCGCTGGCGCCGGACAACATCGGGGTCCGGATTCCGCGCGGTGCATCGCTGTTGGCGGGCGCCCGTGCGATGCGGGACTCCCCATTCCGCCGTTCGCTGTTCGAGCGGGCTTTGAGCGATCATCAGCGCGCGTATGAGCTTCAGAAAGAACACATCGACGGGCTTGGCGATCACCCCAAGGGAGAACTGCTGTTCGCCCTCGCGGACACTAACCCAAGTTCGTCACCTGAAGGGGTAA
>Ga0194131_10011987_pt1 | contig 10206 bp, 13 predicted proteins | sample TA2KigO120mmetaG_FD_148631 | JGI IMG/M metagenome (GOLD analysis project Ga0194131, IMG submission 148631) | Freshwater microbial communities from Lake Tanganyika, Tanzania - TA2015053 Kigoma Offshore 120m | ecosystem: Environmental > Aquatic > Freshwater > Lake | place: Tanzania: Lake... | reverse complement strand
TTTGATTGTCTGTTCGTGGCCCGGATTTCAATCTTTATTTCCTTATGCTGATGAATATTGGTCGCCTATCGATAACGGTCAGATCAAACGATTTTATAGTATGGCTGAGGGGTTTAAGAACATTTCGGACATGGCGACGATCTACACAAGGAATTTACACGAGTTTTTCCGAGACGTGGCTGACCCCAATATATTGAAGTTTTATTACGATGGTGGTTGCAAACAAGAGCTTTTGAAAAATTCTAAGTATTTTTTGCCATTTGTGCCTTCATCTGCTATTCTCGGCAAAGAGTTTGCCAAGCAATTGGCCTCTAAGGCGGGGTTTAAGGTTTTCATTTCTCCTACTGTTTATTGTAAACGGTGGGATAGTGGTCGGGCTAAGAATTACAACGTCAAAAAGGAATTTTGGGCTGAATTGATTGATAAGTTGCTCTCTAACAATTACGTTCCTGTGATTTGGCAAAATGATTTAACTTATGATTTGTCGCAAGAATACTTCGATAAATGTTTGTTTGTAAATGACCTAGATGTGTCTAAAATTTTGCCTGCCATGAGAGCGACAGGGTGCGTTTTGGATGTTTTTAATGGAATTTCTAGGTTCGCAATAGCGGCTCGCTGTCCGTTTTTGGCGGTTGATGAACGGTCGAGATATAACAATCTTAGGGAATATGAAATAGATGATATTTGTGCCAGCGATTTGCCAAAACAATATATTTTTACATTTTCTACTATTATAACTGATGGTCAGGTACAAAATTGGCGAAATGATATTTTACAGAATATCATTAAAAGGTTGGATAGCTTTCTTCCTTCTTTGGTTAGAGATGAATGGCCTTCAACCATGGAGACGTTTAACCAATTTGACTACAAAAATACTGTTCGAGAAATAGAATCTAAAAAACTAGGAACACGATTACTACGAGTAATCAAAGATTAAGGAATATGATATGGCAGTTACTAGAGCTAAAGTCACAATGCGTGATTTACCACCTAATGCTTCTTACCAAGATAAAGAAATAGCTTTTAGGAAGTTGTTTTCTGCTTTTAAAAAGGCGGTGACCGACGCAGGGATCCTACACGAATATAAAAAGTATGAATATTATGAAAGCCCTGGTGAGAAGCGTCGGCGTAAAAAACGGGAACTTGAATTGCAAAACTTTAAGGCAAAGTTAAGAGAGAATTTCCCAGAGAAGCGGAAGAAAAACGATCAAAACGATAAAAAAAATACTATTTCAAAGAGGAATTCCCATGAATAAGAAATCAAATATCATGAGTTTGTCGGTGGACCCAGAAATCCAAGAAAGATTAAAACGGGTCGCTAGACGACGTGACGTATCAGTGTCGAAACTAATTCGAGATATGGTTGATAAATTTCTCAATGACGAAGATAATGTAGATATGGTCGTTTTGAAAGTCCCTAAGGATCTTAAAGAAAATCAAGAGGGTTTACGTAGTTGGTTGAATGCTCGATTTGACTCCGTGGCCGCTAAACTCAAGAGTTAAAAATGCCGAAATCGCTGTTGTCGATTGTGCCGGTCGATGAAATTCCAAAAGGGGAAGAAGTTCCTCTGGAAGATTTGTTGGATATTTTTCGTCACGCAGTATCAATGCAAAATCTTTGCCTGCAATTAGACGGAATCGGTCTTTCAGCCGTGCAAGTAGGGATTTCTTGGAATTTATTTGTAGTTAACGATGAAAAAGAAGGTGGCATTTTTCTGAATTGTTCTTACGAGGGAATCGGAGAAAAAGATCAGGATTCCATCGAAGGATGCCTTTCTTTGAAAAGCCCAAATGGTAAACTTCGCAGATTTTCGGTTAAAAGATATAATAAGGTTCGGGTCAAAGGGAAAAAATTGTTGGTTCAACGGGGCGACCCCCAATTTGTTTTGCAGGAAATCGACAAGGAATATGTCGGATTATTCTCTGTGGTTTTCCAACATGAAATAGATCATGCATTGGGCATTCTTATTTCTGACTCTGGTGCCGAAGTCCACATTTGGTAAGGAAAAGTCAATGCTATCACTTAAGCAACTTAACGACGTGTGTCTTTGTTACGAGCAAAGCTCTGAACGCTGCCGTTATTTGGAACAAGACGATGATAATTGGAATGTTTTTTTCTGTGTGAAGCTGATTCCAAAAAAACGAGATGATATTGACGAACAAATTGACGAATTCTTAGAAAAGTGGAAGAAGTTGGGCAAAGACCCAGAAAAAGAAAACATACCGCTTGGCGATAATTGCAAAGGCTACCTTAAATTACGTCATGTTCAACAGGGTTATGACAAAGAATAACTTTATTTTTGTCCCGGTTACTTTACGACCCCAAAATTCCGTGGTATAATCTCTTTGCCTGTGACTAAGAAATCCGTCTTTCATTGACGGTGCCTCACTAGTAGATGGTAAATGTGTTTTTCGCTATCGGTGTTCAAGGCAGCTTTAAAGATGTTATCATTTAGAACAGGATCGTTTAAGCGGGCAACTTCTCTGGCGATAATGTCCACAGCTTTTTCGCTGTTGACGGCTCGATCACGATACCAGTATAGAAACATTCCGATCACGCCTAATCCGAAAACCATAATTAAAGCTCCATCTCCTTGGAGAATTTGTACGCCGCTGTTTTCATTTCGAGAAATGGCGGCGTTTAAATTTAACATGCCTTGTTGGACTTCCTTCAACTGGCTGTTTGATATTTGTGCATCATTTTTGAGTTTGCCCAATTCTAACATTAAACCATTTTGGTTGTTACGGATTTCATCAATTTTGCCCTGTTGGTTATCAATTTTATCATTAATGCGAGGGTTGAGATTGGCGCACCCAGTGGTATTTAATATGAGTAGAATGAATAAAATCCCTAAAATCCTTTTCACAATGCCTCCTTTTGGTTGAATTGGACTATTATATTTATTCAATGGGTTCATGTTTTGAAAGGATTTAAAACTCTTCATTTTAGGAAACTTTATGTCTACAGAAATGATTAATGAACAGGACGAACAAGATGAACAAGACGAACAGGATGAAATGGGCTTTTTGGGGATGGAACAATTCTCCGGAGGGTTCGCAGATAAAGTACGAGAACTTGCCATCTATTACATTGATAAATTTTTTGAAGACAAAAAACTTTGTTCTGGGGGGAAAATACCTAGATATATGTTACATTGCCCAAAACGTATTTCTATGGTGATGAATTATGATATCATTAAGGGGGTCGATCATGCGTATGTTGCCCTTCAAGATTTGGTTTCTTCTGAAGAAGAAGCAAGGGCATCGCTGACTGGCGATGCAACAGCAGATATTAAATTGGTCACAAAAACTTTGAATTTTTTGGCTAGATCCGGCGTCCCGCAACAATTCGCAGGCGGCATGATGGTTTTGTATTTGGAATTTGTTGAAGGAGTCCGGTGCAACGAGATTTAGTATTTTTGTCAGGCGATTTCACCTTTGTCCCCAAAGATAAAAGGTATCTTACAAAATATTTTAAGACAAGAACTCAAAAGATGTTCTTGTCTTATTTTATTTTGTTTGGAACATACGACAATTTTGTGGACCACACAGGGATTTACTGTCAAAAAAGATATATGAAAATTTTACACGACAAATTGATCGTTATTGAAAATGCCCACAAAATAGCTAAGCAGAATCTCGATTTTGCCAACTTGGTGAAGATCGAAAATGGAGAAGCTAATTTGCACATTTGCCAAATAAGGCTAAAAAATAGCTTGTCGATTGAATAATTTGAAGAGCCTGCGATTTGCACGATTTCTTTGTGGACGACCAGTGTTTGGTTGTTTATTTTTTTTAGTTTATAGCTAAATAAAGTATGATAAATTTCAAAGATTGGTTTGAAATTAGGGAAATGAGTGCTTCAGGTCGCCGCAAGCTTCAAGCTGCATTGGGGTTGGCCCCACCTGTTGCGGACATATTTTCACGTTCGACGCCGCCACCGTGGCAAGTAGAACGACTTAAAAAAGCCCTTAAAAAGTCTAAGAAAAAGAAAAAATGTAAAAAAATTGAAGAGGCTAAGAAAAAACAGCCAGTTGTTCATAATGATATAGACTCTTTTATTAAGGCTGTCGAAATTTTGGCAAAAGACGTTTGGGAACTAGACTTATTGAAGAAGAAAAAATCTGCCGAAGATAAGATGGCCCAGATAGCGAAAAGAAATACTGGCATCAAGAAGCCAAAGAAGCCAAAGTCCGACGAAAAACCGGATCCAAAAAAGCAAGATAATTTGGAGCCGAAAGAGAAAGAAAAAGATGTCAAAAAAACTGCAAAGCGAATTAAAGTTGTCAAACGGTCTGACGAGCTTGTCAGGAAATCAAAACCCGCAAGACCAAAGTCTCAATCAAAACCCCGTCCAGATGATGAAGAGAAAGTTGATTCCTGATCTTTTCTCTCTGTCCAATGCGTTTTTTTGTATTCTTTGGTTGTGGGTTGCTTTTGTTAGTTCTGTAGATAATTATTTGGTTGTTAGATTTCGTAGCGATATGCCACATGGAGAGAAAAACCCTGTTGCTCGATTTATTATGCGTTTAGACGATTGGGACGTATCGTCCTTTGTTGGCATAAAGATGTTTTGTACTATTCTTGTTCTTGGATTGCTGGCTATAATTTATAGTAAGTGTAAATATTCTGGGTTGAAGTATGTGGTTATTCTCTCGCTATTTCAAGCTGCTTTGTTTTATTACTTGATATGGATGTAGAAATGGAAGAATTTGTTAAAATATGCAGGGAACAAAAAGAAAAGATTCAGGTTGTTTTTGAGAAGACGCCTTCTTTTTTAGTGGTTGCAGCAGTTGCTAAAGACCGGAATAAAAATTCAATTGTGAAAATTACTTGTAAGAATGGAATCCCGTTGGGAGGCTACGTCTATGACAATCAGACGGACACTTATCAATATGAATGTGCTGATTGTCTTCAATTGGGCGTTATTCCCATTTCTGCATTTATTAAATTAAAAGATAATTCATCTTGGAAGGCGAAAGTCCCAGTTGCCGAAGGCGTTTTGAAAAAATATCTTTCAGATATGCAAAAAAAAGAATTAAAAATGTTTCGCAGCCACTTTCCAATAACTGATTTCGATATACACTTTATTCAGATGATTTCTCCAAACTGAGTTAAAAATGGAAAAGAAAAAGTTTCGTGATTGTTTCTCATACGATGAGTATTGGATGGGCATGACTTTTCTCCTTGCCGCTAAATCCCCGTCAAAACATATGATGATTGCCGTGGAGAATAATCAACTTGTTGCCACCGTCAGAGGGGACGAGGCTATTTGTTTATCTCCACAGTATGAACATTATCGTCCATTAGAAATAGACATTATTTCCAAATGTAAAAACTTATCAATGTGCATTGTTTATTGCACATTTACTCCAAGCTATTCGATGATTTCTAATTTATTTTCTGCAAATTTGCGGCGTTTAATTTTTTACAAAACGAGAGACTTATCGGAAGATTCTCAAGATTTAATCAATTATGGGAAAGCAACTTCTCTTACGCAGTTTGTTGGTAATTTAAATTGGATACGGGACTATGTATCAATTCTTGAGAGTTCTGGTATATTTGTTTGAATTGCTTTCTTTGCAATCACTTCAAAAGCGATTTTTAATACATGACCAATGGAAAAAATTTACAGTGATATTATTGTAACTTGACTATAAGAATATCATCACATAAATGGGTATATACATTTATGACATGCAACAAAAAATTGGGCTGTGCCCCTCAACTATCTTGTTGCCCCGACGAGTTCGGGTGCAACCCTTGTGTTTGCCCAGACTTTACGATTCGCAGGCACGACAACAAACCTCCGTTTAAATTGAAAATTGAGGACTGTGATGGCCCTATGGATTTGACTGATTTAATAGTCGAAGCAACCATGTGGGCTAAAGCAAAATTAAAGACAGCTATTACAGCAAGCGATGAATATTTTGCTTTAGCTGACAATATTGGCTTTCATCAAATTATGGTTGGGGACATAATTGTTGTAGATCGTCCGAGACTGCCGGAGCAAATGCTAGTAACTGCTTTTGATGAAACTAATAAATTGGTTAAAGTTGAAAGAGGTCATAATGGGACACAAGCCCAAGCATGGAAGAAGGGTCATGCAATTAGAATTATGAAGTTTATAGATTCTGAGGCTGAATCGGAGATGATATATCAAGACGTATTGCAGCTTGATGGCACTATTGCCGAAGATCAACTAATAGATAGTTTCTTTGTTTATGAGTGGCAAGAAAATGATACTTGTTTGCCGGGATGCTATTACCTAGAATTTAAATTAATTAAGTCTGCATCGGGGATGGCTGCCCAAGCGGATGAACCGAGTTTTACTTCGCCAGATTTAACCCCCGCAGATTTCGGATGTGGTTTAGGCGCAAATGTTGAGTGGATCAGAAGATTCCCACTAGAAAATGAAGGATTTCTTATACACATAGTTGATAGCCCAACTTCGGAGATTTTATAATTAATAAAGAATTATTTCTAATTGAAGGAAGCAATTATGCCTAATGTAGCTGATTTTCTTATTGAGAGGCTAGAAAATGCAGGAGCAAAGCATGTTTTCGGCGTTCCGGGCGATTATGTTCTTCAATTTATTAGAAGAATTAACGAGAGTAAAAAAACGACATTTGTAAATACAACTGACGAGGCTCATTCCGGCTTCGCAGCGGACGCTTACGCCAGAGTCAATGGAATCGGATGTGTATGTGCCACCTACAACGTAGGAGCATTAAAACTTTGCAATTCAATTGCCGGGGCTTATGCTGAAAAATCTCCCGTGTTGGTTATTTCTGGTTCGCCGGGTGTAAAAGAAAGAAATGAAGATTTTCTTTTACATCATGTCGTAAGAAGTTTTGAAAATCAACAAAAGATGTTCGAGCATATTACTTCTTACAGTGTCATCTTAGATGACCCCACAAAAGCGGGATTTTATATCGATGAAGCTTTTGAGGCCCTGAAAAAATACAAACAACCAGTTTATATTGAGTTGCCACGAGATGTGGCCGAGATGCCGTTACGGTATGACGTATATCGACAGGGAACGCCAATTAGCGAACCATCCGATTTGGAAACTTTGGAGGATGCCACCGAGGAAGTAATTGCTTGGATTAAAAATTCTAAGAAGCCCGTCATCATGGCTGGTGTGCAAATTGCCCGTTTTGGCTTTGGCGGACAGTTAGTTAGGTTTGCGGAGAGACATAATATCCCGATGGTTACGACTCTCTTGAGCAAATCTACGATTAACGAGCATCACCCTCTTTTTGCGGGGGTCTATTCTGGCAACCAAACTACGCAAAGTTCTTTACGTAAATTGGTTGACGATTCGGATTGCTTGATTATTTTCGGAGAGTTGTTAACCGATATGACGCTTGGGTTTGAGTCTCCAAAATTCAATAAAAAGCAGACTATTTTTTGTTCGACTGAGGGTTTAAGAGTTCGTAATCACTCATATAGCAAAGTTAGCTTTTTGGATTTTTGCAACAATCTGTTTAAGTTGGACTTCGGGAAAAAAGAAAATTTGGTATTGCCTGAGAAAAATTCAGTGTGTAAATTCATGCCCAATGAGGCCAAAATTACAACACAGAGATTTTTTGAAAAAATTAACTCTGTGATTGCCGAAAATCCCAATTTGTCCATTGTAGCAGATATTGGTGAATGTTTATTCGGCGCAAGTGAACTTACAGTGCAGCACCACCACTTTATCAGCCCAGCATTTTACTGTTCCATGGGATTTGCTATCCCCGGTGCGTTGGGTGTGATGTTTGCCAAACCTGATACTAGACCAATCGTATTGGTTGGCGATGGTGCCTTTCAAATGTCTGCTACGGAACTCAGTACTTTTTTGCAAAATAAATTAAATCCCATTGTTATAGTTTTGAACAACAAAGGATATACGACCGAGCGATTTCTTCTCGATGGTGATTTCAATAATATTCGCAACTGGAACTATCACAAAATTTGTGAATTACTTGGTGGTGGCGACGGCTCGACTGTTGAAACCGAAAAAGAACTTGAAACATCTTTTATAGAAGCACTTAAATGTAAAAACCTTTATTTAATGAATGTATGTGTCGATTCCAAAGACATTTCAGCCAATCTACGGAGAATGGTAGACAACCTTGCGTTAAGAGTGTGATCTAACAATGTTTAAAAAAACCCAAACATTTGAGCGATTTGAAGACCAAGGGCCAAGAGTCAATTGGGCTATTCGATTCCCACAAATTCGTGTTGTCAAAGAAGAAGAGCAATTGGGGATAATGTCCCCAGATGAGGCAAGAAAAATTGCTCAAGAGTTGGGGCTTGATCTAGTAGAGATTGCTCCACAAGCTAGACCTCCTGTTTGCCGAATTATGGATTATGGCAAATTTAAATATGATCAGAAAATTAAAGAAAAAGAACATAATCGTAAGCAACGTGAATCTCAGGTGCAGTTTAAGGAGTTGCGTCTAAGTCTCACTATTGCAGAGCATGACGTTGAGACGAAGATCAATCAAGCTAAAAAATTCTTGACCGAAGGCAGCAAAGTCCAGTTTAACTTGAAGTTTTCTGGACGAGAAATGGCACATAAAGATCAGGGCTTTGAAGTGGTAAATAAGATTGTTGAATCTCTCAAGAATTTATCAAATATTGAAAAAGCTCCTAAAATGGAAGGTAATCGAATTTTATGTTGCCTTGGGCCGAAAAAATAACGGGGATACTTATGGCTAATGAACTTTATCTTAATAAGGTTCTAAGTTTTCAAGACGAATTCTCCAGAAGACTAAAAATAATTGATCGCCTACCGGAGAACAAACTTCCAGAACTATTTCTTAAATTAAGGGATTATGATGAAGATGTAATTCGGTTGGGTTTAGGCGATATTGGTTTGAAGCTTAAGAACTTTATTTTGCAAGTCGATCTAAGTCACCCAGAGATATCTAATGTTTTTGACGGAATACTTGCAGATAATCAAGAATTTTCACAATCTTGTCGGGAATTGCTAAAATTAGCTAGTCATGCTCGTCAAGACAATCTTGTTAATGTTGCACCATATTTAAACCAATTTCTGTATAGAGAACATAAAAATATTATCAGAAAAATTGATGCTCCGTCTTCCAACCGAATCAATGTTCGTTTTCTGAAAGATCCAGAAGAACGAGAAAATATTCGCTGTTCAAAGAAAATGCAAATTATAGATTTGCGTGGTATTTACAAAAAGGGCAAAAGTTTTTGGGACTCACAACCGAATAGTTTCTCTCGTTTTCTTCGGTTTGATACGGGATATCAAGAAGAACTCAAGAAAGCTGAGAAGAAAGCCAAGCGATATGAGGAGTTGGGTTGTATTTCTTTGGCCGAAGAAGTACGCAGGACAATGGAATTGTTCCGTGAACATACGGAAAGTAATTATTTTGGATTCAATAGGATTACGATGACGACGGCCTCGATAATTTTGGCCAAGTCATTGGGCTTTGCCTATGTTGAAAATGGCGAAAATGGCGAAGATAATATCATCGTAAACAGAAAGTTGTTTTATAATTTTAACCCTGAATATCCGATTGAATATAACCCTTATGTTTCCATGGCAAGTGGTGGCGTTACTTTCACAGATCGACCTCAAACCCCGTATAATTATGAACCTCGTGCTTATCCATATCATGAGTTTTCAGAGATAGCCTCAGATGAAACAAAGACCATTATTTGTCACTTGGAAAATTTTCCAGATGCAGGCGATAAGCCTATATTTGACCATTTTGGCGTTATTGTTCCCGGCGTTGAATTCCCATTGCGGGAATCTAAATCTTTTACTTTTTTAGATAAATTCGGAATAATACAGAATTTTAATAGTCGTGAAAAATCACTCAAAACTTTGGACACAATTTTGATTAAAGGCAAAGATATTTATCCGGTCATAATTGGCGAAAAGGACGGTAAGTGTTATTTTATTTCATATTTTCAAGCGAGGGAATAAAATGTTATTGCAATTAACAGAAAGTGCTGTAAAAGAAATTAAAACTATTATGGAAAAACAGGAGATGCCTCCTGATGTGACATATGTTCGAGTTGGAGTTCAAGGCGGTGGTTGTAGTGGCTTTTCCTACGCCTTTAATCTTGATGAAACATATGATGAAGAAAAGGACACGTTGCTTGAACAAGATGGATTGAAGATTGTTGTTGATAAAAGATCTGGTTTATATTTGGAAGGCACCACGGTAGACTGGGTCGAAG
>Ga0194131_10011978_pt1 | contig 10213 bp, 5 predicted proteins | sample TA2KigO120mmetaG_FD_148631 | JGI IMG/M metagenome (GOLD analysis project Ga0194131, IMG submission 148631) | Freshwater microbial communities from Lake Tanganyika, Tanzania - TA2015053 Kigoma Offshore 120m | ecosystem: Environmental > Aquatic > Freshwater > Lake | place: Tanzania: Lake... | reverse complement strand
CCACGACGAGCGGCCCGACGCCGTCGCGGCCGGCGCCCCGGTCGGGCGGCCGGATTCTGGCGCCGCGGACGCCGTGCTGTTCGCGGCAACCGCCGGCGTCGTCGCGGCCGGCGTGCTGGTCCCGTTTCTGCTCTACCTGAGCTTCCTCGAGCAGCCCTGGTACTACCCCGGCGTCGTGCTCGTCGTGGCGATTGCGCTCGACGTGGTGCTGCAGCGCGGCGTCCTGCCGCGGGCGGTGCGGACCGGCGGCGCTGTCCTGGCGGTGGCGATGCTCGTGCTCGTCGTCGTGCCGGCCGCGAAGGCCGTGACGCTGCGCCACTCCAACCTCGATCTCGTCGCCGCGTACCTGGCGGAGCACGCTCGTCCCGGCGATCTGATCGTGGTCTACCCGTGGCACTACGGGGTCTCGTTCGATCGCTACTACGACGGCGAGGTGCCGTTCATGACGGTGCCGGACGTCGCGGGGCACGACTTCCATCGCTTCGACCAGCTCGAGGATCTGATGCGCGACCCCGAGCGCATCAAGCCGGGCTTCCGGCGCATCCACCAGACGCTGCAGGCCGGCGGGGGAGTGTGGCTCGTCGGCGCGCCGGCTGACGAGGTCCTGCCGCAGTTCCCGGTTCCCGCGGTACCGAGCGACGACGATCCGTGGTCTTGGAACGACAGCCGCTACACCGTGCTCGCCGGACTGCAGCTGCGCTGGGTCCTGCAGCAGTCGTCGCCGCGCGCGTTCCCGGTGCCGCCGCTCACCGACCGACCGGTGCGCGACTACGAGAACGCACCGCTCACGCTCTACGCCCTGCAGCCGCGCTGACGGCGACGCGGCACAAAGAAAAGGGCGAGGGGGCATGCGCCCCCTCGCCCCGTCCCGGGCAGGACCGGCCTGCTACTCCTTGCAGCGCAGCAAGTTCGCCGTGGAGGTGCAGGTGCCACCCGCCGAGTCGTTGCGGTCGATCGAGGTCGGGCTGGTGAGCGTCGCCAAGAAGGGCGCGTCATCCGGCAGGGTCGGCAGGCTCGCGAGCGTCTGCTTGCGTGCACCGACCGTGATCCGGAACTCACCGGTGCTGCGCTTGGCGAGCTTCACCGAGCTGCGGTTCGCGTCCGTGCACTTGACGCCGCCCTGGCCGACGGCCTTGCAGTCGGTGAAGGCAAACGAGAGCGCGCCGACGCTGGCTGCGGCCTGGTTGCGCACCGCGAACGCCACGCCGCCGGCGAGGATGTCGGCCGCGATGGTGGGCGAGGTGCTCGCGTCGAGCGTGCCCGACGCGTTCCACACGTCCGAGGCCGGCTTCGAGCTCTTGCGGAACGAGATCTTGGTGATCGCGAGCCCGGTCGCGTCCGAGGCGTCGCACACGTCGCCTTCCGCGTCGCCGTCGAGGTTGGCCTGTCCGGGGTTGGGGATCGCCGGGCAGTTGTCGAGCGAGCAGGTCGTCGCGCCCGGATCACCGTAGCCGTCGTAGTCCGGATCTGTGCAGGTGTCGCACGCGTCGCCGTCGGCGTCGCCGTCGGCATTCGCCTGGTCGGTGTTCGCCACGTTGACGCAGTTGTCGACGTCGCCGCAGACGCCGTCGCCGTCGATGTCGTCGTCGGCGTCGAACGCACACGGGTCGCAGGCGTCACCCTGGCCGTCGCCGTCGGTGTCGGTCTGATCGTGGTTGATCGCGGCCGGGCAGTTGTCGTCGATCTGGCAGATGCCGTCGTTGTCGCCGTCATCGGCCGGCGTGCAGGTGCCCGGATCCGTCGCAGCCTGGTACACGACGCGCTCGAACGACGGGCTCGAGTTCAGGAGGACCGCCGTGCCGCAGCGGTAGCCGCCGAGTGCGGGAGCCTGCTGCGTGTGCCAGCAGAGGCGCTGACCACCGTTGGTGCTCGCCACGTCGCATTTGTTCTGGTTGATCGCGTCACCCTGCGCCGCGAAGCCCCAGGAGAAGTCGTCGTCGAAGTACCAGGCGACGCCGTTGGCGTCGTGCGGTGTGTTCAGCAGGGTGGGGAGTGTCACGTCGGCGCTCAGTGCGTGCGCGGCAACGGTGAGCACGCCCGAGCCGGTGGGCCGGCAGGCGAGCATCAGGTTGTCGCCGGTGCAGGCGGCGAGCACGCCGGCCGTGGTGAGGCCGGTGTTGTCGTAGGTGTCGAGGTAGCACTGCGTCCAGCCGGTCAGCGCGGTGACGTGCAGGTCGTTCGCGACCCCGCTGAAGGCGCCGCTGGTGGCCGGCACGGCCAGCGCACCGACGCTCAGGAGGCCGGCCAGGATCCGATGACGCAGGCGCAGGATTCGAGATCTGTCGAGGGATCGGTTCATCGCCTTTCTTCCTTCTGCCCCTTCCGAGTGGTCAGGACGCATGTCGATTGCACGGCCGCGGGTGCCGGACGGCGCCGCGGGCTCGGGGATCGATGAGATGGTCACGGGACCGTCCGCACGGCGCGCACGTAGCCGCCGTTGGTCTTCTGGTTCGCGAGGACGCTGCCGTCGACGAAGAAGACGTACCAGGCGAAGTCGGGGCTACCGACGTACGTCGTGGACGTCCAGTGCACGTCGGGCACGGTGCAGCTGCACGCGGTGCAGCCCGGCGCGCAGTCCGAGTCGAACGCCGCGGGCACGCTCGGACCGGATGGGAGCACCTCGTATTTCGCGATGCTCTGCAGCTCGCGGATGTTCGGCACGCGCCAGTCGCAGTGGCTCGCGAAGCAAGGCGGCGTGTTGAGCGTGGCGATCTTGACCGCGTACGCGTCGTCCCAGGTGTAGAAGTTGTCCTTGTCGTGGATGCCGCCGACGTCGTTGTCGTCGAGCTTCTCCCACATCAGACGCGTGTTGTTGTCGGTGATGGTCCCGTCGCCGTTGTCGGTCAGAGACGTCGTCGCGCCGCTCTGCAGATCGCCGTCGTGGCCCGTGCCCGCACAGGCGATCAGAGCACCCGCCGAGTCCCAGCACGTCGTCTGCCCGCTCTGCGTCAGCGCGGCCGGGGCGCACCCCGACACGTCGAAGCCGCAGCCGGCGCTGCACCCGAGCGTGCCGCCGGGGAAGCCGAGGCTCAGGCACGACGCTGCGTTCAGGTTCGCACCGTCGCACTGCTCCGGGGCATCGATGCTCCCGTTGCCGCAATCCGACTCGGTGTAGGAGGGCAGGGGCGCGCCGCCCAACGCCGCGGTGGTGTCGTCGGAGCACTGCACCAGGTAGGCCTCGAAGTCCTCCTTCGCCTCGACCATCGGACAGTCGACACCGTAGCGCGTCTCCGCCTTGGCGAAGGCGTCGAGGAACTTGGTGGCGCACTTTCCGAGGTCGGCCGTTCGCTTTTCGGCCAGGCCGGTCTTGAAGAAGGTCGACTCGGCCTTCATGCGGCAGGCAGCAAACTTGGACGAGGCCAGCTCCACGGCCGCCGAGCACAGCTCTGCGGGCGTCGGCGCAGCGCTCGCGGCGGTGACGACCGCCAGCAGAACCGTTGCGGCCGTGCAGGCGATGATTCTCTTCATGCTTTGGCTCTCCCGGGAGTGATTCGTTCGGGGGCGGCGGCTCGGGCCGCCCCGCGCGCGTCCACGTGCGGGGCGGAGGCCGGGCGGTAGCCCGCCCGGTCTCCGCCCCGCGGCGGTCACGGATTCGTGCAGGTCACCTTCTTGAAGTTGAGCCGCGGGAGGCAGTCGACCACGCTCGTGTGACGATCGACGCTGGTCGGCGTCGTGATCGTCGCGCGGAGCGGGGTCCGCGCGATGGTCGGCAGCGCGATCGCGAACGTCTGGCCGCTCACGGTCGTCGCCATCTTGAACACGTTGGGGACCGCCGTCTTGTTGAAGCGGATCTTGCCACCCGTCGCGTTCTTGCAGCGGATGCTGCCGCCGCCGGAGACGCGCACGCACTCGGCGCCGGTAAACGTCTCGGCGTCGACGACGGTGCCGTCACTGCGCTGCACCGACGCGGTCACGCCGGACGCGTCGACGTCGGCGAGGAAGGTCGGCGTGCTCGACGCGTCGAAGTCGCCCGACATGCCCCAGCGGTCCTTGCCGGGGAACTTGCTCTGCACGTCGAGCTTGCGCAGCGTGAGCCCGGCGCCGTCGTCGGCGTCGCAGACGTCGCCGAGCGTATCGCCGTCGGCATCCTGCTGGTTCGCGTTGGCGTCGGCCGGGCAGTTGTCGACGCTGGTGCAGACGCCGTCACCGTCCGGATCGTTCGGGGTGTCGAACGGGCACACGTCGCAGGCGTCGCCGATGCCGTCGTTGTCCTCGTCGGGCTGGCCGATCTGGAAGTTGTTCGGGCAGTTGTCGCAGGCATTGCCGATGGTGTCGCCGTCGGTGTCGGCCTGGTTCGCGTTCGGCTCGCCGAAGCAGTTGTCGATCGCGTCGCAGACGCCGTCCGAATCGTTGTCGCTGTTGAGCGGATCGATCGGGCAGGTGTCGGCGTTGATCACGCTGGGGAAGCCGCTGTCGCACAGACAGTCGCCGTCGGCGTCACCGCCGTGGTTCGAGCAGTCGGCCTCGAAGTCGAAGCGCAGCTCGTCGGCGGGGTAGGCCGGGTTCGGGCTCAGCAGGGGCAGCGCGATCTTGAGCCGCGTGTCGTCGACCGCGCCGTCGAAGTCGGCGAACGACGCGTCGCCACCCGCCGTCAGCGCGAGCAGCGGGTTCGGCGCCGCGGGCAGCTTCGGCCCGACGCCGCCGCACACGGCGGCGGTGGCGGTCAGGTAGTCCGACAGCAGGAAGCCCGGCGGCAGGGTGCCCGCCACGCTGATCAGCTCGCCGGAGACGCCGCCCGAGTAGAGGTCGCACTCCTGGAAGGTCCCGGTCGCGCCTGCGAGGCACGGTACGGTCTGCGCAGCCGGCTGGTAGATGAGGATGTCGTCGGTGCCCGGAGCCACCGCGTGCGCGCCGCACAGGTCGAGGAACAGCGCGACTGCCGGCGCGGGGCCGGCGGCACCACCGGCCGCGACGCCGATGTTGTGCTGGTACGAGATGCTCACCAGCAGCCCCGCGAAGGTATTGAAGGGCAGGCCGGCGGCGAGCGGGTTCGAGAACGCGAAGGCCGCGCTGTCGCCCGCGCCCGGCGTCGGGGAGGCGATGTTCAGGCGGCCGGCGCCGATGCCGAGCGGTGGGGTGCCCAGGTACGGCACGGCGACGTTGTCGACGAAGGCGGACGCGCCGACTCCGGTGCTGGCGCGCGCCCAGCCGAAGGTGAGACCTAGGGTCGCGGCCTCGGTGCCGGCGCAGGTCTCGCTCGGACTGAGGATCGTGCTGGGGCCGTCCTGCACGACCCAGGTGCGCGTCTGCGCGCCGGCCGGCAGTGTCGTGGCCACCGTGGCCATGAGTGCAAACATGGCTGCGAGGGGTGGGCTCGGGAACTTCATCATGACTTGGGTCCCTCTCTCCTGGGAACTCGGATTCGATCTGGATTCGTGACGGGTCGACACAGGGTGGGACGGGCGGCCCGGGGAGGGCGGCCGAAGCCGCCGACATCCCCGGGCTCCCCGGCTGGCATCAGGGCGATGAGCGCAGGCGCGCCACGACCGCCAGGTCGCCGATGTTGCCGCTTCCGAAGTCGCCGTCGAGCAGGAAGATCGGCGTCTGGAAGGTCTTGTTGGTCTGCGTCGTCCAGGCAGCACAGCTCAGGCTCGCCGTGCTCGGAATCGTCGCGGTGTACGACGAGCCCGTCGGGCAGTTGTAGATGACCACCGTGTTCGGGCAGCGGCGCGGATTGAGGATCTGCGCCTGCGCCTGGCCGGTGGTGATGAACGTCTCGAGCTCGTCCTGCGCCGCCCAGCTCGCGTCGCCCTCGGCCGGGCAGATCGTCGGGAGCTGCTGCAGCTTCACCTTGACCGGGAGCTGCGCCATGCCGGCACCGGTATCGCCGGCGACCGTGTTCAGCCACAGCGGATCCCAGCTCGGCGGCGACGGCGGTGCGGTGGTGTTGCTGTTCATCTGGGCGAACAGCCGCGTGTTGGTCCCGCCGTCACAGTCGACGAAGCCCGGACCGTTGCCCTCGATGCGCAGGCAGACGTAGTTGTTGCTCGCTGCCGTGGGCTGCTGCACGCGCACCACGCGCGCGTTGAGCATCTCGATCGGCGCCTTGCCGTCGAGCGGGTTGATCGAGCCGCCCTGCACCAGGAAGTTGCCGCTGGCCGCGAAGTTGCCGCGGGTCAAGCTGCAGACCGATCCGCCACCGGTGGTGTTGCTGCCGGGGAGGCCGGAGCCCCTGAGCTGCGAGCCGTCGGACAGCGCCGTGCCGGGGCACAGACCGCTGTTGCCGGTCGACACGCCGAACGACCACAGGCCGAGGGTCGGACCGGGGATCGGGGTCGGGGTCGGGCTCGCCGTCGGCACCGGGCTCGGAGTCGGCGTCGGGCTCGCGGTCGGCTCCGGGGTCGGAGTCGGGGTGTTGTCGGGGGTCGGCGTCGGATCGGGCGACGGCGTCGGATCCGGCGTCGGGGTCGGCGTCTGCGTCGGCTCCGGCGTCGGCGACGGGGTCGGGGTCGGGGTCGGAACCGGACTCGGCGTCGGGGTCGGCACGATGTAGCAGCCCTGGTCGCAGCCGTCGCCGTTCACACGGTTGCCGTCGTCGCACTGCTCGCGCTTCGGCTCGAGATAGCCATCGCCGCAGCGGCTCGGCAGACACCAGTAGGTGAAGGTGTCGACGTCGACGCGGCCGTCGGAAGCGGCGGCGCGCACGCGGAAGCGGCGGCGCGCCTTCTTGAAGCTGCCGTCCGCGCGCTGGGTCATCGGGACGAAGAGCTGGATCTCACCCGAGCAGAGGTTCGGGGTGTCGTTGACCACGCCGGCGTAGACCAGCTGCTGGTCCTGCACGATGTAGGGGCCCAGGCCACCGAAGCCGAGCTCCCACTCGAGGTTGTCCTTGTTGGCGTTGTCGGCCGGATCGCTCGCGTTGCGATCGCGCTGATCGAACTCGAACGTCGACACGTCCGACGGCGCGCAGTTCGGCAGGCGCGGATCGGTGTTGTTGATGCAGATCTGCGTGCGGAACGTGCACAGGCCGTTGGTGAGGTCGGGATCCTCGTCGCAGTTGGGATCGCCCTCGTAGCAGACGATCTTCGGCTTCGGGATGCCCTTGTAGTTGCGCGCCGTCTCGGGGAGCGACAGCCACTCCTGCAGACAGTCGAGGCGCGAGGTGGCACCGCCGGGGATGCACTCGTTGAGCGGTGCCGGGGTCGTGCAGTCGGCCGCGCCGGCCGGTGCCGGAGCGGCTGCCGCGCCGGCCGGTGCCGGAGCGGCTGCCGCGCCGAGCGAGACCGCGAGCAGCCCGGCACACAGGATGCCCAGCCCGCGGTGTCGACGCCGGGAGCGCGTCGGTGGAAGAGTCGTCGAGAGGTTCACGGGTTCGCTCCTTCCATCGGAGTGAGTGTTTCGGCCGGGGAGGGGCGTGTGCCCCTCCCCCAAGTGCAGGTGACGATTCTTCATCGCGCGCACCTCAGTTCGGGTTCTCGCACTGCAGCCTGGTGTTGCCCGGGTCGTAGAGGCACTCGAGCGACGTCAGCAGCGCCTCGCCGCACTGGCCGGTCTGGGCGAACGGCGAGTCGACGACGAAGCTGACCTTGAGCGGGATCTCGTCCGGGAAGATCGGATAGAGGCCCTTCTTGCCGGCGAACTGGAACTTGATGCGTCCCGGAACGACCTTGTCCTTCGTCAGGGTGATGGTGTTGATGCCCTTGATGAGCGGCACGATGCGGCCCACGTTCCGGTACTTCCAGCCGGCCGTCGTGGCCTTCCAGCCGACGCGCAGTGCGGCGTTGTAGGCGCCGCCGGGGATCGTCACGTCGAGCACCTCGTTGCCGTCCGGATCCTCGAAGCGGAAGCGAACTCCCTTCGCGATCGGGTCGATCGTCGGCGAGGTCGGAACGGTGACGAGGCCCGCGAACTTGAGCGTGTCGTCCGACTCCGGCGTGTGGATGCGCTTGACCAGGATGACCGGGTTCTCGATGTCCACCGGCAGGATGTTGGTGCAGGCGTCGCAGACGTTGCCGTCGCCGTCACCGTCTTCGTCGGCGAAGGTCGGGTCGGCAATCGTCGGGCAGTTGTCCTGCTCGTCGCAGAGGCCGTCGAGGTCGGTGTCGGGCTTCACCGCGTCGGCGGGGCAGTCGACGCCGCCGTCGCAGAAGTCCTCGAGATCGCAGTCGTCGGCGATCGCACGGCACGAGGTCGTGCTCGGCTCGCGAAGGTCGGTGCCGCAACCCGGGGCGACGCCGTCGCAGTAGTCGTCGATGTCGCAGAAGCCAGCCGACGCGCGGCACAGCACCGTGTCCGGCAGCACATCGTCCGCCGGGCAGGGCTTGTTGACGCCGTCGCAGAAGTCCTGCGCGTCGCACACGCCGCTGACCGGACGGCACAGCTTGGTGGTCGGCGAGATGTTCTCGACCACGCACTGGTGATCGATGCCGTCGCAGAAGTCGTCCTCGTCGCAGAGGTCGCTCGCGGCGCGGCAGAGGCGGGTGGCGGCAGGGACGACGTTGTCCGTGCCGCAGAAGTGGCTCACGCCGTCGCAGAAGTCGTCGGCGTCGCAGATCGTCGCCTCGGGGCGGCAGACCCGGATGCCCGGCCCGACGACGTTGTCGGCGCCGCAGGTGAAGCTCACGCCGTCGCAGAAGTCGTCGGCGTCGCACACGGTGGCCGTCGGACGGCAGACGCGCGTCGCAGCCGCGACCGGGACGTTGGCCGGGCAGGCGGCCGCGCTGCCGGTGCAGAGCTCGTCCTCGTCACAGACGCTCGCCTCGGGGCGGCAGTTCTGGCCGGCGGCGCGGAACTGGCAGGTCGAGGTGCAGCAGGTCGTCGCGATGCCGTTGTTGCCGGCGCCGAGGTCGCACTGCTCGAGGCCCGCGTCGACCACGCCGTTGTTGCACAGCGACTCGAGCGTGACGGTCACGAAGTGGCCGTCGTTCGCCTGGGTGCGGGCCGGAGTTCCGGGATAGACGCCCGCCGTGTAGCCGGTGATCGAGGAGGTGATGCCGCCCTTGACCGCGCACTCGTCGCCGTTGCTGCCGAAGACCGGCGTGATGGAGCGGCAGACGTTGGTCCAGGAGAAGGTGAGCGTGTGGTTCACCGCAGAGCCGTTGCTGACGCCCTGGATCACGGCGCTGCCGTTGCGCGCCACGACCAAGTTGGCGTTGCCGCTGCCGTTGCCGAGCGCGGAGGCGGGCGAGAGCCCGAGGCCGCCCGACTGCAGCGTGCCGCCCGTGAACGAGCCGATCACGGCAGCGAGGTCGCCGCCCGCCGAGCCGCCGCCGTCGTCCCGCCGGTTGATCTCGGCGTTGAGCAGCGTGCTGATGTTGAGCCGATACGCGCCGGGCGCCGTGACCCGGAAGCTGATCGTGTAGTTCGACGTCAGCGTCTGGGTGTGAGTGTCGCCAAAGAACTGGAAGCCGCCGTCGCGGTCGTTGCCGACGAGGAAGGCGTAGCGCGTCTGGAAGGACGTCGCGTTCGAACTCAGGGTCGCCACGGTCGAGGCGCGCTCCGTCTTCATGTTGCCTGTCGCGGTGAGCTGATCCGACGAGTTCGTACCGTTCTTCACGGGCGACAGGTTGGTGATCGACTGCGCGTGCGCCGTGCCAGCCCCGACGGAGAGCGCGATCGTCGCCGCGATGAGGGGAATCAGGCGTCTACTGGTTGCTCGATTTCGGAGCGTCTCGGTCACGGGTGTCTCCTCCGTCTCCGGTGGTTGCGGTACGGGCTTCATGCCTCGTCGGGTATCTGGGTGTCCGCTGGTCCGCTTCATGCGCAGGCCTCGCTTCGGTCACGCGACGTACGGGTTGCCCCGCACGACTAGAGCGTTGTTCGCGGGGGAGTCAAGCGTTTTATGCGGCTGCTGCCTGGTATTTCGCCGTCGCATGTCAGTGGCTCACTTGGTGGGCGGGTGGTGCGGCTGCGAAGGCAGGCACGTCGTGGTTCCTGGGCAGGGAGTTCGCCGGTGTCATGACGGAGCGCATGATACGACCGGGCGACGGCCCGGCACGAGACAAAAAAAGGGCACCGCGAAAAAAACTGTCGGGCACGGCCGAGCCGTCCACCTGCTCGACGAGAAACTCTCGGTGTGCGTAGCGTCCAGAGCCGGGAGGAGTGGCCGTCCACTTTTTGGTGTTCCGCGAACCCGTAAAAAAACATGGTCTTCGGGCGTTTGAGTGGGTAGAAACGGGAGCCTGAACGCTCGGAAACCCGCGCTGGGCGCGGCTCGCGGCGAGGTTGAGCGGGAGCGGAAACTTGGCATGATTCCGCGATGCGACCTCGCCCT
>Ga0194131_10011976_pt1 | contig 10213 bp, 11 predicted proteins | sample TA2KigO120mmetaG_FD_148631 | JGI IMG/M metagenome (GOLD analysis project Ga0194131, IMG submission 148631) | Freshwater microbial communities from Lake Tanganyika, Tanzania - TA2015053 Kigoma Offshore 120m | ecosystem: Environmental > Aquatic > Freshwater > Lake | place: Tanzania: Lake... | reverse complement strand
TGATCTAGCGCAAAGGCTAGTTTCGAAGCAGCCTCATCTAACATGCGCTTTGTGACTAAGTGCGTCTGTTAGCGTTCAACAATTTCCTTAGCACTCAGTTCTTCCCCAGACTCCTTCTGATAACGACGAGCGATGCCCAGTCCAGATGCTATCTCTTCGACAGTGGTCGCACGATTTCTAGTCTGCATCGTTTCCAAGCCAATCGCCCGACCGTTTGAGCCAATCAAGGGCCTACCACCGACAAGTAAACAGTATGAAATACCGGAGCTGAGCGTGACATAGAAAAAATCAGTGAAATTTACGGTTTCTGCTAACGCAGCACAGCGCCCATCTGACTCCGTAATCCACGGAACTGCAAGCTCTGATGCGAGGAGGTGTGAAGGCTGTTCATCCCATGAGATCTGCTTATCGCTGGTTATTTTGCCAGAAGGATCGACCTATTCTGGAACTGCTATGCAACCTACAATCAGCTCTAGCCCTTGGGCATGGACCCATTGAGAAATTTCCTTCGCAAGTTCCCTGCTCCGCACAAAATTCTCATCAGCCTTACCTTGGATTGAATCACGCACTGCTGTTCGTAACTCATAGATAACCTCGAGCCCTGGATTGAATCCTGCTCCACGAATCCATGTCGCGCCAAGGTCGATGACAATCATTGTCTCCTTAGTGCTAATAGCGAATTATAATACGTGGGTGGCAAACTTAGACCTAGAAGTAGAGGTGTTTAAATCTGGGCAAGCAGTTGGCAGGTTCATGGCAAACTTGATTGAGCAGGGATTGAATAAAGCTCGGTCAGAAAAGAGAAATTTTGTATTGGGATGTCCAAGCGGAAGGACGCCTCGTTCGACATTGATTGCTCTAAAGCAGACTGTAAGAGAGAATCAAGTTGATCTTTCAAATCTAGTTGTGGTCATGATGGATGATTATGTGACTAAACTGCCAACTGGGCAATACGAAAATGTCTCCATTGATTACCACTTTAGTTGTCGAAAGTGGGCAACTTGGGAACTGCGAGATGCCCTGAATTCGACGCTTCCAGCTACCAGGCAGATCAAGTCAGAAAATGTTCGTTGTCCGGATGGTTCTGCCCCCGCTCAATACGAGCTTTGGATAGACCAGTTAGGCGGAATCGATTTGTTCCTTCTCGCAAGCGGTGCTAGTGATGGCCACGTCGCCTTTAATGGACCGGGTGAGCCGAGATCATCATTAACTCGCATAGTTACCCTGGCAGAGACGACGCGAATCGACAATCTAGGTACCTTCCCCGAATTTAGAGAGATTAGCGAAGTTCCCAGATACGGTGTCTCTGTCGGAATCGCCACAATTGCAGATAAATCAAAAAGTGCTGTAATGCTCTTGCTTGGTCCAGCAAAGCGACAGGCCTTCTCGATAATCTCCAGAGCCAAGGTTTACGATACAGCTTGGCCTGCGAGCATAATCGCTGAGTGCTCGAATGCGCTCGTGATAGCTGACCAAGCGGCCGCTAGTTAACTAAGCGATAGAATTCAACGATGTTTGACCTGATCACAATCGGAAGAATCAGCGTAGATATTTATGGCCAAGAAGAGGGTCACGGGCTCGGGGACGCACAGACTTTTCGTAAAGCAGTTGGGGGTAGCGCGACGAATGTGGCGATCGGAACCGCTCGATACGGTCACAAAACAGCTGTGGTTACCGGGGTCGGCGAAGATGCTTTTGGTGCCTACGCTTTGACTGAATTGCAGAAATTTAAGGTGAACACTGAGTTCATGATCACCGCACCAGGTAAGACGCCGGTAGTGATAGCTGGTTTGAAGGATCCAGATAATCCGGAATTAGTTTTCTATCGCGAAACTGATGCCCCCGACACCCAAGTCAAAGTAGGCACTGAGCTCAGATCAGCCATCACGTCGACGAGGATCTTCTGGTACACCGGCTCTGCACTCGCCAATTCGAATAACCGAGCTACTACGATGGAATTATTGGAGATTCGCGCCTCACAGTCAGGTGCGGAGAACATCTTTGATCTCGATTACCGCCCATCGTTCTGGAAGGACCGAGAAACGGCTACAAGGGCGATATCTAGCGCAGTGGAGAGCGCATCTGTGATCATCGGTAATCGAACCGAATGTGCTGTGGCTTCCGGTTTGGATCTACAACTCCCCCTTGATGCTTTCGCAGATCACTTCCTCGATAAGGGGGCTCGGCTCGCAATCATCAAAGATGGAGCATATGGAGTATTGGTCTCGACCGCCTTGAGTCGAACGATGATTCAAGGACTGAAGATAAAGGTGCGCTGTGGCTTAGGCGCTGGGGATGCATTCGGTGCTGGCATCGTGCATGGAATCCTCTCAAATTGGTCTCCCGAGGATTCTGTGAGATTTGCAAATGCTGCTGGCGCCTATGTCGCAGGTGAATTGATGTGTAGCGATGCGATGCCGACTGAGTCTCAAGTTAGAGAGTTGATGGCGCGATCATGAGATTCCTTCCTAACCGACCAAATCAATTGATCACCCCTCGGACCGCTGGCTGGGAATTCTCTGGTCTGGCGATATTCGAGCTTTCTCCCGGCACTTTCGAGGTTCCAGCCTCGATAACGGCAGGAAATGAAGCCGCTCTCATCCCTCTAATTGGACGGGACTTTGAGGCCAATGTCGATGGCGAACGATTCCTTCTTGCTGGACGAGAAGGTGTATTCGCTGGGGCGACTGATTGGATCTACATCAAGACCGGCGCAACAGTTTCCATAACAAATCCGACTCCAATTGAAATCGCAATAGCTACTGCTAAAGCCCAATCAAACTTTCCTTCGGTTCATGTCTCAAGAATTCAAGAAGTGGAGATCAGGGGTGCCAGTTCAGCCACCCGCGAGGTTCGCCCTTTCATGCATCCAGATAATTTTCCAAATGCGGTAAAACTAAACGCGGTCGAAGTAATAACTCCGGATGGTAATACTTCAAGCTATCCCCCGCACCGCCATGATGGTATTGGAGATTGCCCATTTCATAATGAGGAGATTTATTACTTCAGGATCGGTGAAGTAGGCGGGGCTCATGGAAGTCATGCAGGCTTCGGTTTTCATCGAACCTATTCCGCGCCGGAGGATTCGGTCTCATTTGATGACAGCATCTCAGTTAGAGATGGCGATATATACCTAGTTGATCGTGGCTATCACGGGCCATGTGCTGCGATGCCCGGATATCCGATGTATTACCTGAATGTTCTGGCCGGGCCAAATTCAGAGCGGAATATGGGTTTCTGCGATGATCCGACTTATGCTCATATCCGCGAGGATTGGAAGACTCAAGAAACAGATCCCCGAGTTCCATGGAGGATTACCAGATGAAAATAACTGTCTCGGAAGCAATAGTCCGCTGGCTCATAGCCCAACAGGTGATTTCTGATGAAGGTCCGAAACCTTATTTTGCAGGTGTTCACTCTATTTTCGGTCACGGCAACGCGCTTGGACTAGGCGTATCGCTCTTTGCAGCGCGAGAGAGACTGGTTACTTATCGCGGACAGACCGAGGAGGGCATGGCGCTTGCCGCCGTCGGATTTGCAAAGGCGAAACGTCGCCAGCAATGCCAAGTTGTCACTACTTCTATCGGACCAGGAGCTTTGAATGTAGTAACTGCTGCAGGAGTGGCGCTTGCCAATCGACTTCCGCTCCTAGTTCTGTCTGGAGACACTTTTTCATCCCGCAATCCAGATCCAGTTCTGCAACAGATGGAACATTTCGATGAGCCTTCCCTTACTGCAAATGATGCTTTCAGAGCGGTAACCCGATTCTGGGATCGCATCACCTCACCAACCCAGATTCTTACTGCGTTGCCTCAGATGCTTAACACTTTGCTTGAACCTTCAAGTTGCGGCCCCGCCTTTTTCGGACTTCCGCAAGATGTTCAGGTCATGAAATATGACTTTCCAGAAGATTTCTACAAGACACAGGTCCATGAAATTCCTCGCCCTAGGCCAGATATTCGCGAATTAGAGCGAGCCGTCGATCTAATAAACAGTGCAACTAAGCCGCTAATCGTTGCTGGTGGCGGAGTCCATTACTCACTAGCAGAATCAGCGCTAGCTAAGTTCGCGACTGAGAAAAATATTCCGGTTGTAGAGACCATGGCTGGTAAGAGCGTTCTACCTTGGTCCGATGAGCGATTAATTGGTCCGTTGGGCGTCACCGGAAGTGGTCCAGTAAATAAAGTAGTTGCAGAATCAGATCTGATTATCGCAGTGGGATCGAGGTTGCAGGACTTCACTACAGGATCCTGGACTCTGTTTGGAGAGAAAAAGATAGTTGGAATAAACACCGCCCGTTTCGATGCTTCAAAACGCAGGAGTATTCCGGTTGTCGGAGATGCTTTGATGACGCTGACTGAAATGGCGCCAAAGATCAAAGCGAAGTCGGCGGACTGGTTGAACCAAGCCCAAAAAGCTCGAGTTGAGATAACTGCAGAAATTAGCGCTCGCAAAACATTGAAATCTGAGATGACTACATATGCACAGGTTGTCATAGCGGTAAATGAAATTGCGGAAGCTGACGACTATGTGATGGCTGCGGCGGGCGGTCTCCCAGGCGAGCTGAATATGAATTGGCTTTCTAAATCAGTCAACTCCTTTGACTGTGAATATGGCTTCTCCTGTATGGGCTATGAGATAAGTGGCGCTTGGGGCGCTGCTCTTGCTCGAAAGAAGGGTCGGGTTATCACTCTCCTGGGAGATGGCTCCTACATGATGTTAAACTCTGATATCTACAGTGCCGTCCTGCATGGAACTCCGCTAACACTCGTAGTCTGCGATAACGGCGGATACGGAGTAATTTCCAGACTTCAGACCAACAATAGCGCTGACTCCTTTAGGACCATGATCACTGAATCCACCAACGCTCCCCGAGTTAATTTTGAAGCGCATGCAAAATCAATGGGAGCGAGAACACATCGCGCAAAGAGCGCGGCTGAGGTAGCTCACATTGTCTCCACAACGCGTCATTCCTCTCAGGTAGAGGTAATTGTCATTGAAACCGCCCCTGCTACCTGGAGTGAAGGCGGCGCTTTCTGGGAAGTTGGGGTCGCCGAAGAATTCGAAAGCTCAGACGCAATAGAGAAAAAACGAGCTCAGCGAAAGTTCTAGTTGGTTAGGGCGCTCTCGATATTGCGATAAGACTCCAGGGACTTCTCTTCGGAAGGTTCCCATGCAGAATCCTGTTCACTCATCAGCCAGCCCTTGAATCCGACTCGTTGAAGCTCGGTAAAAAAACCGACTAGCTCAAGCGTTCCACTTCCGGCAGGAGCAAAGAGTTTATGCTTGACCACCGCTGTCTCCATACCGTCGTACGCGCCTGCTTTGAGTTTCGCGAGAACACTTTCGTCGACATCTTTTACATGTAAATGAGTGATTCGCGATCCATACTCCTTAACTGCAGTAACCGGGTCGCCCCCACCTACTAACCAGTGTCCAACATCAAGACAGAGACCAACGCTTTCATCCAAATGAGCAAATAGAGCAGCAGTCTCTTCTGGAGTTTCAATATAGGTTGCTGCATGCGGATGGAAGGAAGCGCGCAATCCAAGTGAATTGGAGTACTCGGTCCACTTGTTAATGTGCTCCGCGAGTTCAGTAAGCGCTTTTGGTGTTAAAGCTGGTCCCTGGTGGGCATTTGCTGCTACCTGATCACGAACCGCATCACCATCAACAGCGAAAACAATCATTTCAACGCCACCAGTTTTTGCGGAGTCAATCTGACGCTTGGTCTCCTCGTCAGAATTGCCCGAAATTGATTCGGTGTCGCATTTGATTGCTATATAGAGTTCGGCTGGCGCTATCGAGTGAGCTTTGAATAGGGTGCGGTATTCAGATGAGTTGGCATGTTTTTCAGAGACTTGGATACCAAGAAATCCATACTCTTCAAATTTGGCAACAACCTCTTCCTTGCGGTCATCGGTAAATCTCCAATTTAGCGGCACTAAGCCAATCTTCGAGGTTGCCAGACGTTTACGTTCTCTCATTTAGATGACTTCCTCTACTAGACCGATTAATACGGTAGACCAACTGAAATCTGGAGCTCCCCAACCTGCTCCTGTGCTTGGGTTGTAATACTCACACACACCGCTCTTCTTGACTAACTCGATGCTTCGAACAGCGATATGGCGCATCGTATTAGGAGTTTAGGTGTGCCACCGTAAGGGGGTAAAGGACATTTCCGTAACGATTCGTCATTCGGTAGGAGAACTCTTACTTGAAGCCCTCACGATGTGGGCTTTTTCAAGGAGATGAGTTGATCGCAAAACAATTATGATTGTTAGTGCAAAAGCTCCTGCCGTGATGTAAAAGCCCAGCCCAATTGCGATTCCCATGCATGCGGTACTAAACACTGTTGCAGCAGTTGTAACACCTTGTATCTCCTTGGACCTCTCAATGGTAAAAATCAAACCAGCGCCAAGAAATCCAATACCCGTTACTACTGCATGAAGTGCACGAGTTGGGTCACCAAAATCTGCACCTTCATTTAGTACTTCCCCAATTGCAACAACCAGAGCCGAGGAAGTTCCGACTAGAGACATAGTGCGCGTTCCGGCAGCTTTGCCAGCTCGGTCGCGTTCCCAGCCAATTATGGCGCCGAGTATTGCCGCAATCGCCATCTTGAAAGTTACTAGTAATTGAATATCAATTGAGTATGCTCCTAAGTCCTTCATAGATTTATACTAACCATGTGTGGTGAATTAGTCTAGTAGCTCTCATCGATAAAATCTTGCACGTCCGAATTGGAAAGCGTGATAATTTCTTCTTTCAAAATAAGTTTTAAGTCGGCTTCAAATCAAAGCTGATTTACTTTCATTTACTTGGTCTAGGAAAATGACAGCTCACGAATAGCTCTCAAATCCGTGCCAGTTTCCAATCTGGAATAGAGCACACCTTTCTCGATGAGCTTGCCGAAAAATGAGTGAAAGGAAATCAACTTAGAAATAGAAAGCATTTGAGCGGAAGTCTGACATAGGAATCTAGGTAGGCCAAACTCAAACCTCCGCCCACTTGTTACTTTGAATCAAGTGCTCCGAGCTCAATTGATCGTATACCAAGTTTAGTCTCAACAATTCTAGGAAAACTCCCATGAATCCCGTCTGCTTGATGCAGTAGTAAAGCTAATTTCAGGTATCTTTGAAGGGTTAAGAAACGCTTCTTGGGACTTACTCGATATGTAGTGGTCATTCCTGCCCTAGCCTCAGTTCTTGGTGCATTACTTCTCATGGCTCAAGGATCTTTTGCCATGGTCTTAGCCGTTATTGATTCACTTGAAAGTCAATATGGCCTAAAAGAAATCATTGTTGAAGTGCTCACTGCCATTGATGCAATATTGCTTGGCACAGTGCTTCTAGTTATTGGCTATGGCGTCTATGAACTATTCATAGACACTGACATTGACGTGCCGCTATGGCTTCGCGTTGAAGATCTTGATGACTTGAAATCCAAACTAGTTGGAGTGGTGGTAGTGATTATTGCTGTGGTATTTGTTGGAGTCTTTGTCGATTCAGATCGTGCCGATGATGTAATTGCCTACGGAGTCGGCGCAGGAGCGCTAGTTGCTGCCTTGGCTCTCTTTGCCTTCGCTACCGGAAGAGCAGGGAAGAAAACTAGAGCGAAGCTTTAGCTCGCCACTATTGTCCGTTTATCAAAATGAATTGAGCCCATTTGTGGTGATGAGTAGGTATGTGGGTTTGATCAACTCTTAAGATGTCGTGAGTATGATCTAGGTGTGGAACTGAGAAACACTTAGGGAATTGCTAGGTAATTCCAGGTCCTTCACGAAACCCTAAACTCCGTGATGTATTTGAAGTTGCAGTCTATCCAACCGCGCCAAAGCTTGGTGAAGAAAAATATACGTATAGCATGCACCACTAATATAATGTCGTCTAATTGGAGGTGTTAGTGAAATACTTGCTTGCTGTTGATGTAGGGGCTACAAAGATTCATGGTGCAATTTTAGATGAAAATCTCAAGATAATTCGTGAGGAGAGAATGGCCTCTCAAGAATCTCTATTTGGTTTAGCTGATGTGGGGTTGCAGCGAACTAAGAAAATTGTTGGCGGGTTAATTACATGGGCCGCAAAATCTAGCATAAATATTTCCTCAGCATGTATTGGATTTCCAGAGTATGTTTCGAACGATGGTCAATTAATGAGCCGAGATACAATTGATTGGCGAACCCAACCTAGGACTGACTTACTTGAGTTGACAGGATTCAATTGGGTTGTTGAGTCTGACGTCAGATGTGCAGCAATGGGTGAATTGAGCTTGATAGATCAAAAATCACAAGCAAATTTTCTCTATATCTTGGTGAGTTCGGGTATTTCCCACACCATGATTAACAATGGACTTGTGTGGGCGGGCGCGAATGGACGTGCAATCGGATTTGGAGTAACCCAGATTGAGCACTGCGGGCAATTTAAAGCATTAGAATCTGTTGCATCGGGCCTTGGTATAGCACGAGAGTATCAAAGGTTGAGTGGTGTCTCAGTACGTGGAGCAATCGAAGTATTCCAAACATTTAATTCAGATCCTATTTCTAGAAATGTCATTAGACAGGCGGCTGAATATCTCAGTCGCGGATTAATAAATTTAGTCGAGGTCTTAGATCCTTCTAGAATAATAATTGGGGGTGGTCTTTGGCTTGGATCACAGAATTACAGAGAATTGGTCACTGATCTTTTGCCGAAAACCATAAATGACGTTTTAAGTTCGGCTTCACTTTCTAATTCAGGCTTGATTGGGGCGGGTGCAATAGCCCGAAACTCATCCAAGATCAGCTGAATTTTCTTACTTTGTTTACCATTCTTGCGCTATATTTTTTAGGAATACATATCTATGTCTATGTTCTATGTAGATTCTGAGGTTTAGATTCCCCTTGAGAAATTATGAATCAAATTATAGTGTCGGGTTTTCGCTTGACTCTGACTCTCCCGTGTTTGACTTCAAAGATTATTAATGCACTCTAGTTACACAGAATATGCAAGGTCTTTTCATGCTAAGGTTACTTTATGGGTAGAGAATCATGCATAACCTCGGGAATACCACGTAAACCAACTCCAAGGCCACAGTTTAGAGAACCGACTCATATTAAGAGGGGGGACATGGTCTTGCATACCTGGGGTGACTCAACTTCAGGATTTGTTGCTGATAGAGTCATTTCTTCCACAAAACAGTTACATGTTCTTGAATTTGAATTAGCCCCCGACAGTGGGTTTAGGCATAGTCCGGCAAATCAGACCATATTCGCTGCCGACATTCTATATTTTGTGGTTGAGGGTAACTTAATTTTAGCTAATCCTAAAACTGGTGAAGTTGAACTAGTGAACCAGGGAAATGGATTACTATTCCATCGAGAAACCTGGAACCACGGCTTTAACACAGGAAAGAAGGCTGCCCGTGTCCTTGAATACTTCTCCCCTCCCCCAGCAATGGGAGCTGCCTCTGAATTCTCAAAGAGACAGCCACCCCTGCTAGAAAATAAATATGATTATGGAAAAACTGTACAAAAATGGCCAGAAAGCCACCCTGAAATAAAAAGTAAAGCATCTTTTCTGGAGATTTCAGATAGAACATCTATATTGTCTTTTCGTGATTCAGATCCAACCCATCTTATTTCAACACTTGTAGCAACTGAATTTCTACGCGTCACTAAGGGGACTATTGAATTAGGCCATGTTGAGGATTTCGCACTGGTCGAGCGAGAGAGTGTTGTGTATGTTTTAGAGGGCATCTTGAGTATCGATTCTCTAGATGGTAGCAATGGTCAAATTTCAAACTCAGTTCTGTCTTCAGGTGACGCCTTCTTTCTTCCCAAGGGCTCGAAAGAAAAAATGTCCGTAAAGCAGTCGGAGCGCGCCGTTTACCTACGAGGATCTGGTGAGGTCCCTGCAGAATGGAAGCCGTGATTCAAATAAAGCCATGAAACGTCTATGTGTTTCCCAGATGGTTATTCTTTGATAGCGCCTGAAATGATGCCCCTAATCAATCTGCGCTGAAGAAAAACGTATGCTAACAAGATGGGTAAGGCAACCATTACGGCAGCGGCTGCGCCCCTTCCTGAGCGTTCTTTGAATTAAATTTTAATTGGGAAGAACTCGAAATGGAAGAGGGTAATGTTCCTATTCTCGATGCCACATGACTTATAGGAATCAAGATGGACCTGGGATTCACCCACCAGAGCTAAGTTACGATGAGGCTTGTTGTTTCC
>Ga0194131_10011974_pt1 | contig 10214 bp, 6 predicted proteins | sample TA2KigO120mmetaG_FD_148631 | JGI IMG/M metagenome (GOLD analysis project Ga0194131, IMG submission 148631) | Freshwater microbial communities from Lake Tanganyika, Tanzania - TA2015053 Kigoma Offshore 120m | ecosystem: Environmental > Aquatic > Freshwater > Lake | place: Tanzania: Lake... | reverse complement strand
CATCACGTCCACTTCGCGGCCATTCAGCAGCTTGACCCGGTAGGTGCCGGTCAAGGCCGCATCGATGCCGCTCTGCTGGTAATGCCAGCCCACCGCTTCACGATCCAGGTGTACGGCCTGGCCCTTGGCCAAGTCCCACACCATGGCTCCGCCGAGCCGCTCGATCTGCTCCGGCTTGAGCGACTGGACCCGGCCCGAGTACCGCTTGGAATAGTCCGGGAACGCGAAGTCCTTGATCACGTCCCGCGGGTCCAGGTACTGCAGGGTGTCGGTGCGGACGAGGAGCGGGCTGTCCGTGTAGCCCTTCATGAAGTCCACGTCGTGCAGATTTTCGTCGGCGATGATCTTCATCGCGCCGATGAATAGGGCTCCGTCGGTCTCCGGCCGGACCGGAATCCAGTAGTCCGCCCGCGTCGCCGTCGGGTTGTACTCCGGCGTGATCGTCACGATCCGGGCGCCCCGCTCGATGCTCTCCAGCTTCCAGTGCGCTTCCGGCATCTTGTTCTCGACGAAGTTCTTGCCCCAGCTGGTGTTCAGCTTGGAGAAGCGCATGTCCGAGAGGTCGATGTCGGAAGTCTGGGCGCCGGACCAGAAGGGGTGGGCCGGGTTCTGGTCTCCGTGCCAGGTGTAGTTCGACCAGTAGCGGCCGCCCTGCGCCTGATTCGGGCCCACCTTGCGGATCCAGCTGTCCAGCAGCGTGTCGATACCGCCGTTGAACCGGGTATTCATCATCTTGCCGATGATGCCCAGCACCGGCATGCCCGCGCGATGCTTGAAGCAGCGGGTGCCCGCGCCCTTCATCATCTCGATCATCTCCGGCGCGTAGCCCTGCTCGCGCAGCCGCCGCGCCCCCGCCTCGCCGCTGTACCGAGTGGCGATGACAATCGCCGCCTTGGCGGCATAGGTGAAGGCCGTGTCCCAGGACACGCGGAGCATGTCATCCAGGAACCGGGCATCGAACTTATATTTGCGCTTGACTTCGGGCGTCATCTCCGGCGCCCCGTCGTCCATCCACTGCTTCCAGCCGCGGCGCATCAAGGGGCCCTTCAACCGATAGGGGCCGTACACCCGGCGGTGGAACGTATACCCCTTCAAGCACATACGCGGGTTGTGCGCGAACGTCCCGCGGTTGCCGTAGAGGTCTTCGTACGTCTGGTGATCGTAGTTCTGCTCCACACGCATGACGACGCCGTTGCGCACGAAGGCGCGAATCCGGCAGCCGTGCGTGTCGTTGGGGGAGCAGCACCAGGTAAACGAGGAATCGTACCGATACTGGTCGTGGTAGACCCGCTCCCAGGACCGATCCGGGTACTCGCCGAGGGGGTTGCCCACCTCGATGACCGGCTGCAGCGCCGTCAGCGCGAGGGCCTTATCGGCCACCGCCACCGCCGCCACCGTCCCGGCCGAGACCTTCAAAAACTGTCTCCGTGATAAAAACATCGACAACACCTCCCTGCTAAAAAGACCGACTGATGATCACTACCTCAACACCCTGCACCTTGTGTTTCTCCCACCCCCCTTCCCGTATCCCTGGTATCATCCCGTTCGGACGACTGGACACGAAGACCAGGGATAGACAAGCCTCTCTCAGCAAGGTTTCTGCCAACTTGAGTCTTGCATTTCGAACTTAGCAGTCAGTTCGCGTAAGTACTTGTTTTCAAATAAGAATATGCTGCGATACGGTGCAGGAAAGCTTTAGCCAAAAGGCGGCGAAACGGCGGGAGTGAATATCAATCTATGCCCGACAAACAATGACCAGATTTATTATCAAGTATTTTCAATGGCTTAACTTGTCGCATACGAAAATTTTTATACAAAATTACAAGCATGATTTCATCGATGACCATCCAAATACTATGAGCAGGATGATTTTCGAGTGAAGGCTTGTCACGAAAGAGAAACGCCGACAAGTCGAGAGAGAGATTACAGCGAATTGTCAGCGCGGCACGTCACTGTCAGGGAACGCGGAGAGGGTTATGTTGCGTTGTAGCCGTCCGGGCTTAATGGGAGGTGTCGCGATCGAGATAGCGCTTCATCAGGAGAGAGAAATGCTGTCGCGGGATGCCGCTGTCTTCGGCGGCTTTGGTGATATTGCCATCGTGAATGGCCAATTTGGCCTTGAGATAAGAGACCGTAAACTCTTCGAGCACCCGTTTCTTCGCCTGCATATATGGCAGAACGGTGGCGGGCGGTTGCTGCGCATCCCCGGCGGCTTTCTTGGCCGATGGGAGCAAGGCTTTGATCTCGGAAGAGGAGATCGCATCTTCCGTCGCCAGCATCACCGCCCGCTCGATCACGTTTCGAAGCTCGCGGACGTTCCCGGGCCAGGGATACGCCACCAATTCCGTCATGGCGGAGGCGTCCAGCACGCATCGCGGCTTCACCATTTCCCGTCCGAAACGGGCGGTAAGGTGGCGGGCGATCACCGGAATGTCTTCGATCCGCTCTCGCAAGGGCGGCACGGGGATCGACAGCACGGCGAGGCGGTAATAGAGATCTTTGCGGAATTCCCCGTTGCGCACCTTCGCTTCCAGGTCCTGGTTGGTCGCGGCGATGAACCGCATGTCCACCCGTTTGACCCTCGTTCCGCCTACCGGGCGCACCTCGTTGTCCTCCAGAACCCGCAACAACTTGGATTGCAACGGAAGCGGCAACTCTCCGATCTCGTCCAAGAACACCGTGCCGCCGTCGGCCAGCTCGATCAAGCCCGGCTTGTCCGCCACCGCCCCCGTAAACGCGCCCCGCACATGACCGAACAGTTCGCTCTCGACCATCCCTTCCGGAACGGTCGTGCAGTCGATGACCTGGCAGGGCTTGTCGCGCTCCCGGCTTTGCTCGTGAATGGCCCGCGCGATCAATCCCTTGCCCGTCCCCGTCTCGCCGGTGATCAGCACGGTGGATCGCACCTGCGCGGCCTCGCGGATCTTGTCCGTAATGTGCTGAAACGCCTCGCTGGCCCCGACCAGCTCCCCGGCCTTGGGGCCCTGCCTGGCGCTGCGCTCGTACGCGGCGTTCCGCCTGATGATTTCGGATAATCGAATCGCCCGATGGAGGCGCATGCCGAGATCCGACGGGTCCACCGGCTTGAGGATGTAGTCGTAGGCGCCGCGCCGCATCGCATCCACCGCCGTGGAAATTCCGCCCATTCTCGTCACCACCAGCACGGGCAGGTTTCGATCAATGTCCTGTATTTGGCTCACCAGATCCAACCCGTCGATCCCCGGCAAAACCATATCGGTCACGACCACGTCCACGGACTGCTCGCCGAGCACCTGGAGCGCCCCTTCGGCGGTGGCGCGCACTTCCAGCTTCACCTCTCCTTCGATCGACTTCAGCTCCGCCTCCTCAATGGCGCGCAGCATCAACTCCGCATCGGTAGGATTATCCTCGACGACGAGGATGGTAAACGGAGCGCGTGAGGATCGCTTGGACGTGCCGGAAGCCGCCATCAGATTCGCAGCCTCGTCATCGGGACATCTCCTCTTCGATCGGGCCATCCCGCCCAGCGCCATCAACCGTGCCGGCCTGAGGGTTCGGCAACGACAGGCGTTCAACCTTCTGTGCGGAAAGCGGCGGCTCTTGCTCCCTGGTCAACTCCCCCAGCATCGGAAGCGTCAACGAGATGGTGCACCCTGGGCCCTCGTTCGGTTCGACCCAGATTCGCCCCCCATACATTTCGACGATGCGCCTGACGATCGTCAAGCCGATCCCGCTGCCTCCGGCGGCATCGGGGGTGAGCCGGACAAACGGCTCGAACACACGCTCCCGCTGATTTGCCGGGATGCCCGGGCCGTTGTCGCTGATCCAGAACCGAACCTGTTCGCCCTCGCGCCGGCCTCCGATCGTGATGGCCGGCGCGGGACTCTTGGCCAAAAATTTGATCGCGTTGGAGATCAGGTTGTCGAACACCTGGCGGACATAGGCCCGATGGCCCGCAACGAGCGGCAGCCCGCGCTCGACCTCCACGGTAATCCGCCCCTCTTCAATTTCCCCCGCCCTGGCCTTCAGCACCCCTTCGATCACCCAGACAGGATCTACCGCTTCGACCGCCTCGGCCCGCGATCCCACCCGCGCCACCGCCAAAATACCGTCCACGCGCTGGGTCAGGTCCTTTCCGTTCTGCTCGATCATCCGCAACCACCGTGCGGCCCGCTCGTCCAGCCGCGCGCCGTATTCCGTCAACAACAGGGAGGCCATCCCTTCCATGCGCTCGCCCGGCGCCTTGAGGTCATGGGCCAGCATTTCGGCTTGCTGTTCGAGTCGCCGCAGCCGAATTTTTAAGCCCTGCTCTTTTTGATGCGTCGCCTCGTAGAGACGGGCATTGGAAATCGCGATGGCGGCGGCGTCCGCGAACCCCCGCGCCAGAGGAAAATTCCAGGCGTGCCCGGAAACTTTTTGTTCTCGCAGCAAGGCCAAGACCCCGACCGGGACCCCCTGCGAGAGCAATGGCACGGCAAACATGCTCTCTCCGATCAGGTTCCGCCTGACCACTTCGGGCCTGAGATCCAGACGCAGATCCTCGCCGCAAGCGGGTTCTTTCGTTTCAAACGCCTTGACGGAGACCGGCAACTCCTCCCACAACAAGACGGACTTGTGCAGCCGATCATGCCACTGTCCGGACGCGGCCTCGACGACCCAACAGCCCATCCGCTCATCCCGGATGAGGACCAGGCAAACATCTGCCTGGAGCAGCTCGACCGCGTGATCGGTGATGCGGCGCAGCACCCCGTCCAACCCGTCCGGCGCGAGGGCATTGATAGCGCCGCCCACGGCGATAATGGCCTCCAGTTCACGGACTTGCCGGCTGATGCGTTCCGCCATGTCTTCGTAGGCGCGGGCCAACTGGCCGATTTCGTCGAGCGACCCGATGGCGATCTTCTGTGGCTCCTGACCCGAGGCCTGTTCCCGGCCCAGGGCGGCCACGGACGTCTGGAGGGTCGCCAGGGGCCCGGTAATGGACTTGGCCAGCAGTCTAGCCCCGACGAGACCGAGCCCCAACCCGCCGAACACCGCCAACAACAACCCGGCGAACACCCGCTTGGCCAACGCTTCCCGCTCCTCATCCAGTTCGTGAATCCGTTCATCCAGACGATCCTGGATGCGCCGAAAATCCTCCCGCAATCCGTCCGAAAGCGCGATGCCCTGCCCGGAACTCACATAGGCCAATACTTTGTCCGCTTGACCGGCGCGAACCTGGCTGATCAGCACATGCTTGGACTCCAACAAACTCTCCAACCGTATTGCCGTATCACGGATGTCCTGCGCCAGCCCCGGAATGCCGAGGACCAGCTCCGCCGCCTGGGCCGCAACCGGTTCGAATTTCGGCTCAGCCTCCCCCAGGGGAATGAGGAAGGCCTCCTGCCTGGTCAGCAGAAACCCACGGAACGCGTCTTCAATGTCCACGGCAATGCGGCGTAGAACGAGGACTTGCTTGCGGGCGGTGGCCAACTGCCGATGCTGGGCCTGCATCTCCAACAAATCATCGATGATCGATGCATGCCAGGCCAGGGCGGAGACGACCGGCACGAACACCACCAGCAGAATGACGAAGGCCTTCTGCTGGACTCGCAGACGACGCCAGAACAGGTTGACCAGCTCGCGCATGAAGGACGCCCCGGTTCAAAGCGCACAACAGCGAATAGAGGTCAATTAGTCGAACCGCCAACGATTGTCAAGGTTCCTCTGCCGATAGGCCGCGGGAGAACACCGACAGTTCCCCCCTGCCTGCCATTGTGCGATAATACTACCATGCTGTTGAAGCGTTGGCTGGTGGGGCTCCCCCTCAAAACGGCACAGGCGGTCCACGAACGGCTCTCCAAGCGGCTGGCCCTGGCGGTCTTCTCCTCCGACGCCCTGTCCTCCGTCGCCTACGCCACAGAAGAAATCTTGCTGGTCCTAGTCCTGGCCGGGACTACCGCCATTTCAGCCTCCATTCCGGTCAGTCTAGCCATTATCGGGCTGCTCGCCATCCTGACCATGTCCTACCGCCAGATCATCTTCGAATATCCCAACGGAGGCGGCGCCTATATCGTCGCCAAGTCCAACCTGGGCGACTGGGCCGGGCTGACGGCCGCCGCCGCGCTGATGATCGACTACGTGTTGACCGTCGCCGTGAGCGTCGCCGCCGGCATCGCCGCCCTCACCTCGGCCGTGCCTTCGCTGTTTGCCCATCGCGAGGCCCTCTGTCTGTTAGCCATCATCCTGGTCGTGATGGTGAATCTCCGCGGCGTCCGCGAGTCCGGAAAGATCTTCGCCACCCCGACCTATGTCTTCATCGGCAGCATTCTCCTCATGTTGCTGGTCGGCTTGGCGCAGTTTGTGTTGGGACAATCCCCCGGGACGCTCGCTCAACCGGCGGCCACCCCGGCCGCCGTCGAGGGGCTGACGGTGTTTCTGCTGCTCCGCGCCTTCTCCTCCGGCTGTACCGCGCTGACTGGAGTAGAGGTCATTTCCAACGGCGTCTCCGCCTTCAAGCCGCCGGAGCCCAAGAACGCGGCCATCACCATGATCGGCATGGCCGTGATCCTGGGCACCCTCTTCATCGGCATCAGCCTCTTGGCCTACCAGTACGGGGTCCTGCCGCGCGAGGATGAAACCGTGGTCTCTCAGATCGCACGCCAGGTCTTCGGCGGAGGCTTCTTCTACTACCTGATCCAGGCCTCGACCATGATGATCTTAATCCTGGCGGCCAACAGCAGTTTCGCGGGTTTCCCTCGGCTGGCCTCGCTGCTCGCCAAGGACAGTTACATGCCGCACCAGATGCAGATTATGGGCGACCGGCTGGTCTTCTCGAACGGGATCGTCATCCTGGGGCTCTTCTCCTGCCTGCTGATCGTCCTGTTCAACGGAGACACCCACGCGTTGATTCCCCTCTACGCCGTCGGCGTCTTCCTCTCCTTCACCTTCTCGCAGGCCGGCATGGTCAAGCGCTGGCTGGTGAAGGGAGGACCGGGCTGGCGCCAGAAACTGATCGTGAACGGGATCGGCGCCGTCGCCACCGGGATCGCCACCATCATCATCGCCAGCACGAAGTTCCTGCACGGGGCCTGGATCGTCATCGCCCTGCTGCCGCTGATCATCATGTGGTTCCGGGCCATCCATGCCCATTACGTCGCCGTGCACGAACAAGTGGCGCTGACTAGGGACCACCGGCCCCCGCCGCCCCGCCGCAACACCGTCATCATTCCGATCAGCGGGGTGAATCGTGCGGTCGTCCGAGCCGTGGACTATGCGCGCGGCCGGGCCGGGGACATCCGCGCCGTGATGGTCAACGTGGACAAGGAAGAAACCGCCCTGACTCAGATCAAATGGGCCCAATGGGGCTGCGGGGTTCCGCTGATCCTCCTGCACTCTCCCTACCGCTCGGTGATGCGATCGCTGCTGGAGTACATCGAGGACTTGCTCGACAAGGACCCCGACGGCTGGGTGACGGTGGTCATCCCAGAAATCCTGCCGGCCAAGTGGTGGCAGAATATCCTGCACAACCAGCGGGCGCTCATGCTGAAAGCCGCATTGCTGTTCAAAGAACGGGTCATCCTCACCGACGTCCCGTTCCACCTGGAAAGATAATTTCAAATGAAAAATGAAAAGTGCAAAGTGGTGGGGAGGCTCCACTCATTTTGCATTTTGCATTTTGCATTTGGCATTTGGCTGCTGGCGCAGCCGGCCTATGCGTTCAAGATCGTGGCGCCGGCCGAGCAGGCCATCCTGATGGCCGGCCAGACCGTCACGGTGAAAGTAGACCTGGGCCACGATACCGGCGTTATCAAGGTCCGCTACTATTGGTACGCCGAACAGAGCGAGACTCTGGTGGAGCAGGAGGAAGTCAAAGGGGATGCCGGCGCCGGCAAGAACAAAATCGCCGACGAACGCTATTGGCAAAAGGACAGCACCGGCGGCGCCATCATCGCCCTCGCCTCGCTCGTCGCCACGGCGCAGGACAGCCCGCCTTTCGGAGGCCAGCTGCGCGTGCCGTCCGACGCGATCGGCACCATGCGCTTGCTGGCGGTGGGGGAAATCTCCCGAGGCAGGCTGGGCACCCGCACCCTGTTCGACGAAATCCTCGTGCAAGTCCGGCCCGAAGCCGAATTGCTCTCCATCGACTTCGAAACGGACAAGCCGCTCCAGCTCGGGCGGACCGGACAATCGGCCAGCTACGGGCAGATCGATTCGCTCGGCAAAATCTTCGACCTGCCGGTCGTCGGCCTCTTTGCCGACGGGGTCACCAGGCCGATTGCCCATCCCTCGGCCGGCACCGCCTATCAGTCGTCCAACAGCAAAGTGATCAAGGTCCTACCTGAAGGCATGCTGCAAATCGTCGGGAAAGGGTCGGCCACCATCACCGTGACCAACCGTAGCAAGCAGGCGTCGCTGGACGTAAAGGTCGAGGTCAACGACGAACCAAACGAACCGCCCGTGGCGGAAGCCGGGCCCAACCGGATCGTCAAGGCCGGGACCAAGGTGGAACTGAACGGATTGAACAGCAAGGACCCGGAAGGCGAAGCCCTCTACTACGCCTGGAGCCAGGTGCGGGGGAGCAAAGTCCCGCTGCTCGACGTCAACATGCCCAAGGCCAGCTTCCTGGCTCCGCAAGTCTCCGAGAAACGACTCTACCGCTTCAAGCTGCGCGTGACCGACAAGAACGGGGCGGACAGTGTGCCGGCGTATGTGGACGTGGTGGTGGAACCGTAGCTGTGTGAATGCCACGAGCCATGGCCTCTTGACCCAGCTTCGTTGCGGTTCTAAAATGACGCCACAATGACTCCATCGTGAGGCGCTATGGCAACCACGACCCTTTCCATCAAAAATGTACCCTCCGGCCTTGCAGAACACTTGCGCCGTCGAGCCGCACGTCATCATCGGTCCTTACAAGGTGAACTGATGGCGATTTTGGAGCACACGCTCGCCGCTCAGGAGCCTCTGCCCCCCAAGGCCGCTCTAGCGCAAATTCGCAAGCTGGGCCTGCGAACCCCGGTAGAAGCGGTCTCGATGGTCCGTCGTGACCGGAATGCCCGTTAAAGTCGTCGATGCGTCCGCATTGGCGGCGCTTCTTTTCGGCGAACCGGAAGCAGAAATCGTCGCGTCTCAGCTTGAGCACCACACGCTCGCCGCTCCGACTATTCTGCCCTTTGAGATTGCGAGTGTCTGCCTAAAAAAGCTGCGCCGGCACAAGGAGCAGCGTGAAGCTATCGTGACCGCATACGCACTGCTGGATCGCCTGGCGATTGAGTACGTTCAGATTCACTTTTCGGAGGTGATTGCGTTGGCGGAACGGTCGAAACTGACGGTGTATGATGCCGCGTATTTATGGCTGGCTCAGTCCTTGAACGCGGAACTGGTCACCTTGGATAGTTCATTGGCTCGCGCCGCTCAACGTCCGACGCACAAGCCAAAGGCAGGGAAAGGACAGTAGCCGTTTCAAACTGCGCGTGACCGACAAGCAGGGGGCTGATTCGCTGCCGGTCTATGTCGACGTGATGGTGGAACCCTGAGCCTTGTTCAATACCTTCCCCATCACATCACCAAAACCAGCAAGGACAGGATTAGGAGGATTTCGATTTAATTCTTCGAAAGCAATAAGGGCTTTGCTGTACCTGACTCCCCATGGCAAATTTCTTTCAGGCAAAAGGCTTCCAAAATAGTTCAAAGTTATCATCAATGCCCACGTAACAAGATTAATAATATTACCTGCCATTTCGGTCTGGGCCTTATCGAACTCGGGCAGGAAACTAATGGGCTTCCCTTCCTGCGCCCGCTTCATAATAATCGCCATTCCTAAATTTGACTTGTGCGTCGACTGATTGATGATATTAAGAAAAACGTTGACAGCATGCCGGGAGGCCGCATTGAGATCGGGATTTTCCCAAATTAATTTCTTCTGAATCAGACGATCTGCTTCTTCAATGCGATTCTTGAATGCCCGTTCGTTTACTGGTTGACCTGGCGTAGAATGGCCACCAAATACATCTTCAACCTTAACAATATTGCGATTAATAGCAGCCATCGTAATAGCGATTTCCCAAAGCGATCTAGCCAGACTCATTGCCTCTGTGTAGTAACCTCGCCTGAACAAGTCGAACACTGTGTAATGACGATTTGCCGCAAGAATATGCCAGTAAAAGAAATGGAGCTTGTCTAGTTTTGGAAGTCTTTTTATGCTGAAGCATGGCCTCTTCCTTGTTGCCCAGGACTCATTTGTCGACCCGACAACTCCG
>Ga0194131_10011971_pt1 | contig 10216 bp, 7 predicted proteins | sample TA2KigO120mmetaG_FD_148631 | JGI IMG/M metagenome (GOLD analysis project Ga0194131, IMG submission 148631) | Freshwater microbial communities from Lake Tanganyika, Tanzania - TA2015053 Kigoma Offshore 120m | ecosystem: Environmental > Aquatic > Freshwater > Lake | place: Tanzania: Lake... | reverse complement strand
GTACAATCGGTGGTCCCCGGGAGCCCGGCTGCCATCGGCGCCCGTCTGTTTACGGTCGCTTTCGCACCCTGCCGGGCCCCGACGTCTCCTTCAAGGAACACAATGTCATGCTTGAGCGGAAGCCCTATTTCCCGCACGTCATCGAACTGAACTATCAGGCCGGCCACCGCATCGGCTGCTGCGTCTATCTGGTCTATGACGGCCCGCAATGGATGTTGATCGACATCGGCTATGACGAATCGGTTGACGAGATCATCGAGTTGATACGCCAGATGGATTTTCCCCTCTCCCAGTGCAAGGGGCTGATCGCGACGCACGCGGACGCGGATCACATCCAGGGTTTGGCCCGGGCCAAGCAATTGCTCAAAGCTCCGGTGCTGGGCCATCCGTTGGCCAGGGAACCGCTGAGGACCGGGGACAAAATTCGCACCTATGCGGAAATCGCCGCCCAGAATATTCACCTGGAAATGCCCCCGGTCGAAATCGACCAACTGATCAATGAAGGAGACAAAGTCCGCGTCGGGGAGCTGGAGCTGGAAGTCTGGCACACACCCGGCCATACCGACAGCCAGCTCAGTTTTCGGCTCGGCGAATTGCTCTTTTCAGGCGATAACATCTACCGTGACGGTTGCGTCGGTGCCATCGACGCCCATCATGGCAGCGACATTCCCGACTTCATCCGCTCCCTCAAACGAATCCGAGCCAGCGACGTAAAGTGGCTGCTTCCCAGCCACGGCCCGCCATTCAGAAAGAACGACGCGCAGCTCGATGTCACCATTGCCAGAGTGGAAAGCTACCTCAACATGGCCGATTTCGGCACCTGTGCCACGGGCTGGCCGCTGATGGATGCGTGGGACCAGGAATTGGCGGAAGGGACGATGCCAAAGTAGGCTTCGCCTGCCAGGCGGGTACGGCAAAGAGAACCAGCCTGCTTGATGAAAGGGCAGCCTGCTTCCAGGCACCTTCCGGCAGAAGGAGCCTACAAATACTCGCTCCACCCGCGCTCTTCCAATTGGCGCACCAACTCGCGCACGGATTCTTCGTCATGCCGATTCGCCACCAGCGTGGCGTCCGGCGTGTGGACCACAATCAGGTCCGATACTCCCAGTGTTACGATGAGGTGCTCCGGTTGGCCGAAGACGACGCTCCGTGCCGTCTTGGCTCCCACGTGCTTCGCATCGATCGTGTTGCCGTTCGCGTCCGTGCCGCGGAGCCGGGCGATTGACTGCCAATTTCCCAGGTCGTCCCAGTCGAACGGCGCTTCGATCACCGCCACGTCCTGAGCATGTTCCATCACCGCATAGTCAATCGATATGCCCTTGATGGATTCAAACTCTTTCGGAAAAACGGCAGCGAATTCTTGGGAGCCGAAAGCGGCAGCGATCCGCTCCAGGTGCGCCAACATGTCCGATTGCCGCGAGCGGAGTTCGTCCACGATGGTTGCCGCCCGCCACACGAAGATGCCGGCATTCCAATAGAATTCGCCCGAATCGACGTACGCCCGCGCGCTATCCGCCTTGGGCTTTTCTTTGAACCGCTTCACCACATACGCTGGTGCCGCCCCCTTGTCGGCAGATGGGATCGGCCCACCGCGCTCGATGTACCCGAATGTTTCGGCCGGATAGCTGGGCCGAATGCCGAATGTGACGATCCTTCCCGGCGCGGCATCGACCAGCGCCACCGCCTGCTGCACCGCCGCCTGGAACGTCTCTACCGGAGAGATGACGTGGTCGGAAGGCATCACCAGCAGCGTGGCGTCCGGATCCTCGCGCAAGACCAGCAGCGCCGCCAGCCCGATGCAAGGCGCCGTATCACGTTTCGCCGGTTCGCCTAGCACGCAATCCGCGGGCAACTGCGGCAACTGCGCCCGCACGGCGGAAACGAGCCGCTGGTTGGTCAGCACCAACGTACGCTCCGGCGGAACCAGTCCGGCCAGCCGATCCGCGCTGGCTTGAAGCAGCGTCCGCGAACCGGCCAGAGCCAGCAACTGTTTCGGTCGATCGGCTCGGCTCGCGGGCCAGAATCGCGTGCCAGCTCCGCCGGCCATGATGACTGCATGCAGCATGTTGTAGGGTGGGTGCTTGCACCCGCGCGTTTGAGGGGAAAGGACGAATGTTGAAACCAGTATGACGAATTTGGCAGAAACGTCGGCCCAATTCGTTATTCGGAAGTCGTCATTCTTTAGTCCTTCGGATTTTGTTACTCAGCCACATGGATGTCAGCACCGACACTACGAAAAGTACGTGTCTCGCTCGATGACCGTACCCGGTTTGATCTTACTAGCCAGTTCCTCCCCGTCCAGGGCAAAACGAGGGCTGATCTCCACGTGCACGCCCTCGGCCACCGTGGCCCCGGCCGCGGCCAGCCAGCGCCGGGCCTGCGCCATCATGAATTCCTGAACGTACTGCGGCGTTTCGATCTTGTCGCCCGGGGCGTTCTTGACGGCCGCAAACGCCGCCGCCGGATCGACCTCGACGATCAATCCCCGCGCGGCGCGCGGCAGCAGGTCGAAGATAAACCGTTCCAGCTTGATTGCGTTGGGTTGTTGCGGCTCGATGAGCCGGCCTTGCCGGTCGATATGCGGCACTTTTTTCAACGCCCGATGGAGCGGCAGCGCTTGCGGATCGGCTGCCGCCCGGCGCAGGAAGTCCACCGCAAACACGTGGACGGCGATGCTCCCGGCCCAGAATTTCAGGCCGCCATCACGTTCCCGCGCCGCGGCCGCCTGAGCAGGCAGGTCGCTGTACTCGATGATCCGCATCGCACCACCGAGGGAGACCACCACCCCCACCCGCTCACCCGGATCGCGCTTGTTGATGACTTGCAGCGTATATTCACTCTCCGCCATCAGGTGGGCGCCGATCGTTTCCGGATCGCACACCTGGGCCAGCGGATTATCGACTTGAAAATAGAAGAGATGCTCGATGCCGCGTCCCTGCATCGCGTGCAGGCCGCCGCTGCGCGCCAGGGCTTCGACCATCCCGCCGTGACCGTCGGGACTCAGCGCCAACTGGCCGGGCGAAGCGAGCAGCAGTTGGTTGGTCTGTGCATCGACCGCCGGCAGCGTACCCTGGCAGAAGATGTGCACGTCGTCGTCGGCCAGTCCAAAGTGGCGCTGCTCCTGCAGATAGGCCATCGTCTCCTCGTGCGTGGCGGGACTGGTCATCAGATACAACGGCACGGGGGCGTCGTAGCGATCGCGCGTGGCCACAATCTTTTCCAGCAGGATCTGGAACAGCGACGCCCCCGAGACCGGGCCGATCGAAAACATGCCTTTCGGGTGGTCGAACCCAAGCCGCGAACCTTGCCCGCCGGCGACCAACAGGCAGCCGATCCTGCCGGCGGCGAGTGCCTCGGCGCCGCGGCGGCGCGCGGATTGCGACCAGGCCTCGCGGTTGGCCTGCCGGAGCCTCACCGCAGGCGGAGTGACGGCCCGCTCCAGTCCGCCCACGGAGTCGTGCCCGGCCGCCGACCGGGCGGCGCTGAGAATCGTGCCGAGATCGAGCCGCTCGACCGCTTCGCTCAGACTTTGCTGCTGCTGCGAATTGAGCTGGTCCCAGAACTGCAAGACGTCCCGTTGGCCGTGCGGCTCAAGCAGCGAGCGGAGTTGGTCGTAGGTGGGGGCCATGCCAGGGCGTTTCAAGGATAGACGAAGCGGTAGGCCAGATAGCATAGCACCGGAAACAGCACGAAAATGGCTGCATAGGTAAAAACCGTCGTCCAGGCATGTCGGGGCCAGCGTGCCATCAGGAAGTCCAGGTGCTGTAAGAGCAAAGCACCATTATAGAACAGATTGCTTCGGTCAGATACCGATGCCACGGCAGAGACGGCTCACGTCGGCACGCGGCCCCCCTCGCGAACCTCACGGGCCTGAAACGTGATGACCGATTGTGTCGGCTGCCGGGATGCCTGATTCAGCCGCACCTCCACGCGAGCGCCGTATGGATAGACTTGTACCTGCTTGATCGTCAGCGCTGGCCCTTCCAGCACGCTTGCGGTCCACTGCGGCGTGGTTTCAAACGGTGGACAGAACGCCACGTGCAGGACTTCCGTCCGCTGTCCGGCGGCAAACGTAATTCGCAACGATCCCTGATACACTTCCAGTCCATCCGGCAGCCGACGCCGTACCAGGCGTTGCGTTACGTCGCCGGCCAGCCGCTCTGCCTGGATCGAGGCGGGAACGGAAACGGGACGTGGATGAATCGAACGCGGCGCCAATAGGTTGGCAACGGAAAGCCGACGCCCCGCACGATCGCCATGCCGAACGATCCAGGCCCCGGCGGAAAGCGAAAACGCCTCGGCCAGCGCGAGAGGCACAAACAACCAGGCATCGGCTGCGGGGCCGGCGGAAGGAACCGTCACGGCCAGAGCCGTGACAAAACAGGCCAGTCCCGGCAAAACAAACAGCGACCAGGCGACTCGCCGGTCCAGGCGCTTCGGCGTTAGCAGCCAGGAGAGCAGGCCACCCAGGCGCGCGATGGCGGCGGTTGCAATCAGCGTCAACGACAGAATCGCCGCGGGGGTTCCCGACAGGGGTTCAACAAGTCCCCCGCTGATGCGCCGGGCCAGACACAGGAGCATCAAAGCCAGCAGGACAACACTGCCGGCAACGGCCACGCCCAACAGGAGCGGACCCGAACTTGCCAAAGTCAGCGATAGCGTCGGCCTGCGCCCCCTGGCCGCCCGGGTCGGAGCATAAACCATGAACTCCTCCCTGCGTTGATCGTCACGACGATCGCGAATGAGGTTAAACGCCTCCCCCGACAACCACGTTCACATGCCGCAAACGGAGTGCTACCGAGCGGCCGCGCCGGCGGCCTCGGCCAGTTCGGCGGCGCGGTGGGTTTGCTCCCAGGCAAACTCCCGTTCGCTTCGGCCAAAATGTCCTCCGGCCGCCGTCTTCTGGTAGATTGGCCGCCGCAAGTCGAGGTACTTGATGATTCCCCGAGGCGTCAGGTCGAAGAACTCGCGGACGAGTTCGCAGATCCGGGCATCGTCGATGCGCCCTGTGCCTTGCGTATCGACATGTACGCTCACTGGCTCCGCCACGCCAATGGCATACGCCAACTGAACTTCACAGCGGTCGGCCAAATCCGCCGCCACAATGTTCTTGGCCACATGGCGGGCCATGTACGCAGCACTGCGGTCGACCTTGGTCGGATCCTTGCCACTGAACGCGCCGCCGCCGTGACGCCCCCAGCCGCCATAGGTGTCCACGATGATCTTCCGTCCCGTCAGTCCGCAATCGCCGTGTGGGCCACCGACCTCGAATCGTCCGGTCGGATTGATGTGGTACTTGATGTCGCCGCGCACCAAGTCGCGCGGCAGTTCCGGCAGAATGATCTTGTTGATCACAAAGTCGCGGATCGTCTCGTTGCTCACCTCCGGAGTGTGCTGCGTGCTGACCACCACCGTGTCGATCCGCACCGGCCGGTCATCTTCATACTCCACGGTGACCTGGCTCTTGCTGTCCGGCCGCAGCCAATTGGCCTCCTTCTTTTGCCGGGCCTTCGTCAGGCGGTTGATGATCCGGTGGGCCAGCGCAATCGGCAGCGGCATCAGTTCCGGGGTATCGTTGCAGGCGTAGCCAAACATCAAACCCTGGTCCCCTGCTCCGTCCCGGTCCACTCCCATGGCGATGTCCGGGCTTTGACTATGCAACAGCACGTTCACCTGGCAGGTGTCGGCGGAAAAGCCGATCTTGTCGTCCGTGTACCCAACCTCGCGAATCACCTGTCGCGCCACCTTTTCATAGTCCACCTTGGCCTTGGAAGTGATTTCGCCGGCCAGGCAGCAGTAGTCCGTGGTGACCATCGTCTCGCAGGCCACGCGGCTGGCAGGATCCTGGGCCAGGAGCACGTCCAAAACGCCGTCGGAAATCTGGTCGGCCAGTTTGTCAGGGTGCCCCATGCTGACGGATTCGCTGGTGAAGAGATACTTGCCTGATGCCACGCGGGGAACCTCCAAAAAAGGTCGTGTCGGGGTGGGAAGCGCGGGCGATGCCACGCAGCGTGTAATATAAGCGGCAGGCGACCGAGACGGCAACTCAGGACTGTGCCATAATTCCTCTCGCCTTCAGGCAGCGCGCTTTTTAACGACGGCAGGAATCGGCAGTAACTGAGCCAGCAAATCCACGGTGCGCACGGTTGCACCGCGACCTTCAGCCACCCATTGCGCGGCCCGGCTGCCAAGCTGCTCGGCAAAGGCGGGTGCCTCCAGACAACGCTTCACAAACGCTGTCAATTCGGCTCCATTCCGAACGACAACGGCCGCTTCCCGGGTGAGCATCATTTCCACAATGTCGCGGAAGTTCCAGGTGTTGGGGCCAAAGGAGACCGCGGCCCCAAAGGCGGCGGGTTCCAACATGTTCTGGCCGCCCCGGCTCCCCAGGCTGCCGCCTACAAAGGCAATCCGGGCCATCCCCCACCAAGCCCCTAGTTCGCCCACCGTGTCCACCAGCAGGATGGAAGGGACAGGTGGAAGGGACGGCCGCGAGTGATCTCGCGCCGCCAACGCAGTGCGCCTTCGCCATGGCCGTCCGGACGCCTCCAACATGCGCGCCACAGATTCAAACCGCTCCGGGTGGCGCGGAACAAGAATCAGCCGCAACTTCGGATGCGCCGCACAGAGCGCGGCAAACGTTGCCAGCGCCAATTGTTCCTCAGGTTCCTGGGTGCTGCCAGCCAGGAATACAACGGCATCTTCAGGCCAGCCCAGGAGCTTCTTGAGCGCTTCGGTGCGCGGATTTTGCCGATCCGCAACGGCTCCGTCGAACTTCAGCGAACCGGTGATTTGAACAGCGCCGTACGCGGCTCCCAAACTTGCAAACCGCTGCGCATACTCTTCGTTTTGCGCGGCCACCAGGTCGATCGCGCTTAGCAAGCGTGCAACGAACGGCCGAATGCGCCGATACCAGCGAAAACTCCGGGCTCCCAGCCGGCCATTGACCACGGCCACGCGCGCTGCGTGCCGCTGGGCGCCGCGGATCAGGTTCGGCCAGAGCTCCAATTCGCACAACACCAGCAGATCCGGCCGCACGCGCCGCATCGCTTCCGCCACGGCCCAGGTGAAATCCAACGGGCAATAGAAGCGCATGTGATCCGGATAGAGCTTGTCCGCCAAGCCTCGGCCGGTCCTGGTTGTCGTGGAGATGACGCACTCCACGTCCGGCCGCCGCCGCGCCATTTCCGCCAACAGCGGGGCCAGCAGCTTGATCTCCCCGACGCTGACGGCGTGCAACCAGACGCAAGGTCGGTCGCCAGCGCGGGTCGGCACGCGACCGAGAAATTTCTCGCTCCACCCCTGGCGGTACTTCCCTTTGCGCAGCGCAGCATAAATCAACCACGGAGAAACCGCGGCGATCAATACGGCATACGCCAGATTAAGAAGCCAGCCAAACATGGGGGCCGCAATAGTACCGAAAAACGCCCTGGCGGCGGAAGAGAAATCAATTGCGGTAAAAATCGACCCACCGCAGCTCAATCGACTGCGGATTCCCCTCGAATAGCCTGGCCGGCAGGGGAATCTCAAAATAGCCGTTTTCCAATGGAATCGATTTTTTCTCGGCTGCGATTCGCACCTCGGTCCAATAGGGGCTCTTCCGGTCGATCATCGTTTCCCGAGTGCCGTGCCGTAGCGTCAGTTCGGGTTTCCCCTGGTCCGTACTGGGCACGGAAACTTGCAATGTGGTCGTTCCACTGGTGGCCTCAAACGATTCGAGTCCCTTCGTGCGCATGCGTACGACGATGCTCTGGGGCCAGTGTTTTTCCACGCGTGCCAGCATGGCGCGATCGATCCCAAAAGGGCAACTCACATCCAACACAACGGACTTCTCTGGCTGCTCGATGCGGATATTCGTATCCTTGCGCCCGGGTAAAACGCGCAGTCCCGTTTCGGCTGAAGCTGCGGAGTAGCCGGTCACCGTTGCCAAAGCCGCCAACGGAACAAGTATCGCCCTTAGCATCGCGATCTCACTTTTGCGTTAAGGGGGCGATGGACCGCCCGTATCATCAGTAGCAGGGGCTTCCAAGCCCGTGTGCTTCCGGCTCCTTTTACCCGGGCCGAAAGCCCATGCTACAGCCCGAGCTACTCCCTCGCTGACGCTTCGGGTTGGTTTACGATGGGGATCCGCTGCTCCGCATGTGGCAGTGCTTGTATTTCTTGCCGCTGCCGCAGGGGCACGGATCGTTCCGTCCAACGCGCTGGCCCCGGTTGCGGATCGGCTCCAGCTTGATGTCTTCGCCGTTGCTCGAAGCGCCCCCGTCCTGCTGCTGCGGCGCCATGTGAGACACGGATTCCGCCTCTTCGTGGACCGCCCGGGTTTCCACCCAGGTGGAACTGACAAACCCTTCGTCAAGCTGCTCCATGCGGAATACCAGGTCGGTCGCCCGTTCGCCGATCGACGTCCACATGGCCTCGAACATCCGCATCCCTTCCCGCTTGTACTCCACCTTGGGATCGACCTGGGCATAGCCCACCAGGCCGATGCCGCTGCGCAGATGGTCCATCGCCAGCAGGTGGTCTTTCCAGGCCGTATCCACCAGATTGATCAGCAGCGAGCGCTCCATACTGCGCAATTCGGGGGAAAAATGGTCGTTAAATGCGCTCCACGCCCGCTGCGCCCGGCGCTGATCGTCCAGCGCGGCCAGGTCCGCCGGATCGATATCCGCCTCGGCGTGCTTCTTGAGCCAGCTTGCCAGCTCGACGATCGCCGTCTTGGGCAGTCCCGACTCCGTCGTGCTCGGCTCTCCTTCCAGATCGGCCAGTTTTCGCGTCAGAGCTTCGGCCAACGGTGCCGCTTCCTGCTGCCGCTGCCGGCTGACGGCCACCAACCGCTCTCGAATCTCGTCCCGCTGCAAGTTCTTGAGGTCATCGTCCGAAAGCTCAACGCCAAACCGCTCGCGGGCCCAGGCCAGCAGCTTGTCGCGGTCGTAGCGCTTCTGCCCGCCGGCATCCCGGGTGGTGAAGTGGACCAGGCCCGCCAGCACCGGAAACTCGACTTCGCGCTCCTCGTAGGCGGCCAGGGCCCGCTCGTGCAGCCGGTTCTTGAACTCCCCAGGTTCCAGTCCACGGAAATCGTCGATATTCAATTCGATGCCGAGTTTCTGCTGGGACCACGCCAAGGCGCTCTTCAGGCCGAAATCCTCTTCCAACAGCGGCGCCCCTTCCGAAAGGTCCACCTTGTGGATCGTCTGCTGAGCCCTTTCCAACAACCACTCCGACAGTTCATCGCGGCCGATCTTTTTCAAGTCGCGATCGCGCACGGAAAGCTGCCACCGCGTGTTGACCGTCTTGGCCAGCGCCTCCCAGTTCCATTCCTCCTGATCTTCGCTAATGGGCAGATTCTCTTCGATGGCGTCGACCACCTGGGTTTCCGCCATCCGCTCCGCTTGGTCCTTGGCATAGCCCTCGGCCGCCTGGAAGTCGAGGCCGCGGAAATCGCGACCCTCGAATTCCACCCCCAGCCGGCTGCCGGCCCAGGCCGCGAAGGAACTGCATCCATAATCCCGGTCCAGCGACTGGTCGAGGTGGTGATCCACCTGCTTATTGATCATCGCCAGGATCAATTCTTTGCAATTCGCGCCGTCGAGTATCTGCTGGCGATAGCTGTAGACTCGCTTCCGCTGCTGGTCCATCACCTCGTCATAGTCCAGCAGGCTCTTGCGGGTTTCAAAGTGGCGCTCTTCGACCTTCTTCTGCGCCCCTTCGATGCGGCGGGAAACCATCTTGCTCTCGATGGCCTCTCCTTCCTGCATGCCCATCTTGGTCAGAATGTTTTTGACCCATTCGCCGGCGAAAATCCGCATCAGGTCGTCTTCCAGCGACAGGTAAAAACGGCTGCTGCCGGGGTCCCCCTGGCGTCCGCTGCGGCCGCGGAGCTGCAAGTCGATGCGCCGCGCCTCGTGCCGTTCCGTGCCGATGATGTGCAGGCCGCCCAGCTCGCGCACCGCGTTGCCTTCCGCCACCATGTCCTCGTCAACACGGATCTTGTCAACCAATTGCTTCCACTCTTCCGGCGGCACGTCGAGCCGTGTGGCGTATTTGTCCTGCAACTGCGCCCAGGCCATCGTTTCCGGATTGCCGCCGAGGATGATGTCTGTGCCGCGGCCGGCCATGTTGGTGGCGATGGTCACCGCGCCGCGGCGCCCCGCCTGGGCGACGATCTCTGCCTCCCTCTTATGCTGCTTGGCGTTGAGCACTTCGTGCTTGATGCCCC
>Ga0194131_10011970_pt1 | contig 10216 bp, 10 predicted proteins | sample TA2KigO120mmetaG_FD_148631 | JGI IMG/M metagenome (GOLD analysis project Ga0194131, IMG submission 148631) | Freshwater microbial communities from Lake Tanganyika, Tanzania - TA2015053 Kigoma Offshore 120m | ecosystem: Environmental > Aquatic > Freshwater > Lake | place: Tanzania: Lake... | reverse complement strand
ACGATCGGTGCGCCGCCGTGGAAATACTCGGCCTGGAACTCGCGCAGCTCGGTCTGCAGGATGTAGTTCGCCCGCACCGCGACGGGATCGCGGCCGACGCCGAAGATACGCTTGGAGTTCTCGAAGGATTCAATGGCGCGGGTCTGCACCATCAGCGGCGCGCGATCGATCCAGGCGCTTTGCGCATAGTAATCCGACGATGTCGGCGTCATCTGCAGCGCGATGCGGCCGCTGTTGAGGTTGGCCGCCGCCGAGGGTGTCTCGACGATCAGCTGCCAGCGCACCGTCGGCAGGCCGCTGTCGAACGTGCTCTTGGGCGTGACGGTGAACAGGTTGACCGGCGCGTCGGCCTTGTCGATCAGGCTGCAGGCGCCGAGCAGGGCGACGAGCGCCGCGGTGGCGCCGAGCCGTCGCGCGACCCTGGAATCCGGATCGCTCATTTCGGCTGGTATCCCTGCTTGCTGCCGAACAGGTAGTTGGCGGGATCGCGCTCCAGGCGCGTGGAGATGGCGCTGAGGTTCGACGACAGGTTCTTGAGCTCGCGCAAGGTGGCGTTGAGCTCGGCCAGGCCCTGCTCGGTGAACTGCCGCACAGGTCCGCGGTTGTCGGCGACCATCTTGTTGAGCGAGGCCGTGGTGGCGTTGATGCCGTCGACCGCCTCGCGCAGGCTGCCCAGCGTGCGGCGCACCTCGCTCGGCGCCTTGCCCGCCAGCGCCTTGCGCGTCGCCTCGTCCTGCGGGCCGATCTCCAGCGCGATCAGGTTGATAGTGTCGGCCGCCTGGGTGAATTTCTCCATGCTGCCGCGCATCTCGGCGATCGCCTTGGGGAGCTCGGCCGGCGCCTTGTCGATATTGCCCTCGTTGCGGGCCACCGCGGCGGTGAGCGTGGAGAGATTCTTCAGACTCTCGTTGAATGACGCGATCGCGTCGGCCGAAACCGCCAGGTTGAGGCGATCGATCAGCGCGCCGGCCTTCTGCATCAGCTCCTGCAGGCTCTGCGTCGCGCTCGACAGCGTCGATGGCATTTGCGTGATTTCGGGGAACGGTTCCTCGTCGAGCTGGCGCTTGGGCAGCGCGGTATCGGCGCTCACGCGCCCCATGGCTGTGATGATCTGGATATAGGCAGCGCCGGTGATCAGCGGGCGCTCGAACACCGCGCGCGAGGCGTCGTGGATGTCGACGCCTCGCTCGATGCCGACGACCACGGCGATGCGCTCGACCATGCGCCGGCCGCCCTTGTCGGGACTCATCGCCCGCTCGGCGTCGCTGAGATCCACCGGCAACCGCACCAGGCTGATCGCCTGCACGCGGCCCACGCGAAGGCCGCGGTAATAGACCGGCGAATCGCGCGTCAGGCCTTGGACGTCCTCGTCGAACAGGATGCGGTAATAGGCGAGCTTCTCGTCGCCGCCGGAGCGCAGCTTCCAGGTGACGAAACCGACCACCGCCAGGACGAAGACCAGGACCGTGGCGCCGATCGCGACATAGGGCGAGCGATGTTCCATTAGGTTCCCCTGCGCCGCCCGCTGTCGCCGCCGATCCCGGCGGCGCGCGCCCGCGGCCCGTGGAAATAGCCCCGCACCCAGGGATGGTCGTAAGCCAACAACTCCTCCATCGTACCGGCCACGACGCGCTTGTCGAGCAGGACAGCGACCCGATCACAGATCGCGTTCAGCGTGTCGAGGTCGTGGGTGACCATCAGCACCGTCAGGCCCAGGCTGCGCTGAAGCTGGCGGATCAAATCGTCGAAAGCCGAGGCGCCGATCGGGTCGAGACCGGCCGTCGGCTCGTCGAGAAACAGCAGTTCGGGGTCGAGCGCCAGAGCGCGCGCCAGGCCAACCCGCTTTTTCATGCCGCCGGACAGTTCGGACGGCTTCTTGCCAGCGGTGTCCGGCGGCAACCCGACCATGGCGATCTTCAAGGCCGCCAACTCCTCGAGTTTCGACTCGCGCAGACGCGCGCGCTCGCGCAACGGCAACTCGATATTCTCGGCTGTCGTCAGGGACGAGAACAGCGCCCCTTCCTGGAACAACACGCCCCAGCGGGTCTGGAGGTTGGCGAGCCTGGCCTCGCTGGCCGACGCGGTCGCCTGGCCGAGAATCTCGATGCTGCCCTCCTTGGCCTTGTGCAGGCCGATGATCGTACGCAGCAGCACCGATTTGCCGGTGCCGGAGCCGCCGACCAGGCCGACAATCTCGCCGCGAAAGACGTCGAAGTCGAGATTGCGGTGGATGTTGGTGGTGCCGAACTTGTTGCGAATGCCGCGCAGGCTGATGACCCGGTCGCGGCCATCGCGACGATCCGTGATCTGCCCGCCCTCGGCCAGAGGTGGCCGGGCCGCGGGCTCTCCAGATGCCTGGGCAGCCGTGCTCACAGGCCCACCGAGAGGAAGAAGATCGAGAACAGCGCGTCGAGCACAATGACGAAGAAGATCGCCTCGACCACCGCCGTCGTCGTCTGCCGGCCGACGCTCTCGGCGTCGCTCTTGACCTGCAGGCCCTCGTAGCAGCCGATGGCGGCGATGACGAAGCCGAAGACCGGCGCCTTGATCATGCCGACCCAGAAATGATTGATGCCCACGGTGTCGCGCAGACGCGCGAAGTACTGGCTGACCGTGAAGTCGAGGTAGATCTCGCAGGCGAAGGCGCCGCCGAGCAGGCCCATAGCGTTGCCCCAGAACACCAGAAGCGGCATCGAGAGCGTCAGCGCGGCGATGCGCGGCACGACCAGCCATTCCACCGGCGACAGGCCCATCGCCTGCATGGCGTCGAGCTCCTGGTTGACCCGCATGGTGCCGATCTGCGCCGCGAAGGCGCTGCCCGAACGGCCGGCGACGATGATCGCGGTCAAAAGCACGCCGAGCTCGCGCAGGATGCTGATGCCCACGGCCTCGACGGTGAAAGTCTCGGCGCCGAACTGCTTGAGCTGCTCGACGCCCTGATAGGCGACGACGACGCCGATCAGGAAGCACAGCACGGCGACGATGGCCAAGGCGCGGATCCAGACCTCGCGCATCTGCACGATGGTCGCGTTCACACGCATCCGCCCGGGCCGCAACAGGCCCTTGGCGATGATGACCAGCACCTCGCCGAAATACTCCAGCAGCCGGGCCGACCGATCGAGGAAGCGCGTGAAGCTCTCGCCGACATCGTTCAAGATGGCGATCAGCAAGGGCACAGGCGGCGGCGCCGCAGCCGCCTGGCGGGCATTCTTCTCGACCAGCTCGATCAGGCCGCTCCGGGCATCGTCCGCGCCCTCGATCGGGCAACCGCCGGCCGCCCGGCGCAGGTGGAGCAACTCGGTCACCCCGGCGGTGTCCAACGCGGTCACCGCCTTGATGTCGATGGCACGGGCTGCGGCGGGCGGGTTGGCAGCGCCCGGCTCCAGCCCACGCAGGGCCATGACGATCCACGGCCCACCGGCTTCGACGACGCGGCCGCCGTCGCGCTCGACCACCCGCCACCACGGCGCAGACTCGTCGCCCTCGGCGATGTCGCGCGTACGAGAGATGTCGGCCATGCGTGTCAACGCTCGACGGGACGGGTGGGACGGGGCACGATGAAGAAATACTGAACAGCAGCGGGACGTGGATACTCAAGATGGGGCGCTGGAAGAAGCTAGACAAGCTGCCATTGGCGGAAGGCATCGACGAAGACGATTATCTCAAGCGTCTTGTACGGGCGCAGATGCAGCTGTTGCGGGTCCAGCAATGGCTGTCACGCACCGGCCGCCGGGCGATTGTCGCCATCGAGGGCTGGGACGCGGCCGGCAAGGGCGGCCTGATCCAGCGCCTGACAGAGAAGCTCGACCCCCGGCCGGTCCAGGTCTGGCGCATCGCGGCACCGCGGCCCGACGAGCAGGGCAAGCACTATCTCTACCGCTTCTGGGAGAAATTGCCGGCGCCGGGCACGGTCGCGATCTTCGATCGCACCTGGTACGGCCGCGTGCTGGTCGAGCGGGTCGAGGGCTACGCCGACAAGGGCGACTGGCAGCGCGCCTACGGCGAAATCAACGCCTTCGAAAAGATGCTGACCGACGACGGCGTGCGGCTGATCAAGATCCTGCTCAACCTCAGCGCCGAGGAGCAGCGCAAACGCATCATCCGCCGCCTGGAGACGCCAGAGAAGCGTTTCAAGGTCACGCTCGACGACTTCCGCAACATCGGCAAGCGCGACGACTACGTCGAGGCGTTCGACGATATGCTGGAGCGCACCGACACGGACGCCGCGCCCTGGCACGTGATCTCCACAGACAGCAAGAAGCGCGGCCGGGTCGATGGGGTCGAGCTCGTTGCCGACCTGCTGGGCAAGGGTGCCGACCTCGAGCCGCCGCCGGTCGATCCCGAGGTCGCCGAGGCGGCGCGCAAGGTCATTGGCTGGAATCCCGACAAGGCCAGCCCGCTCACCTCGCGACCCGAGAAGAAATGACGCGCCGAGTTTTCCCTTCTCCCCGCGTTGGGGCCGTCCGTGGCCCCCGTTGCGGGGAGAAGGAATCATGATCCACCGCGTCTTCCCCGGATGGTGGGTGGTTGCCGGCACGTTCGTCGTGCTCGGCGTCGGCTTCGGCATCGCCTACAGCTTCTCGAGCTTTTTCCTGCCACTACAAGAGAAGTTCGCGGCCAGGCGCGGCGAGATATCTCTCGTCTTCTCGATCGCCGGCGCGCTGTATTTCTCGCTCGGCCTGGTCGCCGGCGCGATCGCCGATCGTTTCGGCCCGCGGCTGGTGGTCGGTGGTGGCATGGCGCTGGTGGCGCTGGGGACCTTCGCCGCCAGCCAGGCGGACACGCTGTGGCAGGTCTTCGCCGGCTACGGCCTGGGGGTCGGGGTCGGCATGGGCGCGGCTTACGTGCCCGCCGTCGCCGCCTTGCAGCGGTGGTTCAACCGCAAGCGCGGGCTGGCCACCGGTATCGCCGTTTCCGGCATCGGTATCGGCACGTTGGCCGGTCCACCGCTTGCGAAGCTGCTGATCGACAGCGTCGGCTGGCGCGGCGCCTGGATCGGCCTGGCGTCGATCGCGCTCGCCGCGGCGCTGTTCTCGATCGTCACCATCCGGCGCTCGCCCGAGACCTACGGCCTGCGCCCGGACGGCGACGCCGCGCCGCCGGCGAGCGCCGGTCCGACCCCACCAGCTTCCGGCGACAGCCTGCGCGAGGCGATGCGCCTGCCTGTGTTCTGGCTGCTGTTCGCGGCTTGCGCCACCTATTCCTTCGGCCTGTTCACGCCCTTCGTGCACCTCGTGCCCTACGCGCGCGACGTGGGTCATGGCGAGGCGTTCGGAGTCAGCCTGATCATGCTGCTGGGCGTCGGCAGCACGCTGGGCCGTTTCGTCTTTGCCGGCATCGCCGATCGCATTGGCCGGCGCCGCATGTACGCGCTCAGCATCCTGGGCTCGTGCCCGGCGCTGCTGTTGTGGGCCTCGACCAGCCACTGGCTGGCGCTGGTGATCTTCGCCACCTTGTTCGGCGCGCTCTACGGCGGTTTCGTCGCCATGGCGCCGTCCGTGATGGCGGACTACTTCGGCACCAAGGCGGTGGGCTCGATTCTCGGGGCACAATACGCCAGCGTCGCCGTCGGCATCCTCGTGGGCCCACCCGCTGCGGGCTGGATCTTCGACGCCACGCAGTCCTATACGGTGGCGATCGTCGCCAGCGCGGGCCTCGCGCTGGCGGCCGGGCTCACCGTGCTGTTCTGCCCCGAGCCGTCCGCACACCGCGCGCGGCGCCTGGGTATGGAGTTTTCGCGATGAAGATGTCCGCGATCCCCTTCGGCACCACCGACTGGAGCGCCGTCGAGCCGACCGAGCACGCCGGCGAGACCGGCAAGGCGATCTGGCGCACCCGCCAGTTCGGCGACATCCGCGTGCGCCTAGTCGACTACACGCCGGGCTACCTCGCCGACCATTGGTGCGAGAAAGGCCACATCCTGATTTGCCTGGATGGAGAGCTCGACACCGAGCTCAAGGACGGCCGCCGTTTCGTGCTCAAGCCGGGCATGAGCTACCAGGTCGCCGACAACGCAGAGCCGCACCGCTCGCGCACGGCTGTCGGCGCGCGACTGTTCATCGTCGACTAGGAACCTGTCATCCCGAGCGGGCGAATCATGCCGACCAGCGGCAGGTGATCCGAAGCCCAGCGCGCACCGTCGGTCGAGAAGGCCTCGAGGCTTTCCAGGTTGTCGAACGGGATCGACCACAGCCGGTCCAGCGCCATCAGCGGCCGTGGCGCCGGAAAGGTGCGCACGCGCTTGAGCCCGATCGGCGCGCCGATCTTCATCAGGCGGCGGCGCTCGGGGCCGAGGACGTTGAGGTCGCCCATCACCACGGTCAAGGCCTCGGGCTCATGCTCGAGCGCGTCGCGCAACCGCTCGATCTGGCGGCCGCGCTCAGCGGGGCGCAGACCGAGATGGGCGGCGAGAACGCGCAGCCGCTGCCCGCGCACCTCGACGACGGCGTCGATGGCGCAGCGCTCCTCGTAAGGCGGGATGGTGAGGTCGACGACGCGCGTCTTCAGGATCCCGCCACGCACATAGAGGCCGTTGCCGAATCCGAAGCGCCGCGCGCGAAAGGTCCGGCCGAAGACCGGCGCCATCTTCAGCCGCCGGTGGAACAGCTCGAACTGGTCGAGGTCGGGCGAATAGGCGCGCACTTCCTGAAGCGCGAGGACATCGGGATCGATCGCGCCGATGACCCGCAGCACGCGGTCGGGATCGCTGCGTCGATCCATGCCGATGCAGGAGTGGATGTTGTAGGTGACGGCGCGGATCAGGCCCGGCTCGGCCGGCGCATCGCCGGCGGCCGAGCGCGCCTGGTCGTCGCCGACTAGAGTACGGGCGCCAGCAAACGACATGCCTGCACCGCGACACGGAAGGGGAAGGAGCGGGCCCGCACGACATCCTCCGTCACGACTCGGGCGCCGGCGAAATCGCGCTCAAGCATCGTCGCCACCTCCCTCGCGAACCCCTCGTCGAGAAACGCCAGCGTGATCTCGAAGTTGATGCGAAAGGAACGATTGTCGAAGTTCGCGGTTCCCACGGTACACAATCCATCGTCGATCAGCGCCACCTTTTGGTGGAGGACGCCGCGCTCGTAGAGCAGAATCTTGACTCCGGCGTGGACGAGCTCGGGCACAAAGGACAGGCTGGCGAGCCACGCCGTATAGTGGTCTGGCCGGCCCGGCAATAGCACGCGTACGTCGGCGCCGCGCTGCGCCGCCAGGATCAGCGCCGACAGCGCCGCCGAATCAGGCACGAAGTACGGATTGGCGATCCACACCCGCTTGCGGGCCAGCGAAATCATCTGCACGAAGGCCAAGCCGCACGTCGCAAGCTCGTCGGCCGGTCCTGTCGGCATGGCCAGCACGAGGCGATCCTCGACCTCCTTGGTCGGGACCTCCCAGTTCAACTCGAGCGTATCGCCGGTCGCCCAGTACCAATCCTCGACGAAGCTCAACTGGCAGCACAGCGCACTAGGGCCGCGCACATGCGCGTGCGTGTCGCGCCACGGCGACAGAACGGGATCGCGATGGACGTACTCGTCGCCGATGTTCAGCCCGCCAACCCAAGCGGACTCGCCATCGACAACGACGATCTTGCGGTGGTTGCGGTAGTTGATCCTGCTGTGCCGCACGAACCAGCTCTTGCGACCGTTGAACGAGCTGACCGACACGCCGCCGGCGACCAGGGACTCGACATACGCGCTCGACAAATTCTCGCTGCCGATGTCGTCGTAGAGCACATGGACCTTCACGCCCGCCGCCGCGCGATCGATCAGCACGCGCCTGAAGGCCTGCCCGAGACGGTCGTCGCGAACCACATAGAACTGCACCAGCACGTACTTCGTCGCCTGCCGTACGCCCTGCAGCATATCGGCGAAGGCCTCGGGGCCGTCGATCAGCAGCTTGGCGCTGTTGCCGCGCGTGAAGGGGAAGCCAGCGAGCCGCTCGAGCGCCACAAGGGGCTCGCGCTCGGCGCCGTCGAGCTTGGCGCCCGCCCGCTCGATCGCCTCGGCGCCATGCCGTGTCAGCCTCCCGAGCTCCTCGTTGCGGGCGCGCCGGGCGACGACGTAGCCGCGGAACTTGCCGTGGCCGAACAGCGCGTAGACCGGCAGCGCGAGATACGGCACCAGGACCAACGACAGGATCCACGCCACGGTGCCCGGCGGCGAGCGCCCCAGCATCAGCGCGCGCAACGCGCAGGCGATGCCCGCGACATGGAACGCGATGACGATGGCCAGGAGCAAAGCGGTCCCTCCGATGGCGAGCGGGCCCGAACAAGGCGTCAGCCTTCCGGCGGACGCGCGCCTTTCTCCGGCACCAGGGTCTTGACCTCGGCCGTGGCCCCGCGATTGCCGCCGATATTCGCGGCCAGCCACGGCGCGAGTTCGCGCATGGTATCAGCAAACTTCCACGGCGGATTGATCACGATCATGCCGGAGCCGACCAGCATGCGCGGCATGGGGTTCATGCGCATCATCTGGACGTGCACGGCGATGGTCTCAGGCGGGTCGAGCGCGATCACCGCCTCGTGCAGCGCCTGAACGAATTTCATGTCCTTGATCGGGTACCACAGCGCGTAGACGCCGGTCGCGAAGCGGCGCAGACCGTGGTCGATCGCCGCCACCGCGTTCTCGGTCTCGTCGCGCGACTCGTAGGGCGGATCGATCAGGACCAGCGCCCGTCGCTCGGGCGGCGGCAGCATGGATTTCAGCAGCCCGTAGCCATCCTCCTCGCGTACGTCGATGCCCTTGTCGCCGGCGAACTCGCGCTTGAGAAAGATCGCCTCGCGCGGATTGAGCTCGGCCACCACCAGCCGGTCGTCTGGCCGCAGCAGGGCGCGCGCGATGCGCGGCGAGCCGGGATAATGACGGACGCCCTCGGCCGGCTTGATGTTGAAGTTTCCGAACTTCTTGTCGTAGGCGCGCACGACGCGGATATAGTCGACCAGCGCCGGCGGCGGCTGTCGCATGGGCAGCAGGCGGCCGATGCCCATCTTCCATTCCATCGTCACCGAGCCCTGGTCGCCGAGATCGTAGCCGCCGCGGCCGCCATGGGTGTCGATGATCAGATATGGCTTGTCCTTGGCCGACAGCGCCGCCATGAGGTTCGCCAGCGTCGCGTGCTTGAGCACATCGGAGAAACCGCCGGCATGAAATCCGTGCTGGTAGTTCATGGACGCGGCTATACCACGGCGGCCCGGTTCATGCTTGGATCTCGCGCCATCGTTCGGGAGATCATTCGATGTCCGCGCCCATCGTCCTGAAGTCGTCGCCGCAGACCATCCACTGGGGCTATTTCGACAGCAAGCTCGAGCCCAAGGCGCGCGTAAAGTCGGGCGAGATGGTGACGATCGAATGCGTCTCGGGAGCCAAGGAGATCCTGCCCGATCCCCCTTTCTCGGTGCTGCCCGAGCATCGCGAGATCCACGAGAAGTGCACGCCGCATATCGGCCGCCACATCCTCACTGGCCCGGTCTACGTCGAGGGCGCCGAGCCGGGCGACGCGCTGCAGGTCGATATCGTCGACATCCAGTTCCGCGTCGACTGGGGCTGGAACGTCCAGCGGCCGCTGATGGGCACCCTGCCGGAGGACTTCCCGACCTATCGCCTTACCCACATCCCCATCGAGCGCAACCGCAACGTCTGCCGGATGCCCTGGGGCACCGAGATCGAGCTCAAGCCGTTCTTCGGCATCATGGGCGTGGCGCCGCCACCCGCCTGGGGCCAGTGCAGCTCGGTCGAACCGCGCGCCTTCGGCGGCAATATCGACAACAAGGAGCTGGGCGTCGGCACCACCATCTATCTGCCGGTCTTCGCCCCGGGCGCGCTGTTCTCCACCGGCGACGGCCATGGCGTGCAGGGCGACGGCGAGGTCAATCTGACGGCGCTGGAGACCTGCCTCACCGGTACCTTCCGCTTCACCGTGCGCAAGGACATGAAGCTCAACAACCCCAGGGGCGAGACGCCGACCCACTGGATCACCCATGGCTTCGATCCCGACCTCGACGACGCCGCCAAGGAAGCCCTGCGAGACATGATCCGCCTGATCCGCGGCAAGACCGGCATCTCGGCCGAGGACGCCTACATGCTGTGCAGCCTGGCCGCCGACCTGCACGTCACCCAGACGGTCGACGGCAACAAGGGCATCCACTGCATGATCAAGAAGGAGTTGATCGGCGGGTGACTCGGATATTGAACACTCTGAAAGTGTTTAATAGACTTATTTT
>Ga0194131_10011968_pt1 | contig 10217 bp, 12 predicted proteins | sample TA2KigO120mmetaG_FD_148631 | JGI IMG/M metagenome (GOLD analysis project Ga0194131, IMG submission 148631) | Freshwater microbial communities from Lake Tanganyika, Tanzania - TA2015053 Kigoma Offshore 120m | ecosystem: Environmental > Aquatic > Freshwater > Lake | place: Tanzania: Lake... | reverse complement strand
CTATTTAACAAAAAAAAAAAATAATAATAATTTGTGAGATAATTTTCAGAAATACCACACTATATAATTATGCCAAGCGAAATGGCAGGCATAATTATGGCTCATTATACTTACAAATTCAGGTTATATCCAAATACTGACCAACAAATACGACTTGGGCAGCATTTTGGTTGTTGCCGTTTTGTATATAACCATTTCCTTGAACAAAGAAAGAATGCTTACCTCGCTACGAAAAAATCACCAAACTATTATGCTCAAGCCGCCGCCCTAACCAAATTAAAGAACGAAAAAGAATGGTTGTATGATACTAATAGTCAGGTTCTCCAGTTTGAGTTAAAGTGTTTGCAAGGTGCATATAACAATTTCTTTGAGAAACGAGCCAAATTACCAAAGTTCCATAGCAGAAAAGACAAGCAAAGTTTCACGATACCACAATTTGTTGAAGTCAAAGACAGTAAGTTGCATTTCCCTAAGTTCAAGGATGGTATAAAGATTAAACAACATCGGGAAATAGAAGGAGAAATCAGACATGCAACAGTGAGTATGAACCGTGCTGGGCAATACTTTGTTGCCATTCTTGTTGAACGGAATATGCCGAAATTACCTATCACTGAAAAGGAAGTAGGTATAGATTTAGGTATTACTGCTTTAACAACTTGCTCGGATGGAAGAACATATAAGAATATACGACCATACATAAGTTTAGAACGCAGATTACGAGCATTAAACAAATCTCTTCATAGGAAAAAATTAGGTAGCAATAATCGTGAGCGAGCCAGAAAGTTGCTTACTAAGTGTCATGTAAAGATAGCAAATATCCGTAACGACCATTTACACAAAGTTTCCAGAAGTATTATTGACGAGAACCAAGTCATTGTTTTGGAAACATTAAATGTTAGTGGGATGTTGCGAAATCACCGTCTTGCCAAAAGTATTGCTGATGTATCACTGTCTGAATTAGTCAGGCAGATTGAGTATAAGGCAAGTTGGTATGGTAGGACAGTGATTAAGGTTGATAGATGGTTTCCTTCTAGCAAAACTTGTTCAGAGTGTGGTTTTGTTTTAAACAGTTTGCCTCTGGGTATACGAGAGTGGGTCTGTCCAAAGTGTAAGGCAAAACACAACAGAGACAAAAATGCTGCTATCAACATATTGAATGAAGGAAAAAGAACCGTAGGAACTACGGGGTTAGCGTATGGACTCAATGTAAGACCAAAGAGCAATCAGAGGCGGTTGAGTATGAAATACGAAGCCCCTACCCTTTAGGGTAGGGGTAGTTCACGCATTACATTTACAAAGAATCAATTTTTAGTCTTAGACGCAAACACAATCGTTTCTTGTTCTTCGAAAAATACTATGAAAACGCTGGTTATGGTAAAATATGGCGTCCAATCAGGCATAAAGCTTGGACCAAATTCAAATTAAAAGAAAAACTAACAAAAAATAAATCAATATTGCCCATGTAATTCTTCCAACATATCTTTTAAATTTTGCAAGCTTTCCTCTGCATCATGCAAATCACAATAATCTGGGGTTGATTCACGTAATTTTTCAGCTTTTTTGATCAAATTCTGGATTGATTCTTTAGAATAAAAAGTTTTAAGTAAAAAATCTTTAATTTTAGGAGATGGTTCTGGAATATTGGCTATTTGCTCATCCCATGCTTTTCTTTCAGCAATCATTTTATCATATTTTGTTCTTTCTTCTTCGTTCATCCAATCATTCATATTCTAAAATAGTCTATGTTTTTATTTTCCATACACAGAACATTATACTATAATATACTTACAGAAAGGAGCAAATATGTTTAAAACTTTACATAATTTTGTTACATTTGTAGCAGCAGTTATTGTGATTGGATATGCTAGCTGGCAGGTTTATTTGCACAAAAACGTGCTTTTTGGATGTGGTTGTTCAGCAGCCTGCAAGTGTGGAATTGACTGCAAATGTGACGAAGACAACAGATGTAACGAGAATTGCCATTGACCGCAAAAATAACTAGACACAGTTTGTGTTTATTGGAGGCTGCTGTTCATTAGATGAGCCGCAGCCTTTTGTTTTAGTATATTCACTAAATAATGCTAATTTTTCTGTTGTAGATAAACATTCAAAATGAGGAGATATAATAATTTCAGAAATTCCAAACCCAACAACTTGTTCTGGCCTATAATCTCCCCCTTTAACAATTACATTAGGCAAAATAATTTTAATCACTTCTAGAGGGTCATTTTTGTCAAAAGAAACTACATAATCTACGCAATCTAAGGCAGCGATAACCTCCATCCTCTCAGAAAGTGGCATAAAAGGACGACCCGATCCCTTTAACCTCCTAACACTGTCATCACTATTAACGGCTACAACTAATTTATCGCCTTGTTTTTTGGCAAATTGTAAACATTTAACGTGGCCAGAAGTCAATCCTGCATCAAAACATCCATTTGTAAAAACCAACTTGCAATTTCTATCCTTCAATTCTTCTGGTTGCCTTATTTTCGCTGCAATAGGGTCTTCATAAGCTAATAATAAATGAGGAGTAACTGGTTCATTATGTTTATTCTGAACATATATGGCACCGGCTTCATAAGCAATTTCAACAGCTTCTTTAACTTCAAATCCACGTCCAATAGCCATTGCCATAAAAGCAATAAAACAATCTCCTGCGCCAATCACACTGTTGACAGTATCCAGATTCTTGGGATTATATTGAAATTCTTTACCTTCAATCAATCCGACTACGCCATCTCCTCCTCTGGTAATTACGACAGCTTGGCATTTCAACCTTTCCTGGAAATACAATGCTTGTTCTCTCCAATCACTTAAATTACTTAACTTCTTGGCCTCAAAAGAATTAGGTTTAAATATAGTACAATTTTTCCATTTATCAATGTCTTCGCTTTTTGGGTCTACAATGGTTGGAACAGTAACTCTAGATATTAATGATTGAACTTGGTTATCAAAAAACCCCTTATTATAGTCAGAAAAAACGAGCAAATCCATAAAACGATCTTCTATGTTTGCATAAGAAATTTTAAGAGGGCAATTCCCAAAATCCTCAACATCCCAACGTGATAAAGGAAAATCATTATGATAAAAACGTTTTTTAGTAGGTATTTGATATGCACAACACGCACAATAACGTGCATCAACTCCACATTTAGAGTAAATTTCTTGTGCTTTCTGGTTTATAATACTGACTAGAAATGCATCTACATTGAAATTTCTGAATTGATAAACGACATTAGCAGCCATTCCAGGCAAAGTATGATCTGGTTCTTCTGTCAAAGACAAAGAGACAGGAATAGGAAACTCTGGGCTAATACGGTTGACCTGAGTATAATAATACTGGTCTAATCCGCAGTCTCCAAATACAGCAACTTTAAGTCTTTTGCCAGCTTTATCTTTTTTTAGAAATTCACTTATTAAAGCATCTTGCATGCAATAAATAAGTAATTTTAAAATTTATTGTTCTGTGCCTCTTATTTTCTCCAACAACTTATTGCCAGCTTGTTTAATTTTAAGCCATATATTAACCAAAAGCATCTTTGTTTTTGTCAATAAAGCAAAAAGGCTCAAGAACCAAGCTTTTTTACAAACGGACCCTGCTTTGACCGCACAAAAAGAAACAACTAACCAACCAATTCCAACACTGTATACCAAATCTACCAATACTAATTTAAAGAATTTATTAGTCTTTTCAAATTTTGGGATACTTAATTTCTTAATCCAATCAAATTTGGGCATTGTCAGCTTATAAGCAATTACCATGAATACGCCAAAACACACTAAAACAACAACCAATAGCCATATAACTGGAGTAGTCCAAATAGATTCTGCCCCCGAATGTGTTACTTTAACAGGTTCGTCATCGCCAACAATAATAGACCCCGTATACGGAGCAATGACCTCCTTTGCATCATATTTTTCCGACAAAATCAGTTGAATAAAATCAATTTCTTCTTTTATATCATGATACTGCCAAATATCATTCTTTGGAAGAGTTTTAACAACCAATTTCATTTTTTCTTTATCGTAAGCTTTCTTAAAATCAACTGCCATACCTAGCCAATATTCAAAATCAATTTCTGGGAAATCAATTTTGGGTAGATTAATCTTCTTGGCAAGCATTTTTTTAGGTTCTATGTCCGTATAATTAATCGCAAAAAGAAACGACTTGTTGTAATAATTGAAATCTTCCTCAATCATATCCCTGTCTATACCACCAGACAAAGAGATAGACTGTAGAAGGTTTTTGAAAGACTTGCCATCATTGAAGAAACCTTGTTCAAGCTTCCCATCTTTACCAATTACAGCAGAATATAACAATCCATTACGCATATGAGCTATATGGAGATTCGAAATCCTATAATAAGTGCCATATACCGTAGGTTCTCTTGTAACAGGGATATCCTTAATGAAAGATTTAGAAACCTTGTGCCATCCTTTGGTTCTATAATCATATCCAATAAGCTGCAAAAATCCCTTATGGTCATTAACTCCCAAGAAATTATAGTAATTGGGGTATTGCAAAGCATTGTCTAAAAACCATCCTGCTTGTGGGCCAAGAGGAGAACGTTCCATAAATTCATCATAAACTTTGACATTAATTTCATATTTAGCCAAATCAAAATATATTTTATCATTCTTTAATTCCGGTTTGATTAAATGATGAATTTTACTTAGGGAATTTAAAGTAAAAGAAACTCTAGCGAAATATTCATCATAAGAAGATAAAGAAACGTTATCCATTAACAACGTTCTTTGAGTGGATGGTTGGCCTAAAACCAAACACAAAGCAACTGTCTGTAACATGAGACACCTAGTTTTTAATTAGTGTGTAGAAAAGTCGGAAAATCCACAAAAGCAAAACAAGACAAATAATAATGACAGTAGTGACACCATCAAGAATCAAAAAATGTTTCAAAGAAAGAGGGTCTACAAAATAAGAATGACATACCCAAGGCTTTGCACAAGAATAATGATTTGCCTAAGAATTAAAAAGTTTGCACAAAATTGTAATTTATCCAGAAAACCACTTGACAAGCACTTCTCCATACCATAATCTCAACCTAAGTATAAAAAAATGAACCTCTGGGGACTAGCCAGAGGTTCGGGTGTTGGAAACTAACGGACCATAACCGTTAGTTTCGCTACTGGTAGCGTGAAGTACCCACGACCCTAAAGGGTCGGGGCTTCCTGCTTCATCCACAGTCGCTTGTATTCCACTTGGGAGGTAAGTCTTATACCATGTCCACAGGCTTAAATTCCCCCACTTCCTGGGGTATAAGAGCCTTAAATTTTGGTTCTCAAATACATCACACTTGGTTATCATGCGATGTATATTGAAGACGCTTTAACTTAGTATTTAGTTTGAAATTATTTCATAATTAGTCCTATGGGCGACTTCATCCTCTACCCTAAAGGGCAAGCCTCTGTTTGCCTCACTCGCTTCACTCGTTCGTCTGCACAGAGGCTTGTGCTAAAGCATAGAGGTTTTCGCCGCCAAGAAGGATAAACCATATGGCATTCAAATCATTTACAATGTGGTTGGAAAGAAGAGAAGAGCAGGATCATAAGAACCTGGAGCGTATGTTGTTATCTAGGCTTGGATTTAGCCAGGAAGCTATACCAGAGGTAATAAAAAACGCTAGTGCCTATAAACTCAAAGCACCGGCAGGTGCCGGACTAGAGACTACTGCCCTATCCAATGTGCTTTACACTACCCATAAGGACCTATTTATGAAAAAACGTCACATAACAGTTTACAAAGGTGGTGCCCCAGCCTTGTACAGGTGGTACGCCTACGATGCTGACGGAGTGAAACTTACTGACGGACCCCTGAATTATCAAGATTACGACCAGGGCGAAAAAACAAAGATACAGTTACAAGTGGTGGACAAGGGCAAAGTTGCACTGATCAAGTTTGCGCCGAAGTAGTCCTCTCGGCCCAACGTAGTGAAAGCGTCTTGACCCGGTTCATGGCGGAAAAGCTTTGGGCTGGGTCATTTTTGTTGCCACGCCCGAATGAGCAGCCCGTTTCTTCCCTCACATTTCGCTCCTGGGGTGATTTTCCCAACCCATATTCCTAATATAGTTTGTTGTGCAGATATTTATTTTGCCCAGTAGTTGCACAATAATGACCTATTTATGTGCAAAGCCCATACCCAAAAAAAAGAAATAGTAAATTTGCAACAAACACATAAATGCCACAAAGATTTTTTTCGTTTTTCAATAATAAAATAAAAATACAATATGAAAATACACTGGTAAAAAGTCACTCCAACAACAAACTCGCTGGCAAAAACCAAAAAATTAGTTACTAAACAAAGAATAGCAAAAATAACATAAAAAAGGAATGGCATTACATGAACTCTTTGATAATATTACGACAAACCTCTATCATCAAATTATTATTGGCTTTAGGAACATCCTCCCAAGGTTTAGCACTTTCCTTCCTTGTCGTATACTGAAATTCTAGAGCTAGTTTCTCATATAACTCATGAAAACGCTTAGCTAATTGTTCTGGCGTTACTGACATGCACCACCTATTGTTTTTCAATGACAACAGTTAATCCTGACCACCAACGATCAAACCAAGCTCTACTTGCCTCATAGCATACTGGTTTGCCTTTACTGTCACAAGGGCAATTTGGGTCAATATATTCAATTTTCTTATCATCAAAATAGACTAGCAACATCGCATGAGCTTCACTTGGCACCCCATTTTCATACCCCCAAGCCCCTTGCATAACTGCGAAAACACAAGGTTGATTGTTTTTCATTGCATTTCTAATCATAGTTGTATCATATTTGTAAGTAGGTTGCATTTGAAAACTAATTTTCATACTTTCTAGTTTCCGATAAATAGCCCAATCAGTGCCAACATTCCTTCTTTCTCGTTTAAGAGTAGTACCATAATAGACATTCACATAATGAATCCAACGTTTATTTTCTTCATCCCATTCTTTGTGATCTGACTCTTTTGATCTAGCGGACAATAAACCAATCATTTTTTTAACTTTCATATGCCTGCCTGCTGTTTCCAAACAAGCCCAAGCACAATAACCATGTCCATCTCCATCATCAATGTTCAACACCCTATCTTTAATTTTAACATTGATTTGCCCGAATACGGTAGTGGGAAACAAGAAAAACATACTTATGATTAACAATTTCTTCATGCATTAAATTATACATGAAGAAAAATTATTTAACAATATTCAATTAATCCTTTTTTGAAATTTCTTTTTTGGAAAAACAGGCATTGCCAAAGTAGGAGTGTTACTTTGAGGTAACGTTTGAGCAGCCGAAGAAACAGCCTTTAAAGGAGAAGTTGGCAAAGAAGTTCCCGTACCTCCATCAACCATTGAAGAACCATACAGATTAGGGACTACTTCCGCTTCATTTTTCTTCTTAAAAAACGGGTCTTCCTCACCCCACGCCCCTAAAAACCTTCGCCTAAATGGTTTGTTAAATATAGGTCTTGAAAATATAGCAACACTATTAGTGCCTGTACCAACTTCTTGTAATTTAAGCCATTCTTTAAACGTCACATTCCACCCCCCATCGGATTCATCTGCTGCCATCCTTTACCTAACATATTGGCAAATTTGTCTATTGGAATTAGAAATATTTTGTTTTCTAAATTATAATAAGGAAATGGCTTCATTTTGCCATCATGCCCTCTAACATAACATCGCTGATCTAAATTAGGACTTAAAGATTTGTGAAATTTTAATCTTACAAATGAATCTTTTAAATCAATTGGCTTTATTATTTGCCAAATAGCCTGATTAAACCATAATCCTTCATCCGTTAATTCGATTGGGCCACTTTCTATAAACTCAGGCAAAGAATTAGGGTCTATATTTAATTCACGCCAGATACCGTCCAAATAACTTTCTGGCTTATCTTTTTTCATCTTGTTAACAGTATCTTCTAGGAACTCTTTAAACCCTTGCATGATTTATTTATGCTTTAATATATAAATTAATGGGAGACTTCAGAGTATGGCTTGATAGCAAAGAAAAAGACCAAAAAATTAAGAATTTGCTAGATGGTCATGACCTTATATTTTTCTTCACAATGGGGGATGAAATTTTTGCCGCTCCTGAAGAAAGCAGAGTAGTCTTTGCCAAAATGAAGACTAGAGATGAAGATGCAAATTGGATTCAAGATGCCAATTTTGCAGCCTTTAACATGTTACAAGCATTATTAGGCCAAAAAACCCAAAACATTTTTTCATCTAAAGACATTAAAAAAATTAAAATAATAGAAAAAGATGAAGCAGAAAAACTATTAAAAAAACACCCTAGCAGTAAAAAAGACCCATTGGGCAGCACAAAAAAATCAGACATTGGCATGATTAAGCTGAAAGATAAAAAGTAATGTTCGAGAAATCAACAGTAAGAAAATATGGTTGTTTTGTTTGTGGAAGAGAATACGGCAATCAAGACGAATTCAGACAACACATTATAGATTCGCATGAAGAAGGAAGAGAGTATTTAATATGTCCATTAGCTCACTGTGGAGTGCCTGTTAGGGATATGAAATTGCATTTTAAAACAAAACATCTTGAGAATCCATTGCCCCCTGGTTGTCAAGAGAAAGTGATGATATGGAAAGACTTCTCGACCAATGATAAAAAAGCAAAAACTAGAAAGCCAACATTTAGAAAAGGTTCTTTTATAAGCTTGAAGAACAATGGAAAAGAAGTTAAGTATAGGTCAGGATTTGAGTGTTCAGTATTTGAGGCCCTAGAAAGTATTGATAAAATAGAAAAATATGATGTCGAACCCCTTTCAATCGATTATTTATTTGAAGGTCAAATGCACAAATATTTCCCAGACCTATCAATTAAATTTATAGATGGCAAAATTGAAATTTGGGAAATTAAACCACAAAATCAAACCTCATTGCCAGTAAATGAGGCTAAATGGGCAGCAGCAGAAAACTATTGTGCTGCAAGAGGGTGGAAATTTGTTGTTATTACCGAACAAGGACTGGAAAAATTAAAAAAAATAAACAACAGGTCTTAATCCTATTGTACAGTACATAACATGACACCACACAACTACACAAAACACAACCTAACTAAACAAAAATCTACCTATTAAATTCCTCCTTTGCCGATTTGACAACTTTTCCAAAAGTCCATTTACATATCTAAAACATTTAACCCCATTTAAATCAAACAATTTCCATTTTCTACGATCATTAAGCATTTGTTTTTTATCTTGAAAATGTTGACTGCCTCCAGGTTCAAAACCAGCAATTAATTTGTCATTTTTATAGACAACAACATCCACTGAGCCAAATTTCCAAATATGTTTTAATCCTTTGTTAGTTGGTTCTGTAAACAGTTCCCTCAATGGAATTCCATGAGGTTCTTTGACTATAACTTTAAACTTATTCGGCCAAGTCTTATTGATATAGGCACTAACAAACAATGCTTCTTGTATATAATTTTCCATATTATTTTTTAAAAATACAAATAGTCAAATGCTATTTGTGCAGTACATCACATTACCCTACACCACATGACAGGGCATCACGCAACAATGTATTACTTTTCTGCAAATTTAACCACTTTATAACGCCCAAACTTAGGTTTATAACTACCAATACCGCAAGTAGCAGCCGCTTCTTCTACTATCTCTTTAGCTTTCTTTGCAGCAATTCTCATATCATCATAACTTAAAGTGAAAGAAAGTTTCCATTTATCAAATCTTACACGGCTTACCAATACACTATTGCCAGTAGATGGATGTGTGCCCCATCTATTGTCAACTTCGTCATAATCTTTTCTGTTTAAAGGAATCTTTTCTTCTAAAACAAACATACTGCTTTGCACCAATTTTTTGCTAGATGATCTGCCATTTTTAATATTTTTACCACCCTCACGCCAAGAAGCTTCCAGCATTTCAGATGGCACATAATAGCCAAGTTTATTATCAAAATAAGATTTCTTTTCAGCTTCATTCTTTGGGTCATATACATCAGATTTCTTCTTAGTTTCAGAAAAATCCTCTAAAGGACGCCTATTCATCAATAAGGGGGCCACACCTTCAATAACAACTTCAATACTTTTCATGTGAAGTACCCACGACCCTAAAGGGTCGGGGCTTCCTGCTTCATCCACAGTCGCTTGTATTCCACTTGGGAGGTAAGTCTTATACCATGTCCACAGGCTTAAATTCCCCCACTTCCTGGGGTATAAG
>Ga0194131_10011960_pt1 | contig 10221 bp, 15 predicted proteins | sample TA2KigO120mmetaG_FD_148631 | JGI IMG/M metagenome (GOLD analysis project Ga0194131, IMG submission 148631) | Freshwater microbial communities from Lake Tanganyika, Tanzania - TA2015053 Kigoma Offshore 120m | ecosystem: Environmental > Aquatic > Freshwater > Lake | place: Tanzania: Lake... | reverse complement strand
GCAATAGGCGCATCTCGGTTTGATGCGCCCCATGACGAGAACGATCAGCGAACAATTCCTGGCCCGTGTCGAGGCCTTCTTGGCGGCCACGGGCACCAAACCAAGCGAATTTGGCCGCTCTGCCGTCGGTGACGGGGCATTCGTGCTGAATCTGCGCCGCGGCCGGTCCCCCACCTTAGCAACGGCCGACAAGGTCCTGGCCTACATCGAGAAATTGGAGAAAGAGGCGGCCGATAAGCCTAGAAATAGGAGGTCGGCGTGACGGAACGTCCTATCCGGCACCTCAATCAGGTCGAGTTGGCCCGCCGCTGGGCGCTGAGCCACCGGACCCTGGAGCGCTGGCGCTGGGAAGGGAATGGCCCCCGGTACCTCAAGGTAGGCGGGCGGGTGCTCTACCGGCTGGAGGATGTCGAGGCCTTCGAGCGTAACGGGCTGTCCAGCGATGCCGGCGCCGACCGCATGGGGATACGGCCATGACCGCGCTCGTGTCCCTCGAGCCGACCGTGCTCGACGAGATCGGCTTCCTGGGCTGGCTGGGCCAGGCACGCCCGGGCGAGGTGCTGACCTATCACCACGGCTTCCTCGCCCTCGATGTGGGGCCGGCCACGAGCCGGCTGTCGCCGCACGCCCGCGACAGGCTGGGCCTGACGGCGCGCTGCGCCTGGCGCGCCGCCGAGCGCGGCCTCGTCCACCTGCTCCAGCGTCGGCATGGCCCCGACGCGTTTTCCTACCTCGCAATCGCCCGCGCACGTCCAGAGACCCTGGCGATGCCGGTCACCGAACTTCTGATGGAGGCTGCTTGATGAACACGATCCCCAACCGCCCTCGTCTCGACGACGTGCGCGCCATGCCCGTAGGCGCCGTGATGGCGCTGCCGGCCGAGCATCTCGCGATGCTGCAGGAAGACGCCGCCGCGGCCCTGGAGGCGAGCAAGACCCTCAAGGACTGGATCGATGGCGCGATCGCCCGGCGCTACGCCGAGCGCGCCCAGGCGCTGCGCCGCGCCCAGGACAAGGATACCGGCACCATCCGCTTCGAGGACGGCCCGGTCACGATCGTCGCCGACCTGCCCAAGAAGGTCGACTGGGACCAGGGCCGCATCGGCGAGATCGTCGAGCGCATCCGCGCCGCGGGCGAGGACCCGCGCGCCTATGTCGAGATCACCATCAAGGTGCCCGAGCGCAAATACACCGCCTGGCCCGAGACGATCCGCCAGGCCTTCGAGCCGGCGCGCACGCTGCGCACGGGCAAGCCCAGCTTCCGGCTGAGCCTTGGCGGGCCGGCGCTCAGCGCGGGAGAACTGTGATGGCGCTGCGCATCGTCAGCGCCGACGAACGGCTGTCCGCGGCCGGCGCCAAGACCACCATGGCGATCTTCGGCCCGAGCGGCGTCGGCAAGACATCCTTACTGAAATCGCTGCCACCGGCCGAGACGCTCTGCATCGACCTCGAGGCGGGAATGAAGTCGGTCCAGGACTGGCCCGGCGACAGCATCCCGGTGCGCACTTTCGCCGACGCGCTCGACATCGGCTGCCTCGTCGGCGGGGTCAATCCATCCGCCGATCCAAGTGGCTTCTTCTCGGAGGCGCACTATCAGCACCTCGTGCAGACCTACCCCGATCTCGTTCAGATGATTGCGGGCAAGCGCATCGTCTTCGTCGACTCGATCACGGACCTGACGCGCCAGGCCATGGCCTGGGCGAAGACCCGGCCCGAGGCCTTCTCCGACAAGACCGGCAAGCCCGACACCCGCGGCGCCTACGGTCTGCTCGCCCGCGAGGTCATCGGCCTGCTCAAGCATCTGCAGCACGCTCAGGCCAAGACCGTGATCTTTGTCGGAATCCTCGAACGCGTCACCGACGAGTTCAACCGCACGACCTGGCAGCCGCAGATGGAAGGCGGCAAGGCCGGCCGCGAACTGCCCGGCATCGTGGATCAGGTCATCACCATGAGCCTGTTCGCGGCGGATGGGGACAGCTGGCGGCACGAGCCGGAGCGCGGCGAGGTCCGCCGCCTCGTCTGCCGCGCCGGCAACCCCTTCGCCCTGCCGGCGAAGGATCGCAGCGGCCGTCTCGATGTCACCGAGCCGCCCGACCTCGGCGCGCTGCTCGGCAAGATCAACTCAACCCGGAAAGGATGACGAGCCATGAGCTTCGACATGAACGACGCCGAGCCGCAGAAGAGCGGCGAACTGATCCCTGACGGCACCTTCGCCAAGATCACCATGACCATCCGGCCTGGCGGGGCCGACGGCCAGAGCGAGATCGACCGGGGGCTGCTCAAAGCGTCGAACACGCCCGGCAGCGACGTGCTGATGGTGGATGCCGAGTTCACCGTCGCCGAGGGCACGCACGTCCGGCGCAAGTTTTGGCAGATGTTCACCGTCTCGGGCGGCAAGGTCGACGAGCACGGCGTCTCCATCGGCTGGAAGATATCCAAGGGCAGCTTCCGCGCGATGATCGACAGTGCGCTCGGGCTCGATCCCAGCGACATGAGCGAAACGGCCAAGGCAAAGCGGATCCTGCGCGGTCTTGCCGATCTTAGTGGCATCACCTTCGTCGCCAAGCTCAAGGTCGAGCCCAGCGACGACCCGCGCTACGGCGACAGCAACAAGCTCGACCGCGTGGTTCTGCCGAGCGAACCCGAGTGGCGCAAGGTGATGGACGGCGAGGTTCTGCCGCCGAGCCCGAGCACCCGCGCGCGCCCGAAGGCTCTGCCTTCGGCTTCCCCTGCAGCTCCGGCATGGGGACAGTCTTCTGCGAAAGCGCCCGCAAGTACCGCGCCCGCCTGGAACCGGACGGTGCAACCGAGCGCGCCCCCGCCCGTAGCTTCGCCGTCAACGCCGAAGCCTGCCGTGACAGGACCGGCCTGGCTCAACACCTGACGGTCATGACGGCGGATGAGTGGCAGGCGCATGTGACGCGCGAGGCGGCGAAGGCGATGGGACAATGGCTCGAAGGACGCGGAAGGCTTCACCAGCCCATCGCCTCGCTCACGCTGGCCGATCTGGAAGCCATGGCGACGAACGCGATCTCGCGGTTCATCGTCCTGGCCTCGCACCGGATCAAGGATCAGCCGGACGACGCAGAGGACCTGACCCGGCTCTTGCTCGGGTAGGCGTCTGCGCCGTCTGCGGACGCGAGGCGCGGGGCTTCGGCTACGTCCACCAGATGCGCTGGGACCGCTTTCCTTATCACCGCTTCTGCTCGATGCGCTGCCTCGATGCCGGCGCGGCGCTCGCCAACAGGAACAACGGGATGATCGACAAAACCGACATGGAGACCCGAGCAATCAAGGAGGCGCGTCGGTTTCTCGCCGAGACGCTCACCGAGCTCGACCTGATGGCACCGTTCTACGACCGGAAGCCGGAAGAGATCGACCGCATCATCGAGGCCTGCGTCGACGGGTTTCGGGAGTCGATGCAGCGTCAGGTGGTCGCCCGCGATCCTCTCGACGATCCCTTGCCCTTTTAGAGACGACGAATAGCCATGACCAATGGAGAAATCTGGAGAGATATTCCGTCCCTGCCTGGCGTTCTCGCCAGCAATGAGGGACGTATCATGCTGGTCCCTTATCGTGGCGCGATGCCGCGCGGTGGGCAGCGCCCCTATGGCGGAACGCCGGCCTTTGGCGTTTGGAACAAGGCCGATGGGCGTTTTATCGTCACGATTGGCGACCGCACCTACAAGGTCGCCCGGCTGGTAGCCGAGGCATTCCATGGCGGCCCGCCCTTCGAGGGCGCCGTGGTCATGCACCTCGATGAGAACGCAGCCAATAATCGCGCTGATAATCTGCGCTGGGGCACGCAGCAGGAGAATCTCAACGCGCCGGGGTTCCTGGACTACTGCCGTTCGCGCACCGGCGACCAGCACCCCGCCGCCAAGGCTCGGGCGAGGTCGCGCCCATGATCGTCGATCTCAACCACGGCTCCGGCTCCGTCTATGGCCGCATCGGCGATGGGATCGGCGTGTCCGATCGGATCAATGCGCTGATCGACGAGGCTCTCGTGGCGCGCAACCGGCGTCAAAGGCCGCGCGACTATCTCGGCGGCAGCCGGATCGGCGAGCCCTGCGCGCGCAAGCTCGTCTACGAGGTGACCCATACGCCCAAGGATGAGGGCAAGGATTTTGATGGCGCGATCCTGCGCATCTTCGACGCCGGCCACCAGTTCGAGACGCTTTCGATTCGCTGGCTTCGCGGCGCGGGCTTCGACCTTCGCACCGAGCGCACCGACGGCGGTCAATTCGGCTTTGAGGCGGCGGGCGGCAAGCTGCGTGGCCACATCGACGGCGTGATCCTCGCCGGGCCGAACGTCGGACTGAAATGGCCGGCGCTCTGGGAGCACAAGGCGCTCGGCTCGAAGTCCTGGAACGATCTCGTCAAGCACGGCCTGGCGCTCTCGAAGCCGGTCTACTTCTCCCAGGTCCAGCTCTACATGGGCTACCTGGAACTGGAGACCGCCCACGTCACGGCGCTGAACAAAGACACCCAGGCGCTCCACCACGAGGTCGTGCCGTTCGATCCGTCAAGCGCGCAGGCGCTGTCCGACAAGGCCGTCGATATCCTGCGCGCGGCGGAGGCCGGCGAGCTGCCACCCCGGATTGCGGCGAGCGCCGATTTCTTTCTGTGTCGGTTCTGTCCTTACGCTGCGCGCTGCTGGGAGGTCAGGGCATGACGATCACCCTCTCCGATGCCCAAGGCCGCGCCATCGCCGCAATTCGCGACTGGTACGAGACGCGGCGGCATGAGCAGCAGGTTTTTCGTCTCTTTGGCTATGCCGGCTGCGGAAAGACCACCATCACCGCCATGGCGATGGAGGCGCTGGGGCTGGAGCCGATGGCTCCGGGCGGCCTTGGCGGCGTGCTCTTTGCCGCCTTCACCGGCAAGGCCGCGCTGGTCATGACGCGCAAGGGTACACCCGCCCAGACCATCCACAGCCTCATCTACCGGGTTTCCGAGGCGACGCCCGAGGAGATCGCGCGCGTGGCCGAGGATCTGGGCTCGCTGCGCCGCGACCTGCCACGCATGGGGCCGGCCGAGCGGGACTTCGCAATGACCCGGATCGCCCAGCTCGAGCTACGCCTCGAGGACATCCACCAACCGAAGTTCCTGATCAACGAGCAGTCGACCCTGCGCGATGCGGACCTGCTCGTCCTCGACGAGGTCTCCATGGTCGGCGCGGACATGGCGCACGATCTGCTGGCCTTCGGCAAGCCGATCCTGGTGCTAGGCGATCCCGGCCAGTTGCCGCCGATCAAGGGCCTCGGCTTCTTCACCGAAGCAGCGCCTGACGTGATGCTGACCGAGGTGCATCGCCAGGCGGGCGACAGCGCCATCCTGCGGCTTGCCACCATGGCCCGCGAGGGTCTGCCGATACCGCCCGGCGCGCATGACGAGCATGTCTGGAAGATGTCGCGCCATGAGGTGGCGCCCGCGCAGATGCTGCAGGGCGGACAGGTGATCTGCGGCACCAACGCGACGCGGCGCTCCCTCAACACCGCGATGAAGCGCGCGGCCGGTTTCGGCGCCGACTATCCCACCGGGAGTGGCGAGAAAATCATCTGCCTCAAGAACCGCCACGATCTCGGGCTGATCAACGGCATGTTCCTGACCCTCGCCGACGTGCGGCAGGATCCGGGCGACGCCTTCGCCTTCAGCGCCATGGTCGAGACCGAGGACGGTCTGAGCATCGCCGGACGGCAATGCTTCTGGCGCGGCGAATACGCCGACCATGTCGCTTTCGATCCCGAGCGCGGACGGCGGGAATGGCAGGCACGGCGCGGTCTGATCGAGACCAGCTGGGGCTACGCGATCACCTGCCACAAGTCGCAGGGCTCGCAATGGGAGAACGTCGTCGTCTTTGACGACGGGTTCGGGCGCACCGCGGCCGATCGCAGTCGCTGGCTCTACACCGCGATCACGCGGGCCGAGAAGGGGCTGGTGATCCTTGCTTGACCTCAACGACGCGCCCCATCCGTCCTCGCGCCAAGTCCGCTACGACCTCGACGCCATCGTGGCCCGGCTGCGCGCAACGGCCGAATCCTGGGTGCCGCACCAGTTCCCGAACGGCCGGCGGGTCGGCGATGAGTGGCGCTTGGCCAATATCAAGGGCGCCGCGCCGCGCAAGCAGGGCAGTTGCGTCATCGCGCTCAAGGGCGAGCATGCCGGCGATTGGATCGACTTCGATGGCGGCCATGGCGGTGGTCCGCTCAGCGCGCTCGAAGAGGCGACGGGACTCAAGGGCCGCGATCTGTTTGCCCATGCGGCCGAGATGGTGGGCTGGTTGCCTGGCGCGCCCTCGCGGCAGGAACCGCAGGCCGCGGCGGCGAAGCCGGAGCGCGACACGGCGCGCGAGATCGCCTTCATCATGGAGCGGGCGGTTCCGCTGGCCGATACCCCAGCGGCCTACTATCTGCGCGGTCGCGGGCTTGCCTTCGACGGCGTGGCCGATCTGCTCGCGCACCATGACCTGACCCACTGGGAGACGAAATCAGGCTTCCCCGGGATGATCGCTGTGGTCCGCGACGTGGACGGCGAGTCCTTCGCCATTCATCGGACCTACCTGCAGGTTGCTGCGGATGCGCCCGATACGGTGACAAAAGCCGCCGTCTCCAAGCCACGCATGATGCTGGGCAGGGTGGCGGGCGGTGCGGTGCGGCTGGCCCCGATCAGCGATGCCGCCATCGTCCTCGGACTCTGCGAAGGGATCGAGACCGGCCTCGCCGTCATGACGTCCTGTCCCGGCCTGCCGGTGTGGGCGACGCTGTCGGCCACCAATCTTGAGCAGGTGAAGCTTCCGCCCGAAGCACACCGCATTGTCATTCTCGCCGACCATGATGCATCGGGCGCCGGCGCTCGTGCGGCGGAGACGGCAGCGCGCCGGTTGCGGGCCGAGGGGCGACAGGTCGCGATCGCGCTTCCCACCAGGCCGGGCGACGATTTCAACGACGTGCTCTTGCGCGACGGACCGGAGGCGGTGGCGGCGATCGTCCAGGCGGCACTCACCGCGAAGGATGATAAGGACGAGGCCCTCACGCCCGATGCGACCGGCCGCCATCTGCCCGTCGGCTTTGTTGCGCCGGCCGAAACCCTTCCAGCACTGCGTGCGGATGACGGCGATCTCTCCCGCGCCGTCGATCGGGCCTGGAGCCTGCTCCTGCAATCCAACCGCTCGCCTTGGATATTCCGCTCGGGCGGGCTGCCGACCTGGATCGTGCCCGACGACGAAGGCCGTCCTGTCGCCGTAACGATCACCGACGAGCGCCTGCGCCACATGCTGGCCAAGCTCGCGGTCTGGCGTCGCATGGGTCGCAGCGGCGACGTGGTGCCGGCCCATCCGCCCACGGCGGTGATCAAATCGATCCTGGCAACGCCCGATCCCGGTCTGCCGGTGCTCTCCGGCATCGTCACCACGCCGGTGTTCGGCCGCGGTGGCACGCTGTTGACCGAGTCCGGATATCACCCCGACGCCAGGCTGTTCTATCGCCCGACACCCGGGTTCACGGTGCCAACAATCCCCGACTGCCCCACGGCCAACGACATCACTCAGGCGCGCTCGCTGCTGCTCGACGATCTCTTGGGCGACTTCCCCTTCACATCGCTCGCCGAGCGCGCCCACGCCGTGTCGCTGCTGCTTCTGGGCTTCCTGCGCGCCATGGTCGATGGGCCGACGCCGCTGCACCTGATCGAGAAGCCCGCTCCCGGCACCGGCGCAACGCTGATGGTCGACGCGATTGCCACCATTCTGACCGGCTCCGGGGCCTCCGTCATGACCGAGGCCAGTGACGATGAGGAATGGCGTAAACGGGTCACCGCAAAACTGCGGCAGATTCCAGCGCTGCTGCTGATCGACAACATCCACCACAAGCTCGACAGCTCAGCGCTGGCCGCAGCGCTGACCGCGCCGTTCTGGGAGGACCGCATTCTCGGGGTCTCCGAGATGACGCGCCTGCCAATCCGCTGCATCTGGATCGTCACCGGAAACAACCCCGAGTTCTCCAACGAGATGGCCCGCCGCCTCGTGCGCATCAGGCTCGATGCTCGCGTCGATCAGCCGTGGCGGCGCGAGGGCTTCCGCCACCCCGATCTGATGATCTGGGTACGCACCAATCGCGCCCGTCTCGTCGCCGCCTGCCTCATCCTCTGCCGTGCCTGGATCGCTGCCGGACGGCCGCAGGGCACACGCAGCATCGGCAGTTACGAGTCCTGGGCGCAGACGCTGGGCGGTGTGCTCGAGGTCGCCGGCATCGACGGCTTCCTCGGCAATCTCGACGAGATGATGGAGGCGTCCGATGGCGAGGGCGCCGTCTGGCGCAGCTTCGTGTCGGCCTGGTGGGACCGGTTCGGGACGGCGGAGGTCAGCACGAGCGATCTCTATGAGTTGGCGCAGGTGAGCGAACCGCCGCTGCCGCTGGGGTTCGGCAATGACCGGTCGCAACGCATCCGGCTAGGGAAGGCCTTGGGACGCATGCGCGACCGCATGTTCAGGCTGCGCCAAGCCGTCGTCCGCATCGAAGCCTCTGGCACCTATCAAGGGGCACAGCGGTGGCGTCTCGTCTTAGATGAAAAAACAGGCACGGATGAACATTCACAACATTCACCGAAGCCGGCCGAGCCCGTGAATGTCGTGAATGTTGGTGAATGTTCTTACAGCAACATTCACGAGCCTAAACCTATGGAAAGATTGGTCTCCGGCCAATCCGGTGAATGTCGTGAATGTTTTTCTAACCCTTACACATGTGCGGACGCGCGCGCGCCTGTGAAGGAGACCACGGGAAAACATTCACCACATTCACGACATTCACCGGACCCAGGAAACTCGAGGGTTTCCGACGGTGAATATCCCGGTGAATGTCAGGGCGGACATTCACCGATCCCAAATCCGCCCGCCTGGCTGGAGGACGTGCCGTGATGCGCGCTCCGCAGGCGACCGGGCCGCCTGACGCAGCCCAAACCAAAGAACCGGACGACGACGGCCAGCTCCGTCAAGAACCAAGCCGTCGCCGTCCTGACCACGACCATCCCCTCAACGGAGATCATCATGGCTGCGACGACTCTGACTTTACCTGCCAGCGAAGCAAGCGCGCCGGCGACCATGCCACTACCGACGCCCGGCGGCGCCCTCTTGGCCCTCGACCTGGGCACCACCACCGGCTGGGCACTGCGGACCGGCGACGGCACGATTGCCAGCGGCACGGTCTCGTTCCGCCCGAACCGCTATGACGGCGGCGGCATGCGCTACCTGCGCTTCACCAACTGGCTGACGGAGCTCGACCGGCTGTCCGGTCCGATCGCCGCCATCTGGTTCGAGGAGGTGCGTCGTCACGCCGGCACTGACGCGGCGCACGTGTTTGGGGGTCTCATCGCGACGCTGACGACATGGGCCGAGTTGCGCGGGGTGCCTTACGCAGGCGTGCCCGTGGGGACATGGAAACGGTGCCTATGCGGCAAGGGCAATGCCGACAAGGCGGCCGTCATAGCCGCGATCCGCGCTCGCGGGTTCGATCCCGGCGACGACAACGAAGCAGACGCGCTCGCCATCCTGCTGTGGGTCACGGAAACGAACGGAGGCCTGCGATGAGCGGGAAGGCCATGCTCAACCATGCGGCCGAGGTCGTGGCCGACCGCAGTGCTGCTTACGGCGCGCCGTCAAAGGCGATGGAGCTCCTGGCGAAGCGCTGGTCGATCACACTCGGGCACCCCGTGACGCCGGCGCAGGCCGTGCTGTGCCTGATAGACCTGAAGCTCACGCGCCTCGCGCACGATCCCAGGCACCAGGATTCGATCCTCGATATCGCGGGCTACGCCGCTGTCTTGCATGAGGTCACCCGATGAGATGGGCGCCGCGAGGTTACGGCGGTGCGCGTCGTCCGCCCGAGCAGGTCAAGCGCGATGGCTGGCGCGAGCAAGGCGTATTGGTGGTCGAGAAAAACGACGAGCGGCTAACCTGGCCCGAGCGCGAACTGATCCGCCAACTCGGCGAGAAACTCTACGGCGACAATCACAAACGACAGGAGGCCACGCATGAATGACTGGACCCCTGCCATGGTTGAGGAACGGCTCATCGAGGCGGCGGCCGTTCTGCGGCGTCTGCCTTCGGTGCGCATGAGCGGGTATTTCAGCACCTGGCCAACCATGATCGTGGAGTTCAGCGATCTCGTGGGACAAACGCCCGAGCCCATGCGTCTGCCACCGCCGTCGGCTGCCGCCATCAGTCGCATGG